>Ga0316628_100001959_pt1 | contig 14948 bp, 15 predicted proteins | sample OWC_Aug_M2_C1_D5_FD_207648 | JGI IMG/M metagenome (GOLD analysis project Ga0316628, IMG submission 207648) | Wetland soil microbial communities from Old Woman Creek delta, Ohio, United States - OWC_Aug_M2_C1_D5_C | ecosystem: Environmental > Terrestrial > Soil > Wetlands | place: USA: Ohio... | reverse complement strand
CGACGCGAGCTTCGCGGGCCTGCAGGATACCTACCTTTGGGTCAGGAGCCTGCCCGAAACATTGCGCATGGTTCGCAGTTGCTGGGCGAGCCTCTACTCCGTCGAATCAGTGAGCTACCGCCGCAGGCGCGAATTCCCGGAAGCGGGCGTTGCGATGGCGGTTGTCGTGCAGCGCATGGTCGACGCCCGCACGGCCGGTGTGATGTTCACGCGCAGCCCGCTCACCGGCGACAAGTCGGTCATCGCGGTCGAAGCGGCCTGGGGATTGGGGTCCGCGGTCGTCGGCGGCGAGGTGACGCCCGATCGTTGGGTCATCGCCAAGATCACCGGCGAAATTTCCCGGCGAGATATCTCGGACAAGGCGATCCAGCACGTGCCGGCCGCGGCAGGCGGCATCGACGCCGTCACCGTACCGGAGGAACGGCGCCGCCTCGCCTGCTTGAGCGACGAAGAACTGCAGCGGCTGCGCGAAATCGGCCGGCGCGTCGAACGTCATTACGGCCGCGCGCAGGACATCGAATGGGCGGTCGACGGCGACACCGGCGAGATCCTGCTGTTGCAGAGCCGGCCCGAGACCGTCTGGTCGGCCAAGGAGGCCGCGCCGGTCGCGCGCGCGGCCGACAACCCGCTCGCCCATGTAATGACGATTTTTGGAGGTCGCCGTTGAGTCTCACCGCCAAGGATGTCGCCGAAATCTCGCGACTGCTCGATGAATCGGTTTTCGATGAGTTGTACCTGGAGTTCAACGGCGTCAAGCTGAGTTTGCGGCGCGGCGCGGCGGCGCGCGGCGATCGCGACGCATCGGCACGCATTATCGCTGCCGCGACGTCCGGCATCGGAGCGGGGTCGACCGCCGATGCGGCGCCGGCAGCGGCGCGCGCAGCGGCGCCGGCCGGCGTCGACGCTGTGTCCGCCGACGCGGCCGTTCACGACGTGCCGGCGCCGCTGCTCGGCACCTTCTATCGCGCGCCGAAACCGGGCGCGCCGCCGTTCGTCGAAGTCGGTTCCGATGTCGATGAAGAAACAGTCATCGGCATCATCGAAGTCATGAAGCTCATGAACTCGGTGCGCGCCGGCGCTCGGGGCCGGATCACGGAAATCTTCGGTCGCGACGGCGTGCTCGTCGAGTACGGCGAGACCCTGATGCGGGTCGCGAAGGCGGATTGAGCGGTGAACGCACGAGCCGAGCGGTGACGATTCGCCGAATCCTGATCGCGAACCGGGGCGAGATCGCGTCGAGAATCATCCGCACCTGCCGGCGGCTCGGCATCGAGACGGTCCTGGCGGCCTCGGAGGCCGATCGCGACTCGGTGCCCGCGCGCCTCGCCGATCGGACGGTCTGTATCGGCCCGGCACGGGCGAGCGAGAGCTATCTGAAGGTCGATACGATCGTCCATGCGGCGCTCGCAGTCCGCGCCGACGCGCTCCACCCGGGTTACGGCTTTCTCTCCGAGCGCACCGCGCTCGCGCGCGCATGCGAGGAACATGACCTCATCTTCATCGGCCCGACCGCCGGGCAGATCGACGCGGTCGGCGACAAACTGCGCGCACGCGCGGAGGCGACGGCCGCGGACGTTCCGGTCGTGCCGGGCGGCGCCGTGCATTCGCTCGCAGAGGCGCTGGATCTCGCGCGCGAGGTCGGCGCTCCGTGGCTCGTCAAAGCGGTCGGCGGCGGCGGCGGACGCGGCATGAAGCGCGTCGATCGCCTGGAGGATCTGCCGGCGGCGATGGAACTCGCGGCGTCCGAGGCGGGCGCGGCGTTCGGCGACGCCCGCGTCTACCTGGAGCGGTTCGTCGCGCGCGGCCGCCATGTCGAAGTGCAGGTCCTCGGCGACGGTCTGGGACAGGTGGTTCACCTGGGCGAGCGCGACTGCTCCGTGCAGAGGCGCTACCAGAAGCTCATCGAGGAAACACCCGCCCCGGGCTTGTCGCCGGAGTTGCGCTCGCGTTTGCACGAGGCGGCGGTGCGCTTCGCGGCCCGCCTGTCCTATCGCGGCGCCGGCACGGTCGAGTTCCTCGTCGACGAGGAACGCGATGCCTTCTATTTTCTCGAGATGAACGCCCGGATCCAGGTCGAGCATCCGGTCACCGAGGCGGTCACAGGAACCGATCTCGTCGCGGAGCAGATCGCGATCGCCGGCGGCGAAGGCCTGCGTCTGCGCCAACGCGACATCCGATCATCGGGCTGCGCGATCGAAATCCGCGTGAACGCCGAGGATCCGCGCCGCGATTTCCAGCCGAGCCCGGGCCTCGTCGACGAGGCGGTCTGGCCGGACGGCGCCGGACTGCGCGTCGATACACACATCGCCTCGGGCTCGCGCGTTCCGCCGTACTACGACTCCCTGATCGCGAAGATCATCGCGCACGCGCCGGATCGGCCGGCGGCGCTCGCCTTGATGCGCGAAGCGATCGGCAACACGCGGATTTCCGGAGTCGCGACCAATCTCGAGTTTCATCGCGCCGTGCTCGTGGATGAGAATTTTGTGGCCGGGGGAGTAGACACCGGTTACGTGACGCGCCTGCTCGCTCGCGGGGCGCCGAATAGCGGGAGAATGACCGATGGCTGAGGTGGAAATCGTCGAGACTTCCCTGCGTGACGGCAATCAGTGTCTCTGGGCGGCGCTCGGCATCGACACCGCGAAGACGCTCACGATCGCGCCCGTGATGGACCGCGTCGGCTTTCGCGCAATCGATTTCACGACCTCGACGCACATGGGCGTCGCCGTGCGCTACAAGCGCGAGGATCCGTGGGAGCGGATACGCCTGATGGCGGCAGCGACGCCGAACACGCCGCTGCAGTTCATGTCCACGGGATTCCGGTTCATCAGCTGGGAGACCGCGAGCCCGGAGTTCATGGCGCTCGCGTTCCGGACGCTCGCCCGCAACGGCATCCGCCGATTCTGTCTCGCCGACCCGATGAACGATGCCGACGCGAACATCGCCTGCGCGCGCATGGTCAAGGACGGCGGCGGCGAGTATACGATCGCCGCGCTCGTGTTCACGCTGAGCCCGGTCCACGACGACGCACATTACGCGGAGCGCGCACGCAAGCTCGCGGCCTGCCCCGACATCGATGCGCTCTACATCAAGGATCCCGGCGGGCTGCTGTCGCCGAAGCGCGCGAGCACGCTGATCCCGGCAATCAAGGCGCAAATCGGCGCGAAGCCGCTCGAAGTGCACGCCCACTGCACGATCGGATACGCGGAGCTGCTCTACATGGATGCGCCGAACTACGGCATCGCCGCGCTGCAATGCGCGTCCGGAGCCGCAGCCGACGGCATCTCCAACCCGCCCGCGGAACGGGTCGTGTCGAATCTGCGTGCGCTCGGCCACGACGTGCGCGTCGACGACGCCGCACTCGCGCAGGTGACGGACTACTTCACACGGCTCGCGGAGGCGGAAGGTTTGCCGGCCGGACGGCCTCTGGGTTTCGACGCGGGCTACCTGCACCATCAGCTGCCCGGCGGAATGGTCGGCACGATGCGCCGCCATCTCGCCGAGAGCCGCGTCGCGCATCTCGAGGCGCGCGTGATCGAGGAGTTGGGACGCGTACGCCAGGAACTCGGCTGGCCGATCGTGATGACGCCGTTCTCGCAGATCGTGCTGACCCAGGCGGTCATGAACGTGACCGGTCCGGAGCGCTACGCGGTGATTCCCGACGAAGTGATCCGCTACGCGATCGGCCGCTTCGGCCGGCCGAACGTGCCGATCGATCCCGACGTCATGGCGCGCATCGAAGCGCTGCCGCGCACGCGCGAGTTGCGCGCCGAGCCGCTGATGGCGCCGCTAGCCGAGCTGCGCAGGCGCCTCGGCGGCCGGCTCAGCGACGAGGAGTTCCTGCTGCGTGCGACGATGCCGGCGGGGCAGGTCGATGCGATGCTCGCGGCCGGACCCGCGGAGCGCCGCTACGATCCGTCGACGAAACCCCTGATGTCGCTGATCCGCACGCTGACTGCGCGCCGCGACCTTTGGCAGGTCGCGGTCGAAAAGTCCGACTGTCGCCTCGATCTGCGCCGATCCGCGCCGGCGGGCGCCGCGGAACGAACGTGAGCTCGCGCTCGGCCGAGGGCGTCGCCGGCTTCATGTTCGACGTCGACGGCACCTTGCTGCTCAGCGATCGCTCGCTCGGCGGCTATGAGCTGCTGCCCGGCGCGGTCGAGGTTCTGTCGGCACTCAAGGATCGCTCCGTACCCTACGTATTGCTGACGAACGGCAGCGCGTACCCGCCCGTGGATCAATCCGCGCGTCTTCGCAAACTCGGGTTGCCGGTCGAGGAACATCAGATGCTGACTCCCTCCAGCGTCACCGCCGACCACATGGCCCGCAACCGCATCCGGCGCGCGCTGGTGCTCGGCACGCGCGGCGTCGGGCACGCGCTCGTCGAAGCGGGCGTCGAAACGACGTATACCGGCGAGCCGCGCGCGACCGAGGTGGATGCCGTCTACGTCGGTTGGCATCCGGAATGCGGCATGAAGGACATCGACGCCGCGGCGCATGCGATCTGGGGCGGTGCGAAACTCTACGTCGCATCCGACGTGCCGTTCTTCGCGACGAAACAGGGACGCACGATCGGCTACACGTTCGCGATCGTCGCCGCGATTCGGCGCCTGACGAAGGCGCGTGCGATTTTGACCGGCAAGCCCTCGCTGCACGCGCTGCGTTTCGTCGCCGGCAGACTCGGCGTGCCGATGCGACGCATCGCCGTCGTCGGCGATGATCCGCTCGTCGAGACGATCATGGCCCATCGCGCGGGTGCGACGTCCTTCGGCGTGACGACCGGAACCACGTCGCGCGAAGAGTGGGCGCGGCAGCCCGCGATGCGCCGGCCGCACCGCGTGTTCGACGATCTGCGCGAGCTTCTGACGGATCCGCTCAGCGGTATCGTGGGTTGAGCGAGGCTCGCGCGCACGACTACGGCAGCGACCGCAGCGTGCCGAACGTGCCCGGGGCGCCGGAGTTCTGCAGCAGGACGCCGGGATCGTTTGGCATCACGCCGTTCGTGGCCGGCTGCGCGGGACCCGTCGCAACGATGATATCGCGGTAGCCGTCGGCATCGACGTCGGCGACCGCGATCTCGTTGGCATCGTCCGCCGCATAATTTGTCGCGGTCAGGAACGTGCCCGGGCTCGCGGCATTCTGCAGGAGTACCGTGACGCCGGTCTCGCCTCCGATCAGGATGTCCGGCCGGCCGTCGCCGTTGACGTCGGTCACGAGAATCGACCGCACCGGGTTGCAGGCGCCGAGCGGATAGCCGACCGGGGCGAGGAACCGGCCGGGAATCGCCGCATCCTGCAGCAACACCGAGACCGTCGGAGCCGCGCAACCCGCCGGCCCGGGATCCGTGATCACGAGATCGTTGAGCCCGTCGCCGTTGACGTCAGCGATCGCGATCAAATTAGCGCCAGCGACATTGGCGTTCGGCGTCTGCGTGAACACGGATACCGGCGCCGCATACGTCGTCGCAGTCGCCGTCCCCGTATGCATGAGTACCTTGACGCCGACCGCATCCGTCAATGCCACGTCGGGGATGCCGTCGCCGTTGAGGTCGCCGAGCGCCACCCAGTTCGCACCACCCGGATACAAGGCGACCGGCGCCGCGAACGTGCCGGACACGGTCTGAGTGAACAGCGAGACGTTGAAATCCGCGGCAACCAGGTCCGGCAGGCCGTCGCCGTTCATGTCGGCAATGGCTGCCTGCGACGCACCCGGCGACGCAAGCAATTGTGGCGCCGCAAATGTCCCCGGGCTTTGCATGTTGTTCAAGAACACCGCGAGTTGCCCGTCCGCATAGCTGGCAGAAACGACATCCGGCAGGTGATCGCCGTTCAGATCCGCGCTCGCCAGATACAGCGGGTTGTAGCCGTCGCTCACGAGCACCGGGGCGGCAAATGTCCCGGGACCGGCCGACAGATAGATCTTCAGATTGCCGGGATTGGGGTGCGGCGAGTTGAGTATCGTGCTGGTCGCGACGATCGAAGTCGCGCCGTTGCCGCCGAAATTATCGGCGACCAAGCCGAGCGATACCTCGGGCGCCGTGCCGACGAGGCAGCTCCCGCAGTTGTTATCTCCGCCACAGCTGGCGAGAAGCGCCAGCGCAGCCAGCAGCGGCCAAGAGCTGCGCAGGGCCAAGCGGCTCGGGATTTCACTCGTCTGCGACATGGAGCCTCCCATCGGGCCGAAAGCGGCGACGCCGGTCGGCGTAGATTCTAAGCCCCCCGGCGCACCCCGCGCCTTCTGTTCCTCGATGGCGACAGCGCGGCGTAGACGACCTTGGCCTTTTCACCGAGGTCATCGCACGCGGTGTTGCGCGCGCGCGCAGCAAAGGATCAACAGGTCGCAGGGCCGATCGACGTCCGCATGAAAGGCCCGTTCACGGTCTTTCCTGCGATCCGCCCGGCACGACATATTCGGGCATGGCTCACGTCTGCGATATACTGATACGCATGTTCCTGCGTGGTCTGTGTGCCGGCTGCATTTGCGGCCTCCTCGTGAGCTGCGCCGGCCCATCGTCCGTGGCGGCCGTCGAACGGCTCGACGCCCTCAGGGGCACGACGGTCGCGACGCTGCCAAAACCGATCGAGTTCGTGCAAAGCGATTCGTTCGCGATCGGCAAACGCGCGAGCTTCGCCTATCTCGGTCCTGTCGAATGGGATCGCATGGGCGAGATCCGCTATAGCTTGTGGCTTAATTTGGCCCCCGGCAACGGCCGGCAAATCGCGAAATTTCGCGTTGGTTCCGCCATCACGATCCTCCTCGACGGCGGGACACTCAGTTTGACGCAGCAGCAAGCGCCGCCACTCGCGGACCCGCCGTACCCATCCGTCGTCGCTTGGGGTCAAACTGCATATTTCCCAATCACGGCTCAGGATCTAGAGCGCTTGGGTGCAAGCCGCGCGCTCGTATTACGCTTGCGCGCAGTCGACGGTTCGACCGTCGACTTCAAGGCGAGCCGCGACGCCAAAGCGGTCATGACGCGTTTTCTGCGGTCACGGCATCTTGTTGGCGATTGATCGGCTCGACACGCGGCCGCGGCGTCGCACGAGGATGGCATCCAAGAACGCTCAAAGCGCGTAGGCGCAAGCGCTTGGCAACGCCGGCGCCGCGGTTAGCCGGCGCCTGTCATCCGCGGTCATCGGGGCGGTCGTGATCCTGATCTCGACCCCGCCCATCGGGGCGGCCTTTGAACTGGACTCTCTTGGGGTAGTGACTCCGCGGAAGATCCGTCCACGGACCAGATCTTGAATGCGAGTAGCGCCAGCGGCGATTGTCGTAATAGTAGTAATAACCGCGTTGATAGTAATAGGGCTCTATGCCCAATTCCACGACCGCCGGCAATGCCGGCGCCACAACCATGCCGGAACCATCGCCCGTGGGCACCATCACGCACGCGTTAAGCAGAAGCGCCATGAATGGCGCAACGATCAGCATTCTATACATTTTCGCTTTCCCGAATCGGCGTCGCATCGACTCGCGGATCACTGGCCCATCGTCCGCCGAGCCGGCAACCCGCGTCCTATGCCTCAATCGGCACAGTTGCACTGTGGACTCCCGCACGCGAACGGTCGGTGCGATACCGAACACAACAATCGACCCTGAATCAACAGGTTCGCTTGGGCCGGGTCGAATCGAACGACCAGTGGGCGAGACTCGCGGCGGATCTGCACGCCGTGGCGGCCCGCGAGGCGGGCAAACGCCGGCGCCCCGGCCGTGCGCGCAGATGCGCCCCGTCGGGCATCAGATAGCGCGAGCGCTCATCTGACCGGCGATGTACTCGGCCTGCCGAAGAGCGAGGGCGACGATCGTGAGCGTCGGATTCGCCGAGCCCGGCGTACTCATCGCGCTGCCGTCCGACACGAACAGGTTCGGAATGTCGTGCGCCCGGCCATGGGCGTTCACGACGCCATCGCGCGGATCCTTGCTCATGCGCGCCGTGCACATATTGTGTGTGGCCGGAGTCTGACGCGAGTTCACGACGCGAATTGCTCCGACTGCCTCGTACAGAGCCTTCACCTGCCGCTGTGCATGCGCGCGCATCGCAGCGTTGTTGTCATGATCGTCCACATGAATGTTTGCGACCGGCAATCCAAAGGCGTCTTTAACCTTCGGATTCAAGGTGATGCGGTTGGTGGCGCGGGTAAGGTCCTCGCCGTTGATGAATATTCCCGCGAGATTCCGATACCGCTCCATGACGAATCCGAGATCGCGTCCCCACATCGTGGACGGAAACCCGGCAAGCGGCAGACTGGTGAGATCCAGAGCGGCGAGCTCCAGGTGATAGCCTCCGGCGAAGCCTCGCTTCGGGTCGTGCTTCGTCTCATCCTCGATGATCCCCGCCAGCGTCGTTCCCCTCCAGAAATGTATCGGTTGATCGAACACTCCCCACACGAAGCCGCCGGTGTGGAGCGAGAAGTTCCGTCCGACCTGATCGCTGGAGTTGGCGAGTCCTTGCGGGAACCGGGCGGAATCCGACAGCAGCAACAAGCGCGCGGTTTCCACGGAATTGCAGGCCACGCACACGAGGCGCGCCTTCTGCCGCTGCTCCTGGCCTTTGTTGTCGACGTAGACGACCCCGGTGACGAGTCCGTCCTTGCCGTGCTCGATGCGAATCGCCCGGGATTCGGTGCGCAAGTCCAGATTGCCCGTGGCTTCGGCGCGCGGAATCTCGGTATACAAGGTGCTCCACTTTGCGCCGGTCTTGCACCCCTGTACGCAGAAGCCCTGCTCTATGCAGAAGCCGCGGTCGTCCGCCGGCCGCGTGTTGATGGCCATGTAATTCGTGTGGACGCGCTTGTAGCCGATCCGCTTCGCGCCGTTGTACATCACTTTGAAATGGCTCGAGGCCGGTAGTCCCGGGTTGCCATGGCGGCGTGTCACGATCATGCGCTTCTCGGCGAGATCGTAGTAGCGCTCCAGTTCGGCGTACTCGATGGGCCAGTCGATCAGCGAGGCGCCCTTCACGTCCCCGTAAGTCGTGCGCGCGCGGACTTCCCAGGGCCGGATCCGCGGCGTGGCGCCGGTCCAGTGCACCGTCGTGCCGCCTACGGTCTTGCATGTCCACGACGGCAATGTCGGATAATCCTCCGCGATCGTCGAGGATCCCGAAAAGGTCCGAGGCTCGAGCCAGGTGAGCTGGACGAAAGCTTCGTCCGGTACCTGGGAGAACGTCGCCAGAGACTGGCGCGCGCCCGCTTCCAGCAGGACGACCTTGATCCCGCGGCGTGTCAGCTCGTGTGCGAGAGTGCCGCCCCCGGCTCCCGAGCCGATGATGACGACGGCGCCCGAATCGTTGTGCGCAATATCAGCCATGCAAATCCGCCTCCGGCCGTACTCAGCCCGATGTGTTCCCAGGCAGCGGGCCGCTGTCCTGCAGCGGCACCTCGGGCAGCCAGCGCAGATCGTTGAACCCGCGAAACAGATATCCGCCCTTCGAGAATGCCTCGCCCTGATAGCCGAAATAGGCGTAGGCCATCGGCGTGGCGTAGAGCGTGCCCAGGGTCTTCGCGCGTATGGTCTTAAAGAACGTCGAGGACTCCAGGCTCTTGAGGGCCTGCACCCGTTGCGGCTCCGCCGCGGACGCGAAGCCCGCGCCGAGCGTCCGGATGCCTTCGCGCAGCATGGCTCGCATAGAGGCATCCTTCGCGGCGTCGGCATCGATCGAACGAATGACGACCGCGTAGGCGGCGTCGTCAAGCTTGTCATGAGGCGCGATGGTGCGCGCCGCCGCCATGAGCGTGGCGCCTTCGGCGCTCGTCAGGGCCTGCAGTTCGACCGCCCAGGCGCGGCTCGGCGCGATCAGGGCGAGTGGACTCCCCGCCGCAATGATGCCGGTCAAGGCGCCCGTCGCGGCGAGAAACTCGCGACGTGGAATCTGGGATTTCAAGCTCACCTCCGCTCGTGGCACGCCCCAAGGTGGACGGTTGGATTCTATACCACTGTGAGAACCCGGGTTACCCCGGCAATTTGATTGCGCGCTGCGGGGAGCGACTGTTGCGCGGCCAACGATTACCTGCGTTGAAATCTTGCAGCACTGCCATTGCACCCAACAGGGCGATCAACGAACATGATGCATTCGACGGAGTCGCACTTTCTCAACGCAACGTGAAATACCACTCTCAGGAGTCGATCATGAGTAAGTCGTTCAGCCTGCCTAGTGTTCTTCGTGCGCTCGTAGCCGCCACGGCCCTCGTAGCATTCAGCGGGTCGGCTTTGGCCACGGATCTGAAAGTGAAGTTGACCGGAGCTGAAGAGACGCCCCCGGTGACGACATCGGCGTCCGGGACTGGAACAATAACGATCGCTGCGGACAAATCCGTGAGCGGCGCCATCAAGACTTCGGGCATCGACGGGACGATGGCGCACATTCACGTGGGTGCGCCGGGCCAAAGCGGCCCGCCGATTATCACGCTCGTCAAGGGCGCCGGCGGCGTGTGGTCGGTGCCGGCAGGCTCCAAGCTCACCGATGAGCAATACGCGAGTTTCAAGGCCGGCAATTTGTACGTGAATGTCCACAGCGCCGAGCATAAACCCGGTGAGATTCGCGCACAGCTGAAGCCCTGATCGAATTCGCCGAATAGCGCGGGCGGGATGGAGCGTCATGGCGATCGCCATGCACGAGGCCCTCCTGGCGCAATTAAAAACCGTCCGCCATGTGCGCTGGCGCACCGACGCACGTGCAGCCGCGCGAGAACCTGAACGGTGGCCCGAAAGCGCACGCGAAATGGAAATAAAATTCAGTTGAAAATGTCAAGCTATTTAGCAAAGGTCGGAGCGGATGGAGCAGCCGGCAGCATGGCTGAGCAGCCGCAGGACACCTCATTGCTCAAGACCAGGGCATTGCAAAACGCCATCCTGCACAGCGCCAACTTCTCCATCATCGCCACCGACCCTCGCGGGGTCATTCAGCTGTTCAACGTCGGCGCCGAGCGTATGCTCGGCTATCCGGCCGCACACGTCATCAACAAGGTCAATCCAGGCGACCTCCACGATCCCCAGGAAGTGCTCGAGCGGGCGCAATCGCTGAGCCTGGAGTTCGGCGTCCCGATCGCGCCGGGATTCGAGGCGCTCGCGTTCAAAGCGTCGCGCGGGATCGAGGACACGTACGAGTTGACCTACATCTGCGCAGACGGCACCCGTTTCCCCGCCATCGTTTCCATCACAGCCCTGCTCGATGACTACGGTGAAATCATCGGGTACTTGTTGATCGGCAGCCACAATTCGGTGCGCAAGCGCGTGGAGCGCGAACTGAACGACGCCGTGGCCGTGGCCGACCAGGCGAACCTCGCAAAGTCCGAGTTCCTCTCGAGCATGAGCCACGAACTGCGGACGCCCCTGAACGCGATCCTCGGATTCGCTCAATTGATCGAGTCCGGCACCCCCACGCCCACCTCGTCCCAGCAGCGCAGCGTCGCTCAGATCATCAAGGCGGGCTGGTATCTGCTTGACCTGATCAACGAAATCCTCGATCTCACGCTGATCGAATCCGGAAAGTTGTCGCTATCGCTCGAACCGATATCGCTCGCGGAAGTTCTGCGCGAAAGCCGGGCGATGATCGAACCCCAGGCAAACAAGCGCGGCATTCACGTTACCTTTCCGGCGTTCGACATTCCATTTCTCGTCACCGCCGACCGCACCCGGGTCAAGCAAGTCTTGATCAACCTGCTGTCCAACGCGATCAAGTACAACCGGGATGGCGGCGCCGTCGTCGTGGAATGTGCGGCGACGGCGTCCGGGCGAATGCGCATTTCGATCACCGATACCGGCGAGGGATTGATGCCGGATCAACTGACGGAGCTGTTCCAGCCGTTCAATCGCCTGGGCCAGGAAGCGCATGTCGGTGAAGGCACGGGCATTGGTCTCGTGGTGAGCAAGCGACTCGTCGAACTGATGGGCGGCATCATCGGCGTCGAGAGTGTCAGCGGCGTAGGCAGCGTCTTCTGGATCGAACTGATCCCGGCGACCCAAGCACACGTTTGTGGAATCGAGGCGGAATGCGCATCGACGGTGCCCGTACCGCGCGCCGCCGACATGCCTCTGCGCACCCTTCTTTACGTTGAAGATAACCCTGCCAATCTCATGCTGGTCGAGGACCTGATGGTCCGTCGCCCCGACATCGGCTTGCTGACTGCCAAAGACGGCAACAATGGAATAACCATCGCGCGCGCCTCGCACCCCGACGTGATCCTGATGGACATCAATCTACCGGGGATGAGCGGTCTCGAGGCACTGCGGATCCTCGCGCTCGACCGGGTCACCGCGCACATTCCGGTCATCGCGCTCAGTGCCAATGCCGGGCCGCGCGACATCGCCAAGGGACTCGATGCCGGGTTCTTCCGTTACTTGACCAAGCCGATCAAGGTGGCGGAATTTCTCGACACCCTCGATGTGGCGTTCGCGCGCGCTGCATCGAACCACCCCGCAACGCCGGAAATACCATGATTGCAGAGTCGGATATTTACAACTCCAGCATCCTCATTGTCGACGATCAAGAGGTCAATATCTCTTTGCTCGAGCGACTCCTGAGTGATGCGCACTACGTTCGCGTGACATCGACGATGCAAGCAGGCGATGTCTGCGCCTTGCACCGCCGGAATGCCTACGATCTGATTCTCCTCGACCTGCAAATGCCGGGAATGGATGGATTTGAGGTGATCGAGGGCCTCAAGACCAACCCTGACGACGCCTACCTTCCGGTCCTCGTGTTGACGGCGCAACCGGGACACAAGCTGCGCGCCCTGCAAGCCGGCGTTCGGGACTTCATCAGCAAGCCATTCGATCTGGTGGAGGTCAAAACGCGCATCCGCAACATGCTGGAGGCGCGGCTCCTATATAAGCAGCTGAGCCAGTACAACAATCTGTTGGAGACGATGGTGCGACAACGTACCGCGGAACTGCGCGAAAGCGAAGCACGCTACCGGAGCCTCACGGAACTTGCATCCGATTGGTATTGGGAGCAGGACGCCGAAGGCGCTTTCACGAAGGTGTCTGGCCCGGTGCTCGAAATGCTGGGAATTCGCGTCGATGCATTCGTGGACGGCGCCGACGACGAAGCGGATGCCGGCTGGAACGAATCGGAGCGGGAAGCACTTCGCGCCAAGATTGCGGCACGAGAGCCGTTTCTGGACTTCGTCTTCAGCCGGCTCTCTGCGCAGGGGGCCAAACAACGGTTTCAGGTGAGCGGCCAACCGATGTTCGACGGGTCCTGTCGCTTCATCGGCTACCGCGGCATCGGGGTTGAATTGACGGGGACGCTCTAGGCCGGCTGAGCCTCGATCGCGATCATCGTGCCAAACCAGACCATTCAGAATTCGCTACTCGCCGCGCTGCCGGCTGCAGACCTCGAACGGCTGGCTCCGCATCTGAAGCTGATAGCGTTGCCGCTCGGCGAAATGCTCTACGAACCGGGCTCGCGGATGCGGCGCGTATACTTTCCCACCACCGCAGTGGTGTCGCTGTACCACGTCCTCGAATCCGGCGCGTCCGCTGAAAGCGCTGGAGTGGGTTATGAAGGTATCGTCGGAATTTCCCTGTTCATGGGTGGCGATACGACACCGAGCTCGGCTGCCGTGCAGATTGCGGGCAGCGGCTATAGTTTCGAGGCTGCGCTTCTCCGCGAAGAATTCTCGCGTGCCGGCGCCGTGCAGAGTCTGCTGCTGCGCTACACGCAAGCGCTGATCGCGCAGATGGCCCAGACGGCGGCCTGCAACCGCCACCATTCGGTGGAACAACAGATTTGCCGCTGGCTGCTGATGACGCTCGATCGCGTCCCGGCGCGCGAGATCGTAGTCACCCAGGAAATGATTGCCGGGGTTCTGGGGGTGCGTCGCGAGAGTGTCACCGAGGTAGCGGGTGTATTGCAGCGCGCCGGCTTCATCCGCTACCGACGTGGACACATTTCGGTGCTCGATCGATCCGGGTTGAACGGCCGCGTCTGTGAATGCTACGCAGCCGTCAAGCGTGAACTGCACCAGTTGCTGGCGAATCCGGAAGGGCACAAGCGTCTGCCCGCGGCCAACTGAGCGGCTCGCTCGCCGCAACGGCGACACGCGCAACATCAAGGATGCGCTGCCGGTATTGCAGGGCCAGCTGCCCCTGTTATCGGAGCATTGCCCATGCCCGATCCTTCTACTTCTCCTTTCCCGCCAGCAGCAGAACCCCACCCAGTACGATTGCCCCGACGCCCGCCCACATGGGGACGTTGACCGTTTGCTTGTCTTGTACCGACAGCTCGATGGGCCCGATCTTGGTCTCATGAGTTTTCTTGGTATACGTAAAGCTGCCGTATGCCAAACCCAATGCGCCCGCCAGGATCAGCACGATTGCCGCTAACTTGATTGGACTCATATCGATACTCCTGCCATGACGGAACTGGGTTTGATCTTGCCGGCCTCATCGGCGCCTTCATCGACACAAGCGGTGCGCCGCTACTGCAGTCGTCCAACATGCCTCGCGGCGTAATCCCGTGCTTTAGAGACGGCGACGAACCTTTTCTACGGCTCCCTTCGGCCCTGAACGAGAACGACCGCAATGGTCTGGAGCATTTCCCAACTCGAATTGTTTTTACGTTAATTGCCCGCGCAGATAGCGTCCATACGTAGTTTATGCAAGCGCACCGCAGCGGCCTCGAGGGATGACGCACTCGCACAAGGCTCTGCCAATGCCCCTAGGAGCTTGGGGAGTTGTACGGATGGAGGAACCCGACGCTACGGCGTACAAGGGAACCATCACGATGCAGGGGGACTTTCCTATGCGGTTCGGCGCAGACACGGAGCATGCGGGAGTCGCTGCGGAAACGCGTGGATCCGGGTTCAATGGTCCATTTCAGTTCGCGCCCGTAGCCGCAGCGGCGGCCGCCGGATCATCGATCGGCGGGAACCCGCAGCGTCTCTTTCGCCGGCTCGTCGATGAAAATCCCGAGCCGATGGTGATCACCCTGATCGGCCAAACTTCGC
>Ga0316628_100001958_pt1 | contig 14949 bp, 10 predicted proteins | sample OWC_Aug_M2_C1_D5_FD_207648 | JGI IMG/M metagenome (GOLD analysis project Ga0316628, IMG submission 207648) | Wetland soil microbial communities from Old Woman Creek delta, Ohio, United States - OWC_Aug_M2_C1_D5_C | ecosystem: Environmental > Terrestrial > Soil > Wetlands | place: USA: Ohio... | reverse complement strand
CTCGGCTGCTGCGTCCGGACGCCCGCGGTCGAGCTCGACCCGGCCGTGGTTGCTCAGCGTTGACGCCACCTGGGTGCTGTTCGGTTCGAGTCGCTCCTTGATGGCTAGCGCCTGGCGCAGGTAGGTCTCGGCCTGGTCGAGCTCGCCCCGCCGCCGGGCCACGATGCCGAGGTTGTTGAGAGTCATCGCCAGCGCCCGCTCCACCTGGCCTACGGGCAGTTGCTGAAGGATGGCGAGGGACGCCCGCAGGTGCCTGTCGGCCAAGTCGATGTCGCCCCTCACCCCTGCGACGACAGCCAGGTTGGACAGCACCCGTGAGACGTCGCTCGAGCCGGGTGTGACACGCTCGTAGAGCTTCAGCGCCTCGCGCAGACGCGCCTCGGCCAGCTCGAGGTCGCCCCGCATGCCGGCCACGTTGCCCAGAGCGTTAAGGGCATCGGCCACGTGCAGGCTCTCTGGCGCAAAGCTCCGTCTGGTCGTCAGGGACCGCTGGAGCCAGCTCTCGGCCAGGTCGAGGTCGTCGCGGTCGAAGGCGACCAGGCCGAGGTTGTATTCGGTGCCAGCGGCGTCCCAGGATCCGGGGCAGCAACGCGTGGCGATCGTCGCCGCGCGCTCGAAGGCCGCCTCGGCGGCGTCGAGTCGGTCCCGGGACCAGGCGCCCACGCCCAGCTCGCTCAGGGTGTTGGCCACCGCCATGCTGGCTGGCGCCTGCCGGGAGCGAATGGCAAGAGCCCGGCGGTGCAGCTGCTCCGCTCGCTCCCAGTTGCCGGCAGCCTGCTCGGCTTGGGCGAGAGTGAAGAGGCCGGTCGCAGCCGTCAGCCAGGGACCGTCGGCGGCTCCCGCGGCGGCCACGCCCCGTGCGAACGACGCGCGCGCCTGGACGAGCTGCCCGGCGCGCACTCGGTGGGAGCCAACAGTGTACTCGACCTCGGCTTGGGCGCCAGGAGCCCCGTTTGCCGCGGCAAGCTCACTTGCCAGCGCCAGCTCGTGCTCGCCGTCTTCCATCCGTCCACGCCTCATCAGGTTGCGCCCGAGCTCGGCCCTCACCCAACGTGCGACCGTCGTTTGGTCCCTGGCCTGTGCCCGGCGGCCAAGCTCGGACCACGCTTTGGTCCCTGCCGCGGGCTGGCCCTGACCGAGCAGGCGAGTGCCTTCCAGGTAGAGGGGCAGATCGTTGCTGCACAGCAGCGGTCGCACGACAGCCCCCCAGCGTCCGGACGTCACGTCGACCTGCAAGAAGGTCGTGCCTCGCTGGACCTCCAGCCGGCACCCGCCGCGCGCGCACTCCCGGTCTTCGGCTTCGAGCGCGTCGAGCCAGTCGCCCAGGACACCCCTGGCGCCGCCCGCTGGCTGGCCCGCGAGCCGCTGCCAGCCACGGACGACGTCCCCCGGGAGGATACCGGCCCGCTCCCAGGCGAGACCGGGGATGACGCGTTCAACCACCACTCCCTGGGCCACGGCCAGGCGCGTGACCAGGAGGAGCACTGCCGCGGCGGCGATGCTCGCCACCCGAGCGTGAAACTGGCCAGCGTTGTCAGTCACGCTGACAGTCTAGCTTGAACGGCGGATCGGGCGGCGAGCCGCCACTGAGCGCGGCGCACGGCCGATCAGGGCTTTCGGCTGAGATGCCAACCCCATGCTACGCTCGCGGTGTGCGCACGCGATTCCCAAGACCCAGGGTCAGCCTGCGACGTGGCGTTGGCCGGGGACGCAGGCGGCCGGGGCACGACTGACGGGCGGGCGCAGCCACGTCGGGCGCGGGTGGCTGGCCTCGTCCTGCTCGTCCTCGCCCTGGCCCTGGTCGCGGCGGTCTACGGGCCTCACCTCGGCCACTCGACCGACGACGCCTTCATCACCTACCGCTACGCCCGCAACCTGGCCGGCGGCGAGGGGCTGGTGTTCAACCCTGGCGAGCGCCACCTTGCCACCACCGCTCCGGGCTGGGCGGTCGCCCTGGCTGGAATCGCCCGGCTGGCCGGTCCGGCCGCGATTCCGGTCGCCTCGGGTCTGCTCTCGCTCGTCGCCCTGCTCGGCGCGGTCTGGCTGCTCAGCCGCCGCCTCGTGCCGGATGGGAGCGCCCTCTTCCTCGCCACCTGCATCCCCCTCGCCGGCAACCGCTGGCTGGTCGAGGTGCTCGGGCACGAGGAGTTCGCCCAGGCCTTGCTGGTCGTTGCCGCTCTCGAGCTCCTGGAGCGGCTGCGGCCGCGGGCGGCCGGCCTCGTCTGGGGTGTGGCGATCTTCGTCCGTCCCGACTCCGCGGTCCTGGGGGCGGCGGCCGGGCTCGACGAGTGGCGCCGGCGACGCCGGCTGCCGCTGTCCCTCCTGGTGGCGGCAGTGGCCACCGCTGCGCTCGGTCTGGCCGTGGTGTGGGCCCTGTCCGGCTCCGCTCTCCCCGCCTCCCTGCGGGTCAAGCTGGCCGAGGCCAGCGCGCCCGCCTTGGCGGTGGTTCCGCCCTACTGGCCGCGCCTGGCCCAATGGTGCTGGCGCTGCTGGGGCTGGAGCGGGCCCCCGCTTTTCGCGCTCAGTGCGGCCGGCTGGGCATGGCTGGTCCGCCACCGCCGCCCCGAGGCGGTGCGGATGCTCGTCCCGGGGTTGGTGGCGTTTCTCTTCTACCCGCTCCTGGGCGTCAACTTCGCCCCTTGGTACCTGGTCTTACCGCTGCTCCTGGCGACTGTCGGAGCCGGTGCCGCCCTGGTCGTGGCGTGGCGGCGTCGGCTCCTCGCCCTGCGTCTGGCGGCCCTCGTCCTGGCCGGGCTGGCGGTCGTGGCGCCGCTGCGCTGGGCCGTGGCGAGCGCGGCCGTGCCGCCCGACCCGCGGACCTACGACATGAGGGCGGCCGGGCGCTGGATCGAGGCCCACTCGGCGCCCGGCGACGTGGTGGCAACGGTCGAGGTCGGTCTGCTCGGCTTTGCCTGTGAGCGCCCGATGCTCGACCTGGTCGGGCTGTGCTCGCCCGGGGTCCTCTCCAGCGCGGTCAGAGGCCAGCTGCCCGATCTCGTCCTCGCCCGGCAGCCGGCTTTCCTGGTCTACAACAACACCTTCTCCTACCTCCTCGGTCCGCTGTTCGATGATCCGAGGTTCCTGGCCCGGTACCGGATGGAGTGGCGGCGGCCGCCGCCGCCCGGGAGCCGCACCGAGGTCCAGGTCTGGCGACGGGGCCGGCCAACGGTGGGGGATGAGCGAGTCGAAGGCGCCGACTGACGGGTGCAGCAGCGGGCGACAGGTGAGAGTCGCGGCAGAGCCTCACCAGGGCTTGATGGCGAGCCGTCGTTGCAGGCTCTCCCCAGGCTCGAGGCGCAGGATGCCCTCCTTGTCCTCGAGCCGGCCCGAGGCGCTGACCGAGTCGGCGATACCGGACCAGGGCTCGAGGCAGACGAACGGGGCGCCGGGCTTGGACCACAGGGCGAAGTAGGGGAAGTCGTCGAAGACCAGCTCCACGCCGTGGGAGCGATCGCGCCGCATGTACCTGGCGCACCGTGACCTGATGCTCTTGAAGACCAGGGCGCCGCGTTCGAAGAGGCCGGGCGCGAGCTCGACCACCCTCTCGCCGCACAGGAACGGCTCTGGGCGGTCCGCGATCAGCCCCTCGACCACCGGCCAACGCTCGGCATTCTCGGCGTGCGCGAGCTCGACCAGGAAGCCCTCGCGACCCTCTTCTACGGTCAAGGGCCAGTTGAAACCGGGGTGGCCGCCGACGGAGAAGAGCAGCTCGCCCGGTCCCGGGTTGTCCACGCCCAGGTCGACCGCGAGCACATCGCCGATCAGGCGGTAGGTCACCCGCAGGCAAAAGTGGAAGGGGAAGCAGGCGCGGCTGGCCTCGTCGTCGCGCAGCTCGTAGACGGCCCGAGCAGCCTCGCTCGCGACCAGGGCGAAGCGGCGATCGCGGGCGAAGCCGTGCTGGGGCAGGCGGTACTCGCACCCCTGGTAAGTGTACACACCGCCGCGCAAGGCGCCGACGATGGGGAAGAGCCAGGGCGCCCGGCGTCCCCAGTGCGCCGGGTCGCCCTGCCACAGGTACTCCACCTGGGACCCGACCCGCCGCAGGCTGACGAGCTCGGCGCCGGGGGCGCTGACCTCGACCCGCAGGGACCCGTTGCCGAGCACGGTCCTTGCGCCGTCGCCCTCCGTGGCCGAGCCTCCCCGGCTCATGCTCATGACAACCTCCGCCGCCATCGTACCCGCGACAACGGCCGCCGCGGACCTTCCTGCGCAGAGAGTGGGTCGAGAGTGAGCGAAGAGCTTCCTCATCCTGCCCGGCTGGAGGCGGCGGAACCGGAGTCGCCGGGCAGGCGGTCGGGTAGGATGTGCGGCGAGGGGACGACAGGCGCGGAGAGCCGCAGGGATGTCAGGCGGGGCAGGTCGCCCAGCGGAGGTGCACATGAGGTGGCGGGAGCGTATGGCGCCGGTCGGGGTGGTGCTCGGCATGGTGGCGGGTCTGGTGAGCGGCTACGCGATGGTCGGCCAGCCAGCCAAGCTGCCCGGGGTCTTGACCGTGTTTTTCGCCGGTGTGGCCAGCGGAGCGTCTCTGGTCGCGCTGCGCTACAAGCGGCGGACCACGCCGGCCGGCCAGTCGTCGAACCAGGCGTGACAGGACGATGAAATGATTCGCCGCTCGCCGGCTCGAGGCGGTCGCGACGACGGTTGCCGCGAATCCGCTTCCTGAGCTTCCCGAGCCTGGCCCGGCCCTGACACCGTCGCCGTCCCGTCGAGCTCCCGGCGCGGCCGTGACACCATGGGCGGAGCGGAGGGGGCGATGGAGAGAATCGGAGCGGCGGTGATCGGAGGCGGCGCGGTCGGCTGCGCGGTGGCGTACGAGCTCGCCCGCTCAGGGATGGGCGACGTGTTCGTCCTGGAGCGGCTGGCGCGGGCCGGCGAGGCCCAGTCCGGGCGCAACTCGGGGGTGGTCCACGCCGGCATCTACTACCGCAGCGGCTCGCTCAAGGCCGAGCTCTGCCTCGAGGGCAATCGCCTGATGTACGAGCTCTGCCGCGCGCACGGGGTGGCGGTGGAGCAGGTCGGCAAGCTGGTGGTGGCGGCGGACGGCAGTGAGGTTGCGCCTCTCGAGGCCGTGCTCGAACAGGCGCGGGCGAACGGGGTGCGTGGGGTTCGGCTGCTGACGCCGCGCGAGATCCGCGCTCTGGAGCCCAACCTGAGCGTGACCGCGGCGATGCACGTGCCGACTACCGGCATCGTCGACGCCGCCGGCTACGTCGCCACCCTGGCGCGGCTGGCAGAGGCGGCCGGGGCCAGGGTCATGACCTCGTTCGAGATCTCCGCGATCGAGCCGCTCGGGTCCGGATTCGCGCTGGTCGGCCGTCACGGCGATGACCGGGAGGAGGAGTTCGCGGCCGACGTGGTGGTCAACGCCGCCGGCCTCTTCTGCGACGTCGTGGGCCGCATGGTCGATCCCTCGCTCGAGCTCGACCTCGTCCCCCTGCGCGGCGAGTACTTCCGCTTCAACCGTCGCGCCCGACCCGAGCTCTTCCTCGAACGACACAACGTCTACCCGGTGCCGGAGCCGATCGACCTCGGCTCGACCCGGCCGAGCATGGTCGGCGTTCACCTCACCCCGACCTTTGCCCGCGCCCGCGACGGCAGCGTCGCAGTCGGCGACGTCGTGACCGTCGGGCCGCTCTTCTCGGTCGCCCCGGGGCGCGAGGAGTACGAGCGCGACCGCCTTCCGGTCGAGCCCTTCCTGGAGCGCGCCCGCCGCTTCTTCCCCGGCCTGCGGGCCGAGGACCTGAGCCTGGACTACGCGGGCATCATGGTCCACGCCCGCGGCGCCGCCGACTGGGTGATCGAGCGCGACCGCCGCCACCGCGACTGCGTCCAGCTCCTCGGCATCGACTCGCCGGGTCTGACGTCGTCGCTCGCCATCGCCCGCCGCGTGCGGCGGTTGCTGCTCGGGTGAGAGCCGGCGCCGGCCAGCCCCTGCCCGCCGGCCGATCAGGCGCGGACTGACGGATCCTCGCGCTGCTCCTGCAGCGGCTGCCCCTGAACCACGACGCTGCCAGGAGGCACGCTGCGGGTCAGCCAGACATTGCCGCCGATCACCGACCCCTTGCCGACCGTGATCCGGCCCAGGATGGTCGCTCCGGCGTAGATGACGACGTCGTCCTCGATGACCGGGTGGCGAGGCTCGCCCTTGACCAGCGCCCCCTTCTCGTCCTGGCGGAAGCTCTTCGCCCCCAGGGTGACCCCGTGGTAGATCCTGACCCGGTCGCCGATCACCGCCGTCTCGCCGATCACCACCCCGGTGCCGTGGTCGATGAACAGGCTGCGGCCGATCTCGGCCCCGGGGTGGATGTCGATGCCGGTGATGCTGTGGGCATGCTCGGTGATCATCCTCGAGATCAACGGCACCCCCAGACGGTACAGCTCGTGGGCCAGGCGGTAGTTGGTCATCGCATGGATGCCGGGGTAGCAAAGGACGATCTCGGCCGCGCCGGTGGCGGCCGGGTCGCCGGCGAGGGCCGCCTCGACGTCGGCCACGAGGAGGCCCTGGACCCGCTCGAGGCTCCGGACGAGCGACCTGGAGATGTCCCTGACGACCTGCTGGCGCAGTGCCCGGCGGCGGCTGTCCTGGTCCTGGTGGTGACCCATGGCGATGAACAGCTGCTCGCGCAGGATGCGCAGCGCGTGGTCGAGGGTCGTGCCGACGTGGAAGAGCATGCGGTCGGTGCGTGGCGACAGTCCGATCAGCTCGGGGAAGAGCACCGAACGGAGGCACTCCACCATCTCGATCACCGCTCGCCGGGAGGGCAGCGCACGGCTGTCGCGCGTGCTGTGCTGCGGGTCGAGCCGGCTCTCGCTGACCCGGCTCAAGCCCGTGACCACGCTGGAGAACTCCGGCTCGTCCAGGATCGAGTCCGGGTCCTGATCCAGGAGTCGTTGCTGGACCTGCGACCAGGTCATGTCAGTCATCGTTCACCCCCAGCTCCTGAGCGGTCAGCGCCGAGCGATTTGACGTCCGTGACCGCGCCCACCTCGTGCGACAGCCGCGCTTGTCTTGCCCAGCGGGGAGCGTCGCCGTGGCGTGCGTGGCTCATCAGGTCTCGAGCCGGAGCCCGGCCAGCTTGACCGCTCCGCGGTGGTACCCGGTGGGGAAGAGGCGCTCCAGGTCCTCCAGCTCCAGGCCGTTGAGCGTGCAGGCGTCGTAGACCGTGGGGATCTCCCCTCGCGACATGAAGGTCTCGCGCAGGCCGGAGATCACCCGCCAGTGCTCCTCGCTCAGCCCGTCCGCCATCCCCAGCTCCTCGGCCTTGCCGGTCGCCCAGCGCCGGTCCCACTCGGCCGGGTCGAGCAAGAAGCCGTGCCTGTCGGTGCGATACCCGCGTGCCTCCCGTCTCGCCTCCGCCTCCGCCAGGGCTTCGGTCCGGCGGGCGTCGCCGCGGTAGGGCTCGACCTCGTAGCTGAGGCCGGCCAGCTTGCACACGCCGCGCTGGTAGCCGGTCGGGAAGAGCTGCTGGAGCCCTTTGAGGCGAAGCCCGTGGTGCTTGCAGGTCTGGAACACCACTGGGCAGCGCCCGGTGGCCTCGAAGTGGTCGCGCACGAAGCGGATGATCTTCCAGTGCAGGTCGGTGAGCCCGCCCGCGATGCCGAGCTGGGGAGCGAGGGCCTCGACGAAGGCGTCGTCCCACTCCCGCCAGTCGATGAGATAGCCCATGTCATCGACCTCGTACGGGCGGCCGTTGATCGTGATCTGTTCCATCCTCATGCCTCCATGCCGTGGCAGTCTTGCTCGGCGTGGTCGGTCAGGTCTGGCGGAGCCCGGCCGTGAGCACGCGTCGCGCCGGTTGAGGCCCTCCCGCTTCAGGCCGGCCTGCGGACATGCAGGGCATCCATGGCCGCGATCTCGGTGTCGGCCCTCCTCGCCAGGTCGGCCACGGTCGTGCCCTCGAGAATGTGCGCGACGGCGTCGCGCACGTCCTTCATGACCAGACGTACCCCGCAGCTCCTCTCGTCCAGGCACTCCTCACAGCGTTGGTAGTAGTGCTCGCTCGCACAGGGAACCGGTGCGAGCGGTCCGTCGAACAGGCGGACGACGCACGCGATCGTGATCTCCTCGGCCGGCACCCGCAGGGAGTAGCCTCCGCCGCGACCGCGCCGGCTGAGCAGGATGCCCTGGTTCTTGAGCTGGACCAGGATCAGCTCGAGGAATTTGCGCGGGATGCCTTCGGCGATCGCTAGCTGGGAGCTCTGGAGCGGCCCGTGTTGACCATCTCTCGCCAAGCGGAGGAGAGCTTTGATGCCGTACTTAGCTTTCTTGGAGAGCATATTCAACCCACATACCCCATCTGCGAAAGGGAAAATAGTTGACCCGGAACGAGCTGTCAAGGGCGCGCGAGCGGCGACAGCCGCTCCAGCCCCGGGTCGCCTTCGAGATCTTCCGTCAGGGCGAGGCCAGAAACTCGGCCAGGGCCACGCCCGCGACCTGGTTGCCGCGGACGTTGAAGTGGGTGTCGGCCCGGTGGTAGAGGTGGCGGTTGCCGTCGGCCAGGGGCGGGACCGCGCGCAGGATGGGGAGCAGGTCGAGGTGCGGGATCCCATGCCCTTCCAGCCAGCGCACCAGGAGCTGCTGGCAGCGGTCGCGCGGCAGGGGGTGCCCGGCGGCGGTCTGGACCCGCTGCCAGAGGTCGTCGTCGACCTGGAACTGATCGGGGATGATCATGACCAGCACGGGCAGACTGCCGGCAGCGCGGCGGATGTCGGCGAGGACCTCGAAGGCGCTCTCGAACTGCGCCTCGGGAAGTCGGGCGTGAAAGAGAGCCCTCGCCAGCTCGATCTCCATGAGCTTCTCGTCGCTCAGGGTGGGCTCCTCCAGGGAGGGGTCCTGGAGCCAGGGGAACAGCTCGAAAAGCTCCTCCACCGAGGTGACTCTGCGGGCCGGTCCGCAATGGGCCCGGCCGACCAGCGGTCGCAACCGCCGGCGCTCGCCGGCAAGGGCTGCGACTCGCCTCGGGACCTGGTAAAGCAAGAGGCTCTTGCGGCTCAGCCAGCGGGCGAGCGGTCCAGTGTCTTGCTGGCGCTCGAGCTGGAACACGAAGTCGTTGCCGACGAAGACGTTGACGACGACCCGGTCAGGCTCGAGGGCGAGGCCCTGGGTGAGCAGGAGGTGGAGGTACTCGGGCGGGTCGGCGGCCGGTACGCCCATGTTGAAGAGCTCAACCCCGGGCAGGAGGCGCTCGGCCACGGTGGTGAAGTGGAAGTGATGGGGCACGACGCCGACCGAGAACGAGTCGCCGAGACACAGAACTGTCTGCCGGGTCGGGTCGGAGCGAACGAACTCGCTGTCGTAATGCCCGAGGCTGTTGAAGGGAAAGCCGAAGCGCAGCACGCCCGGCGCCAGCTGGTGGCTGGCGAGGCGCCGTCCCGATCGGACCGAGTCGAAGCACAGCAGCGGTGTCGGCCTGGCCGCGGCCAGGGCGCGCAGGCCGAGCTCTCCCACCGCGACCAGCAGGACGAGGTTGAAGAGGACCAGGTCGACGGCGCGGACCAGCCGCGGCAGACGTGGCCCAATCCGGAATGAGAGCTCTAGGCCGAGGCCGAAGGTCGCGGCGCCGAGGCCGAGAAGGAGGCGGAGCAGGATCGCGTCGTAGCGCTCGGCCAGGAGCAGAGACGTGGCCCAGGCGACGAAGACCATGTACAGCCAGGCTCGGAATGGGACGGCCGAGCACGAGGTCCAGAGACCTCTCCGCCAGCTCCCCGCCAGGCGAAGCAGCCCCCGCGCGAGGAGGGCCACGCCGAGGACGAGCACCGCCGCCACTGACCACAGCCACGCCCCCAGACGCTCCCCGGTCGTAGCGGGCTGGAGCAGACACGGGACGAGGGCGCTGCCGGTGAGCCACAGACAGGCGGCGACGGCTAGCATGACGCCGCTGTGGTGGAGGACGACACGTCGAGCTCGGTGCATCGTGCAGGAGGCTACCATGCGCTCGAGGCCGTCGCCCGCCTCCGCACGGTCTCTGCCGAGAGTCATCGCGATCGGCACCCAGCCCGCATGGGCGGGTCAGCGGGATAGAATGGAGAAGCCGGTCAGGGTCACAGTCGCCGTCCAGGACGCGTGAGGAGCGCCGTGCCGGCGCCGGGAGCTCGGCCAGGCCATGACATGACAGCGACCTTCACTGTTGGCCAGATTGTGGGCGATCGCTACCGGGTCGTTCGCTTCCTCGCCCGAGGGGGCATGGGCGAGGTCTACGAGGCCGAGGACCAGGAGCTGGGCGAGCGGCTCGCGCTCAAGGTCCTCAAACCCGAGATCGCGGCCGACGCCGCGCTGGTGGAGCGGTTCAAGCGCGAGATCCTGCTCGCCCGGCGGGTGACCCATCCCAACGTCTGTCGGGTCTTCGACCTCGGCCGCCACACGAGGACGCTGCCTGACGGGGGGGCAGCCCCCGAAGGCCCGGTCACCTACCTGACCATGGAGCTCCTGGAGGGGGAGACCCTGGCCGAGCGGCTCGAGCAGAAGGGTCGCTTGGCGCCCGAAGAGGCGGTGCCGCTGCTGCGGCAGATCGCGGGCGGACTGGAAGCGGCGCACAGGGCGGGCGTGATCCACCGCGACTTCAAGAGCTCCAACGTCATCCTCGTTCCCTCGCGGACAGGAGAGCGGGCGGTGGTGACCGACTTCGGCCTCGCCCGCGAGGCCATTTCCTCGGGCGACGGCGACCTCTCGCTCACCCACCGCGGCGAGGTCATCGGCACGCCCGCGTACATGGCGCCGGAGCAGGTCGAGGGCGACCCGGTGACGGTCAGGTCCGACCTCTACTCCTTCGGCGTGGTGATGTACGAGCTGCTGACCGGGAAGCGGCCGTTCGTCGGCCGCTCGCCCCTGTCCACGGCGATCCTCCGCCTCAAGCAACCCCCGGCGCCGCCGCGGATCCACGTTCCCCAGCTGCCCGATGCCCTGGAGGCGATCGTCCTCAAGTGCCTCAAGGTCGACCCGGCCGAGCGCTACCAGACCGCGGCCGAGCTGGTGGCGGCGCTCGAGGCCATGGACCGGACCCGGAAGTGGCCCAAGCTCGGCGGCGGCAAGGTGACGAAGCGGAGGCTCGTGCAGGCGGCCGCTGTGGTGGCGGGGCTGACGCTGGCGGCGGGTGTGTGGTGGCTGATCGCCGAGCTGCGCGCGCGGTCTCCGGCCAGTGCCGCGGCGCGACGCTCGGTGGCGGTGCTCGGTTTCAAGAACCTGACCGGCTCGGCCGACGCCGCGTGGCTCTCGACCGCTGTCTCCGAGATGCTCAAGACCGAGCTCGCGGCTGGAGGGATGCTGAGGATCCTGTCCGGCGAGCAGGTGGAGCGGATGAAGATCGAGCTCGGGCTGGCCGACAGCGACACTCTTGCCGAGGACACGCTGCGCAGCGTCGGCGCCTATCTCAACGCCGAGCTTGTGGTCCTGGGGTCGTTCATCTCGCTGGGCACCGGCGCCGGAACCCAGGTCAGGCTCGACCTGCGAGTCCAGGACACCGGGACCGGCGAGACCCTCAGCTCGCTGGCCGTGTCCGGGGCCGAGGGGGAGCTGTTCCAGCTCGTGTCGGACAGCGGTCGTCGCCTGCGCGAGGCGCTCGGCGTCGAGTCGCTCTCGGCCGACGAGCAGGCCGGCCTGGTGGTCGCCCTGCCGCCGAGCTCGACCGTCGCCCGTCTCTACTCCGAAGGCCTGAGGAGGCTGCGCCGCTTCGACGCCGAGGGCGCGCGCGAGATCCTCGCTCAGGCCGTGGCGGCCGACCCCGAGTACCCGCTCAGCCATGCCGCCCTGGCGGCGGCCTGGAGCGCGCTCGGCTATGACGAGAATGCCCGCCGCGAGGCCAAGGCGGCGCACGACCTCGCGGCCGGCCTCGGGCGCGAGGCCAAGCTGACCGTGGAGGGGCGCTACCGCGAGGTGGCGGGTGAGTGGGAGCGGGCGGCGGAGATCTACCGCACCCTGTGGACGTTCTACCCCGACAACCTCGAGTACGGCCTGCGATTCGCCGAGGCCGAGGTGTCGGCCGGCAAGGGTCTCGAGGCGCTGGCGACCGTCGCGGAGCTGCGCCGGCTGCCTGCGCCGAGCGGCGACGACCCCCGTATCGACCTCTGCGCGGCCCAGGCTGCGCGCTCCCTGTCGGACTACCGGCAGCAGCTCGAGGAATCGTCGGCGGCGGTGCGCAAGGGCGAGCAGCAGGGCGCGCGACTGCTGGCGGCCAACGCCCGTCTCGCGCAGGGCGCCGCGATCCAGGTCCTCGAGGGGCCGGAGCAGGCACGTCGGGTCTTCGAGGAGGCGATGGGGATCTACGAGCGGGCGGGCGATCGGGGCAGCGTGGCCCGGGCCCTCGGCCACATCGCCGACGTCCTCATGCGCCAGGGCGACGTCGCCGCTGCCCGTGCGCGCTACGAGGAGGCGCTGGCGATCTTCCGGCAGATCGGCGACCGGCGGGGCACGGCCGCGACCCTGAGCGCGATCGCCTGGCTGCTGTACGGTCAGGAGGGCGACCTGGCCGGGGCGGAGCAGAGGCACGAGGAGGCGCTGGCGATCTTCCAGGAGATCGGCGACCGGGAGAACACCGCGGTTGCGCTCAGGAACCTGGGCGGGGTCCTGTGGCGGCGGGGCGATGCCGATGCGGCGCGGGCCAGGTTCAGCGACGCCCTGGCGCTCTTCCGCCAGCTGAACAACAGGCAGGGCGAGTCCGCGGCGCTGAGGAGCCTGGGCTGGTTGGCCCTGATCCGCGGTCAGCTGGGCGACGCGCGCGCGGCCGTGGAGGAGGCCCTGGCCATCGACCGGGGCATCGAGGACCGCCGCGGAGAGGGTCGCAACCTCCAGGTTCTGGCCATGGTCCTCCACGCCCAAGGGCTGTTGGAGGACGCCCGGCGCACGCTCGAGCAGGCCAGGCTGATCCTCGACCAGATGAGCGACCGCTCGGGCGTGGCGCTGGTCGAGTACGGCCTGGGCCGGGTCAGCTTGGATCAGGGAGACCTCGCCGCCGCCGTCCGCCATCACGAGCAGGCGCTCGAGATGCGGCAGGCCATGAACGAAACGACCTGGGTCGCGGAGAGCCGGTTGGCGCTGGCCGAGGCTCTGGTCGAGCAGGGCCAGCTCGGGCGGGCGCTCGAGCTGCAACGGGCGGCGCTGGACGGCTTCGGTGAGGAGACTCAGCCCGATGGCCGGGCCTGGACGCACGCCGCCATCGCCAGGACCCTGCTCCTGCAGGGCGACCTCGAGGGTGCGGCCAGCGCGCTCGAAAAGGCGGGGGACTATGGCGAATCCGGCCCGCGGATGGACGTGCGCCTGAGCGTGGCGCTGGTCGCCGCGCGGGTCGCGGCGGCCTCTGGGCACGGAGCCGAGGCCAGGGCCAGCTTGCGACGAGTCGCCGAGGAAGCGGCCGCCGCCGGGATGGTCCGCTCCGAGCTCGAAGCCCGGCTAGCGCTGGCCGAGCTGGAGGTGCGCTCGGACGACGTGGAGCTGGGCCGGCGCCTGCTCGAGGAGCTGCGCGCCGACGCCACACGGCGCAGCTTCGGCCTCGTCGCCGCCAAGGCGGCGAGGGTGCTCGAGAGCCTGTAGGTGTCTCGGATGACGAGCTGGACCTCAGGTCCGCCGGCCTGCCGGGAAAGCCGGGAAAGAGCCGGCCATGGCAATCACCGAGTGAGTGAACCTAGCATGCTTCCGCCGAAAGGAGGAGGTCCGGTGCACGAAGGCAGCACACGAGCCATCATCGCCGCCTTGCTTGCCAACCTCGGCGTTGCGGCTGCCAAGCTCGCCGCCTTTGCCTTCACCGGTGCCGCCTCGATGCTCGCCGAGGGCATTCACTCGCTCGCCGACACGAGCAACCAGGGCCTGCTCTTCCTCGGCAGCCGGCGTTCGAGGCGACCGGCGACCGCCGAGCACCCGTTCGGGTTTGGTCGCGTCCGCTACTTCTGGGCCTTCATCGTGGCTCTCGTGCTCTTCTCTCTCGGCGGTGTGTTCGCCATCTCCGAGGGAATCGCGAAGCTGCTCCATCCTCACCGGGTGGAGTCGCCCCTGTGGGCGGTTGGGGTGCTCGTGGCAGCCGTCGCGCTCGAGAGCCTGTCGCTGAGAACCGCCGTGAAAGGAGCACGGCCACTGCGCGGCGATGACACCTGGTGGTCCTTCATCACGCACGCCAAAGCGCCGGAGCTGCCGGTCGTTTTGCTCGAGGACGTGGGCGCCCTCGTCGGCCTCGTCTTCGCGCTCGCTGGCGTGGGCTTGGCAATGCTCACGGGCGAGCCCCGCTTTGACGCTGCAGGGAGCCTCGCCATTGGACTCTTGCTCGTGGTCATCGCCATCGTGCTCGCGGTCGAGATGAAGAGCCTGCTGATCGGCGAGGCGGCCGCCCCCGGGGTGGTCGATCGAATCGCCACCGCCATCTGTGAGCACGAGCAGGTGGTGCGGCTGATCCACATGCGCACCGAGCACCTCGGTCCGGAGGAGCTGCTGGTCGCGGCCAAGGTCGAATTTCAACACGCGCTCGACGTGCCGCAGCTGGCGGCGGCCATCAACGACCTCGAGGCGTTGATCCGCTCCCGGGTCCCAGGGAGCCTTCGCATCTACCTGGAGCCGGATCTGTCGCGGTCGCTGTCTGCGTGAGCTGGCTCACCTTTCGTCGTCCATGGGCAGCTTTTCGTCGCTTCTGGGCATGGCTCCGGCCGACCGGAAGCCCCACCTTGACGGCAAAGGAGAGCACGACGATGAGCAGACTCAGCATGACAGCCAAGCGCGCAGCCGCCACGGTGGCGATCGCCCTCCTCGGGGTCAGCACGGCGGTCGCGGGCGGCCTGACGATCAACCTCGTCCAGGAGACCGGCTCGCTCGAGTCGGAGCACGTGATCATGGCCGGCTCGGTGGTCAAGGACGACGCACCCACCGGCAACGTGGCGGTCTGCCTGGCCGAGTGGCGGCTGGCCCCCAAGCCGGCGCTGGTCGCCGGCCCGACCCTGGTGGCGTTCGTCGAAGGCGGGCCGAAGGGCGTGCTT
>Ga0316628_100001957_pt1 | contig 14951 bp, 9 predicted proteins | sample OWC_Aug_M2_C1_D5_FD_207648 | JGI IMG/M metagenome (GOLD analysis project Ga0316628, IMG submission 207648) | Wetland soil microbial communities from Old Woman Creek delta, Ohio, United States - OWC_Aug_M2_C1_D5_C | ecosystem: Environmental > Terrestrial > Soil > Wetlands | place: USA: Ohio... | reverse complement strand
GCGCTGATGCGGGCAAGAAGCTCGAGCTCCTGCGCGCCAATCCCAGGATCTGGGGCCAGGTGGTCGAGGACCTGGGCTACATCCCAGGCGAGTGCGACCACGCGTACAGGAGCGTGCACTTCAGCGGGTCCGTAGAGCTGCTCGACGTCCCCAACGACAAGAGGGCCGCGCTCCACCTGCTGCTTCGCAAGTTCGAGCCCGAGGCCGATGTGGCCAAGCGGACGGAGATGGTGGAGAGGTCGCTGGCGAAGGTCGTCGTCGGGAAGGTGCGCGTCGAGGCGATCTCCGGGAAGAAGAACGTGCCCCCGAAGAGGTGACAGGACATAGATAAATAAGGAACGAGTAGGGGCCCGGTCCCTTGAGACCCCTGCTCGCGTTGCGATCATGCACGCAATGCTCAGGCCTTGACCCTCTTGATCGCGGCCCTGATCTGCTTCTCCTTTACGGGGTCGATCTTGTTCATGTTGTGGACCCTGCTGGCATGGCCAGTGATGTTCGCCATCATCTCCTCCATGGAACCCGTCTTCACGGCATAGGGGCAGTCCATCCCAAGGTCCGCGCACTTGAACTCCATTATCTCCTTCTCTTGCATTTTGACAACCTCTTGAGGCGAAGGTCATCTCCCACCGGAGGTTGGCCTCCCGTCCCTGTCGGGTTGATGAGGGTCCTTAAACAAAACCATGCCCCCGTACCGGTAAGGCGTCCTCGCGAAAGGGTTCGATTGGTCTCCCGAGCTCGACAGGGCCAGCATGCAAGACGGACCTCTGCCCGAGGCAGGTCCCTCCATCTAGGGTTCGTCGCTTAAGCCCCACACCCCGCCTTTATGGGAAGGGTAAACGTTGAAATATCATCGGCACCCATGGGTCCTCGCGCTCCAGGGGGAAGGTGCGATGCCAGACGAACCAGAGCTGCTCGAGTTCTACGGTGCCGAGTGCGACCACTGCAAGATGGTGGCAGGCTTCCTCGACCGGCTCAAGGCCGAGGAAGGGATTGACGTCAAGAGGTTCGAGGTGTGGCACAGCTCCGCCAACCAGGGCATCTTCATGAAGCACGCGGCTGGCAAGTGCAAGGGTGTGCCCTTCCTCATCAACACGGCGACAGGCGCGTTCCTGTGCGGCCCCAAGACCTACGAGGCCGTGCTCGGCTGGGCCAAGCCGAAGCAGTAGCCAGATGGGCCCCCTTGCGCGCGCATGGGGGCCCCCCGACCGGACCAGACCCCAGGTGATGGGCGATGATAATCGAGAAGCACGACCCCCTCAAGGGCCAGATGTTCCAGGTCCTGGACAAGGACGGCAGCCTCGTCGGCCCCGACCCGGAGCTGCCCCCGGCGCTCCTCAAGGACATGTACTGGTGGATGCTCTACTCCAGGATGGCGGACGACAAGGCGCTCAAGCTCCAGAGGCAGGGCAGAATGGGCACCTACGCGCCCATCAAGGGCCAGGAGGCCGCCCAGGTGGGCTCGGCGCTCGCGATGCGCCCCGACGACTGGATGTTCCCGTCCTTCAGGGAGCTCGCCGCGGCCATGGTCCGGGGAGTGCCGTTCGAACAGAACCTCATGTACTTCATGGGGGACATCAGGGGTAACCGCGTCCCTAGCGGCGTCAACAACCTGCCCGTCTACGTGCCCGTGGGCACCCAGATACCCCAGGCCGTGGGCGCGGCCCACGCCATGCGCCTCAAGGGGCGCAAGACGGCCGTGGTCGTGTACTTCGGCGACGGCGCGACGTCCACCGGGGACTTCCACGAGGGGCTGAACCTGGCTGGCGTGCTCAAGGCCCCCGTCGTGCTCCTGTGCCAGAACAACCAGTGGGCCATCAGCCTGCCTCGATCGAGGCAGACCGCGTCCAGGACGCTGGCCCAGAAGTCCATCGCCTACGGGCTCCCGGGCGTGCTCGTCGACGGCAACGACGTGCTGGCCATGCACGCGGCCACCGCTGAGGCGCTGGACCGTGCCCGCTCGGGCGGTGGGCCCACGCTCATCGAGGCCTACACGTTCCGGATGCTCATGCACACCACCGCGGACGACCCCAAGCGCTACCGCAAGGAGGCCGAGCTCAAGGAGTGGGAGACCAAGGACCCCCTCAAGAGGTTCCGTGCCTACCTCGAGCGGAAGGGCCTGTGGACCGTGGGCTGGCAGGCGGAGCTCGAGGCGAAGGCGGCCAAGATGATCGACGAGGCCATCGCAACGGCCGAGTCGGCCCCTCCGCCCTCGCCCGATGCGCTCTTCGACCACATTTACGCCGAGATGCCTGACGAGCTCAGGGAGCAGCTGGAGGACCTCAAGAGGGCCATCGGGGAGCGCGAGGTAGAGGAGGACGCCACCGAGATCCAGGGGGGCTTCCCTTGAGCCAGATGAACATGGCCGAGGCGCTCAACTCGGCCCTCCACACCGAGATGGCCAGCGACCCAGACGTCATCGTCCTCGGCGAGGACGTTGGCGTCGACGGGGGCGTGTTCCGCGTCACCGACGGCCTCACCGAGAGGTTCGGCTCCGACCGCGTGCTCGACACCCCCCTCTGCGAGTCCGGCATCGTGGGCCTCGCGGCTGGCATGGCCATCTACGGGATGCGCCCCGTCGCCGAGCTCCAGTTCGACGGCTTCGTGCCGCCCGCGTTCGACCAGATGTTCTCGCACGTCTCGCGCATGCGCAACCGCAGCCAGGGGAGGTTCACGGTTCCCATGGTGCTGCGGTTCCCCTACGGGGGCGGCGTGCGCGCGCTCGAGCACCATGCCGAGAGCATCGAGACCTACTTCGTCCACATGCCCGGCCTAAAGGTGGTCGTCCCGTCCACGCCCCACGATGCCAAGGGGCTGCTGGCATCGGCGATACGCGACCCCGACCCCGTCGTGTTCATGGAGCCGAAGCGGCTCTACCGAGCGGTCAAGGAGGAGGTCCCCGAGGCGGAGCTGACCGAGCCCCTTGGGAAGGCGAAGGTCGTAAGGCAGGGCACCGACGTGACGCTCGTCGGATGGGGCGCGATGGTGCCAAAGATGCTCAGGGCGGCCGTGCTCGTCGCCGCCAAGGGCACCAGCGCCGAGGTCGTGGACGTGCGCACGCTCAAGCCCTACGACGAGGCCACCGTGCACGACTCGATCAAGAGGACCGGCCGCGCGGTCGTGGTCCAGGAGGCGCCACGCACGCTGGGGTTCGCCTCCGAGGTGGCCGCCAGGGCGAACGAGAAGCTCATGCTGAACCTGAGCGCGCCCGTCATAAGGGTCACCGGCTTCGACGTCCCGTTCCCATACTACAAGATGGAGGGCTGGGCGGTGCCTGACGTCGACCGCATCATCAAGGCCATGAGGCGGGTGCTCACATGGTGACGCCGTTCAGGTTCCCCGATGTGGGCGAGGGGATAACCGAGGGGCTCGTGAAGAAGTGGCTCGTGAAGGAGGGGGACGTGGTAAGGACGGACCAGGTCCTCGCCGAGGTGGAGACGGACAAGGCAGTCGTCGAGATGCCCTCGCCCGTCGCGGGCACCGTGCTGCGCATCATGGTGCCGGAGGACGGCACGGTCAAGGTCGGCCAGGTCCTCGTCGCCATCGGGGCCCCGGGCGAGCCGGTGCCGGAGACATTCCCCGCGGCCAGCGCGGCGGCGGCCGCCGCGCCGACTCGGGCCGCGGCCGCTGCAACCTCCACGGCGCCAGCCCCCGCCCCATCTGGCGGGAGGGTCCTCGCGACGCCCAAGGTCCGCAAGCTCGCCCGGGAGAGGGGAGTCGAAATCGGTGCCATCGTCGGCACCGGGCCTGGCGGCCGCATCACGGAGGAGGACGTGGGGCATGCGGTACAGCCAGCTGCCGCCCCAGCCGCGGCGGCCACGCCGCCTGCCCCGAGGCCGTCCCCGGTCAAGCTCAACTACGACTTCTATGGCCACATCGACCACAGGCCGTTCCGGGGCATGAGGAAGGTCATCGCGGAGAAGATGACCGAATCCGCGTTCACCATCCCGCACGCTACCGCGATGGAGGAGATAGACGCGACGGCGCTCTGGGACCTCCGCGACCGGCTGAAGGCCGAGGCCGCCAAGCAGGGCGTGCCGCGGCTGAGCTTCCTGCCCCTCATCGCGGTGGCGGTGGTAAAGGCTCTCCTCGAGCACCCCTCGCTCAACGCGGAGCTCGACCTGGAGAACGAGGACATCATCGTGAAGAAGTACGTGAACCTGGGCATCGCCGTCGACACACCAGAGGGCCTGATGGTCCCCAACGTCAAGCGCGCCGAGCAGAAGGACATGTGGCAGGTCGCACGCGACATCGACGAGCTGACCCAGAGGGCGAGGAGCAGGAAGATCGACCTCGCCGAGCTGCGCGGGGGCTCCTTCACCATCACCAACTATGGCTCGATCGGTGGGATGTTCGGCGTGCCCATCGTCAACTTCCCAGAGGTCGCCATCCTGGGGGTGGGCCGCATCCGCGAGGTCCCCCGCGCGGTGGAGGGGAAGGTTGTGGTGCGCAAGGTCGTGGGCCTCTCGGTCTCGTTCGACCACAGGGTCGTGGACGGCGCGGAGGTGGCCGCTTTCATCAACACCCTCAAGGGCCTCCTGGAGTCCCCAGAGCCCCTCATCCTCACCGGCCCATGACCCACTCCCGCGCGCGGTACCTCGACGACACGAGACCGGTGGCCGTCTCCAGGTCGTCGCCGCCCCACGTGCCCTCCTCATGGTGCCTGCCCTCCAGCAACGCCTCCCTGACCGCGAGGAGCATGGCCTCGAACGAGCAGCCGCACAGCCCCTCCAGCCCCTTCACGGGGTACCATCGCGAGGGGATGCCCCTCGAGGAGGGCGGCCGCCAGCGCGCGCGGAGGAACCGGTCCATCGTGTCGTCGTCGGAGCGGTGCACGATCGTCCCATGCTGCTGCAGCACCCCACGGGCCCTCCGCTGGGCGTTGCCGGAGACCTTGTAGTCCCCGACCATGATGACGTTGGTGTCCTCGAGGCGGGCCTCGAGCCGCAGCCCCTCAAGCGCGTCGATGATGCGACCGCACGTCTCCCAGTAGGCGTACCTGATGCCCCCCTTCATCATGACCTCCGGGCAGGTGACGCTGTAGACGAGCTCCGCGTCCTCGCCGTGGTACATGGCCCCTCCGCCGGACATCCGCCTCGAGACGTCGACGCCCTTGACCCTGCATGCCCTGAGGTCCAGCTCGTAGTCGATGGACTGGAACCTCCCGACCGTGGCCGCGCTGTGCGACCACTGCCAGAGCCTGATGGTAGGGGGCCCGCCCGCGGCGACGTCCTCGAGCAGGACCTCGTCCAGGGCGAGGGCGGTGAAGACGTCGAGCCTCTCCGGCCCGATGAGCCTCCACACGGACCCCGCGGGCGCGCGTGTCATGCCCAACGCCATGGCCCTGAGGGGGTAATAAGGTGCACCGCTCGGGAGGACCCGCAGGGTCGGGTGGCAGCAAAGGTTTAATCGAATCCAGGGCCATCACGCGTCAGGCAGGTTCTGGAGATGCAGCCGGACCGGAAGATGGGGCCCAAGGAGGGGCCCATGCCCCGGCAGCTGCCCGCGGGCAGCCGCATCGCACAGATGCCTCCATCCGCCTTGCCAGACTCGGAGATGCCAGAGCTAACGGAGAGCGAGGTCCTCCGGGCCAGGGAGGCGGCCAAGCAGGCCAAGGCCGAGAACGAGAGGGAGGTCAAGCGGCGGCTGCGGGAGGCAGAGGCCGACCTGAGGCGCCTGCAGCGGACCGAGAAGAGGGCCGACCGCAAGGCGGCGCGGCGCGGCCGCGCGGTGGAGAGGCGCATCCGCAGGGTCGAGGAGGCGATGAGGCAGCCCGTGTGGCCCATGGTCGCCCTCGTCCTCGTCCTCAATGCGCTCGCGTCCACGCTCGCCGTATGGCATATGTTCTGGCCCGATTCGTTCGTCTACTCTGGTGTCCTGGCCCCCGATGCGGGGCAATGGGAGCTCGCGTCGTACCTGTTCATCGGGACATGCCTGGGCACGGGGGCGATGCTCGCCCTCACGCCCACCGTGGACTTCCAGAGGCGCGCCCGCTCGGCGATGGCCGTCTACCTGGCCGTGGCGCTCCTCGCCACGCTGGTGGGGCTCCTGACGGCCATGGCGCTCCGGCCCCTCGAGGACGTCCAGGCGGACCTCAGGGTGGCCGTCGTGAGGCTCGCCATCGTCGCCGCCGCGACGGGCGTGCCCGCTGTCGCGATATGGCTCGTCGCCGGGCTACGCGGCTCCCGTCTCCACTTCCATGCCGCCTACCATTGGACGCTGGGCATCCTGACCGCGGTGGCGCTGTGCGCCCTCATCGTGCTCCCGTTCATGGCCATCGCGGAGGAGCGCATGATGAGCCAGGTCGGTCTGGGGCTGGCTGTCGCGGGCGCGGTGGGCATCATGTTCCCGCTCCCCGTCATCCTCGGCACGGTCGCGGCCGAGCGCGTCCTGGAGGGCCGGGTGGGCCAACCTGGCTGAGATGGGTCAGCCCGACCGCCTGCGCCAGAGCACCGCGGTGATGCCGATCGCGGCGGCGAGCCCGAGGAGCGCGGTCCCGAGCAGCCCCGCCGGGACGTGGACCCCCGCGGGCGCCGTGGACTCGGTCGCCAGCTCGATGGGCACGACCGCGCTGCTGGACGTGCGGGCCCCGTCGCCCGCGACCGCCCACATGCGTGCGTCGCCCCGATCGGGTGCGAACGTGCACCTCCACCCGCCATCCTCGGACGACATCGGGTACGTCCTCTCGCTGGAGCCGTCCGATGCGGAGACGTGCAGCACGACCGACCTGACGGCGACGTCGTCGACGGCGTCGGCCGTGACGGTGAGCGGCTTGCCCTCGACGGGCCTCCCGTCAAGGGGCGAAAGCGTCACCGTCGGTGAGTTCATGTCGATCGTGAACGCACCGGTCTCGACGACGGAGATGCCGCCGAGCCAGTCCAGCACCGAGAGGCGCAACGCGCACGCGGTCGAGCTCCTTGGGATCGGTCGGACCTCCCAGGACCACGAGTCGGACAGGGCCAGCCCGTCCACGAGCAGCTCCCATGTGGTGCCCCCGTCGGTCGTGAGCTCGAGGCTGAGCGGGCGTTCCGCAAGCCCCCACGGGTCATCGATGGTCCACCTGACCTCGATCTGGCCGGGGGCGAGCACCGCACCCTCGGCTGGGGAGAGGAACGCGCCAGACTTGGGCGCGGGCGGGTCGATGGCGAACGTCGCGTCCGACGTGTCGGTCGCGACCTCCCAGTCTATGTCGGTGACGATGACCCTGACGAGGGCCCCCGACGTCTCCGTGTTGGCCACGGTCCATTTGTAGAGGCCCGTGTTGGGCTGACGATCGGCGATCGAGGACCAGGTTGTGCCGTTGTCCGTCGAGTACTCGAGCGTGATGGATGTCGAGTTGAGGTTCCCCAACGCGACCCACGTGACGGGATAGGTCTTGGTCTTCATCCAATCCTCGCCCCCGTTGGGCGAGGTCACCGTCACCTGGGGGGCGCCGAACGCGCGCCTCTGGTACAAGACGGTCACGCTCCTCAGCAGCGGCAGGTACAGCCTCTCGTCGTCCGTGGAAAGGAAGGCCCGGACGCGGATGCGGCTGCCGGACTGGTACTCGAAGAACGTGCGCCCGCTGTCCTCGAAGTACGAGGTGGAGGTGCCGTCCGGCCCGACGAAGTTCCAGATGGAGCCGCCCCTGTTGGTCGCGACCTGGAACCGCAGAGAGGTCCCGAGCGGGACCCTCGCGGTCCACTGCAGCGAGCCCCAAAGGACGGGCCAGGAGGCGCCCGCGTCGAGGACCGTCGTCGTATAGGTGGCAGTGCCGAGGGAGTTCCACTTCGCATAGCCAATCTGCCAGTACGTGCCGTCATAGCCAGAGAAGTACATGTGGTAGTACGAGCCGTCGACGCGGACGCAGCCCATCGTCGTTCCATCGTCGTCCCAGGCGGTGTCGTTCCCGCGGGGGCATATGGGGCCCGAGGGGTCCCTCGTCCAGGCGCTCCCGTCCGGGGACGTGGCCTTGCCGACCTCGTAGTTGGAGTTCCTGACGCCGGTGTAGAACATCGTGTAGACCCCGTTGCGGTATAGGACGCACGGTTGCTCGATGCGGCCCTTCTCCCAGTCGATGAGAGGGGCGGTCACGAGCACGGGGTTCTGGGCGTCGCGGGTCCAGCTGAGGCCGTTCGAGGACGTCGCGTGCCCGATGTGGGTGCCGCCGCTCGTGGACGAGCCAACGTACCACATGTGGTAGGTCGTGCCGACCTTGACGACCCAGGGCATCTTGACGTTGGACTCGTCCCATGCACCCGTTCCCCCGACCTTGAGCACTGGGTTCGAACCGTACTTCGTCCAGGTGCCGGCGCCGCCGGTCGCTGTCGAGGTCGCGTAGCCAATCTGCCACTTGCTGCCGTCGTAGCCCGAGTACCACATCTTGTAGGTGCCGTTCTCGTAGATGACGCACGGGTCCTGGACGCGCTCGTCGTCCCAGTCGCCGTTGTTCCCGCTCTTCGAGAGGACGGGATTGGACGAGTACTTGCTGTCCGTGCCCCAGGAGATCCCGTCCGTGGAGGAGGCCTGCGCGATGGCGTAGGGATAGGACCCACCTCCCCCGTAGCAGCCGTAGAACATGTAGTAGGTGTTGCTGGCCTCGTTGAAGACGACGCACGGGTCGGTGAGCTCGTTGGCATCGTAGCTGCTGCCCGTGCCGAGCTGCGGGTTGTCCGCCTTCTTGATGAACCACGGCTTGAGCTGGGCCAGGCCCAGTTGGTAGTTCGGGGTCCCGCCCCCGTTGTCGCCGCTGAAGTAGAGGTAGAGCCCGTCGTTGGCCCAGAGCACGGAGGGGCTCTGGATCTGCGCCGACTCGAACCCTGAGGCGGACCAGTCGAGGACGACGAGGGGGTTGCGGACCCAGCCGATGCCGTCGTAGGAGAAGGCCGAGCCTAGCCTGTACTTGTCACCGACCGAGTCGCGGCCCGCGAAGTAGAGGCGCCATACCGGCCCGTCGCGGAGGACGGCCACGTCGCGGATCTCCTTCTGGCCGAAGTCGGGCGAGCTGGCCTTGGCGATTATGGGATTGGAGCCGTAGAGCGTCCACGACAGGCCCGTCTTGGACGTCGCGAGGCCGACGAGCTCCTCGTTCGCGGTGCTCGCGCCCGAGAGGTACATGTAGTACTTGTTGTCCACCTTGACGACGCACGGGTCGCCGAAGGACGCCGAGCCCCAACCGGAGGACGGCTTGGAGAGGACGGGGTTGGACGCGTACCTCGTCCAGCTGGTCCCGGAGGTCGAGGTTGCGTAGCAGATGCTCGGCGTGCCCGAGCTGACGCCAGTGTACCACATCTTGAACGTCCCGTTCTCGAAGATGACGAACGGGTCGCGCACCTCGGTGACGTCCGGCGTGCCGCCGGTAGGGTTATTGGAGAGGACGGGGTTGGAGGCGTACTTCGAGAAGGCCTTCCCGTCGGAGGAAGTGGCCATGCCTATCGCGTAATCGCTGCCGGAGTAGCCCACGTAGAACATGTAGTACTTGCCCTTCGCGAAGAGCGTGGTCGGCTCGAAGATCCCCTCGTCGTCCCATGTGGTCGCGGCACCCTTGCTCAGGATGGGGTTTCCGCGGTACTTCCAGAGCGAGTCGCGGCCGGTGAGCGTGACGCCCCCGTCCGCGGCGTTCCACACGGTCGCGTCGAACTCCCCGTCGGCGAAGTCGGCCGACTCGTCCCAGCTCAAGGTCTCGGCCAGCGCGACGGCGCCCGCGATCGCGAGGATGGCGAGCCCGACGAGCGCGGCGATTCCCGGTACCGTCCACATATGGTCCTTCATGCTTCCCGTCCTCCGTTTTGGCATTGGATGTCGAGCGTGAGCGTGAACGTGGGCGATGAGGTCCCTGCGACGGGGCCTGTGGCCCCCTCGGCCGCCCGCCTGCCTAGGGTCCTCCTCCTCGCGAGCAGCACGACGAGCAGGGTGACCGCCACCTGCACCAGGAGGGAGGGCACCTCCGGGATGGGCACGTCGATGTCGTCCCACGACTGGTCCGCGCCGACGTCCCCCCGCGGAGAGCTCCATGAGGGGGCGGTGCCTATGGTCGCGCGATCGACGCGGCCGTCGTTGCGCAGCACGTAGAGGTAGGTCGCGTCGGCCGCCGCCGCGACCCAGGAGGTGTCGACGCCTGCGGACGCCCAGGACGACCAGCTCGACGACGTGCCCGCGCTCGCGCGGGAGACGGCCCTGTCCGCGCGAAGGGCGTAGACATGGCCCGTCCCGTTGTAGGCGGCGAGGGCGACCCATGAGGTCCCGTCCCCGACGTCGCCCTTCGATGACCACGTCGTGCTCCCCGTGGTCGCGTAGAACGCCGCGCCATCGCGGCGAAGCGCGTAGAGGTAGCTCGAATTGTCGGCCGCGATGGAGACGAAGCTCGTCCCGTCACCTGCGTCGCCGTGCGCGGACCATGAGGGGCTGCCGGTGGGGGAGTCCCTCACGGAGCCGTCACGGCGCAGCGCATAGAGACGTCCGTCGGAGCCGATGGCGATGCCGACCCATCCTGTGTCCCCCCCGCCGACCGACCCGAACGTCGACCACGATTGGCCGGAGTCCGACGACCTGGACACGGTGCCGTTGGCGGCGAGCATCCACTGCGACCCCCCGTCGGCCGCGACCGCGAATGGCCCGCCCGCGGCGGGCGCGGTGGGCGCGCCGCCCCCGTACCTGGCCCAACCCCGCATGGCGGAATCCGCGATGTAGGCCTTGCCGTCCTCCGAGACCACGAACACGTAGCCCGGGAGGTCCTCGGGACCGAGAGCGCAGCCCGCGTAGCCGACGCCCGATGGCAGCGCGGGCGTGCCCTGCCCGTACCGGGACCAGCCGCCCACGGCCGAGTCGGCCACGCAGCACTCGCCGTCCCACCTCGAGACCATCACGCGGCCTGCGGGTGCGCCCGCGTCGAGGCCGACCCAGCCCTCGGACGTGGGGAGCGCGGGAGTGCCTGAGGCATATCGGGTCCAGCCGCCCACCGCGGAGCCGGAGACATAAACCTCACCGCCGCCGCGGAGGACGAGGACCGAGCCCCTCGCCGAACCCGAGGCGGACGCGACCGCCACATAGTCCGTGCCCGATGGCAGCGAGGGCGTGCCCTGACCGTAGGCAGTCCAGCCGCGCATCGCGCTGTCGGACACGTAGGTCGCGCCGTCGTCGCGCAGCAGGTAGACGTAGCCCTCGAGGCCATCGCTGCCGGCCGCGATGTCCACCCAGGCCGTGCTGGTGGGCAGCGCGGGCGCGCCCCGCCCGTAGGCCGTCCAGCCGCGGGTCGCCCGGTCGCACACATAGACGGCCCCGTCCGCGCGCATCACGTAGACGTAGCCCGCGAGCGCCCCCCTCCCCGCGGCGAGCGCGACCCACGCGGCCGACTCCGGCTTGGCGGGGGAGCCGGTGCCGTACTCGGTCCAGCCCCCTACCCCGCTCCCCGTGACCATGACGCTGCCCTTCGAGGTGAGGGCGAAGAGGTAGCCGGCCAGGCCACCGTCCCCCGAGGCGACGTCGACCCAAGGCCCCACGTTGGCGGGACCGGAGCGGACGGTCCAAGAGGCAGCGTCGGGGGAGGACGCGAACGTCCCGTTCACGGCGGCCGCGAAGGGGTCGAGGATGCCCCCGGTGGCCTCGACGACGATGTCGGACGGGCTGGCGAGGCCGCCCCTTAGGACGCCGTCGGCCCAGTCTTTCGAGCCCGCCCAGCCGACCGCGCGGGCCAGGATGGTCACGTTCCCTGCCGTCATGAACAACGAGGTCGGCAACCCGACCTCGAGCGAGGTCTCGTTGACCCCGGCCGGGACCTTGCCGGTGGCCGTCCAGTTCCATGCGCCTGGGACCAAGCCAGAATGGCGGTACACCGATGCTGCGCGCACCTCGCCCCCACGGCCCTCCACGAGCACCCTGAGGTCGGCCCCGAGCAGGATCCCCTGAGGGCTGTAGCCCGTCGCCGGGTCCGAATCGGTGTCTATCAGGAACTCGACCTCGTCGCGGCCCAGCAGCGGGGGGAGGTCGGCAGGGGGACCGGGCACGAACGGGCCGCCCCTGGTCGGGTCGTTCCAGTCAGGGATGCCGTCGTTGTCGTCGTCCTGGTCCCCGGCGTCGGGCCCGGTGTCCCTCCAGGTCGTGCCGGGGTCGTCGGGTTGCCCGTCGTCGTTGTCCCAGTCGTCGTCGCGCGTGCCGTAGGGCTCCTCGAGGCCGTCCCCGTCGAGGTCGAGCCGCCCGTCGCCGTCGCGGTCGACCGAGCCCACCGGCCTGGACGCGGGGACGAGCGGCACGGTGACGCCGGCCAGCATCCCGTCCCGGACCTGTGCCATGAGCGAGAGCTGGTCCGGGGACGAGGAGACAGCCACGGACGAGAGGTCGGGAGGGGAGCCCATATGCACCGACGTCTCGGGCCAGACCGCGTCGCCGGGCCCGTCCGCGGCCGTGACCGCTCCCGGGGCGGCCCAGTCCCCGAAGGCCCCGTCGATCTCGATGTGCTCGGGCGCGGCGAGCGCGTACATGCGGGCCTGCGCTCCCCGGAGCACGATGTCGGCAGCTTCCAAGGTGTCCACCGACGCCCTGCCATCCCGGATGGCAGACACGATCACGAGCCCGCCCGGACTCGCACCGATGGTGGAGGCCAGGAGGGGCAGCGTGGCCGTCCTGCCCGACACGAGCCTGATCGGGACATCTGGCACGGGCTGGAGATAGACGCTACCATCCGCGCCCCAGCTAAGGCCGTCGACGGTCAGGTCCCCGCCCATGGCGGTGAGCCTCTCGTCCATCACGTGGGTCATCGTGGCGGGGAGGACCTCCACCCCGAGCGGCACCTGCTCGACGAGGAGGACGGGGCGCCTACCGGACGCGGGCACGTCCGAGAGGTCGGCCCTGCCCCAGGCGTCGAGGGCGTGCAGCTGGACCATCGCGTCCCCGGAGGGGTCGCCGTCCAGCCTCGCTCGCAGCTCGAGGCGCGCGCCCCGCACAGCGACCTCGACGGCACCCCCCAAGGGCGCCCAGCCGTACCAGTCGTCGCGGTCCCTGGCGACCCTACCGGCCGAGCGATAGGTCGGTTCCCACCGAAGCTGACCACCCGAGGTCGCGCCCCCGCGGCCCGATGTCACGTACACCATGTCGTCCGCGCCCAGGCCACCTATCAGATATCCGGTCGCGTTGTCGCCGTCAGCGTCGATGAACGCCCGCAGCTCGACGTCTCCCTCCGAGCCTTCGTTCGTGTAGGATTGGAAGTCGTCCGCGAACCTCACGGACACCGCGACGGCCCCGTCCTCGATGGCGACGCTCCAACTGAGGATGTCGACGCGGGGCGCCGATCCCGCCTCGCTGTCAGCGTCCTGGTACACGAGCGCGTCGCGCCAGTCGTCGAACTCGCCGTCGATGACGATGCCCTCGCCGAGCGGGCCCAGCAGCCCCATGAGGTCGGTGAGGAGGGCGACGAGGATGAGCATGAAGACGACAGAGAGCGCCATCGCGAGACGCCTCCGCCGCGCGCGCTGCGTCGCGCGCCCGGGCAGTCGCCGTCCGTTGATGCCGCCGATGACGGTCGTCCCCTTGGCGGGCTCGCCGTCCCCGTTCGTCATCCCGTTGCCGTTCGTCAGCCCATTCCCGTTGGTGAGCCCGTTGCCATTGGTCAGGCCGTTCCCGTTGGTGAGCCCGTTGCCATTGGTCAGGCCGTTCCCGTTCGTCATGCCGCTTCCGTTGGTCATGCCCCTGGCACCGGTCAGGGCGTTACCGTTGGTGAGGCCGTTGCCATTGGTCATCCCCTTGGGACCACCGAGCGCGTTCCCGTTCGTGAGACCGCTCCCGTTCGTCATGCCGCGCGGGGTGGCGAGCGCGTTCTCGTCCGTGAGGCCCTTGCCGTTGGCCAGGGCGGTGCCGTTGGTGAGGCCGCTGCCGTTGACCATGGCCCGGGGGGGAGGGCCGATCGCACCGTTGGTCATGCGCCCCGGACCGGGCGCCCCTGGATCGGTCGGCCGGTGCTCCCTCGCGAGGTAGCCGAGAAGGACCTCGACCTCGATGATCTCCTCCAGGGAGTCCTCTGGCCCCTCCTCCTCCTCCTCCGCTATGGTGGGCCCTCCCTCAGCGCATAGGCTATGCTCAACGGGTCGATTGACCGGGGCTTTTAAATAGGTTCCCGCGTGCGTTCCCTAGATGGAAATCAGGGCCTGGAACGAACGGAACCTGGACGTGGATGAGCATACATTTAACTGCCCTCCCGGGGATGCCCGGGCGTGCGGTCCGTTGACGCGTCCTTCAAACGGGTCGAGGGCCTGATGGACAGGGCGGCCTTCGACGCGGAGGTCAAGGGCATCGTCGAGGAGTCGGGCTCGCTGTTCACGTCCGAGCTCGCGGCGGCCATGGTCGTGGACCGGCTGGGGCGATCGGAGTACAGGGTCCCCCCCCTCGAGAAGGCCAGGCCCGGGGCCACCACGGTAGTGCGCGGGTTCGTCGCCCGGGTCCAGCCCGTGCGGGAGTTCGAGCGCGAGGGCATGCCTGCCCGCGTGGCCAACGTGCTGCTCAAGGACTCGACGGGCCAGATCGCTCTGGTGCTCTGGGACGACCACGCGCATATGGTCGAGTCTGGCGAGCTCGTTCAAGGTACCTGGGTCCGGGCGGCCAATGTCACGGTCAAGAAGACGGACTACGGGATGGAGGCGCAGGCGGGTCGATACTCGACGGTCACCATCGAGGACGAGACGCAGGCGCTCAAGGACGACATGTCTGTCGCGCTCGAGGTCGAGTGGGCGGGTCTCGGTGCCCTCAAGGAGGGCGGGCTCGTGAGCGTCCACGGCGAGGTCGTCGCCAAGCGGGGACCCCGGCGATTCCGACGGCGCGACGGCTCGCAGAGCTCGGTGCTGAACCTGACGGTCTTCGACGGGCAGGCGATGGCCATCCTGGTGCTGTGGGACGACCTGGCCGAGCGCTCTGGGGACGTCAAGGAGGGCGACAAGGTCGCCCTGCTGCACGGCCAGGTCAAGGTCAACCGCGGGGCCGTCGAGGTCCAC
>Ga0316628_100001956_pt1 | contig 14952 bp, 14 predicted proteins | sample OWC_Aug_M2_C1_D5_FD_207648 | JGI IMG/M metagenome (GOLD analysis project Ga0316628, IMG submission 207648) | Wetland soil microbial communities from Old Woman Creek delta, Ohio, United States - OWC_Aug_M2_C1_D5_C | ecosystem: Environmental > Terrestrial > Soil > Wetlands | place: USA: Ohio... | reverse complement strand
GCACGCCCTCCATCACCTCGTCGCGCCGCAGCAGCGTGGCGCCCCAGCCCATCAGCTCGGACACGCTGCGCCCCTCGCGCGCGCCTTCCATGAGCGCCGCGCTGATCAACGCGACCGCTTCCGGATAATTGAGCTTCAGGCCCCGCTCCTTGCGCCGCTCGGCGAGCAGCGCGGCGGTGAAGACCAGCAGCTTGTCCTTCTCGCGCGGGGTGAGTTCCATCGCATGGCTCCGTGTCGGTACCCTTGCAAGGACAATGCCCGAGCCGGTGCGGGTACGCGCATGTATTCTGCACCAAAAGTGTGAACCGCCCGCCCGCGCGCACCGTAGCGCGGCATCGATCGGCCATAATCGCAGCCTGGACGAACAACATGAACAAGCGCGTGCTGCTGGGGATGCTGACCCCGTCTTCCAACACGACCCTCGAGCCCGTCACGGCGGCGATGCTCGCCGGCCTGCCCGAAGCGAGCGCGCATTTCGGCCGCTTCAGGGTGACCGAGATCGCGCTCTCGCAGCAGGCGCTCGGGCAGTTCGACGACGGCGAGATCCTGCGCGCGGCGGAGCTGCTGGCGCACGCCAGGCTGCACTGCATCGGCTGGAACGGGACGTCCTCGGGCTGGCTGGGCTTCGACGCCGACGAGCGGCTGTGCGAGCGCATTACCGCGGCCACGGGCATCCCCGCCTGCACCTCGGTGCTGGCGCTCAACGAGATCTTCCGTGCCACCGGCGTGCGGCGCTTCGGGCTGGTCTCGCCTTACCGCGACGACGTGCAGGCGAAGATCGTCGCCAACTACGCGCGCGCCGGATTCGAGTGCGCCGCCGAGCGCCACCTCGGCCTGCAGGACAACTTCTCGTTCTCGGAGGTGAGCGCCGACGAGATCCGCGCCATGACGCGCGAGGTAGCGCGGGCGAAGCCCGAGGCGATCACCATCTTCTGCACCAACCTGCGCGGCGCGCCGCTCGTCGAGGAGCTCGAGCGCGAGCTCGGAATCCCGGTCTACGACTCGATCGCCACCGTCGTGTGGAAATCGCTCAAGCTCGCCGGCGCCGACACCCGGCGCGTGCGCGGCTGGGGCCGCCTGTTCCGCGAGGTCTGAGCCGGCATGAACCGCATCGAGCTGGTCGTGCGCAACGCCCGCGTCGTGACGGCGTCCGAGGCCATGCACTGCGATATCGGCGTCTCCGGCGGCCGCGTCGTGGCGCTCGCCGCCGGCCTGCCGCCGGCGGAGCGCGAGATCGACGCGCACGGCCGCCTGGTGCTGCCGGGCGGGGTCGACGGGCACTGCCATCTCGATCAGCCGCTGCCCGAGCCGATGAGGATGGCCGACGACTTCGAGTCCGGCACGCGCTCGGCGGCCTGCGGCGGCACCACCACGGTGATCCCGTTCGCCGCGCAGGCCAAGGGCCAGTCGCTCGCGGTCGCGGTCGCGGACTATCACCGGCGCGCCGAGGGCAAGGCGTGCATCGACTACGCCTTCCACCTGATCGTCAGCGACCCGACCCCGCGGGTGCTGGGCGAGGAGCTGCCGCGCCTGATCCGCGACGGCTACACCTCGTTCAAGATCTACATGACCTACGACGACCTCAAGCTGGCGGACCGCGAGATCCTCGACGTCATGGACCTGGCGCGCCGCGAGGGCGCCATGGTGATGGTGCACGCCGAGAATTCCGATGCCATTGCCTGGCTGACCGACAAGCTGGTCGCCGCCGGCCGCACGGCGCCCAAGGACCACGCCGCCGCGCGCCCCGCCCCGGTCGAGCGCGAAGCGACGCACCGCGCGATCACGCTCTCGGAGCTCATCGACGTGCCGATCCTGATCGTGCACGTCTCGGGCGAGCAGGCGATCGAGCAGATCCGCTGGGCGCAGTCGCGCGGCCTGGCGATCTACGCGGAGACCTGCCCGCAGTACCTGTTCCTGACCGCCGCGCACCTCGGCGCCGCGGGCTATCACGGCGCGAAGTGCGTCTGCAGCCCGCCGCCGCGCGACGAGGCGAGCCAGCGGCGCGTCTGGGAAGCGTTGGCGGGCGGCGCGTTCCACGTGTTCTCGTCCGACCACGCGCCGTTCCGCTACGAGGACCCGCACGGCAAGAAGCTCGGCGGCGGGGAAGTGCCGTTCCATCGCATACCGAACGGCATTCCCGGCCTGGAGACGCGGCTGCCGCTGCTGTTTTCCGAGGGCGTGGGCAAGGGGCGCATCGACCTGCACGCGTTCGTCGCGCTCACCGCGACCAACCCGGCGCGCATGTACGGGCTCTACCCGCGCAAGGGCACCATCGCCGTGGGCAGCGACGCCGACCTGGTGATCTGGGACGAGCGGCGCCAGGTCACGATCACCAACGCGATGCTGCATCACGCGGTCGACTACACCCCTTACGAGGGCATCGCGATCACCGGCTGGCCCGCGCTCACCCTGTCGCGCGGCGAGGTGGTGTGGGAGGAAGGGAAGTTCCGCGGCACGGCCGGCCGCGGGCAGTTCATGCGCTGCGGCCTGCCGGCGCCGGCGGGGCTGCGCCGCGCGGCCGCGCGCGGCTGGGAGTAGCCTCAGGTGCGCCAGATGCGCGGCTCGGCCGCCTCGCGCCCGGCGAGCGCCGGCCGCAGCACGGCCCACATCTGCGCGAGCAGCCGCTTCGCCTGCTCGCTGGAATTCCCGAGGTAGCGCACGAGAAGCGCGCCCGGCAACTGCGTCACCGCGAGTCCCTCGATCGCGCGGCAGGCCGCGAGATCGAACGGCGCGCCGGCGGCGAGCAGCGTCGCGCACACCGTCTGTCCCTGCAGTCCCGCGGGCGAATCCAGCAACGCGCCGCCGCCCTCGATGCGACCGCGCTCGAGCCACAGGAGCTTGCCGTCGCGGTAGAGCCGCGTAGCGAGCCGGATCTCGCCTTGGCCGAAGCGCTCGCCCGCGCCCGTGCGCCCGAGGCACAGGATCTCCCAGCCGACGTAGCGCGCGTCGCCCGCCAGGCGCACTTCCGCCTGCAGGCGCGCGCGCGCGCCGTCGAACACGATCGTTTCCTGCGGCAGCCACTCGAGGCAGGCCCCCGGCGCGACGTCGAACGCGAGGCGCTGCGCGGCCCAGGCGCCCGAGGAGCGGTACCACTTGCCGGCCCCGGGCGTGGTGAGCAGCGCGTGCGCGCCGCGCCCGACGCGCGCCGCGAGCTCGAGCTCGTCGCCGCCGGCGATGCCGGCCGGCGGATGAACCACGATCGCGTGGCACACGGCGTCGCCTTCCGGGTAGAGCGGCTTTTGCACCACCAGCGGGCCGTCGTGGCGGCGCGCGGCGAGAACGCTCTTCGCCCCGGCGCGCTCGAAGCGCAGCTCGAGCTCGGCCTTCCAGGACGCCGCGACGGGCTCTGCGATCCGCATGCGGCGATCATACCGCCAGCATCGCCTTGACGCCGTCGCGCTCCATGTCGGCGCCGCGCCCCTGCGCCACGATCTCGCCGCGCTCCATCACCAGGTACTGGTCGGCGAGCGAGCGCGCGAAATCATAGTACTGCTCGACCAGCAGGATCGCCATTTCGCCGCTCACGGCGAGCGCGCGGATCACGCGCTCGATGTCCTTGATGATCGAGGGCTGGATTCCCTCGGTCGGCTCGTCGAGGATCAGCAGCTTGGGGCGCAGCGCGAGCGCGCGCCCGATGGCGAGCTGCTGCTGCTGGCCGCCCGAGAGATCGCCGCCGCGCCGCCCGAGCATGGTCTTCAGCACCGGGAACATCTCGAAGATGCGCTCCGGCACGCGGCGCGCGCCCATCAGCAGGTTCTCCTCGACCGTCAGTCGCGGAAAGATCTCGCGCCCCTGCGGCACGTAGCCGATGCCCGCGCGCACGCGCTCGTAGGGCTTGGCGCGCGTGAGGTCCCTGTCATGGAAGACGACGGCTCCCTTTGCCGCCGGGACGAGCCCCATCAGCGTCTTGAGCAGCGTGGTCTTGCCGACGCCGTTGCGCCCGAGCAGCGTGGTCACTTTGCCCGCCGGCACCTCGAAGGAGAGGTTGCGCAGGATGTGGCTGCCGCCGTAGTACTGGTTGAGGTCGGAGATCGAGAGCATGGTCACCTCCCCAGGTAGACCTCGATGACGCGCGGGTCGGCCTGCACCTCGTCGAGCAGTCCCTCGGCCAGCACCGAGCCTTCGTGCAGCACCGTCACCTTGCGCGCGATGCTGCCGATGAACGCCATGTCGTGCTCGACCACCACCAGAGAGTGCTTGCCGGCGAGCGACAGGAACAGCTCGGCGGTGCGCTCGGTCTCCTCGTCGCTCATCCCCGCCACGGGCTCGTCGAGCAGCAGCAGCTTCGGCTCCTGCATCAGCAGCATGCCGATCTCGAGCCACTGCTTCTGGCCGTGCGACAGCAGCCCCGCCTGGCGGTCGGCGCTGTCGGCGAGCCGGATCAGGCGCAGGATTTCCGCGATCGAGTCCCTCTCCGCCGAGGACAGCTTTGCGAACAGCGTCCGGCGCACGCGCTTGTCGGCCTTCATCGCGAGCTCCAGGTTCTCGAACACGGTGTGGCGCTCGAAGATGGTCGGCTTCTGGAACTTGCGGCCGATGCCGGCGTGCGCGATCTCCGCTTCCGACAGGCGCGTGAGGTCGATGGTCTGGCCGAAATAGACGGTCCCCTCGTCGGGCCGCGTCTTGCCGGTGATGACGTCCATCATGGTGGTCTTGCCGGCGCCGTTCGGGCCGATCACGCAGCGCAGCTCGCCGACGTCGATCGACAGCGAGAGCTTGTCGAGCGCCCTGAAGCCGTCGAAGCTGACGCCGATGTCCTCCAGGTAGAGCACGACGCCGTGCGTCGCGTCGAGCTGCTGCGCGGCGAAGTGCCCGAGCGAGGCGTCGGTCACCGGCCGTTCCTCGCCGACAGCAGGCCCATCACCCCGCGCGGCAGGAACAGCGTCACCAGGATGAACAGCAGCCCCAGCACGTAGAGCCAGTACTCTGGCAGCACCTGGGTGAACATGCTCTTCGCGCCGTTCACCAGGCCCGCGCCGACGATCGCGCCGGCGAGCGTGCCGCGCCCGCCGACCGCCACCCAGATCGCGATCTCGATCGAGTTGGCGGGCGACATCTCGCTCGGATTGATGATGCCGACCTGCGGCACGTAGAGCGCTCCGGCGATGCCGCACAGGATCGCCGACAGCGTCCAGACGAACAGCTTGTAGTGCACCGTGTCGTAGCCGCAGAACATGACGCGCTGCTCGGCGTCGCGGATCGCTGCCAGCACGCGGCCGTACCTGGAGGTGGTGAGCCAGCGCGCGAGCAGCAGCGTGCCGATCAGCGCCGCGCCGGTCGCCGCGAACAGCGCGACGCGCGTCGCGGGCGTGGTGACCGGGATGTCGAGGATGCGCTTGAAGTCGGTGAAGCCGTTGTTGCCGCCGAACCCGGTCTCGTTGCGGAAGAAGAGCAGCATCGCCGCGAACGTCAGCGCCTGCGTGATGATCGAGAAATACACCCCCTTGATGCGCGAGCGGAACGCGAAATAGCCGAACACGTAGGCGATCAGCCCCGGCACCGCGACCACCAGCAGCGCCGCCCACCAGAAGTGCCCGGTGTTCCACCACTGCCAGGGAAACTCCTTCCAGTCGAGGAACACCATGAAGTCGGGCAGGTCGGCGCGGTACTGCCCGTCGCGGCCGATCTGGCGCATCAGGTACATGCCCATGGCGTAGCCGCCGAGCGCGAAGAACAGGCCGTGCCCTAGCGACAGGATCCCCGCGTAGCCCCAGATCAGGTCCATCGCCAGCGCGACGATGGCGTAGCACATGATCTTGCCGATCAGCGTCACCCAGTAGGCCGAGAGGTGCAGGCCGCTCGTCTCCGGCACCGCGAGCGCGAGCAGCGGGAAGACGGCGAACAGCACCAGCGCCGCGGCGCCGATCGCCACCCAGCCGCGCGGGCCGTAGAGGCGCGTCATGCCTCCACCGCCCGGCCCTTGATGGCGAACATGCCCTGCGGGCGCTTCTGGATGAAGACGATGATGAACGCGAGCACCGCGATCTTGGCGAGCACCGCGCCCGACCACGATTCGAGCAGCTTGTTGGCGAACCCGAGGCCGAGCGCCGCGTAGACGGTGCCGGCGAGCTGCCCGACGCCGCCCAGCACCACCACCATGAACGAGTCGACGATGTAGCCCTGGCCGAGGTCGGGGCCGACGTTGCCGATCTGCGACAGCGCGCAGCCGGCGAGCCCGGCGATGCCGCAGCCCAGGCCGAAGGCCAGCGTATCGACGCGCGCCGTGGGCACGCCGACGCACGAGGCCATGGCGCGATTCTGCGTCACGCCGCGCACGTACAGCCCGAGCCGCGTGCGCACGAGCAGCAGCCATGTTCCGGCCAGCACCGCCGCGGCGAAGAACACGATCACGATGCGGCTCCAGGGCAGCACCACGTCGGTCATCACCTCGATGCCGCCCGACATCCACGACGGGTTCTCGACCTGCACGTTCTGCGCGCCGAACAGGGTGCGCACCGCCTGGATCAGCATCAGGCTGATGCCCCAGGTGGCGAGGAGCGTCTCGAGCGGCCGGCCGTAGAGCCAGCGGATGACGGCGCGCTCGAGCGCCATGCCGACGAGCGCCGAGGCGACGAACGCCGCCGGCACCGCGGCGGCCAGATACCAGTCGAAATACGGGCCGTTGCGGAACCATCCCTGCACCACGTAGGTCGTGTAGGCGCCGATCATGATCAGCTCGCCGTGCGCCATGTTGATCACGCCCATCAGCCCGTAGGTGATCGCGAGCCCCAGCGCCGCGAGCATCAGGATCGAGCCGAGCGACACCCCGGCGAACGCGAGGCTCAGGCGATCGCCCCAGGCGAGCCGGCCGTTCAGCGCGCGCAGGCTCTTCTGCGCCTCGGCGCGCAGCTCGGCGTCGGGCTCGGCGTAGGTTCCGTCCTTGCGCCTCTCCAGCAACCCGAGCAGCAGCGGCTTGGTGGCGGGGTTGCTCGACTCGCCGAGCGTGCGGATCGCCGCGATGCGCGAATCCCTGCTGCCGGTCTTCAGCTCGAGGGTGGCCGCGGTCAGCTCGAGCAGGCGCCGCACCTGCGCGTCGCGCTCCTTGCCGAGCGCCTTTTTCACCAGCGGCAGCATCGCCTGGTCGGCCCCGCCGGCGAGCTCCCTCGCCGCAGCCAGGCGCGTCTCGAGCTTCGGGGAGACCAGCCTGAGCGCCGCGACCGCGGTGCCGAGCTCGCGCCGCAGCCGGTTGTTGACCACCACGTCGTCGCGCTCCTCGGGCAGCACGTCCAACTTCGCGCCGCTCAGCGCGTCGAAGCCCGCGTCGCCCTTGACCACCAGCACGCGCTCGCCCGAGGTCGAGAGCTCGCCGTCGGCGAACGCTTGCAGCAGGCCGGCGGCGCGCGGATCGCCCTCGGCGACCAGCGCGGCGATCGCCGCGATCTTCGCGTCGTTGTCGCCGAAGCCGAGCTCGTGCACCGCCGCCGCGTCGAGCGCCGCCGCCGGGCGCGCGAGCAGCGCGAGGAGCAGCATCGGCAGGAACTTTTTCATGAGAGGCGGCGGGAGAATCCCCCGCCGCCGCCTTCCACGTTACTTGGACGCCACCTTTTCGGGCTCGTCCTTCTTCTTGTCGTTGCCGGGGATGAACGGGCTCCACGGCTGGGCCTTGATCGGGCCCTTGGTCTTCCACACCACGTTGAACTGGCCGTCGGCTTTCACTTCGCCGATGAACACCGGCTTGTGCAGGTGGTGGTTCTTGGCGTCCATCTCGATGGTGAAGCCGTCCGGCGCCTTGAACTTCTGCCCCGCCATGGCGGCGATCACCTTATCGACGTCGAACGATTTCGCCTTCTCGACCGCCTGCTTCCACATGTGAATGCCGATGTAGGTGGCTTCCATGGGATCGTTGGTGAGCGGCTTGTCGGCGCCCGGGAGTTTCTTCGCCTTCGCGTAGGTGGCCCACTCCTTCGTCCAGGCGGTGTTCACCGGGTTCTTGAGCGACATGAAGTAGTTCCAGGCCGCCAGGTGGCCGACCAGCGGCTTGGTGTCGACGCCGCGCAGCTCCTCCTCGCCCACCGAGAACGCGACCACCGGCACGTCGGTCGCCTTCAGGCCCTGGTTGCCCAGCTCCTTGTAGAAGGGCACGTTCGAGTCGCCGTTGATGGTCGAGATGACCGCCGTCTTGCCGCCCGCGGAGAACTTCTTGATGTCGGCGACGATGGTCTGGTAGTCGCTGTGGCCGAAGGGCGTGTACTTCTCGTCGATGTCCTTGTCGGCGACGCCCTTGGAGTGCAGGAAGGCGCGCAGGATCTTGTTGGTGGTGCGCGGATAGACGTAGTCGGTGCCGAGCAGCACGAAGCGCTTGGCCCCGCCGCCGTCCTTGGACATCAGGTACTCGACCGCCGGAATCGCCTGCTGGTTGGGCGCGGCGCCGGTATAGAACACGTTCTTGGAAAGCTCCTCGCCCTCGTACTGCACCGGGTAGAACAGCAGGCCGTTCAGCTCCTCGAACACGGGCAGCACGGATTTCCTCGACACCGAGGTCCAGCAGCCGAACACCGCGGCGACCTTCTCCTGCGTGAGCAGCTGGCGCGCCTTCTCGGCGAACAGCGGCCAGTTGGAGGCCGGGTCGACCACCACGGGCTCGATCTTGTAGCCCATGACGCCGCCCTTCTTGTTGATCTCGTCGAAGGTCATCAGCGCCATGTCCTTCAGCGCCGTCTCACTGATCGCCATCGTTCCCGACAGCGAGTGCAGCACCCCGACCTTGATGGTCTTGTCCGCAGCGTAGAGGCTTTGCGAGCCCAGACCCGCGGTCGCCAGCGCTGCCGACAGCGTCAGCGCCTTGACGAACGAACGTCGTTTCATGTGGTTCCCCTATTCAGTTGAACGTGCGGTTTACCGGCAACCTCGCGATCGCCTCGAACCACTCATCGCAACCTGCGTGCCAGCCGCCGGCCCGGGGCCATCTCTCTGATCGCAATCGCATTTCGCCGTGCGCCACCGCGCCGTGGCGCGGCGCCCGCCTCAACTTGGTGCGCGATCAAGCCGATGCGCACCGGCAAGGCGCAGCGGATTGATCCTTATCAACCCGTCGCGCCGGACGCTCGCTAGCCTGTCGTCTTATCGCACCGGGAGGCGCAATGAGGATCAAGGACATCTGCAGCCGCGTGGTGGTCGTGGCCGAGCCGCATACCGACCTGCGCGAGGCCGCGCGCCTGATGCGCGACCATCACGTCGGCGCGCTGATCGTCATCGACAAGCGCGACGGCGCCACCAAGCCCGTGGGCATCGTCACCGACCGCGACATCGTGGTGGCGGTGGTCGCGGCGTCGGGCGTGCGCCCCGAGTCGCTCACGGTGCGCGACGTGATGTCCTCCGATCTCGTGCTCGCCCAGGAAACCGACGGCGTGTTCGAGGCGGTCGAGCGCATGCAGGACAGCGGCACCCGCCGCCTGCCGGTGGTCACCGCCGACGGCACGCTGATGGGCATCATCACGCTGGACGACGTGCTGCGCATGCTGGCCGGCGAGCTGACCGCGCTCGCCATCGCCGCGCAGCGCTCGGTGACGCGCGAGACGCACGTGCGCCCCAGCTACGAGGGCGCAGGCGCCAAGTAGGCGGTCACGCGCGGCGATCGGTATTTCCATCGAGGGACTTCGGCAGTCGTTCTCAGGCGACGCCGCGCCCCCGCTGTGAAGCGCGCGCCGGCAGGCCTCCGGGCGTCGCCGGAAACCGACGGCGAATTCTGGGAAAAATTTGCAACGTATTGATTGAATGGCATTTCGTATCGGGCACGCAACCTGCATGGAGCAATTGACTTTCAACCCGCGAGGAGCGACCCATGCTGCAAAGAGACAGCCTTTTCCGCCGCCGAGACGAGCCCTTTACCGGCAAACCCGTCGCCACCCCGGTGCCGCCCGCGCCGCAGCCCGAGCGCGTGGCCGCTCCTGCGCCCGCGCCGGCCGCGCACCACGAGCCGGCCAAGCCCGGCGCCAAGGGCGAAGCCAAGCTGATCGTCGGGCCGGACATCAAGATGAAGGGCGTCGAGATCACCGATTGCGACACGCTCGCGGTCGAGGGCCGCATCGAGGCGACGCTCGACGCACGCGTGCTGCAGATCGCCGAGCAGGGCACGTTCAGCGGCACGGTCGCGGTCGACGTCGCCGAGATCCACGGCCGCCTCGAAGGCGAGCTCACGGTGCGCAAGCAGCTCGTGATCCACTCCACCGGGAAGGTCTCGGGCAAGATCCGCTACGCCAAGATCAAGGTCGAGGAAGGCGCCGAGCTGGCCGGCGAGATCGCGATGCTCGAGCAGCAGCCGGGAGCGGCCCATCACTCCAAGCGCCCGCTGGGCGCCTAGGCAAGCGCTTTTCTGAGGCGCGCGACGCCTTCGGCGAGCCGCTCCTCGCTCGCGGCGAAGCACCAGCGCACGTAACCCTCGCCCTCGGGGCCGAAGGCGGCCCCGGGGGCGAGCCCCAGGCGGTGCTCGCGCACCAGGCGCTTGCAGAAATCCAGGCTGTCGCGCATTCCGGCGATGCGCATGAACGCGTACATCGCGCCGGCCGGCGGCGCGATCTCGACCCGCGGGATGCCCGCGAGCTGTTTCACCAGATAGTGGCGCGCCGCGCGCAGCCGCGCCAGCGTGTGCGCGATGACCGGCTCGCCCTGCTCCAGCGCGGCGATGCCGGCGCGCTGCACGAACACCGGCGCGCACGATGTGTTGTACTCGATCAGCTTGGCGAGGTCGGGCGCGAGCGACGCCGGCACCACCAGCCAACCCAGCCGCCAGCCGGTCATCAGCCACGACTTGGAAAACGTGTTCGCGGAGAGCACGCGGTCGTCGTCGCCGGCGATGTCGAGGAACGACGGCGCGACGCCGGAATCGTTGCCGAAGTACAGCCGCTCGTAGGCATCGTCGGCGAAGATCCAGATGCCGTGCCGGCGGCAGTGCGCGAGGATCGCGCGCTGCGCCTCGCGCGTCACGGTCCAGCCGGTCGGGTTGTTGGGCGAATTCAGGTACAGGGCGCGCGTGCCGGGGGTCAGGGCGTCGAGCAGCCGCTCCAGGTCGAGCCGCCAGCCCTCGCGCGAGAACTCGAGCGGCACCGTGACCACGCGCGCGCCGAGGATCTTCGGGATCTCCTGCAGGTTCGGCCATAGCGGCACCACCTCGACTACGCGGTCGCCGGCCTCGATCAGTAGCTGCGAGGCGAGCATCAGCGCGCTCACGCCGGCGCTGGTGAGCGCCACCTGGTCGGGGCGCGTCGGGCGGCGCACGCGCGTGAGGTACGCCGCCAGCGCCGCGCGCAGCTCCGGGATGCCGAGGTTCTGCGAGTAGAAGGTCTCGCCCGCGGCGAGCGAGGCGATGCCGGCCTGGCGGATGAAGTCGGGAGTGGGCTCGTCGGACTCGCCGGCCCAGAACGCCATCACGTTCGGATCGCCGAGGTTGGCGTCGGCGACCTCGCGGATCTTCGAGGCGGTGAGCGCGCGAACCGGCGGACGGGCGGTGAGCATGCGAGCGGACGGAAACGGGAGCGTAGTGTACCCTCCCCGGCTTCATGGCTCCGAATACGCGTGCGGCGCTTCCGTCCCGCTCCGGCGTCGAGCATTGGTCGCTGATCGCCGCAATCGCCATCATGGTGGTCTGGGGCGTCAACTTCACCTTCGTCAAGTACGTGCTCGAGAAGCTGGGAGTCGGGCCGTTCCTGTTCATCCGCTTCCTGACGATGCCGCTGCTCGGGTTCCTGCTGCTGGCGGTCGTGTACCGCAGGCACTTCGCCAAGTCCTGGCCGCTGCGCGAGGACTTGCCGCGCTTCGTCGCCTGCGGACTGATCGGCCACACCGCGCATGTCGGCCTGGTCACCTGGGGCATCAGCCTGTCGACCGCGTTTTCGAGCGCGCTGGTGCTGACCAGCGCGCCGCTGTTCACGCTGCTGATCCTGGCGCTCGCCGGGGTCGAGAAGCTGCGCGTGCGCCAGGTTGCCGGCACCCTGATCGCGTTCGTCGGCATCGTGATCTTCCTCGCCGACAAGTTCGTGCGCGGCGTCGCGCTCGCGGGCGCGGGCGACCTGGTGCTGCTGTTCGCGGCGTCGCTGTTTTCGCTCTACACCGTGATCGCGCGGCCGATCACCGAGCGCTACGGCCCGCTGCCGGTGCTCGCGTACACGCTGCTGTTCGGCGCGCCGCCTCTGGTGCTCGTTTCGCTGCCTTCGTTCCTCGCCGCGCCCCTCGGGGCGCTCTCGCCCGCGGTCTGGCTGGGGCTGGTGTGGGCGATCCTGATCTCCAACTTCCTCGGCTGGCTGGTGTGGGCCTGGGTGAACGCGGTGCGCGGCGTAGCGAGGAGCGCACCGCTCCAATACGTGATGCCGCCGATCGCGGGCCTCGTGGCCTGGCTCACGCTGGGCGAGAGCTTCAGCGCCATGAAGGTCGTCGGTGCGGCGATCACGCTCGCCGGCGTCGCCTGGGCTCAGTTCTCGTCCGGTCGCACGCCGCTGCGCGAGACCGCGCAGCCCGACTCGGCATGAGCGCCGCCGCGCCGCGCGGCCCGCTGCCGCGCACCGTGTGGGCGCTCGGCCTGGTGTCGTTGCTCATGGACAGCTCCTCCGAACTGGTGCACGCGCTGCTGCCGCTGTTCATGACCGGCGTCCTGGGCGCGAGCATGCTCGAGGTCGGCCTGGTCGAAGGCATCGCCGAGGGCGCCGCCGCGATTACCAAGGTGTTCTCGGGAACGCTGTCGGACTGGCTCGGGCGCAGGAAGCTGCTGGTCGCGCTCGGCTACGGCCTCGCGGCGCTGTCCAAGCCGCTGTTCCCGCTGGCGAACAGCGTCGCGCTGGTGGCCGGCGCGCGCTTCATGGACCGCATCGGCAAGGGCATTCGCGGCGCGCCGCGCGACGCGCTGATCGCCGACGTGGTCGCGCCCGAGCTGCGCGGCGCCGCCTACGGCCTGCGCCAGGCGCTCGACTCGATCGGCGCGGTGCTCGGGCCGCTCGCCGCGGTGGCACTGATGGCACTGTTCGCCGAGAGCCTGCGCGCGGTGCTGTGGTTCGCCGTGCTGCCCGCGCTCGCCGCGGTGCTGGTGGTCGCGTTCGGGGTGCGCGAGCCCGAGCGGCCCAGGGCGGCGAAGCCGGCGAACCCGCTGTCGAGGGCGATGCTCGGCCTGCTCGGCGCGCGCTACTGGGCGATCGTGGCGCTCGGCGCGATGCTGACGCTCGCGCGTTTCTCGGAGGCGTTCCTGGTGCTGCGCGCCGCCGACGTGGGCCTCGCGCCGACCTACGTACCGCTAGTGATCGTCGCGATGAGCGCGGTGTACGCGCTCACCGCCTATCCCGCGGGCCTCGCCGCCGACCGGGGCCGGCGCCGCGCGCTGATCGGCTGGGGGCTCGCCGCGCTGATCGCCGCCGATATCGCGCTCGGCGCCGCGCACTCGCTCGCCGCGGTGTTCGCGGGGGTCGTCCTGTGGGGCGTGCACATGGGCCTCACGCAGGGGCTGCTCTCGGCGCTGGTCGCCGCGGCTGCGCCGGCCGAGGCGCGCGGCACCGCGTTCGGCGTGTTCAACCTGGTGAGCGGCGTGGCGCTCGTCGCTGCGAGCCTCGTTGCCGGCTGGCTGTGGGGCGCCTATGGGCCGGCGGCGACTTTCTACGCCGGCGCCGCGTTCACCGCGGTCGCGCTCGCCGGCCTGATGTGGGCGTCGCGGCCGCGCTAGAATCCGCGCCGCACTTTCACCCCAGGAGCCCGCCATGTCCAGCGCCCACGGCCCGCACGTCGAGCCGCACAACAAGGGAATCGCTCTGCTCATCGCCGTCCTCGCGCTGGTGCTGGCCTTCTCCGAGACGCTCGGCAAGGCCGCGCAGACCGCGGCGCTGTCGGCCAACATCGAGGCCTCCAACCTGTGGTCGTTCTTCCAGGCGAAGACCATCCGCCAGACCGTGCTGCGCACGGCGGCCGAGCAGACCGCGGCGCTCGTCTCGGGCGACGCCGCGAATCAGCAGATCGAGGCCTGGAAGAAGTCCGTCGAGCGTTACCAGTCGGAGCCCGACACCGGCGAGGGCCGCAAGGAGCTCGCCGCGCGCGCGAAGCAGGCCGAGGCGGCGCGCGAGCGCGCCATGGCGGCCTACCATCACTACGAGCTCGCTTCGGCCGCGGTGCAGATCGCCATCGTGCTCGCCTCCGCGTCTATCATCACCGCCGTGGCGGTGCTCGCCTGGATCGCAGGCGCGCTCGGCGTCGCTGGCGCCGCGTTCTGCGTGATCGGATTCTTTTTTCCCGCTGCCGTGCACCTGTTCTAGCGACAAGCGTCAGGTTCGTGAAGGCCAGATCTGTTGCTGCACCGCAATAGGAATGGACCGCACTTTTTGCGGGCAGAAGAGAAAATTATTGATATGCTGCGGCAGCGGTTTTTCCAAAATCTAGAACCTTGGAGGAGGGGGAGATGGCGGAGTCAAGCGCAGCAGCGACGCAGCAGGAATTCGGTACCGAAGAAAAGAGGGTCATATTCGCCTCTTCGCTCGGCACTGTATTCGAGTGGTACGACTTTTACCTTTACGCCGTCCTCGCGCCGTTCTTCGCGGCGCTGTTCTTCCCGCCGGGTAACCAGACCGCCGCGCTGTTGTCGGCCTTCGCGGCCTACGCCGCGGGCTTCCTGGTGCGGCCGTTCGGCGCGATCGTGTTCGGCAGGATCGGCGACCTGGTGGGCCGCAAATACACCTTCCTCATCACCATCATCTTCATGGGCGGCTCGACCTTCCTGGTCGGCCTGCTGCCGACCTACTCCTCGATCGGCTGGGCGGCCGCGATCCTGATGGTGCTGCTGCGCCTGGTCCAGGGTCTGGCGCTGGGCGGCGAGTACGGCGGCGCGGCGACCTACGTCGCGGAGCACGCGCCGCAGGGACGGCGCGGCTACGACACGAGCTGGATCCAGACCACCGCCACGCTCGGCCTGCTGCTGGCGCTGATCATCATCGGGCTGTGCCGCGCCAACATGGACGCCAAGGAGTTCTCCACCTGGGGCTGGCGCAT
>Ga0316628_100001955_pt1 | contig 14956 bp, 15 predicted proteins | sample OWC_Aug_M2_C1_D5_FD_207648 | JGI IMG/M metagenome (GOLD analysis project Ga0316628, IMG submission 207648) | Wetland soil microbial communities from Old Woman Creek delta, Ohio, United States - OWC_Aug_M2_C1_D5_C | ecosystem: Environmental > Terrestrial > Soil > Wetlands | place: USA: Ohio... | reverse complement strand
ACGGGTCGGGCGAGAAAGCCGCGCGCTCGACGGGGTCCGAAAAGAACGTCAGTTGACGGCGCTCGCCGCCGGCTCTTGTGACCAGGTGCAGCTGCGTCGAGTCGCCGAAGCGCGTCGCGATGAGCAGCTCGCCCTTCGGCGACCAGCCGCAGTCCGTCGCCCCGCGGGCGCCGAGGTAGGCCTGGAGCCGGTCCTCGAGCGAGCGCGGGGTGCGTGGAATCCCGTCGAATTTCAACGTCTCACCGGGCAAATGCGCCGATGGCGCGGGCGCGGCGGGCGGCGTGGATGCGGCGCCTGCCGCGGTCGCGTTCAGCCCAAAAATCAAGATACCGAGGCCAAGCGATCTAAAATTTTCAGGTCTCATCGTTCCTATGTTCCCATGCCGCGAGGATAATGACCGCGTGATTCTCTCCGATCATCCGCCCGAATGTTACCGTCGCCGTTTGGCGGCGCGCTGAATGGCCTGCGCTTTGGAACCCGTCGGCGAGGGCATCTATGCGATCGACACGCACTATGTGCGCGAAAAGCTCGATGCGAGCCATCTGATCGTCGATCGGGGCCGCGCCGCATTCGTCGATACCGGTACGGCGTTCGCTGCGCCCGCGCTCGCGGCGTCTCTCGGCGAAATCGGCCTCGACACGGCGGCGGTCGATTACATCATCCTGACGCACGTGCACCTGGACCATGCCGGGGGCGTCGGACGCCTCGCGGCGCTCCTGCCGCGCGCGCAGGTCATCGTGCATCCGCGCGGCGCGCCTCATGTGGTGGACCCAAGCAAGCTGATCGCGGCGACGCGCGCGATCTACGGCGCGAGCCGGTACGCGCAAATCTACGGCGAGATCACGGCCGTGCCGGCGGCGCGGGTCGTCGCCGTCGCCGACGGCGACCGCATCGCGCTAGGGACGCGCACGCTCGAATTCCTGCACACGCCGGGCCACGCACTGCATCACCTCTGCGTGGTCGATCGCGATACCCGCGAAATCTTCAGCGGCGACACGTTCGGCGTGAGCTACCGGGACCTCGACACGGCCGCGGGCGCATTCATCGTCGCGACCACGACGCCGACGCAATTCGATCCGGCGCAGCTGCACGCCTCGGTCAACCGGCTGCTCGCGCTCGAGCCGCCGGCGATTTATCTCACGCATTACAGCCGCGTGCGCGACGTGGCGCGGCTCGGGCGCGAGTTGCACGCCGACATCGACGCGCACGTCGCGCTCGCCGGGCGCGCGGCCTCGTCGCCCGATCGAACGCGGGAATTGACCGAGCGGATTTACCAGCATTGGTCGGGCCGCCTCGACGCGCACGGCTTTGCCGCGGACGCGCGCCGCCGGCACGAGGTGCTCGACACGGATGCGGCCTTGAATGCCGCGGGACTCGATGCATGGCTGTCGCGCACCCGTTCGTGAGCGACCAGGATGTCGCCGCATACGCTGCGGCCGACGCCGACCAGTCGGACGATGCGTACGAGGCCGCCTGTCGGGACTTGATCGCCGCGCTCGCGCGCGCCTTGCGCGCGCTGTCGGATCCAAAGTGCGCGCGGCTCTTGGGCCCCGTCGTGCCCGGCGCGACCATGACCCAGGGCGCGCGCATCCCCGGCACGAGCTACGAGCTCGATCCGGTCGCGGCCGCGTTTTCCATCGGCACGATGATCGGCTGGGCGGGCACCAGCGATGCGGCGGACAATCTCGGCGCGATCCTTGCGGTCGGCGATTATCTCGCGCGCATGGCCCACAACGAGGGCGAGCGGCCGCCGACGGTGCGCGACCTGCTGCGCTCGATGATCCAGGCGCAGGCCGTGCAAGCGTGGGCCGGCGAGAATGCGCCCGCGAGCGCCGTGCGCGTCGCCTGCGCCGCCGCCGCCGCGCGGCTCCTGGGCGGCCACCCTGCGCAAATCGCCGCGGCGGTGGCGATGGCTCGGGCCGACGAAACCCCGCGCGCAGCGCCCGCGAGCGCCGCGCGATTCGGCGTCCTCGGCCGCGGCGCAGGCCTTGGCGATGCGAACAGCCGCGGCGTGCGTCTCGCGCTGCTCGCGCTCGCAGCCGCGGACACGCCGCCGGCGGTAGCCGCGCGCGCGCGCGATGTCGCGGTGCGCACCCAGCGTGCGCCGGCCGGCGGCAGGCAGCGAGCACTCGAGGAACTCGCGGCGAGCGCCGGTGCCCATTTCGGACCGCGGCAAGCCGCATTGATTTGCGGGCGCCTGGCGAACGAGGATCGGCTGCTGGCTACGCCCATCAACGAATTCGCCGCCTGGCTCGTCAAAAATGGCTGAGCCGATGACCACGACGGAGGAGCGCGCGATGCTCGCCGCCGGCGCCCGCGAATTGGGCGTGCCGCTCGGCGAGGATCAGCTGGACGCGCTCATCCGGCTGCTCGATGAACTGGCCGCCGCGAACGCGCAATTCAATCTGACGGCGATCCGCGACCGGCCCGGCATGTTGCGCAAACACCTGCTCGACTCCTTGAGCGTGCAGCCCTACTTGCGCGCCGCGCGCATCGCCGACGTCGGCACGGGCGCGGGCTTCCCGGGATTGCCGCTCGCGGTCGCGAATCCCGCGCGGCATTTCGTGCTGATCGAAGCCACCGGCAAGAAGGCGCGATACGTCGAGCGCACGGCCGCGCGCATCGGCTGCGCGAACGTGGAAGTCGTGCATGCGCGCGCGGAGAACTATCATCCGCAGCCGCCGTTCGACACGGTGATTGCCCGTGCGCTGTCCTCGCTCGCCGAATTCATCGCCCATGCGGGCCATTTGTGCGCGCCGGACGGGCGTCTCCTGGCGATGAAAGGCAAGCGCCCGGACGCGGAAATCTCGGCTCTGCCGAAAACGTTCCGCGTGATCGCGGTGCATCGCCTGCACGTGCCGGGACTGGACGAGGAGCGCCATCTTGTGGAACTCTGTCGGGCCCGGCGCAGCTCGAGCGGACCATGAAGCGGGTCATCGCGATCGCAAATCAAAAAGGCGGAGTCGGCAAGACGACGACCGCCGTCAATCTCGCCGCGTCGCTCGCGGCGACGAAACGCCGCGTGCTGCTCATCGATCTGGATCCCCAGGGCAACGCGACCATGGGCTGCGGCGTCGACAAGCACACGCTCGCGCGCACGAGCTGCGACGTGCTGCTCGGCGATTGCACCGCGATGGAGGCGTTGATCGCGATCGAGGGCGCGGGCTTCATGCTCATGCCCGCGAACCAGGATCTGACCGCGGCGGAAGTGCGGCTCCTGACGATGATCGCGGGCCGGGAATTCAAGCTGCGCAATGCGCTGAAACCCATCCGCGAGAATTTCGACGTGATCCTGATCGACTGCCCGCCGTCCTTGAACATGCTCACGCTGAACGCGCTGGTCGCCGCCGACTCGGTCATGGTGCCGATGCAATGCGAGTATTACGCGCTCGAAGGCTTGAGCGCGCTCGTGCAAACGATCGAGCAGATCCGCGCCAGCATCAACCCGGAACTGGAAATCGAGGGCCTGCTGCGCACGATGTTCGATCCCCGCAACAACCTCGCGAACGAGGTTTCGGCGCAGCTGATCGAGCATTTCGGCGAGAAGGTTTTTCGCACGATGATCCCGCGCAACGTGCGCTTGGCCGAGGCGCCGAGCTTCGGCAAGCCCGCGCTGCTGCACGACAAGGAGTCGCGCGGGGCGCTCGCCTATCTCGCGCTCGCCGGCGAAATGATTCGGCGCGACGAAGATTCGCGCGCACCCGTATAATCGCGGCCGGTCGGTAGCCGCCAGTCACGAATTGGAATCCTACGATGTCCGGCAAAAAGCCGTCTTTGGGCCGCGGCCTAGCAGAACTGAGTCCGCTGCTCGCGAAACGCGTCGCCAGCCCCACGCTTGAGGCCGCGGCGCCGGTCGGCGACCGGCTCGCGAAATTGCCGCTCGATTTGCTGCAGCGAGGCAAATTCCAGCCGCGCGTCGACATGCGCACCGAGACCCTGAACGAGCTCGCGGAGTCGATCAAAGCCCAAGGGGTGGTGCAGCCGATCGTCGTGCGGCCGCTCGCGCGCCAGGATGCGGCGGAAACGCAGCGCTACGAGATCATCGCCGGCGAGCGCCGCTGGCGCGCCGCGCAAATCGCGGGCCTGGCCGAGATTCCGGCGATCGTGCGCGACGTGCCCGACGAGGCCGCGGTCGCGATGGCGCTGATCGAGAACATCCAGCGCGAGAATCTCAATCCGCTCGAGGAAGCGCGCGCATTGACCCGGCTGATCGACGAATTCGGCCTGACGCATCAGAGCGCCGCGGACGCGGTCGGCCGCTCGCGCGCCGCGGTCAGCAATCTGCTGCGCTTGATGGAGCTCGCCGACGAGGTCAAGGAGCTATTGGAGCAGCGCCGGCTCGAAATGGGGCACGCGCGCGCCTTGCTCGCCTTGAGTTCACGCCGGCAACAGATCGAGGTCGGCGGCCTGGTCGCCAAGAAATCCCTGTCGGTGCGCGAAACCGAGGCGCTCGTTCGCCGGCTCACGAATCCGCCGCCGGGGCCTTCGGCGGATGAACAGGCCAAAGTCGACCCCGATATCCGCCGTCTGGAGCTCGAACTGGCCGAAAAATTGGGTGCCAAGGTCTTGTTTCAGCATAGGTCGTCGGGCAAGGGCAAGCTCGTCGTCAATTACAACAGCTTGGACGAGCTCGAAGGAATCCTGGCGCATATTCAATAGCGGGGATCCCCCAAAAACTAAGGGCGATCATCGGCTTGTGACGGCGCCCAAGCCTCTCTATAATGCGCCGGCTTTTTAGTCCGCGACGGCCTGCCGAAGACAGGCTGGAATTTCGGCCGCCGTATGCCCCAAGAACTCGAGGCCCCTTCGCGATGAAGCGCTTCGCGGACAACGGAAAACGGCTCGTGACGCGCGTCGTGCTCCTGCAGGCAGGCAGCGCCTGTGTCCTCGCGTCGGCTTACTTGGCGCTCGACGGCGCGCCGGCCGCCTGGTCCGCGCTGGTCGGCGGGCTGATCGTCGCGATCGGCAGCGCGCTCTTCGGCTGGCGGATGTTCTTGCCGGGAATCGCCGCGGCCGCCACGTTGCGGCGCGCGATGTACGCCGGCGAGGCTTTGAAGTGGACGTGGACGATCGTCGCCGTGTGGGCGGCATTCGCGCATTGGCGCTTGCCGCCGCTGCCGCTGATCGTCGGCTTGATCGTCGCGCAATTTGGGTATTGGTTCGGCTTGATCGGAATGAAACGAGGGTGAAGGAATGACAGCGGCTGTGGGCGAGACCGGCGGCGGGATGACCGAGTACATCCAGCACCACCTGACCTACCTGACGGTGCAATTGCGCCCGGGTGCGTTCTGGTCGCTGCACCTCGACACCGTGTTCTTCAGCCTGCTGTTCGCGCTCGCGTTCGTCGCCGCCTTCATCACCGTCGCGCGCCGCGCGACCAGCGGCGTGCCGGGGAAGCTGCAGTGCGCGATCGAGATGCTGATCGAGTTCGTCGACAAGATCGTCAAGGAGACCTTCGGCGGCAAGAGCCGCATGGTCGCGCCGGTGGCGATCACGATCTTCGTGCTCGTGTTCCTGATGAACTTCATGGACCTGCTGCCGGTGGACGCGCTGCCGGCGTTCGCAAGGGACGTCGGGCTTTCGCACCTGCGCACGGTCGCGACCGCGGACATCAACACGACGCTCGGCATGGCGCTATGCGTGTTCTTGTTGATCCAATGGGTCGGCATCACCGAGAAGGGCATCGTGACGTTCTTCGGCGAGTGGTTCACCGCGCCGTTCCACGCGCATGGGCTGGTCGCGAAGATCGCGCTGGCGCCGGCGAACCTGCTGCTGCGCCTGATCGAGGAGGCGGTACGGCCGCTGTCCCTGAGCCTGCGACTCTTCGGCAACATGTACGCGGGCGAGCTGATCTTCGTGCTGATCGCGGTGCTGACCCTCGGCTCGCGGCTCACGCACGCGTCGACCTACGCTTTCGGCGCGATCCAACTGCTCGCCGACTTCGGCTGGACCATCTTCCACATCCTGATCATCACGCTGCAAGCGTTCATTTTCGGCATGTTGACGATCGTCTACCTCAGCATGGCCGCGGAACGGCACTGATTTTTCGATCCCTTACTTTCATTCAGACCCTGGAGAGACCTCGATGCAGAACGTTATCCAAATCGCCCAAGTCATGAGCGCGACCGCGGTCGCCGTGGGCTTGCTGATCGGACTGGGCGCGCTCGGCACCGCGATCGGATTCGCGCTGCTCGGCGGCAAGTTCCTCGAGAGCTCCGCGCGCCAGCCGGAATTGACGCCGATGCTGCAAACCAAGATGTTCATCGTTGCCGGCCTGCTCGACGCGGTGCCGATCATCGGCGTCGCCATCGCGCTGCTGCTGATCTTCGCGAACCCGTTCCTCGCGAAGTTCGGCGTCTGATCGCGGACGCCGGCGGACCCAAGCACCCCTAAAGGGCCAGGCCCGACCCCAGGAGCTCCAAGCGGATGGATATAGCAGTAACTCTCGTCGTCCAGGGCGTCGCGTTCTTCGCGGTCGTCTGGCTGGTCATGCACTTCGGCTGGCCGAAGTTCATCGACGCGCTCGACGCCCGGCAGAAGAAGATCGCCGAGGGCCTCGCGGCGGCGAACAAAGGCCAGAAGGACCTCGACGACGCCAAGGTGCGCGCTCAGGAGATCATCCGCGAAGCGCGCGACAAGGCCGCGCAGATCGTCGACCAGGCGAGCAAGCGCGCGAACGAGATCGTCGAGGAAGCCAAGGCCGGCGCCCACGCCGAAGGCCAGCGGCTCGTCGCCCAGGCGCACGAGGAGATCGCGCTCGAAGTGACGCGCGCGCGCGAAGGCCTGCGCAAGCAGGTCGCGGCGCTCGCGGTGCGCGGCGCCTCGCAGCTGCTCCAGCGCGAGATCGACGCGAAGGCCCACGGCCAGCTGCTCGACAAGCTGGAGCTGGAGATCGAGCGTGGCTGAGGCCGCAACGATCGCGCGCCCGTATGCGAAGGCCGCGTTCCAAGTCGCGCGCGACAGCCGCGAATTGGCCGCGTGGTCGCATGCGTTCAGGCTGGCGGCCGGCATGGTCGCCGATGCGCGCGTCGCCGGCGCCCTGACGAGTCCGAAGCTTTCCGACGAGAGCTTCGTGACGTTCTTCGAAGGCCTGGGCGGCGAAGCCGTGGACGCGCAATGGAAGAATTTCGTGCGCGCGCTGGCCGAGAACAAGCGGCTCGACGTGCTGCCCGACATCGCCTCCCAGTACGAGATCCTGCGCGCGGACTTCGAGAACGAAGTCGACGTGCAAGTGACCTCCGCGGTACCGCTCGGCGAGGATCATCTGGCGAAGCTTGCGGCGGCGCTGAAGCGCCGGTTGAAGCGCGAGGTGCGGATCAATGCGGCGCTCGACGCGTCGCTACTCGGCGGCGCGGTCATCCGCGCGGGCGATTTGGTCATCGACGGTTCGCTCGCGGGCGGGCTGCAAAAGCTTGCGACCGAACTAGGCAGTTGAATTTAGGAAGGCGACATATGTCCATCAAGGCATCGGAAATCAGCGACCTGATCAAGGCGCGCATCGATCAGTTCAAGTCGGCCGCGGAAGCGAGCAACGTCGGCACCGTCGTCAGCGTGACGGACGGCATCGTGCGCATCCACGGGCTCGCGGACGCGCGCTACGGCGAAATGCTCGCCTTCTCCGGCGACACCTACGGCCTCGCGCTGAACCTCGAGCAGGATTCGGTCGGCGCGGTCGTACTCGGCGATTACAAGGGAATCGGCGAGGGCGACACGGTCAAGACGACGGGGCGCATCCTCGAAGTGCCGGTGGGTCCGGAAATGCTCGGCCGCGTCGTCGACGCGCTGGGGCAGCCGATCGACGGCAAGGGGCCGGTGAACGCGAAGGCCAAGGCGCCGCTCGAGCGCGTCGCGCCGGGCGTCATCTTCCGCAAGAGCGTCACGCAGCCCGTGCAGACCGGCCTGAAGGCGATCGACTCGATGGTGCCGATCGGCCGCGGCCAGCGCGAATTGATCATCGGCGACCGCCAGACCGGCAAGACCGCCGTGGCCGTCGACACGATCATCAACCAGAAGCACACCGGCGTCCGTTGCATCTACGTCGCGATCGGCCAGAAACAGAGCTCGATCGCGAACGTCGTGCGCAAGCTCGAAGAGCACGGCGCACTCGATCACACGATCATCGTCGCCGCATCCGCCTCGACGCCGGCCGCGATGCAGTACCTCGCCCCGTACGCGGGCTGCGCGATGGGCGAATATTTCATGGACAACGGCGAGGACGCGCTGATCGTCTATGACGACTTGTCGAAACAGGCGGTCGCCTACCGCCAGATCTCGCTGCTGCTGCGCCGTCCGCCGGGCCGCGAAGCCTATCCGGGCGACGTCTTCTACCTGCACTCGCGCCTGCTCGAGCGCTCCGCGCGCGTCAACGAGGAATACGTCGAGAAGGCGACCGGCGGCCGCGTCAAGGGCAAGACGGGGTCGCTCACCGGCCTGCCGATCATCGAAACCCAGGCGGGCGACGTCACGGCGTTCGTGCCGACGAACGTGATTTCGATCACCGACGGCCAGATCTTCCTGGAGTCGGACCTGTTCAACGCGGGCATACGCCCGGCGATCAACGCCGGCATCTCCGTGTCGCGCGTCGGCGGCGCCGCGCAGACGAACATCATCAAGAAGCTCGGCGGCGGCATCCGCCTCTCGCTCGCGCAATACCGCGAGCTCGCGGCGTTCTCGCAGTTCGCCTCGGATCTCGACGAAGCGACGCGCCGGCAGCTCGAGCGCGGCCAGCGTGTGACCGAATTGATGAAACAGAAACAATACGCGCCGATGTCGGTCGCCGAGATGGCGCTGTCGCTGTTCGCCGCGAACAGCGGCTTCTTCGACAAGGTCGATCGCGCCAAGGTCGTCGCCGCGGAGGCTGCGCTGCAGTCGTTCGCGCGCACGAACTACGGGCCGCTCATGAAGAGCATCGTCGACAAGCCGGACCTGTCGAAGGACGTCGAGGCCGCGTTGAAGAAGTGCTGCGAAGAGTTCTTCGCGACGGTCTGACATGGCAGGCGCAAAAGAAATCCGCAGCAAGATCTCGAGTGTCAAGAACACTCAGAAGATCACCAAGGCGATGGAAATGGTCGCCGCGAGCAAGATGCGCAAGGCCCAGGACCGCATGCGCGCCGCCCGCCCGTTCGCGGAGAAGATCCGCAAGGCGATCGGCCACTTGCGCCACGCGAATCCGGACTACAAGCATCCGTACCTGATCGAGCGTGAGGTCAAGACACTCGGCCTCATCGTCATCAGCACCGATCGGGGCCTGTGCGGATCCTTGAACATCAACTTGTTCAAGGCGTCGATCGCGCTCTTGCGCCAGGCCGAGGCGAAGGGCATCAAGGTGCAGGTGTGCCCGATCGGCACGAAAGCCGTGCAGTTCTTCCGCCGGCTGAACGTCGAGGTCGTCGCCTCGGCGACGCACCTCGGCGACCGGCCGGAGGTGAATGCGCTGATCGGCACCGTGAAGGCGATGCTCGACAATTACACCTCCGGCGCGATCGACCGGCTGGTGCTGGTCAACAGCGTGTTCGTCAACAGCATGAGCCAGACACCCGTGGTCTCGCAGCTCCTGCCGGTCGAGGCGACCGGCGGGGGCGAATTGCAGGACCTGTGGGACTACATTTACGAGCCGAGCGCGGCCGAATTGTTGGATGGCCTGTTGATGCGTTACGTCGAGTCCCAGGTCTACCGCGGCGCGGTGGAGAACGTCGCCTGTGAAATGGCCGCGCGCATGGTCGCGATGAAGAGCGCGTCCGACAACGCCGGCAAGTTCATCGACGAACTGCAATTGATTTACAACAAGGCCCGTCAGGCCGCGATCACCAAGGAACTGTCCGAGATCGTCGGCGGGGCCGCAGCTGTTTAGAGGATTCAAGAATGTCCAGCGGAAAAATCGTGCAAATCATCGGAGCGGTCGTCGACGTGGAGTTCCCGCGGGACCAGATTCCCAAGGTCTACAACGCGCTCAAGCTCGATGATGTCGACCTCACGCTGGAAGTACAGCAGCAGCTCGGCGACGGCGTCGTGCGCACGATCGCGATGGGCCCGTCCGAAGGCTTGCGCCGCGGTTTGGGCGTGCGCGACACGGGCAAGCCGATCTCCGTGCCCGTGGGCTCCGGCGTCTTGGGCCGCATCATGGACGTGCTCGGCACGCCGCAGGACGAAGCGGGTCCCGTCGCCGCGAAGGAATATTGGCCGATCCACCGTCCGGCGCCTGCGTACGACGAGCAAACCGGCGGCCAGGAGCTCCTGGTCACGGGCATCAAGGTCATCGACTTGTTGATTCCGTTCGCGAAGGGCGGCAAGGTCGGCCTGTTCGGCGGCGCCGGCGTCGGCAAGACCGTCAACATGCTGGAACTCATCAACAACATCGCGAAGCAGCACTCGGGTCTGTCGGTGTTCGCGGGCGTCGGCGAACGCACGCGCGAAGGCAACGACTTCTATCACGAGATGAAGGACTCCGGCGTTCTCGACAAGGTCGCAATGGTCTACGGCCAGATGAACGAGCCGCCCGGCAACCGCTTGCGCGTTGCGCTCACCGGTCTCACGATGGCCGAATATTTCCGCGACGAGAAGCAGGCGAACGGCAAGGGCCGCGACGTTCTCATGTTCATCGACAACATCTACCGTTACACGCTCGCGGGCACCGAGGTGTCGGCGCTGCTCGGCCGTATGCCTTCAGCGGTCGGTTACCAGCCGACGCTCGCCGAGGAAATGGGCGTGCTGCAGGAGCGCATCACCTCGACCAAGACGGGCTCGATCACCTCCGTGCAGGCCGTGTACGTGCCCGCGGACGACTTGACCGATCCTTCGCCCGCGACGACCTTCGCGCACTTGGACGCGACCGTCGTGCTTTCGCGCCAGATCGCGGCGCTCGGCATCTACCCGGCGGTCGATCCGCTGGATTCGACGAGCCGCCAGCTCGATCCCCTGGTCGTCGGCGAGGAGCACTACAATACGGCGCGCGGCGTGCAGGCGATCCTGCAGCGCTACAAGGAATTGCAGGACATCATCGCGATCCTCGGCATGGACGAGCTTTCCGAAGAGGACAAGCTGTCGGTCTACCGCGCGCGCAAGATCCAGCGCTTCCTGTCGCAGCCGTTCAACGTCGCGAAGGTGTTCACCGGCCAGGACGGCAAGATCGTCCCGCTGAAGGACACGATCCGCGGCTTCAAGGCGATCATCGCCGGCGAGTACGATCATCTGCCGGAACAGGCGTTCTACATGGTCGGCGGCATCGAAGAGGCCGTCGAGAAAGCGAAGACGCTGCAGTAAGGCATCGAGAAGTAGTCCATGGCGAATACCATTCACGTCGATATCGTCAGCGCCGAAGGCCAGATCTTCGCGGGTGAGGCGAGCATGGTGTTCGCACCGGCCTCCGAGGGCGAGATCGGCATCGCACCGCGGCACGCGCCGCTGCTGACGATGCTCAAAGCCGGTGAAGTGCGCGTGCAGACCGAGGGCGCGGACGAGCAGTCGTTCTTCATCGGCGGCGGCGCGCTCGAAGTGCAGCCGAACGCCGTGACCGTGCTCGCCGACACGGCGGTGCGCGCGAAGGATCTCGACGAGGCCGCGGCGCTCGAGGCGCGGCGGCGCGCGCAGGATGCGGTGCGCGAGAAGACCGACAAGATCGAACTCGCGGAAGCGCAGGCGGAACTGCTGCGCGCGATCGCGCAATTGCGGGCGATCGAGCGGCTGCGCAAGAAGCGCTGACCGGAGACCCTACGAAGCCGGCGGACCCCACCATGCAGCTATCCGTCGTCATACTCGCAGCCGGCCAGGGCCAGCGGATGAAATCCGACCTGCCCAAGGTCTTGCAGCCGCTCGCGGGTCGTCCGCTCCTCTCTCACGTGATCGACGCGGCGCTAAACCTCGCGCCGCAGAGAATCCACGTCGTCTATGGCCACGGCGGGTCCGCGGTCCGCGAGGTGCTCGCCGAGGCGCCCGTCGACTGGGTCCTGCAGGCCGAGCAGCTCGGCACCGGCCACGCGATGATGCAGGCGATGCCGCACATCCCGAATACCCATTGTGTCCTGGTGCTCTACGGCGATGTGCCGCTGATCCGCACCGAATCCTTACGCGCACTTGTCGAGGCGGCCGGGAGCGGCGATCTTGCGCTGCTGACCGCGAACGTCGCGGACTCGACGGGCTATGGGCGCATCGTCCGCAATCCATCCGGTCAGGTGAGCGCGATCGTCGAACACCGCGACGCGAACCCGGAGCAACGCCGGATCCCTGAAATCAACACCGGCCTCATGGCGGCGCCGGCGGCGCGGCTGCGCTCCTGGCTCTCGAGTCTTCGCAATGACAATGCGCAGCGCGAGTATTATCTCACGGACGTCGTCGCCGCAGCCGTCGCGGAAGGGTGCAGCGTCGACGCGGTGGTCGCCGCGAGCGAAGGCGAGGTTCTGGGGGTGAACGACAAATTGCAGCTCGCCGAAGCCGAGGCCATCTACCGCCGCGACCGCGCGCGCGAATTGATGACGGCCGGTGCAACGCTCGCCGACCCCGCGCGTATCGACGTGCGCGGCCAGGTCACCGTGGGGCGCGACGTGTTCATCGACGTGAACGCGGTGTTCTTGGGCACGGTCACGCTCGCGGACCGGGTCACGATCGGCCCGAACTGCGTGCTGCGGGACGTCGCGATCGGACCCGGCACGGTGGTTCACGGCCATTGTTTCCTCGAGGCGGCGACCATCGGTGCCGATTGCAGCATCGGACCGTTCGCGCGCATGCGGCCGCACGCGACGCTGCACGACAACGTGCATGTCGGCAATTTCGTCGAGATCAAGAACAGCGAGCTCGGCGAGCGCACGAAGGCGAACCACCTGAGCTATGTCGGCGATACGCGCATCGGCAAGGACGTCAACGTCGGCGCGGGCACGATCACCTGCAATTACGACGGCGTCAACAAGTGGCCGACGACGATCGAGGATGGCGCTTTCATCGGCTCCGGCAGCATGCTGGTCGCACCCGTGCGCGTCGGCGCCAAAGCGACGATCGGCGCCGGCTCGACGATCGTCGGCAACGCGCCCGACGACAAGCTCACGCTGACGCGCGCGCGCCAGACCACCGTCGAAGGCTGGACTCGTCCGACCAAAGCCGATGAGCAGCAGCGCGCCGCGAGGATCGCGCTCGCAGGCGAGAAGCCGAAACCCTAGGACCCGGCGCCGCCTTGGCGTCGACGGCGGGCCGCCCGATCGGGCAAACTACCAGATCTCGTCAAGCTCGAGATCGAACGGAGCGAATTCATGTGCGGAATCGTCGGAGTGGTGGCTGAGCGCAATGCCGTGCCGATCCTGTTGGAGGGGCTGCGCCGGCTCGAATACCGCGGCTACGATTCCGCGGGGCTCGCGGTAATCGACGGCGCAACCGTGCTCCATCGCGTGCGCACGGTCGGCAAGGTCAAGGCGCTCGCGGACGCCGTCGGCGCCGACCCCGTCGCCGGCAATGTCGGCATCGCGCACACGCGCTGGGCGACACACGGCGTGCCGTCGACGCGCAATGCGCATCCCCACATTTCGCGCGACGGCATCGCGATCGTCCACAACGGCATCATCGAGAACCACGAAAGCTTGCGCGCCGATTTGAAGGCGAAGGGCTACGAATTCAGTTCGGACACCGACACCGAGGTCGTTGCCCACCGCATCCACCAGCACCTGACGACGTCGGATTCGCTGTTCGCCGCCGTGCGCAAGACCGTCGCCGAACTCGAAGGAGCGTATGCGCTCGCGGTCATCAGCGAGAGGGACCCGGAATGCATCGTCCTTGCGCGCGAGGGCTGTCCGGTCGTCGTCGGCCTCGGCATCGATGAGAATTTCGTCGCCTCCGACGTGACCGCGCTCCTGCCGGTGACGCGCCGGTTCCTCTTCCTCGAGGAAGGCGATGTCGCCGAGGTGCGCCGCAAGTCGCTGCGCATCGTCGGCGCCGACGGCCGCTCCGCGGAGCGCGAAGTGCGCGAAAGCGACCTGTCCGCCGACTCGGTCGAGCGCGGCAAATACCGCCACTTCATGCAGAAGGAGATCCACGAGCAGCCGTACGCGATCACGCAGACGCTCGAGGGGCGCATCGCCGGCGGGCACCTGCTCGACGCCGCGTTCGGTCCGACCGCGCACGCGGCTTTTTCGCGCGTGCAGGCCGTGCACATCGCCGCCTGCGGCACGAGCTACCACGCCGGGCTCGCCGCGAGCTATTTTCTGGAACAGATTTGCAGGATCCCGGCGCGCGTCGAATACGCGAGCGAGTACCGCTACCGGAACCCCGTGGTCACTCCCGATACGCTGTTCGTGACGATCTCGCAGTCCGGCGAGACCGCGGACACCTTGGCGGCGCTGCGCGCCGCGCGCAAGAGCGGCTATCTGTCGACGCTCACGATCTGCAACGTCGCCGAAAGCTCGATGGTGCGTGAATCCGAACTTGTCCTGTTGACGCGCGCGGGCCCGGAGATCGGCGTCGCCTCGACGAAGGCGCTCACCACCCAGCTGACCGCCCTCGGCATGCTCGTGATCGCGCTGGCGAAGGGCCGCGCGATCGATGCGGCCATGGAGCGCAAGCTCGTCGCGGAGCTCGTCCATCTGCCTGCGTTGATCGAGAACACGCTGAAACTCGAGCCCACCGTGCAGCGCCTCGCGGAAAACTTCGCCGACAAGCACCACGCCTTGTTCGTCGGCCGCGGCCCCTTGCATGCGATTGCGATGGAAGGCGCGCTCAAGCTCAAGGAGATCTCCTATATCCACGCCGAGGCCTACGCCGCCGCAGAGCTCAAACACGGGCCGCTCGCGCTCGTCGATGAGGACATGCCGGTCATCGCGGTCGCGCCGAACAACGAACTGCTCGAGAAATTGAAGTCGAACCTGCAGGAAGTGCGTGCGCGCGGCGGCCAGCTGTACGTGTTCGCCGATCCGGGCGCAAACATGCAGAGCTCCGAGGGACTCACGGTCATCAAGATGCCGGCCGCGTCGACTGCGCTGCA
>Ga0316628_100001954_pt1 | contig 14959 bp, 19 predicted proteins | sample OWC_Aug_M2_C1_D5_FD_207648 | JGI IMG/M metagenome (GOLD analysis project Ga0316628, IMG submission 207648) | Wetland soil microbial communities from Old Woman Creek delta, Ohio, United States - OWC_Aug_M2_C1_D5_C | ecosystem: Environmental > Terrestrial > Soil > Wetlands | place: USA: Ohio... | reverse complement strand
TTCGCTCAGTACTCCGGAGCGAACTGTTCCATGTCGGCGAACCGGGCGTATTCACGGATGAAGGCCAGCTGGAGGTTGCCGATCGGACCGTTCCTCTGCTTGGCGATGCTGACCTCGGCCACCCCCTTTAGCGTCTCATCGTCGGGGTGGTAGAACTCGGGCCGGTAGATGAAGATGACGACGTCGGCGTCCTGCTCGAGGGCACCCGATTCACGGAGGTCCGAGAGCATGGGCTTGGGCTCGCGCCGCCCCTTCTCCGGGGCCCGGCTGAGCTGGGAGATGCCGACGACGGGGATGCGCAGCTCCTTGGCCAGCTCCTTGAGGGACCGGGAGATGAAGGACATCTCCTGGTTGCGGTTCTCGAACCGCCCGCCGGTCCGCATGAGCTGGATATAGTCGACGAAGACGATGTCGAGGCGCTGTTCCATCTTCAGCCGCCGGCACTTGGCCTTCATCTCCATGACTGTCAGGGAGGCGGATTCATCGATAAAGATTCGGGCATTCGACAGGGCTTCGCCGGCCAACTTGAGCTTCTCGAATTCTCGGTCGCTGAGGTAACCCGTCCGCGTTTTTTTGATGTCGATCTGGGACTCGGCGCAAAGGAGCCGGATGACGATCTGCATCTCGGCCATCTCCATGGAGAAAAAGCCGACGGCCTTGTCGGTCTTGAGCCCGACGTGATGGGAGATGTTCAGGGCCAGGGCCGTCTTGCCCATGGAGGGCCGGGCCGCCAGGATGACCAGCTCCTGGGGATGGAACCCTGCGGTCATGGCGTCGAGGTAGCGGAATCCGGAGGGGACCCCGGTGACGGCTTCCTTGCGATCGGCCGTCTCGCGGATCATCTTCAGGGTCTCTCCAGTCAGGCTGTTCAGGGGCCGGAAGCCGGGCTTGATGCGCTGCTCGGCGACCTCGACGATGGCCGCCTGGGCGGCGTTGAGCAGCTCGTCGGCGTCCTCCTTTTGTTCATAGCTGTCCTGGATGATCCGGGTGGAGGACAGGATCAGCCGGCGCAGGAGGGCCTTCTCCTTGATGATCTGGACGTAGTACTCGACGTTGAGGTTGCGGGGGACCCCGTCGAGCAGAGAGGCCAGGTAGGAGGCGCCTCCGATCTCCTCCAGGATCCCCGCCCGCTGGGCGTCCTCCGTCAGGCTGAGGAGATCCACGGGAAGCCCCTTGTCGACGAGTCCGATGATCCGTTCCAGGATCTTCCGGTGGGCGTCCTTGTAGAGGTCCTCCGGGGTGATCGTGGACAGGACGACGTTCAGGCTCTCGTTCTGGACGAGGATCCCGCCGAGGACCGTCCGTTCCGCTTCGAGGCTGTGCGGCGGCGTCTTCTTCAGGAACATCAAGTCGAGTTCCATGGCCACCTCGATACGGCCAGGATCGATCCGGGGAGGATCAGGTCTTCCCGGCCGCCTAGCCCTCGGTTTTTTCGCCGGCCGCGCCGACGTCCTGTCCCGCGGCTTCCTCTCGGGCCACGACGATCCTCACCTCGGCGCGGTCTTCGGTGCTGATCTTGACCGGGACCGTGAAATTGCCGAGCCGCTTGATCGGCTCGTCGAGCAGGATCTTCTTCTTGTCGATGTCGTAGCCCAGCCCGTCGAGCGCCTCCTTGACATCCCCGGCCGACACGGAGCCGAAGATGACGTCCTTGTCCCCGGCCCGCCGGTTGAAGGTCAGCGTGACCTCGTTGAGCTTCTGGACGAGCGACTGGAAGGTCTTGCGCTCGATCTCGACCTTCTTCTTCAAGGCCTGCCGTTCGATCTCGATCATCTTGATGTTCGTCGGGCTGACGGCGATGGCCATCTTGCGGGGGATGAGGTAGTTCCGCCCGAAGCCCGGGGCGACGTTGACGATGTCCCCGCGCCGGCCCAGCTTTTCCACGTCCTCTTTCAGGATGACCTTCATATCAATCCTCGACATAGGGGAGCAGGGCCATGAGCCTGGCCCGCTTGACGGCCAGGGCCAGCTTCCGCTGGTGGAAGGCGCACGTCCCGGTGATCCGTCGCGGCGTGATCCGGCCCCGGTCCGGGATGTACTTCTTCAGGATCTCGACGGCCTTGTAATCGATGCCGCGGACATCCCGCTGGCAGAACCGGCAGAATTTCCTCTTCGGCGCGAAATATTTCCGATAGCCGCCGCGTTCGCTGCGCTCGGCCCGTTCGGGTCTCTCGTCTCGCGGCATCTCACTTCTCCTCTTTCACTTCGGCGGCCGGGGCGGCCTCTTCGGCGCGTCTCTTCTTCTTCCGACCGGCCAGGTCCTTCGGGTCCTTGAGGACCGTCATGAACCGGATGACGGCGTCGGTCTGCTTGAACCGGCGCTCCAGCTCCGCGGAGACGTCCCCCGCGCCGTCGTAGATGAGGAACACGTAAACGCCTTCCTGGAATCTCTTGATGGGGAAGGCCAGCCTTCGCTTGCCCCAGATGTCCTGCTTGACCATGCGGCCCTTCTTCTGGGCGACGATCTCGGCCATCTGCTGGACGAACTGCGCCGTCTCTTCTTCGGAGAGCGCGGGGGAGAGAACGAACCCCGTTTCGTATTGTCTCAATGAGACCTCCTTATGGATTCAACAGCTCCTTCCTTCCCGGAAGGAACAAGGAGTGCACGGACCATTCTAGCCCTTTCTCCGGAAAAATCAACCTTCGGCCGGACGCCGGTTGAAGCGGGTCATGGCCCGGTCGACCCGCCCGTCGAGGATCATCTCCAGGGCCTCGCGGGCCTGCTCGAGACTCTTGTCGAGGAGCGGCCGCTCCTCCCGCCGGAAGGGCTCGAGGACGAAATCCGCCGCGTCCCGGGCGGCCGGGAGCGGCCCGATGCCGACCCGGACGCGGGCGAAGGCGTCGGTCCCGATCTCGCCGGCGACCGAGATCATGCCTTTATGGCTGCCAGGCCGGCCCTTCTTCCTGACCCGGATCTCTCCCAGCGGGATGTCGAGATCGTCGTAAACCACGACCAGCCGGTCCGGCCGGACGGCCTTCCCGGCCATGGCCGCCCGCACGGCCAGCCCGCTCCTGTTCATGAACGTCCGGGGCAAGGCCAGAAGGACGTCCTCTCCGCCGCGGCGGGCGAGGCCGCTCCGGGCCTTGAACAGGCGACCCCTGAGCTCGACGCCCCAGGCCAGAGCCAGGCGCTCGACCAGCATGAAGCCGGCGTTGTGACGCGTGGCCGCGTACTCTTCACCCGGGTTGCCCAGCCCCACGACAAGCCACAAGCGCTATTTCTCCGGCTCTTCCTTCTCCGCCCGTTCCTTCTTGATGACCTCCGGCTCCTTGGGCTCCTCGACCACGGCCTCTTCGGGCTTCTCGCCGGGGAATTCCTCTTCTTTGTGCGGCAGGGAGATGAGGACGAGGACGGTGCCGGGCTCGGTGAGGACCTTGATCCCGGCCGGTGCGGCCATGCCCTCGACCTTGAACGACTGGTGGATATGGAGCTCGGAGATGTCGATGCCCAGGCTCTCCGGGATGTCCCGGGGCAGGCATTCGACCTCCACCTCGCGGGTGACAAAGTCGACGAACCCGCCCTCGGTCTTGACGCCGATGGGCTCGCCCTGGTGGACCACGGGAACCGTGACCCGGATCGGTTTGTCCATGGAGATCCGGATAAGGTCGAGATGGAGGAGCTCGTCGGTGGCCGGATCGACCTGCAGCTCCTTGATCATGACGTCGTACGCGGCCGCGCCGACGGCAACCTTGAAGATCGTGTTCTCCCCTGACTCGAGCCTGAGGATGTGGTCGATGTCCTTCTTGCTCAGGACGAGAGCCGCGCTGGCCATCGATTCCCCGTACAGCACGGCTGGGACGAATCCCTGGGCCCGGAGGCGGCGCGCGGCGTTCGACCCCAGTCCTTCGCGTTTTTCGCTCTTGACGACGATTTGCATCATGGTCTCCTTAAGAGAAGAGAGAGCTGACCGAGCTCCCCTCGTTGATCCGCCGGATCGCTTCCCCGAAGAGCTCGGCGACGGAGAGAACGGCGATCTTTCCGGAGGCGGCGGCCTTCTCGGTCAGCGGTATCGTGTTGGTCACAAAGATGCATTCCAGCTTCGATCGGCCGATCCTGTCGAGCGCCGGCCCGGACAGAACGGGGTGCGTGCAGGCGCTGAAGATCCTCTTGGCCCCTTCCTTGGCCAGGGCGTCCACGCTGAGCGTCAATGTGCCGGCCGTGTCGACCATGTCATCGAAGATGACGACGTTCTGTCCCGCGACCTCGCCGATGACGTGGAGGACCTTGGCCACGTTCGGCGCCGGCCGCCTCTTGTCGATTATGGCCAGCTTGGCGTCGAGCCGCTGGGCGAACACCCGGGCCCGGCCCACGCCCCCGGCGTCCGGCGAGACGATGGTCAGGTCCGTGAGCTTCAGCGTCCTGATGTGGCCGGCCAGGACGGGCGCGGCCATGAGGTTGTCCACCGGGATCGAGAAGAAGCCCTGGATCTGCGGCGAGTGGAGATCCATGGTCAGGACGCGGTTGGCCCCCGCCTTCTCGATCAGATCCGATATGAGCCGGGCCGAGATCGGGACGCGGGGTTTGTCCTTCCAGTCCTGGCGCGCGTAAGGGAAATACGGGATGACGGCCGTGATCCGGCCCGCCGACGCCCGCTTGAATGCATCGATCATGATGAACAGCTCCATGAGGTGGCTGTTCGCGTCGAACGACCCCGATTGGATGATGAAGATGTCCTCGCCGCGGACGTTCTCGTCGATATAGAAATGGATCTCGCCGTCGCTGAAACGGTCGAGGACGCAGCGCCCGAGGTCGATCTTCAGGTAGTCGACGATCTCCTGGGCCAGGGCCGTGTTCGAGGTGCCTGTGAATACTTTCATCTTTCTTTCCTCGCCTTATATCGTCCGAACTGGGGCGGGAGGATTCGAACCTCCGAATGACGGAGCCAAAGTCCGTTGCCTTACCGCTTGGCTACGCCCCAGCACCGAGCTGGGCCCAATAGACCTCCCGCGGCAGGGTCGCCGCGAGACGGGCGTCCGACGTGCCGGGGAAGTCCCTCCTCGCCGCTTCGGCGCTTTCCCTGTCGGGGAAAAGCCCGTATACCGCTGAGCCCGAACCGCTGACCTGGGACAGCAAAGCCCCCCGCTCTCGAAGAAGGCTTTTCCACCGCTCGAGCTCGGGATAGGCCCGGAAAATGACGTGTTCCAGGTCGTTTTCCAAAAGACCGAAGTCTCCAGACTCCAGAAAGCGCATAATTTTACTGACTTTGCCAGAGGAAGTCAAGGACGGCCCGACGCCGGCGTAGATGGATGCTGTGGGGATGGGGAACGGCGGGAAGACGACAAGGCAGGGAAGGGGGGCGAGGTCCGGGAGAGGCGTCAGCCGATCCCCGATGTCTTCCCCCAGGCAGAGACCCCCCTTCAGAAAAAAGGGGACATCGGCTCCCAAGTCGCGGGCTTGGCCGGCCAGCTCGCCGGCCTTCAAACCGAGGCCCCACATCCTGCTGAGGGCCAGGAGCGTCACCGCCGCGTTGGAGCTGCCTCCGCCGAGGCCCCGGCCGGCAGGGACGGTTTTTCTGACGGTGATCTTGGCCCCCCTTGTCTTTCCCAAAAGTTCCTGGAGGAGCCGGGCGGCCCGGTGGACGAGGTTCGTCTGGTCCCAAGCGATGGACGGGTCGTCTCCCGCAAGATCGAGGACGCCTGCCGGGGCTGGCTCGATGTCGAGCTCATCGGCGAGGGAGATCGTCTGGAAGAGCGTCCGGATATCGTGGTAGCCGTCGGCGCGCTTCCCGACGATCTCGAGACCGAGATTGATCTTGGCGAATGACTTGATGGTCATTGGTTCAGACCCTCGACCAGCTCGTCCCACGTCTTCTGAGCATAGGCGCGGAGAAACGACACGTCGAAGGCCTCATCACGAGGCGGCGGGTTGAAACCGAGCCTGAGGATCTTCACCCGGCCGGAGGTTCCCGGCCCCGCGAGACGGATCTCCCGCGGGACCGACCCTCCGGGGAAGAATTCCCTGACCGCGAACGCGAATCGGTCCCGTTCGCCGCGCGCCGCGCGCCCCCGCTCATCTCGCTCCACGCTCCAGCCGCTCTCCTCGCCGTCATCCGTCCATGTCCCCGAGAGCAGGCGGACCGCTTCCTCGGGCAGGAGCGCCACTCCCAGGAACCTCGTCATCATGACCTTCGCTTCATCCTCGGCGTAGATCTTTTTCCGGGGTATGACGCACCAGGCCCGGTCGCCACGGAAGAAGAGGAGAAAGGCTGTTCTTCCGATCGGATCGACGACCTCGACCCGGCCCCTTCCCGGCCGCCTGAAGAGAAAGGCGAACTTGCCCTTGACCGCCGCCTCGGCGCCCGTGACCGAGGCCGAGGCGAATCCTTCTACAGCTTCGACGCCGCACGACGGAGGGAGAAGCACAGGAACCCGGCCGCCGCACGCGCCGGCCGTGGCCGCGAGCACAATGAGCCCAGCGAAAAGCTGCCGGCGGCGGGCGACCGATCCCGAACGGAGCATGTTCAAGGGATTGACCGGAGCGACGGGAGGGACGGGAGGGACCGATGGCCGGAGGTCTCCGCCCTAATGAAAGCCATAATCCTCGGTCTTCGGCGGCCGCTTCTTGTCGCCACCCTCTCCGGTCTTGTCCTTCAGCCGCTTTTTCCTGAAGAGAGGATAGAACGGCGACTTGATGCGCCGTCCGAAGCACGACATGTTGGGATTGAGGATGAGCAGAAGGACGAAGGCCGCGAAGATGATCAGGATCGCGGTCGTTGTCCACTTCATCGCTCGACTCCCCGCAGCTCCCCTAGCCGGGGAGATTGACGTCGCGCTCTATCCCGGACGATCTGCGGCCGGCTCACTCGTGGCTTTCGGGCTCTTCCTGGAAGATCGGGATCTTAGATTTTTCTTTTTCTTTCCCGAGGTACAGGCCGAGGAAAAACGCCGTGCCCATCGTCAGCAGCGCAAGCACAAATTTGAAGAAGCCTTTCATTGCAACCTTCCCTCCCTCATTCTATTGAAAACCGTGCAAAAGTCAATTGCCCGAATCGCGGGCCGGCCCACGAGCGGCGGTCCCGGCCCATTTGCTTTTTCGCTCTGCCGCCGATATATTGAAAGCGGGGAGGCTTGAGAGACGCTCCGCCGAGAACGCCGATGAGACACATCCTGTGCGCTCTGGCCGTGGTCACGGTCCTGGCCCCGGCGACGGCCGCGGGCCAGGGCGTCAAGCCGGCGGTCTTCGCCGGCCAGTTCTACCCGGGCGATCCGGCCCGGTTGGCCGCAGAAATCGACGGCTACCTCGCTGCGGCGGCTCCGGCCGGCCCTCCTTCCGGGAACATCATCGGGCTCATCGCCCCCCACGCCGGATACGTCTACTCGGGCCGGACGGCCGCCTCGGCCTACGCCCTGGTCAGAGGCCGGGCGATCGATACGGTCGTCATCGTCGGGCCTTCCCACCGGATCGCTTTCGAGGGCCTGTCCGTCTGGCCCGACGGCGGGTTTGAGACCCCGCTCGGGGTCGCCAGGGTCGACGCCGGTCTGGCCGGGGCGATCTCCCGCGCCTCCGGGGCCCGCTTCCGGGCCGAGGCCTTCGCCGAAGAGCACTCCGTCGAGGTCCAAGTGCCGTTCATCCAGAGGGCCCTTCCGGACGCCGCCATCGTCCCCATCGTCATGGGCGCCCAGACGCGCTCGACCATCAGGAGCCTGGCCGCGGCCCTGGCCAAGACCTGCCTCGGAAAGAAGGTCCTCGTCGTCGCCTCCACGGACCTGTCACATTTTCTGCCGAAGGCCCGGGCCCAAGCGACCGATGCGGCGACGGCCGTCCTCATCCAGGCGATGAGCACGGAGACCCTCATCCGCAAGGTCGAGGCCGGCGACAACATCATGTGCGGTGGCGGCCCCGTCGCGTCCCTCCTCCTCCTGGCCGACAAGGCGGGCTGGCCCAAGGTCGAGATCCTCGGCAGGAGCGATTCGTCGGCCTTCGGCGGTCCCGTCGTCGGCTATCTCGCCGCCGCGGTCCTGGCCGGAGTGGGACCGGCGCAAGACGGGTTCACGCTGACGCCGGAGGAGAGGGCCGAGCTCCTGCGGATGGCCCGCGCGGCCATCGTCGCGTCTGCCGAGCGGCAGGCGCCGACCTTGAGCGTATCAGGCTATACGAAATTCGAAGCGCCGCGGGGCGTTTTCGTGACCCTCCGAAAGAAGGGTGAGCTCCGCGGCTGCGTCGGTTTCATCGAGCCCTCCGCGCCGATCGGCCAGTCCGTCGTCCAGGCGGCCATCTACGCGGCGACGGAGGATACCCGCTTCTCCCCCGTAAGGCCGGCCGAGCTCAAACACATCACCGTCGAGATCTCCGTCCTCACCCCGCTCCGGGAGGTCGGCGACGCTCGGCTGGTCGTAGTGGGACGTCACGGCCTGGTCGTCTCGCGGGGAGAGCACCGCGGCCTCCTCCTGCCCCAAGTCCCCGTTGAGAACGGCTGGGATCGTCAGACTTTTCTCGAACACGCCTGTCTCAAGGCCGGGCTCCCGCCCGACGCCTGGCGGCACGGCGCCAAGCTCCATGTCTTCGAAGCCATAGTCTTCCACGAATAGGCCGCGGCCTTGGTTTCTACGGCTGACCCCCTAGTTTGAAAGACCACGCAGGGGCGTTTCCGCCGTCAGCCGTGCCCCACGGGCGCAGATGACCCTGGCCCGCGGATTTCTGCTATAATAGGGCTTCTCATGAATCGGAGTTTGACGTCATGCCGCTTTATGAATATCAGTGCACCGCGTGCCGCGAGGTCTGCGAAGTGCTCCAAAAAGCCAAGGACGGGCCCCTCGAGAGATGCCCCAAGTGCGGCGCTCCCGTGATCAAGCTCATCTCCTCGCCGGCCATCCAGTTCAAGGGGAACGGCTGGTACATCACCGATTACGCCAAGAAGAACTCCCCGCCCGCCGTCAAGGCCGAGGCCAAAGCCGGTCCCGCCGAGGCCCCCAAGGCCAAGCCCGACAAGTCCTCTTCTTAGCCGCCATATCGGAGGTCTTCGCCACCGGCGAACGCTTGCCATGACAACGCGCAGGGCCGTGTTCCTCGACCGTGACGGCACGCTCAACGAAGACATCGGCTACCCGGCTGACTTCCGCCAGGTCCACATCTATCCGGCCGCCTTCGAAGCCGTCAGGGACCTTCGCCGAGCCGGGTTTGCCGTCGTGGTCATCACCCACCAGTCCGGCCTCGGCCGCGGCTACTTCGACGAGCAGGAGCTCGACGCGCTCCACGCCCGCTTCCTGGAGGAGTTCGCCCGCCGCGGCGCTCCTCTCGACAGGCTTTACTCCTGCCCCCACGCCCCCGAAGGCCCGGCCGACGCCGGCTGTTCGTGCGCTAAGCCCCGGTCCCGGCTAGGCTTGCTTGCCGCGCGAGATCTCGGACTCGACCTGGGCGCGTCCTATATGGTCGGGGACAAGCCGGACGACATCCTTTTCGGCCTGAATATCGGCGCCGTCCCCATCCTCGTCCTTACGGGATACGGCCGACGCGCGGCCGCCGATCTCGCCGCCCTCGGCGTCCGCCCCGGCCACACGGCGTCCGGCATCATCGAAGCCGCGGCGTGGATCATCGAACGGGGGAGGCCATCAGCCCATGGTCCGGTTTGACGATATCCTCGAAAAAGCCTCTTCCTACATCAGCGAGAAGGACGTCCCCGCGCTCCGCAAGGCCTACGTCTTCGCCGGCCAAGCCCACAAGGGCCAGGTCCGCCGTTCCGGCGAGCCCTACCTCAGCCACCCGCTCGAGGTGACGGATTACCTCGCCGACATGAAGATCGACAAAACGACCCTCCTCGCCGCCCTCCTCCACGATGTCCTCGAGGATACCGACACGACCGCCGCCGCGATCCGCGAGAGCTTCGGCAAGGAGGTCGCGGGGCTCGTCGAAGGCGTGACCAAGATCAGCCGGGTCCAGGAGGTGTCGCCCGAGGTCCGCCGGGCCGAGACCCTCCGCAAGATCATCCTCGCCATGACCGACGACATCCGTGTCATCTTCATCAAGCTGGCCGATAGGGTCCACAACCTCAAGACCCTCCGCCACCTCGACGAGGAGAAGCGGCGGCATATCGCCCGCGAAACGCTCGATATCTACGCGCCCATCGCCAACCGGCTCGGCATGGGCCGCATCCGGGCCGAGCTCGAGGACCTGTCGTTCCGCTACGTGGCCCCCGAGGAGTTCGCCAAGATCGCCGCGTCCGTGGAGCCGCAGAGAAAGGCGGCCGAGGCGGACCTTGCGGCCATGAAAAGAACGCTGGGGGACCTCATCGCCGGGAACGGCCTGCCGGCCGATATCTTTTCCCGGGTGAAGAGGCCGTACAGCATCTGGAGCAAGATGAAGCGGCGTGACATCGCCTTTGACCAGGTCTTCGATTTTCTCGCCCTCCGGGTTATCACGGACTCGATCAAGGACTGCTACGCCATCCTGGGCATCATCCACCAGCGCTGGCCCCACCTGCCCCAGCGCTTCCGCGATTTCATCGCCATGCCCAAGCCGAACCTCTATCAGGCCCTGCACACGACGGTCATCACCGAGGGACGGAAGATGTTCGAGATCCAGATCCGGACGCGCGAGATGCACGACCTCGCAGAGAACGGCATCGCCGCCCACTGGCGGTACAAGGATGATGTCCCTCCCGGCCCGATGAAGGAGGACCGCCGTCTCCATTGGCTCCGGGAGATGGCCGCCCTCTTCGAAGAGAAGAAAAACCCGCAGGAGTTCCTGCGGAGCCTGAAGGCCAACCTCATTCCCGAGGAGGTCTACGTTTTCACGCCAAAGGGCAAGGTCATCGACCTCCCTCACGGGGCCACGGCCCTCGACTTCGCCTTCAAGATCCACTCCGAGATCGGCCTCCATGCTTCCGGCGCCCGCATCAACGGCACGCCCGCCCCTCTCAAAACCGTGCTCAAGACGGGCGACATCGTGGAAATCCTGACCGCCGCAGACAGGGCCCCGACGCGGGGCATGCTCGCCGCCGCGGCGACCTCCGGCGCCCGCCAGCAGCTCAAGCGCTGGCTCAACCTCAGGAGCCGGACGACGAGCGTCGCCCTGGGCCGGAAGCTTTGGGAGAGAGAGGCCCGGAACTACGATCTCCCGGCCGGCTCGCGGCGCGAGGAGGGCCTCGCGGAACGCCTCAAGGCTGTGCTCGGCCCGAGGGCGGCGTCCATGGACGAGTTCTTCAGGCAGGTTGGGCTCGGCAGGCTCGTGGTCGATCCCAAGCTCATGGAAGCCGTCTTTGGTCCGATCGCGCCGCGCCAGGCCGGCCTCCTCGGCAGGGCCGCGGCCAGGCTCGTTCCCGGGCCGGGGCCGGGCGTCAGGATCAAGGACATCGACGGGCAGACGATCAAGCTGGCGAAATGCTGTTCTCCCATCAAAGGCGAGCCCGTCGTCGGCTATCTTACGGCCGGCCGGGGATTGACCGTGCATTCCCTGCGCTGTCCCCTCGTCGTCAAGGAGATCCTCGACGGCGAGCGCCTGATCGAAGTGTCCTGGGACCCCTCCTTCGCCGGGACGTTCAAGGCTCGCCTCCTGGTCAAATCCCACGATTCCCCGGGGGTTCTGGCCAAGGTCGCCACCGCCGTCGCCGGTCTCGGCGGAGATATCTCCAAGGCCGAGGCGTCGATGATCGGGGAAGGGAAGGCCAGGATCAGTTTGGATATACGGATCAAGGACATCCGGCACCTCGAGGCGATCTCAAGGCGCATCTCCGGAATGAAGGAAATCCTGTCCGTGGAGAGGGTCTGAGCGCGGCTAGGCCGCCTTGGCCACCTTGCCCGAACGCAGGCATCTCGTGCACACCCAGATCTGGCGCACGCCCTTCGGCGTCCGGGCTTTGACCCGCTGGAGGTTGGGCCTCCATTTTTTCGGGGAGGCCTTATGGGAATGGCTGACGCTATGCCCGAACACCGGGCCTTTTTCACAGATCTCGCACACTTTCGGCATCGTTAGGTCTCTCTCGTCTCAATTTGAGCGGAATTTATACCATAGAAATCGCCGGGAGGCAAATTCGCCCCCGCCGTCCCCGCTTGACCCGGGCCGCTGTAAAGACGTAATCTTCATACCGAGGTTCCCATGAAACCCAAGATCCTCCCGCTGGTCCTCGTTTTCTCTCTTCTGGGTCTGGCTCGCTGCGCGCCTCCCCTGGCATCAGGGGCCCTTGCGGCCGGAGTGGAGTCGGCGAGCGCAGGCCATTGGGACGACGCTGTCCGCCAATGGACGAGGGCCATCGAACAGGACCCCGGCTCTGCGGCCGCCCACGGCAACCTCGCCGTCGCCTTTGAAAAGCAGGGGGCCTGGGAGGAAGCCCGGCGGGAGTATGAATTGGCCCTTCGCTTGGACCCGGCGAATCGAACGATCCGCGACAATTACGAAGCCTTCAAGGCCCGGCTTGAGGCCGGCCGCGGGAAGACGTCATGAAAGGGCGCGATCTCGCCGTCCTCGCGGCTCTTCTGGTTATCGGGTCCTCTTGCGCATCGTGGGACCCCGTCCCAGTCCCCGTGGAGATGCCCGGAGTGACGCCCTTTCCGCCGGCATCCTTCACCGAGATCATCGTGACGAATTTCCGGGACGAGGCCCCTCTGCCGGATTTCCAGGCCGGCCCCGCGTTCGAGACCTCTCTTGCGGCGGAGCTCGGCCGGGCCTTCAAGGGCACGGTCTCGAGCCTGACGATCCCCCCGGCCGTCGCGCCTGATCCGTTGTTCTGGAAACAAGCGGCCGCCGGACGCGATCGCGCCGTCTTCCTCACCGGCTCGGTGCGGCTCTCCGGCCTTATCCGCAAGGCCCTGCAGGGCAAGAACGCTCCGCTCGCCGGTCTTCTCAAGGCCTCCGGAAGACGCCTGGTCGAGCAGCTCCGTTGGACGTTTGCGGCCGATATCTCCATCGTTTCCGCCGCGACCGGAGAGCCGCTCTATCAAAAGACGTTCATCGAAGAACTCGATTACATCGATCTCGAAAAAACGGCGGAGTTCGCCTTCCACGCGCTCTCCGACCCCGTTCGCGTGCACCTCTTTCAAATCCTTCTCGGCACTCCGACGATCGAAAGACGGGCCCTTCTCAAGCGCTGACCTGCAAGTCCCTCTAAGCGCGACAAAATGCACGGCCTTCCCGGCTATTCAGGGACCCGCCGGAGGCTGTTTTTGGGTCGTTTTTCCGCCTTGTCTACGGCTCTCTCACGGCTCTTTCCCCGCCCCGCCGACGCGACCCTCCACAATCCTCGCATGGACCCGTTTTCCCCTAAAAAAAAGCTTGAAAAGGGCCTTTCGGAGTGCTATGATTCACGGGCCTCTCTCGGACGCCCGATCCCCCGAGCGGGGATTTTCCACAAATGTGGAAAATTCTGTGGAAAAAATAGTCGTCCCCATGGAACATAAAGAAAATCAAAACCCTTGGATTCAAATCCTCCGGGCCGTCGAAACCAAGGTCGATCCCAACTCATTCGAAACATGGTTCGATCCAACGACCTTCATCGGCCAGGAACAGGATTGTCTTTATATCAAGGTGCCCAATTCCTACTTCCGCGACTGGTTGTCCTTTCATTATTCGAACGTCATCAATGATTGCTCTCGCGATATCTTCGGCAAAACATTCGATATCCGCTACATCTACGAAGATACCCCGACGGCCTTCATGCGCCGCTCTCCCGACGACCGGAAGCCGAAGCCGGGGCAGTCCGTCAACCCGAATCTCAATCCCAACTACACGTTCGAGAACTTCGTCGTCGGCAGCTGTAACCAGTTCGCCCATGCCGCCGCATCGGCCGTGGCGAAGACCCCGGCCAAGTCCTACAACCCGCTCTACATCTACGGCGGCGCCGGCCTCGGCAAGACCCACCTGATGAATGCCATCGGCCATTTCTCGCTCCAGCAGAACGCCAGGGCCAAGATCCTTTATGTCACGACCGAAAAATTCATGAACGATCTCGTCAACCACCTCCAGTACGGCAAGATCCTGGAGTTCCGCGAGAAATATCGTAGCGTCGACCTCCTCCTTATGGATGATATCCACTATCTTTCCGGCCGGGAGCGGACGAAGGAGGAATTTTTCCACACGTTCAACCACCTTTATGACAGCCAGAAGCAGATCGTCATATCCAGCGATTGTCCCCCGAAGGATATCCCTCACCTCGAGGAGCGCTTCCGCTCCCGCTTCGAATGGGGCCTCATCGCCGACCTCAAGCCCCCGGATATCGAAACGCGAATCGCCATCCTCAAGAAAAAGGCCGAGACCGAAGCCGTCTCCCTCCCTGAAAGCGTGGCCCTCTATATCGCCGATAATGTCCAAACCAATATCCGGGAGCTCGAGGGTTACCTGAGACGCGTTATCGCCTTCGCTTCCCTCAAAGGAGAGAGTATCGACCTCGACCTGACCAAGGAGGCCCTTAAGGGCCTCCTCGATTCCTCAACGACGATCATCACTGTGGAAAAGATCCAAAGGCTCATCTGCCACAGGTTCAAAATCAAGAGCTCCCAACTCAAATCGAAGAATAATTCCCCCAAGATCGCATTTCCCCGCCAGATCGCCATGTATCTCGCTAAGCAACTGACGAACTCGTCACTCCCGGAAATCGGCAAGAAATTCGGTGGAAAACACCACACGACGGTCATCCACAGCATCCGCAAGATCGACAAGCTCCGAGGCGACGATCCCGAATTCAACAAAGAAATTAACAGTCTTATCGCCTTCATCCAATGAGGAATATCATGGGCTTCCGCAGGATTTTCACATTTCCACGAGACTTTATTATTTATCTTCTTGATTTCAGTTTTTGATATGAATTAAATAATAAGAATATAGAGAATACGCCGGGAAAGGTGAAGCTATGAAATTCTCACTTTTAAAAGAAGCGTTTCTGGAAGAACTTCAGATACTCCAGGGCATCGTCGAGAAGAGAAATACGATGCCGATTCTGGCCAATATCCTGATGAACGTCTCCCCGACGGAGATAGAAATGACGGGAACGGATCTAGAGGTCGGGCTGAAGACGCATATCGCGGCGGAAAT
>Ga0316628_100001953_pt1 | contig 14960 bp, 15 predicted proteins | sample OWC_Aug_M2_C1_D5_FD_207648 | JGI IMG/M metagenome (GOLD analysis project Ga0316628, IMG submission 207648) | Wetland soil microbial communities from Old Woman Creek delta, Ohio, United States - OWC_Aug_M2_C1_D5_C | ecosystem: Environmental > Terrestrial > Soil > Wetlands | place: USA: Ohio... | reverse complement strand
ACGGGGCACCACTGGATGGTCATCTCCGACGAGATCTTCGACTACCGCGAGCGGATGATGGAGGAGTGCCTGCGCCGGCACGGGCTCGCCGACCACCTCGTGCGACGCTGGCGCAAGATCGAAGAGGCGTTCCGCGGCGACATCGTGAAGGCGACGCCGTGGAAGCTGGTGCTCGACGGGGTGGAGATGCCGCTCGACGGATTTGGCGAGGAGGAGTTGTCCGCAGGCACGATGTGCGACGGCTGTCAGCGGGCCATCGAGGCCGGCGAGCGCGTTCGGTACCACCTGCGGCTCGGCCTCACGTACTGCGCCCAGTGCACCTTCAGCTCCGCCTCGCAGCAGCCGTCGAGCGCGAGCGAGCGACCCACACAACGCCCGATAAAGCAGGAGGAGGAGCAGCCATGACGACACGAACGACCCTGGGAAGCGCGAGCGTTCCGGTCTCGCGGGAGCGACCGTCCAGCGCCGCCCGCGTCGCGGCGGCGGTGTGGGCGATGGTCGGCGTGTCGACGCTCTTCGCCGAGCCGACTCTTCGCCTTGGCGTCCGCGCCTCGAGGACGATCGCCGCGGGACTTCGCCCCGGCGAGTGGGTGGGCCTCGTCGTCGTCGCCGCGGCGCTGCTGTACACCGAGGGACACCGCGCGCTGCAGAAACGGCTCGCCCCGAAGGTGGTCGCGAGGACGCTCGCCCTCGGTCGCCAGCCGAGCCTGGGGGCCGTCCTGCTCGCTCCGCTCTACGCGCTGTCCCTCGTTCGCGCGGAGCGGCGCGAGCTCGGGCGCTCGTGGCTGGGCGTGGTCCTCATCGCGGCGGCGGTCATGATTGTCCGCGCGCTGCCTGCGCCTTGGCGCGGCATCGTCGACGGCGGCGTCGCCCTCGCCCTCCTCTGGGGCCTCGTTTCGTTGTGGGTTCAGTTCGTGAGCGCGCTCAAGGAAGAGTTTGCTGGATAGCGGCGACGTTGCCCGTGTCCAGGTCGACGTTTCGTCTACGGCGACCGATTCATTGCGGTCCGCGAGATGAAGGCGTCTTGTCCTCCACGCGGTTCGACCCACGAGGCAAAGCGCTCGGCGAGTGGCTTCGAAGCCGGATTGTCGGCACTCCCGTCTCGGTCCACGGCTAGACTCCCTGGCCGATGAGAGCCCTCGTCGTTCATGCGCACCCCGAGCCGACGTCCTTCAACGCCGCGCTGCGCGACGTCGCGGTCTCGACGCTGCGCGCGCAAGGCTACGGCGTCCATCTCTCGGACCTGTACGCCATGCGCTTCAAAGCAACCGTCGATCGCGACGACTTCCGGACCACGTTCGACCCCGCGAAGCTCAACGTGACGCGCGAGCAGCGCCACGCGCTCGCGAACGGCGGGCTCGCCGACGACATCCGCGCCGAGCTCGACGCGCTCCTCGCGGCGGACCTCGTCGTCTTCCAGTTTCCGCTGTGGTGGTTCTCCATGCCGGCGATCCTGAAGGGATGGTTCGACCGGGTGTTCGTCTCCGGCGCGGTGTACGGCCGCCAGTACTTGTTCGAACGCGGCAAGCTCCGCGGCAAACGGGCGTTGCTCTCCATCACGACGGGCGGTCCCGAGGCGGCGTTCGGGCCGAGCTCGCTCAACGGCGACATCCTCGACATCCTCATGCCGATCCATCGCGGGATCCTTGGTTTGACGGGCATGACGGTCCTGCCGCCGTTCGTCGCGTACTTCGTCCCCTACCTCGGGGCTGAGCGTCGCGAGGAGATCCTCGAACGGTACGCGTCGTATCTGGGCTCGCTCGATCGGCTCGAGCCGCTCGCCATGCCGTGCGCCATGGATCACCTGCCCGTCCTCGCCGAGCTCCTTCGCGCCGACGCGCGTTGATTTCGAAGCAGACGGCGCTCCCGAGCCCAGCCCGGGCTCGCCGAGCTTCACCACCCGGCCGAGGCCGGCCTCGATCGCGCGGTGTATGCCTCGACGAGCGCGGCACGCGAGCGCACGCCGAGCTTCCTCGCGGCCCGACTGAGGAGGACGCTCGCCGTCGACACGCTGATTCCGAGCTCGTAGCCAATCATCTTGTTCGCGTGACCGAGCGCCGCGAGCGCCACGACTTGGCGCTCGCGCCTCGAGAGCAGCGCGAACGGCGCCACGGCCGGGTCGTTGCGATGAGCGACGATGTACCGCTTGCCGTCGCGCTCGAAATGGTCCACGAGCGACCATCGCGCCTCGACGAGCGCTCTCCACTGCGCCACGGCGCGCGCAGGATCGCGCTTGCCGACGGCACCCCGGAGGCGATCGATTTGAGAAGCGGCGGCGGCGAGCGAGCGCCGCGCATCGCGCAACTTCGCCATGCCCTTCGCGTGTGCGACCTTGCCGTGTGGTTCGAACACTGCCTCGGCACGCTCCATCGCCTCGCTGGGTCCAATCCTGGCGCGCAGGCGGAACGCGGCGGCGAGGTGCGAAGACAAGCGCGCGAGCAGCTCGGGGCGAGCGCGCTTGGCGACCGACCGCGACACCAGCACGCCCACATGCAAGCCGCGGCCGTCTACGTTGACCCCGTTGAGCCCCAGGATCTCCGCTCCGCTGACTCGCGTGAGCTCGTCGCGCGCCGCGGCGACGCTTCCGGTGAGCGGCAAGTGCCCGCTCGAGCCGAAGAGCGTCTTGCGGAAGACGGCGTCGACGACCTGAGGCTGGGTGCGATAGGCCTGCGCCATGTCGTATCGAAGGAGGCGCAGGAGCTTGGGGCTCTCGATCCCCGAAACCATCAACGCTCCGAACTTGCAGTCCGCCACGTCGGACGCGTCGTAGGTCAGAGCGTACGCGCCGATGTTGTGCGTGAAGACACCGCGAGCCGCCTCGGCGACGGCATCGAGCCACGCGCTCTCGTCCGCCTCGATGGCGTACGCGGATTCGATGAAAGCGATGGGATTGCTACGGGCCATCTCGACTCTCGCACTCGGTCATAGCTCACAACACCCGTGGCAGAAAGCGCCGCTCCTTACGCTTCTGTAAGCAAACCCCCGGTTGCTCGCTCGTCGTGCCGCGCGCTACGAGATCCGTGCGTCGCCTCCGCTTGCCGCGGGTCGTGACGCAAGGAGGGATTCGATGTTGCGACGTAGCGTTCTGGGTCTTGCCCTCGTCACGCTCCCGCTCCTGGCTTGCACGGCCGCCCACCCCGTCGTCGATGGCGGCGCCGAAGGCGGGCCGACCAGCGTGCTCGGCTTCACGCCCTCCAACATCGCGAGCGCTCTCGTGGGCGTCGACACCTCCAAGCTCGTCGACATCGACGTGACGGCGAGCCCCGGCAAGATCGAGGTCGAGTGCGCATCGCAGGCGACCGGCGCCTGCGTCACCGCCACCGTCACCCAGTCCGACGGAACGCAGGTCGACGTCTTCTTCGCGCGCTCGTGGCGCATCGAGGCCAACTCGATGGTGACCGCCGGTGACGCGAAGCCGATCGCGATCGTCGCGTTGACCACCATCGACGTGCTCGGCCGGATCGACGCGAGCGCACAGAACATCACGGCGACGGCAGGCGGGTTCGCGGGCACGACCGGCCCGGGCGGGGGCAAAGGCGGCGGCGCGCAGGGCAGCTCGGCCAACGTCGCGCCGGGCGTCGGTGGAGGCGGTGGCGCGTTTTGCGGGGCCGGCGGCGCCGGCGGGAACGCAACCCCGAGCAACGGAGCCGGAGGCGTGCCCTACGGCAACCCGCAGTTGATCCCGCTCGCCGTCGGCTCGGCGGGCGGCGCCGGCGCGACGTTCGGCGGCGCGAGCGGCGGGGCGATGCAGCTCGTGGCAGGCACGTCGATCGACGTCGAGGCCGGCGGCGTGGTCTCCGTCGGGGGCGGGGGAGGCGATCCCGGAGGGAGCTCCGCAGGCGGCGGTGGTGGAGGCAGCGGCGGCGGGTTGTTGCTCGAGGCGCCGAGCGTCACGATCGCGGGCACCCTCGAAGCCAACGGGGGCGGCGGTGGCGGCGGCTCATCGGGCAGTCAATACGGTGCCGACGCGACCCCCAACGGCCAACCCGCGTCAGGGGGAAGCCCGTCGACCACCGGCGCCGGAGGAAGTGGCGGCGCAGGCGCCTCCCCGGGCGGGGTCGCGGGAGCCGCCGGCGATCCGGCCCCCGGCACCAACATGGCGGGTGGCGGCGGCGGCGGTACGGGCTACATCCGCATCAACACGAAGACTGGGGTCGGGACGATCTCCGGGACGGTCTCGCCGGCCGTCACCACCGCGTGCGCCACGCAGGGCACGGTCGCGAGCTGACGTCGCGCGCGGCGTCGAGCGGGTCCGCTTCAGCGCGACTCGCGGAACGGGTTGTATCGAGTACACTCGACCCAAAGAGGAGGGCCCATGACCAGAGCACACGTTGGGGCGGTGGCGGTGTGGCTCGTAGGCTGTGGCGGAGTCATCGACGACTCCAAGAGTGACGCGTCCGCGAACGACGGCAGCGCGTCGCTCGACGCTTCGATCCAAAAAGACGCCGCGGGCGTGGACGCCGCTCCCCCGCCACCCGTCGACGCGGGCACCGATGCCAAGCCGCTCGGCTACCTCTACTTCGAGCAGGACAACTCCACACCGTCATCGGTGGCCGTGTTCGTCGGCGAGTTCTTCTCGGACACGACGCAAGCCAACCAAGGATGCATCGTGACGAGCAGTGGTGCTTGCTTGGTCTACGACTGCCCCTCGCCCCCACCCACGACGATGAATCAGGGCGCTGGCACCCTCACCATCACGGGCGGTCCGCTCGGCCAGACCGGCACGACCATCCCGCAGAGCAACCCTTATTATTTCTACACCTACGGCAAGGGCCTCGTGAAGGGCGACGTCCTGGGCGTCTCCGCGTCGGGCGGCCAAGTCCCGGCGTTTGGTCCGAAGACCGTCACGATGCCCGGCGTGATCACGCTGACCTCACCGCCGAACCCGGCCACGATCGCGACGAGCTCCGACGTCACCGCGACGTGGTCGAACGGCGAGACGGGTGCGAGCACGGTGATCGAGTTGACCGCCGACCTCAACGGCAAAACGTGGGCTGTCTATTGCACCTTCGACGCCGCGACGGGCACCGGCACGATCCCGAAGGCCCTCCTGGGGCCGATGAAGGGGTTGAGCGGAAACGTATTTTGGGGTCAGGAGCACGACGTGTTCTTCACGGCCGGACAGTACCCGCTCCAGTTGACCGCGTTCCAGTACGCGTACGGCTCAGCGACCTTCCAGTGAGTCCGCTGCGACGCCTGGCGTCGCCGCTCAGCCAGCAATCGGCGTACCGTCGAGCGACGGGAGCGACTCGCGGACTGCGGGCACCGCGGGAGCGCCTAGAAGACCAGGCGAAGGCCACCACCGGTGGGCGCGGCATAGACCGAGACGTGCGCGACGTGGCGACCGCCGATGCTGATCGCGATGGCGCCAGTCATGAGGAGAGCAGCACCCACACCGACCAGCACGAGCGCAGCGGTCGCACCACCCGCCCCGTCGAAGCCGCAGCCCCCACCGTTCGAGCCGACAATGGCGCTACCGACACCGCATACTCCGGACTTCACGGCCCCGACGAGCAGCGTGCCGATCCCAACGACGGCCCCCGCTGACATCACGACTCCGCCCATGATGGCGGACGCCACCCCAAGCCCGTACAGTCCGGGGCTGGCCATCCGAGTAGCCGGCGTCGTCTCGACGGGCACGGCCCGCGCCGCGCGTCCGGAGAGTCGATCTCGAAGCTCTCGGGCGGTTTGCGCGACCGCCGCGCGGAGATCGTCGGTCGCGATGCCCGGCGTGTCGTCGGCTTCGAGAACGACAGAAGTCTTCGAGTCCTCGCGAGACTCCGTGCGGACGTACAGCGCGATCGCGCCTTGGTCGGCCGGGAGCGACGAGCAGCGATGCCCGCCCGCGTAGACGTCGAACGCGCGAGCCCGCCCGCCGATCGGGTTGACCGCGACGAGCGCACACGCGGCTTCGTCGACGGACGGCGACGTCGCCAGCGAGCTGAACCGCACGCGGACGCTGGGCACGTGCGCGCCGGCGGCGGCCTCGGCGGGCGCCTCGTCATCGGCGCGCGCGGCAGACGTCGCGACCATCACGGAGCAGGCGAGGAGTGCGGCCAGGTGCGCGCTGCGTGAGAACGTCATGCCTCGGCGCGACTGCAGCGGCCGTGCCGCCGCGGCTTTTTCGCGTTCTTCTGGGATTGGGGCCCGCGCACGCGTGCAGCGCGCTTCACACGTTGCGCACGCGAGAGCCGCGGGGCTCTGCCCTGACGAGCGCGCCCTCAGCGCGCACCCTCCTCGTCGGGATCGGGGTGCGCGGCCTTTTCCCCGCGTGTGGGCCCCCCGAAGGTGATCTCGACGCCGCCGCCCACCGAGCCGACGATCTCGCCCGTCTTGTCGTCCTGAAGCGAGCCGAGCTGGATGGCGGCGAGGAGACCCAGGCGCGTGCCGCTCTCTTCTCCGAAGGAGATCGGGATGCGGAAGCCGAGCGTGCCGAAGAACCCATAGGAGCCCGTGGGCGTGTTGTAGACGGGGCACGTCTGTGTCGTCGTGCTGCAGCTGTAGGCGTCCCCGTCATAGACGGGTGCGGGGCCGAAGACGGCGGTCACGGTGGCCCGCACGTGGAAGAACGGGACGAAATACGGGTTGTCGTAGCCGAGGAGCAGACCGAGGTCCCCACCCGCGACGCCGCCCTGATCGTAGGCCCCACCACCGACTCCGCCCGTCAGGGCGATGGGGCATCCGTGGATGTCGTCGAAGCAGTACTTCAGTCCGACCCTGTTCAGGATGGCGTAGCGAGGGACCAGATCGAGGTCGCGGTACCACATCACCGAGGTCTCGACCGAGCCTTCGATGCCAAATCCAAAGCCGTGGCGCACGCGGAGCGCTCCGTTGTCGATGGCACCTTCCCACGTGGCGCTGTGCGACGCGCCGTCGACCTGCACGCCGGTCTCGCCGCGCGCGAGCGCCCCCGGCGACTCGAGAGAGAGCATTCGGAGTGGCGGCGCGAAGGCGTGGTTTACGCAGCCGAGCGCGGACAAGCAAAGCAACGACGGAGATACGGCCGCAAGTGAGCCCCTCATGACGACGAGCGTGCGCCACGTGCGCCGCGCGGACCATGGTCAAAACGTCGTCACCGTGCCGCCGAATTGCTCATGGCACGAAGCGGACGAGCGCCGGAGCCGCCACGAGCTCGTGCGGGGTCGTATCGCTCCCGCGCCGCTTCGGCCCCCGTCCGCAAGATGAAGAAGGTGTCCGTGCCGGTGCCTGTCGCCGGCGAGCGTCGAACGCCGATCGCACGGCGCTCCCACGAGCTTGCCACTCGTTCTCGCCGCGCAGTCACCCTCCCGACGAGCGGCGGGCGGCTCGCCGGGACGTCTCGCGAACCTCCTCCTCCTCGACGGCGGAGCGTGGCGCGTCCGCGATCCTCCCGGCTTGGTCGAGGGCGACGCGCGTTCGCGCCGCCGCGCTCGGGCCGAGCCGCACGGTCGATCTCGGCCGGGCCTGGTACGCGGTGAGCGACGCCGGGAGGAGGAGCGCGATGGTCACGGCGAACGCCAGCGAGTGCAGCAACTCGTAGGCTGCCCACAACGACAACATGCTTACGTAGAAGCAGTTTCTGACGAAGTTGACGACGATCTCGCCAAAATCGAGCGGCCTGTCATCCGTCTCCGTCCACGCCGCGTCGCTCTCGCCGTCGAACTCGTCCGCCACGACGAGCGCCGGAGCCGCCGCGAACTCGAGCGGAAAGCGCGCGGCGTGGCCGAAGACCTCCTCGGCACGCAGAGGTCGCTTCGGTGGTCCGCCCACGCGCACGTAGGCGTTCCTGCGCCACTCGTAGACGAAGATCGCGTCGGTGCGAGCGCGGGTCTCGAGGCGCGCTCGGCGTTCGCCGAGCAACGCGACGCAATCGGCGCGCGCACGAAGCGTCTCGCGCTCGTCGCGTGTGAGAGGACGACTGGAGACGAGGACGCGCGGCGACTCTTCGCGCGCCACCCCCCACGAGACGTCGCTCACGACCTCGTCCACTGGCCGTAGCTTGGCGGCAGACCGGTAGTCGCCCTCCACGGTGGTCGGAACGAGCACGAGCACCACGCGCTCGTCCTCGCGGCCGTCGTCCTCGGGCGCGGCGAGCCACTCGCTACCGTCGCGCGCGCAGAGGGCGCCGAGCACGCGAGCCTCTGCGCGGAGCGCATCGAGGTCGTCGTCGCGGCGCGCGGGCGCGAAGATCGCCACGCGCCCGCGATTGTCTCGAGCGAGCCACGCCATCTTCGCCACGCTTCGAGTCTAGGCTACATCGCCCCGAATTCCGAAGATGAAGCGCCGGCGAGCCAGATGCATTCCGCGTGCCGCTCGGGACCGTGCTACGCGTACGCGACGGCATGACGGACGCACACAGCCAGCTCGACGAGATCCCGGCGACGCTCGCGAGCCGCGGCGCGCGCCGGTTCTGGGCGGCGGTCGTCGTCATCGGCGTGGGGACCGGCGTCGCCGCGGGGCTGCTCACGCGTTTGCTCGACGTCATTCAAGAGCTCGTGTGGCGCGCCGCGCCACACGACACCTTGCTCGAGTCGGTCTCGCGGACGAGCGCGCTCCACCGCGTCGTCGTGCTCGCCGCGGCGGGCGCGGTCACGGCGCTCGGACAAGTCGTCATTCGCAAAGTCACGAGCGGAAACGGCATCGACGTGACCGAGGCGATCCTCTTCCATGCCGGCCAGCTGCCTCGCCTTCGCACCCTCGCGAGCGCGGTGCTCTCGGTCGTCATCGTCGCGATGGGCACGTCGCTCGGGCGCGAAGGCGCGCCGAAGCAAGTCGGCGCGGTGCTCGCGAACGTGGCCTGCGATCGGCTCGCCCTGTCGGACGAGCAGCGCCGGCTCCTCGTCGCGTGCGGATCGGGCGCCGGGATGGCCGGCGCCTACGGGGTGCCCGTCGGCGGCGCCCTCTTCGCGCTCGAGGTCATGCGCGGCCTGCTCGCGCTCCGGCTCGTGTTGCCGGCGCTGCTCGCGTCGATCCTCGCCTCGGCGGTCGCCTGGTGGTTTCTGCCGAACGCGCCGACGTACCGCGCGCCGGACGCGAGCGACACCGTCGCTTTCACGTGCTTCGCCGCCCTCGCAGGGCCGCTCGCCGGGCTCGCGTCGGTGCTCTACGTGCGACTCGTCACCGCCGCCCATCGCCATCGCCCGAGCGGGCGCGCGCGCTTGATCGCGCCGGTCGTCGCGCTCACGCTGCTCGGCCTCGCCGCCACGCGATTCCCCGAGCTGCTCGGCAACGGCAAGGACATCGCGCAAGGCACCTTCTCCGCGAGCGTCGCGCCGGCGCTCGTGCTCGCGCTCGTCGCGCTCAAGCCGGCGGCGACGGTGGCGTGCCTCGGCAGCGGCGCGCCCGGCGGGCTCTTCACGTCGACGCTGTCGTTCGGCGCGCTGCTCGGCAGCGCGCTCGGCTACGCGGCGGTGGCGGCCGGCGCGGGGGTCATGCCCGCCGCGTGCGCCGTCGTCGTCGCGGCCGCGGTGCTCGGCGCGACCACGCAGGGGCCGCTCTCGGCGATCGTGCTCGTCATGGAGCTCACCGGCCGCGATCGAAGCTACGTCGTGCCGATGATCGTGGCCGTCGTGACGGCGACGCTGGTCTCCCGGAGCATCGAGGCCCGGTCGATCTACGACGCGCGGCTGACCGACGAGCAAGTGCGCGCGCGCCGCGCCCCGCCCAAGGCCGCCTCGCCCTGAGTGGACCGGAGCGCGCTCCGCCCCATCAAAAGCTGGCGTCGGTGGCGCTCTGGCAATCGGCGACGTCGGTGTCCCCCGCGAGCCACGACGTCACGCAGAGGTCCTGCGCATCGCCCGCGTTCCAGAGCGTTCCTCCCTTGTGGTGCTCGGTGCCGCGAGCCTTGCGCAGAAACGTGAGCCGCTCCGGGTTCGCGCCGCCCTCGGCGACCACCGCGCTCATCAGCTCCGGCTCGAGCCCGATCACCGACGCGAAGTCCTCGTCGTACTCGGCCGCGGTCGTCTTCCCCTTCGACACGGGCCGATCGCCGGGCGCGAGCCGCAGACCGAGGCTGCCGTAGATGCGGAGGTTGCGACCGCTCTCCCCGTGGCAGTCGAGCGTGCCGCAGCGGCGCACGAGCAGCTCGGCGACGGGGGGGAAGCTCGCGCGATCCGGCACGGCCTCGACGACGCGCGAGTCGGCCGGCGGCGTGGAGCACGCCATCGCGACGAGCCCGGAGAGCAGCAGCAGGGCGGCGAGTCGAGAGAGCCACTTCATGGCGCGACTCCATCGGGCGGCACGTAGACGTGGCCAGGCGTCGACGAGCTCGCCGGGTCGAAGTGACATTTCGCGCAGGAGCCGTCGCGGCCCACGTCGGCGGTCATCTTGACGGTGGCGGTGCCGTACATCACGGAGACCTTCATCGGGTAGACGGGCCGAAACTCGTGAGGCAGCACGAAGAAGTTTCCCGCCCCGTTCGTCGTCGCGTTGAAGGTCTGCCCCTGGCTGTCCCTCAGCATCACCTCCGCGCCGACGGCCGGCGTGAGATCGACGCCGGGGTTCACGTAGACGGTGCCCGCGACGGAGAAGCCGGGCGGGTTGCCGATGCTCCCGTCATGGCAGAGCACACAAGGCTGACCGGGTCTGTGCAGCGGACCGCGCGGCACACCGGGCGCCTCGCCGCCGAGCGCGGTGAGCGCGTCCTCGTAGATGGGGTCGCACGCCAGCGCGAGCGCGCCCGCGAGCAGCAGCCAGCTTCGCTTCATAGCGCCGCCTCCAGCGAGACCGAGCCCACGACCGAGAAGCGCTGCGAGAGGTAGATGTCGTCGAGGTACTGCGTCGAGGTGAGGTCGAGCTCGAAGCCGAGCAGCCACGCGCGTGGATCGGCGGCCGAGCCCAGGCCCGCGCGCAAGCTCCCGCCGCCCGTGAGGTTGACCAGCGGGCCGAGCTCGCGATCGCCGGTGCGCAAGGCGGGGTAGGCGAGGCCGGGATCGAGCACGTACCCCCGCTGCCAGAAGTCGACGGGCGTCTGCCCGTAGAAGCGCGCGTGGGGCCCGAGCTCGACGCGGCGGCCGAGGTCGAACAGCCAGCGCGCGTCGGTCGTGCTCGCCTTGAGGCCCCACGTGTCGACGTAGACCCGCTCGTCGAGCCGAAGCGTCGAGGCCTCGAAGCGGTGCGCCCACCGCATCGTGAGGGCGTAGCGGTCGCGTGACAGCGGGAGCTGCTCGAGCGCGCGCTGCGAGAGGCGCAGCTGGTTGACCTCCGCGATGGACGCCCCGACGGGCACGGTCACGCCCGGGGCGAAGAGCGGGACGTAGCGGTAGGGCTTGGACGGATCGCCGTACTCGAACATCGCGTCCCCCACGAAGGACAGCAGCGTCGAGCGGTTCACCACGATGCTCGCGCCGGCCTTGAGCGCGTCGCGGTCGAGCGTGCGCGAGAAGACCGAGAAGGGCGTGCCGGAGCGGCCTGCGACGTCGTGCAGGTGGCTGTAGCCGAGCTCCAGCGTGAGGGCCTTCGCGAGCAGATCCTTGGTCAGCGTGGCGCCGCCGAGCAGCGACGTGTAGTCGGGCTCGACGGAGATGGCCGCGTTCGCCGCGACGCCGAAGTCGCGCGGTTTGTAGGCCGCGTCGAGCGTGCCGGCGTGACGCGCCTCCAAGAAAGGCGGAGACGCGGTCGAAACGACGTCGGCCGAGGCCGCCGACACGACGTCGACGAGGTAGCGGCCGTTCACGCTCCAGCCGGCGAGCGGGTCGGAGATCCCGCCGGCGACCGACGGCGTGAAGACGTAGACGTGATCGCTGTCGGCGTACGTCGCGACGTCGAGCGACGCGGTGACGTCGACGTCGTGCGCGGCGACCGAGCGCGCGGCGGGGGGCGCGTCCGCCGGGCCGAGGCGCAGCTCGGCGCGCGGGTGCGCGCCCGGATCGCTCGCGTCGTCGCGCGCCTGTGCGCTGGCCGCGCCGGGCGCGAGCGCCAGCAAGAGCGCGGCGATCGGCACCAAGGAAGAACGAGGCGAAGTGGGACCCAGGAACACGGGCAACCGTTAGTGCCCTCAGCGAGCTCTCAACAGGCGAACAGACGCGACTTTACATGCAGAGATCGACGTCGTTGCCTGCATGGGGTGCAAACGCGGTACATGCACTTCGTGCTCGACGCGAAGCCCCTGCGCCTGTTTCTCGCCGCGGCGCTGTGGCTCGGGCCATCTCTGGCGTACGCCGCCGATGGGGATCTGCCGCCCCAGCCAGGCGAGGACGTCGAAGCCGACTTGCCCGTCAAGCCGCCGGCGCCTTCGCCGCCTGCGCGCGTCGACTGGGAGATCGCGGGCATCGCCGACTACGCGAGCGCGCCCATCCGTGGCGGGACCAACCCATTCGGCTTCGGCTTCGGCGGGCGCTTCGGCCTGAGCGTCTCGAAGGTGTACGTCGGCCTCTCGGTCGTCGACTACCTCGGCGGCACCGACGTGACCCTCTCCGACCAGGCGCTGCTCTTCGGCGGGGAGCTCGGCTACGGCATCGTCCTGCACCAGTTCGCGACGGGCGTGACGCTCACGCTGCGACCGATGGTGGGCGTGGGCAACGCGGCCATCTCGCACACCGACCCGTCCCTCGTGCAGACCACCAAGCCCGACGTGGTCACGACCGCGAGCGGCCGCACCGTGAGCACCGGCGGCTCGACGACGGACACGACCACCATCGACAACGTCTACTTGCGACCCTCGGTGACGTTGCTCCTCGCCGGCGGGTGGCACTTCGTCGCGATCGAGGGCAGCGCGACGTTCCTGCCCGGCATCAGCTACGCCGGGGCGGATCCGTCGACGTGGATCTCGTACGGCGCGCAGGTGCAGCTCGGCGTGCGGTTCTGACGCTTCGCCCGAGCGCGCTCACATCCCCGGCAGCCTCGGCACGCGCCCGAGCTTCGACAGCTTGTAGTAGCCGCCCCACCCCTTCTTCGCCCAGTGCCCGAAGACGGGCATCGGCACCATCGTCTCCGTCGCGTCGTCTCGCTTCACGTAGGCGGCGCCGTTGCCCATGTCCATCAGGCAGATGATGCTCATGTGCGGCAGGTAGCTCTCGCGCGCCGGATCGCCCGCTTCGATCGCCGCGATGTTGGCGGCGGCGACGCGCGCCATCACCTCGGCCATGTGCCCTTGCTTGGCGCGCCAGGGCGGGCCCTCGAGCGCGGCGGAGTCTCCGATCACGAAGACGCCTTCGAAGCCGGGCACCGCGCAGCCCTCGTCGATGCGGACGAACCCCGCGTCGTTCAGCGGCAGATCGGACGCCTTGAGGAGCGGGTGCCCGTCGACGGCGGAGATGAACATGGTGAGATCCGACTCGAGCCGCGACCCGTCCTCGAACACCACGGAGCCGCCCACGTCGAACGAGGCGATCTTCTTGCCGTAGCGCGTCTGGACTCCGAGCTTCTCGAACATGCTCTTCACGGCGGCGACGGCCTTCTTGCCCATGCGCTCGCCGGGGACCGGCATCGGCGCGAAGAAGGTCAGCTCGAAGCGGTCGCGCAGGCCGCGGCGGCGGAGCAGCCTGTCCACGTTGAACATGAGCTCGAACGCCGGGCCGCCGCGCGCGGCGGACGAGTCCTTGGGGTTGCCGCCGAAGCCGATCGCGATGCGACCGGAGCCCTTGTCGATCAACGCCTGGAGCGCGTTGCGGTAGGTCTCGGTCGCGGCGGGGTCGGCGCTGATCGTGAACGTATGCTCGACGCCCTTGGGCGCGAGGCGACCGCCGCCGAGGCCGACGACCAGGTAGTCGGCCTGGAGCGTCTCTCCGCCGGCCCGCACGCTGCGCGACGCTCCGGAGACGGACTCGACCTTGGCCTGCTTGAGCTCGAAGCCATGCTTGGCGGCCACGGCGCCGAGGTCGAGCTGGACCCGCTCGGGCGGGAATTCTCCCGTCGCGACCCAGATCGACGTGGGGTACATCCACAGGTAGGGCCGCTCCGCCACGAGCGTGACGTCCAGGCCGCGCTTGCGCAGGAAGATTGCCGCTTCGACGCCGGCGAAACCGCCACCGATCACGAGTGCGCGCTTGCTCATCGTTGTGCTCCGTTGGGAGTAGGAGCCTGCGCGGGCCAAAAGGGTGCGCGCGAACCGATTTTCGCCCCCACGGCTCTCAGCCGCCGAAGATCGCCTTCCAGTCCTGTTCTCGCGCCCAGGCCTCGAACGAGTGCCACTCGATCTCGGGGTAGTCGCGCGCGAGCCCGGCGAGGTCGAACGAGTACCCGACGCGCTCGAACCACTCGTACATCTTCGCGCCGTCCTCGCCCATGCGCTGGCGAATCATGTCCATGGGCACCTGGAAGTAGCGGAACTTCTTTCCGGTGACGCGCGACAGGATCTCGACGGCCTCGTCTCCGCTCACGTCGTCGCCCGCGATGTCGACGCGCTTGCCCGCGAAGCGATCCGGGTTCTCGAGCGCGAGCACCGCGTACGCGGCGATGTCGGCCACCGCGACCTGCGCCAGCTTGCGGCCGGCGGTGAGCGGCGTCGCGTAGACGCCCTCGCGGAGCTGGTCACGCGAGAACGCGGTGGCGTTCTCCATGAAATAGACCGGCGCGACGATGCTGGCCTTCGCGCCGATCTTGGCGATGTGCTTCTCGACCTCGTACTTGCTGTCGAAGTGCGGGATGCCGGTCTTCTTGTCGGCCGAGCCGACCGAGGTGTACACGAGGTACGCTCCCGCGGCCTTCGCGGCGTCGGCGACCGTGACTCCCTGGCGCGTCTCTGCCTCCATCCCCGCTTCGAACGGCGTGCTCATCGCGAACACCGCGTCGACCCCTGCCGCCGCCCGATCGAGCGCCGCGCGATCGTCGAGGCTCCCGGTGGCGAGCTGGGCGCCGAGCCCGGCGAGCGCCTTGGCCGCGGGCGAATCGGCCTTGCGCGTGAAGGCCCTCACCTGGTGGCCTCGTTCGAGGAGTCGGCGCGCGACCCCTCCGCCCTGTTTTCCGGTCGCCCCCGTCACGAGGACCGTCAGTGGCTTCGACATGAGCTCCTCCGTTCCGTCCCTTGGATGCCGCGGCGAGCG
>Ga0316628_100001952_pt1 | contig 14962 bp, 11 predicted proteins | sample OWC_Aug_M2_C1_D5_FD_207648 | JGI IMG/M metagenome (GOLD analysis project Ga0316628, IMG submission 207648) | Wetland soil microbial communities from Old Woman Creek delta, Ohio, United States - OWC_Aug_M2_C1_D5_C | ecosystem: Environmental > Terrestrial > Soil > Wetlands | place: USA: Ohio... | reverse complement strand
ATCGATTTGAACCGTGCTCAGGGCGCTGGCTTTGCCCTGGCTGTCAACGCAATTAACTTCGAATTTGGTGATAAAATAGAAATATTGTTCCGGCCATAATTCGATCAATATGGGATTGCCGACGTATTCGGCAATCTTCTTTGCATAATCGCTGTTCTCTTCATAAAATTTTTTTACCGCCCGCAGGGCTACCACATATTCGTCCCGCTTAAAGCCTAAATTATCCATCCATTCCAGGGAAAGTTTAACCTGGTTCAGCATTTCTTCGATGGACTGGGGAATGTCGGCGCACAGGGTGTGCATGTCGGGCATGGTAAAGGCACGAAGACGTTTGAGTCCAGCCAGTTCACCGCTTTGCTCACGTCTAAAACTATAATGGGTCAGTTCATAAAGCCGAATGGGAAGCTGCCGGTAGCTGATTTGCATATCATGTTTCATTAGATACTGTCCGAAACAGGCGGCAAATCTTAGAAAATACTGGGAGTTATCCGATGTGATAGTATATTGCCTGGCCGGGAACTTGTCCAGGTACCTGGCCAGGGCCGGGTGATTAAGACTATACATGATGGGCGTTTCCACTTGCATGGCACCGTATTGATTAAGGGCTGTATCGATCTGTTCTTCCAGGATCTTTTTAATCACATAACCCCTGGGATACCAGCGAAAGTTGCCAGCATCGGATGCGGGTTCATAGTCCACCAGTTCATGATCCTGCATCAGGCGAATGTGTGGGGGGGCTTCCTCTGAAAGACGTGAGCCCTGGGTTTCATAATCGAAAAAAGTCTTAAATAATTCATGTTCCCGGAAATCAAAATGTTCCGCTGTGATGGCCTTACCTTCCGGCGTCATGATCAGCCATTCGCTGACCTTCTTTTCCTCGGCTTTCAGGCCGGAACTTTTTTGGGTTCCTTCTTCGGCAGTAATGGTACGGCCCAATTCGGATAATGGATGACCTTTAACCTTTATTTCGAACCGTTTATAAAAACCAAAGGGCGCCCGATAAACCGTAAATTTATTTAACCCGGACAACTCGGTGTACAGTTTATCAAAAATCCGCACCGCTGTCCGCGGCGCTTCCAATGTGGGAGAAAGATGTGCGTAGGGATAAAGAAAAATATTTTTCGCGCCCAGGGTTTCACACTGGGAGACAATATCGGAAGCGGTTTTATCCACGATGTCCCGCAATTTATCCCCGTCCCCATTTTCAACGGAAATCATACATACCAATACTTCCTGGGCATTTCCTTTGTGCATTTCAGGAGGAATGGGGTCCAGTTGTTTGGTGATGGATGTTTCTCCAGTCACTTCATACGAAAAACTGTCTGCATGCAAAAACAATACTCGCATTTAGTACCTCACATGATTAATTTGTTGTCCTCTATATACTACTAATTTTATCGGGGATTGTCAAGTAAGCAAACCGGCCTAAATCAACCATCAAATTTTAGCCACAAAGGTACACAAAGGGGCACAAAGAATGATAAAAAGTTTTTGGAAGTCCAGGTCCGCGGCGCGGAGACCCTCTTAAATATGGTTCCAAATGATATGCATGAACCTATCCTAAGAGCTAAGAGCCAGGATCCAACAGCTAATTCAAAGGTTTTTGTCCGCCGGAGGCAAAAGCAGCGATGGATTTTGGTCGGTTTGCCGTAGAGACCACAGGAAAAGGAGAGGAGTTGATTATTGCTTTAAAAAAATTGAGCACCGATACCCTTGCCAATTTAACTCCTCATCGGTTAAAAATTTTTTTCTATTACAGCCACCCGCCGGTTTTAGCAAGAATCCAGGCTATTAAAGCGCTCATTTTGCCTCCGGCAGCCCTGCCGGGAGCCAAACTTTTGAAAAAGTTTGATCAAAACTTTTTATAGCCCTTCGGGCATTTGGTTTGACGTCATTTAAGGTGTGACGCGGCACTGGCCTGGGGGGCAATTGGGGTAAGTGAGGTGAGTAGGGCGAGTAAGGTTATTGATCGCTCATTTGATCAACCATCTGCGCACCAGTTCGATGGATGCGCGTATATTTCCATCTTTTTCCTCGATCATATCGCGCCGCTTCAGGATATCCACCACAGCAGTCGTATCTATATCTTTATATTTTAAATCGTCTGCGATATCTGCAATACCGGTCCAGGTTCCCGGGCCTTTTTGAAGTGCCGCCAGCGTCTTGAGAAAGATTTGCGCTTGATTTGGCAGGTCGTTAAATACCGCCTGGAAATATTCGCACTCGGCCAGGGTCTTTTTGATTATAAATTCGACATCCCCGGGAAAGACTTTGAATGACCTATGGGCTCCGCTTTGCCACAACCGCTCATTGACTCGCTCCAAAATGCCGGAACAAACCGTTTGTACCAGCAGCGGTTGTCCTCCCGTCGATATGATGATCCTGTCCACGGATTCCGCATCATACTCCAGGGGAAAATCCTCCCAGGGGGCGGTGATTAGTTTATTTGCCGCCTCTGCCGACAGGTACCCGACTTTTATCATCCGGGTTATACCGAGCAGGGGACTCCAATATTCCCGGCGCATCTCATCCAGGTGGTGCGATCCTGCCATTACCAATGCTATTCGCGGGTGGTGCTGCATGACATTACGGAATTGAAACATCAGGTCCGGCGGATATACCCCCGCATTGAGTTTATCCTCCACCCGTTCGAATTCATCCAACATGAGCACAAGCCATTTGCCGGGGGGAACCTCATTCTCGGCAACTTCGATGAACTTGCGGAATACGACGAAGGGATCTTCCTTATAGCTGCGACGTTTGGGTTCCGGCAGCGTCAAGCCCTTTTTATTTAATTGACCGGCGATACTGTCTGCCAGGTTATAAAGGAAAGTCTCAAGAGTTTTACCCGTGGCCAGGGTTTGCATATCCAGGAACACCGGTAAATATTCATCTCCCAAACTGGATTCCATGTGCAGGAGGATCGATGTTTTGCCTATTCGCCGCTGGCCCCAAAATACTACCGTCTGTTTGATTTGTTCGTTGCTCCACAAACGCAGGACTTCCCCGTAGATATCTTCGCGGCCCACGAACAGCCGGCCCCGTTGGTTACGTAAAGCAGGACCGGAAATGTAGTTATTGGGGATTTGTTTGATGACGGATACAGTTCGGCCCACTTCACCCCCAGCACTGGTAATTATTCCCGTCCACCTTTCGATAATCAATCTAAGAAGCATATTTTCCGGTTTAAAGCATTTCGCTTCAACGAATTCGTCCAATCCACGGAGGGCGTCATTGGCACGGGCTGCCGCCGACAGGCGCCCCTCGCTTGAGCTCAGATTCACCACCGCTTCCACTTCGCGTGCGATCATACGCAATTGCCGCAAAGCCTCGATGAGCTCCGGCCGCAGCTCCGGCTCAGGCAGCATATCCAACCAGCCAAAGTTTCCTGTACCCTTTTCTATTTCAAGTACCGGTTTAGGGGGTTTAACCGCCAATTCCGCGATGTTTTCGGGATTTCGGCACGCCAGGCAATCGCGCAGCACCGTGTATAAATTGATGGTTTCATAAGAATGGCGTACCTGGACTGCCAGTCTAAAGCATTCGATCGCTTTATCGAGTCTATTTAAAATATCATCGATCGTCGGTACCGGCAGCGAACGAAAGATTTTTATTATCGAATAATACCCGGCGCACACCGCGCGTTCCGGCGCATCCTCCCGGGGGGATACCGGATACCAACGATTACACCAGGCCTTCGGGATAATGAATAAACTCTTCAAAAAATTATTCCGGATAAAGTTATGAAGGGATATTGTCCCGAAGCGGATGAGATCGTGCCGGTCGAACTGCAGGAACATCCGGCACCAGGAGTGGCAATCTTCGTTTTTCTTCGACATCCTGTCATTCACCGCGTTTACCACCGGGATAAATTGCAGGGTGTAATCCAGGTACTCGGCGCAGAGATTTACGCCGGATCGATGGTCTGAATCACAGGTGCTGGCCAGGGTTTTACGGAGACCGGGCAGCGGCAGTAACATTATCCCATCCATTTTTACTGCCGGGTGGGGTGCGCGCTTTTGCCCGAATATACTCGCCAACAATTCAAAAACATACAGGGGGAAACGAAGAAAGCAAATAATGAATCCCCCATAAAATGAGACTGCGAACATTAAACCGAAAGAAGCGTTTATTGCCAGGGTTAATGCTGCCCCGAAAACAGCGGCTATCAACACTCCCAGAGTCACATCCCGGGTCAGGAAGGATACCGCGTTTCTTATTCCACCTGTTAACATGCCCAGGGCAGTACTCAATGACGTGCCGAAGGTCACCCCGTAAGCAAGGCCAAATGCCGTACCGACCTCGATACCTAAGGATATATTTTGGGTTAGACCAAAGGCCGCGCTTCCCCCCACACTTCCCATCACACCGCAGGTTACTCCTATCACCACTCCATATGACAGGCCGAATACAGCACCTACCAGCAGACCCACCACCCCGCCCAACAACATACCGAATACGGCAGCCGTGTATATTAAAGGTAATCCCTCAACATACAAAAGACACAGGAATGCAATTGGAAAAATAATCATCGATAAAAAGGCCTGGAACACCAATCCACGCACTCGAATGTCTCCTTTGAGCAATTGCCAGGTTTTCCCGGGGCGCGGCCTATCCGGGTAATCCGGTTCGAGCCATTTCACGTATTCCTTTATCCACTGGGGATGGAAAAATACCCAATAAAAAAGGCGGATATAATCCAGGGGATTTAACAATGAAAGCGGCCGGGTGAATCCCGGGCGAAGGGTGTACGGCGGTTGACCGGGTAGAGAAGATCGTAGATCTGCAGACGAAGAAGGCATTCTAATTATTAAAAAAACGATATTTCACTATTTCTATGAGCAGAGCAACTACAAGCCCTATAAAAATAGAAAAGATTGGCCTTTTAATATCTTTTATGAATTTAAGAATAAAACTGCTTTCAACCTGGAGGGATTGCCATCCCGTCGTTCCACTGTGGTTCCCTGGTGTTAACACTTTCAATTGAAAATCCAATACATTTCCAGGGGGCTTTTCGTTGAGAATAAACCCGATGCGCCGCGTAACCTGGGCTTGCGCGGGAAGGTCGGTCAGTTTAAAATAGGTTTCTCCATCCCCTGGAATACTCAACATGGAAACCTGGGAAAAGGCCAGTATGACTGTTCCATTAAAAGGGCTATTTGAATTATTCAACACCGTCACATCGATATTATGCTCACTTTCTTTGATTACATGCGAAGGTGCTGTAAAACCGATGCATATATCTCTTATATCTCCCTCCAGTGATACCGGCGAAACAGGTTCATTAGAAAAAGCATTCCGCATCCATATTAAAAGACTAATGCCACTGATAATTAAAATAGGAATTATGATACACCTGAACAAATTACGTCGAAGCCAGGAGCGGGAATCCTTCTCTTTTGCAGGTTCAACGATTTCTACCTTAAGGGGGTATTCGATGAATCGGATAGGGGCTAGTTCAAGGAACCCGGGATCGAGTCCAGTAATATTTTTACCTGCAGGACGTTGAACTCTCTTATTCTTCTTCATCGCTTTTTTCTCCCGGTTTTAAAAGAGTGTAAGACGGCCAATGATGCAACCAATGCAATTAAGATGATGTCGATATATACCATTCCCTTATCGTTGGCTATAATGGTGTAAAATGTAATGATTACTAATAGAAAGGTCAGGATCACGGCTGCATATGTTATCCAATCGCTGCTTTTATCGCCAGGGGAAAGACCGGTATCAACTGCCCCTTCCATCCGCTGAGAAGTTGAGGGGATTTCGCCGCTGTTATATTCCAGGCTGCCCCTGTACATTTCCCTGGCTTTTTCCATGTCGAATTCGCTCTCGAACCAGCACCAACCCATATACTGCACATTCCAGGGATAGTAATCCTCCACGGTTTCAAGGGCCCTTTTGAGGTCCGCCGCCGAAAATTCCTTCTCTCCAAAGGATGCAATTCCTCTAAGTAATTCTTCCGCCTCCTCTTTTGCAAAAGGGCCAAGGGTAATCGGTTTTCGTGGGAAAATATTATAAAGGGGCGACGTCATCCCATCCTCGGAATAATCCATAAGCGGTATTTTAGTAGCCACTACCAGCGTGAGATTTTCTCCCTGGGTCAGACCCCGTAAAATACCGAAGAAATCATCGGAAAATTTGTCATTATGTGCCGTACGATCGAATTCATCCAGGCATAGTATCACCCGTTTCCCTTCCAGTTTACGTTCCAGTTCCCTTGAAGTCGGATGTTTTTCTTTTAATTTTAATTCTTTGGCCAGCCCATCGAAAAATTCCTCTTCGCTGCGGATGGTTTCCATATCGAAGTAAAACACTTCAGGCCGCGGTTTATGCGCATCCTTCAAAACTTCGTTTGCTTTTTCTTTAATATACCACAACAGCGACGATTTGCCCAACTGCCGATTCCCCACAATCGAAACATTCATGTCGTTTCGCAAGAAACCCCAAATCGTCGATAATTCTTTATTACGGCCGTAGAATAACTTTAAATCATTGATCCTTCCCTGGATGTGAAAAGGATTGACTGCCATTGCCTTTTTTCCTGTCATATTTACCTCTACTTTTAAAATAACTAAGAACTTAGTTCGCTGCGCTCACAATCGGAATGATGGAATGATGGAATATTGGAATGATGGAAAGGCGTCCTTCGAACAAATAAACGCCTTTTGTAGAATTTCCGAGACATAAAATTAGCCGCAAAGACACGCGAAGGAACGCGAAAAAAAACAAAATGAGAGTTGCCATCGATGGGACATGCATTTAAAAGACACCGATTCTTTTTAATTCTTTAGAAACTTTTTTATAAATTGTCGATTCAATATCCTTCTTGAGAAGGCTAAGAAAATCTTTGTAAGTTAAATCCATATCTTTTTTATTTTTTTTCCCGGCTTTCTCAACTGTCCCGGACGTTTTAATCAATTCATTCCAACTGGCATCCGCCGCCCTTTTGTGACAGGCGCCCAAAACCATAAGGGTTTTAATATATTCAACTTTCATTCCCGGGGTTTTATTTTCAATCCGTCTATACACCGCGGCCAATCTTTCCAACCGGTCCCTTGCCCTATCATATTGGGATTTCTTGTATTCCTCCATGGCTTTTTTATACTGTTCGGCAAAATTTACCTCTTGTGCCAGCAGTCCTTGTGCTTGCCACAGGAACAGGATCATTAAAATCAACGCTGTGAATTTAAAATAAAATGTCATTTTGGGCCGTATCACTTTTCCACCTCCTTTTCCACCTCCTTTTCCACCTCCTTTACACAGCGGAATCCCGGGTAATAAGGATCTTTCAACCAGGCATCGATCGTTAATTCTTCTTTTTCAGATAAAAAACTTCCCCCTTTACATAATTTCCCGCTGACCCATTCCCAGACATTTCCAATTAGATTAACTACTCCAAAGGGGGAGGCATTCCCGGGAAAACTATCCACGGGTGCAACCTCGATGTAACCATCGTCCAATGATTCATAATTGGCCCTGTAAATTCCTTTTTCGTCGACTTCTTCATTTCCCCAACTGTATTTAAATCCCCTATCTTTGCCGGCGATTTTTTCCCATTCTTCTTCTGTGGGAAGTCTCATGCCCTGGGCGCTGCAATATTTCTCAGCTTGTTCGTAACTCACGACGGCTGGATAATTCCCACAGCACCCCGGGTAGTCTCCCAGTCCCGGCCCGGTAAATTCGATTTTCGCCTGCATCTCCTGTGGTTTTGCATTTCTTACATATTGGGTATTGGATACTTCATATTTATCGACCAATAGTCCCATTTCTTTGATATATATCATGATATGGGAATCTTTAAATTCCAGTTCATAATAGTCCTTGCCATTTTTATTTGCCGTTAATGCCTCATCCAGGTATTTTACCGGTGGTAGTCCCGGGTCATTCTTAGGTAATTTTCCTATTAAATATTTTAGATAAGAGGCTCCAGGATTTTTGTTTTTATGTTCGACATAATCATGGGCGGTAATTTGCGAAGAATTTAATAATTCCATACCGCTCAATAGAATTGTTATTTCTTCATCATCGGGTTTTAACTTTAATGCTTTTCTTAATATTTGCTCTGCTTCTTCGAATTTTACCTGCTTAATAAGTCTTTTCCCAACTACTCTATATCTTTCCAATCGACTGCTTATGCCGAGTTTTTTTAGTGTTTTATCAAATACGACTTGTTCTGCATCCCATATCGAGATATTGGGCGTAACTTTTGTGATATACAGCAGCGAGGTATCGTCTAATACCTTTCTTACCTCGAATAAACCCATTTCGAAAAAAGATACTGCCTTCCCGTCCTGGTCGACCACGGTACGCCGCACCTTTCCTTGCATCCCTTCTTTTACCCCGTCATTAGCTCCCAGTTCAATGGTTAACCAAAGGCCGTCTTTGTATTTTATTTTTGCTGTGTCTTGCCCCATAAGAATAAAGGAGCAAAGCATCGTGATTAAGATATATAATATAACCCTCATACCTTGACCTCTTCGATGATTACAGGATAAAAAAGCTTTTTGCTGTTCTCCTTTTTATTTCTCTTTTTTATAACCAAACATGCTGCCACGGGTGTATAGGACCGGGGATTTCTTGTTTGTTCCTATCAATGGAATTTGGGCATAATTTTTATCATTATTATCCATTTCACCATTTCTCCTACCTGGTTTTTCTCGGTGAATACCAGTTCATAGTTTCCAATGAACCCGGGACCTGGCTGCCAATAAAATACTCCCCTATTCATATCCAGGGTGGAACCCACCGGGAGCGGTTTTAATCGGGACCCTACCGCCATATAACCCCTGTAATCCATGGTTGGTTCATCTTTTCGGGTTAAAATTACCGGGTCAGTTTCAAGATGAATATCGTTGAATCCGATTACCAAACGTTCCAGTTCTTTGATTTCAATGTCGATGGTCCCGCTGTCTCCAGGATAAATTTCCCGGGTTTGGTTATCTTGTTTAAATCCTTTTTTTACCCGGATCGGTTGATGCCAGGCAGTGGGGATAGATGAAAGTTCTTCATGTGGCCGGGAAAATTTTGCATTGGCTAATGACTGCTGACCGCCGGCCGTGCTGTTCTGTATTTTGAAATACCGGCTGCCTATGCCGTCGGAGTTCCCGGCATTGTCTATTACATACCACGAGATGGTGTGCACACCATTTTCATAGGCGGTGGTGTCGAGGTAAAAATACCCGGCTGCTCCACTGCTGTTGGTATAACCGGGAAATAAAGCGGCAATGTCGGGCCTATATACATTGTAAGTGGCTTTACCCACGACATTGCCGTCCACAAAGACCGTAACCGTGGAGCCGTCCTGGGGAATACTATTGGGCAGCGGGGTTAATGCCCAGCCCCAATTGATGAACCTATTTCCATCAGCGAGTCCCCCCTGGGCAGGTGTATCGATGGCCCCAAAGGGTTTGACCGCATTGGCATTGTCGCAAAGGATGGTTTTGGTTCCCAATGTGACCTTTTTTCCTTCTTTATCCGTGACTATGGCATGAAGGACAAAGGTCCCGTTTCCACCGTTGGGTAAAAAGTTTGTCAACATCATATATCCCCAACCCGCTTCATAGTTTTTCGGGTAATTGGGATAGGCTTCTACCACATCGGGCCGCGCACCTTCGACCAGTACAGCGTCTCCAATGTAGACCAGGCCCCCGATCGATTCACGATATATTTTTACATTATCGATTCCCACATCATCCAGTACCCATCCGGTGACAGGTATACTGCTTCTTACCGTGGAACCATCTATTGGAGTCTCAAATACACCGAAGGGGGCCATGCTTTCGGACGGGCTTTTTACTTTAAAAAATACCGTTACGATTTCCGTTGGAGGATCGGCATCCGGGTCCGTAACGGTTATAGTGCCCAGGTAATTCCCTTCGGACAGCCCGGCGGGATTAACCGATACGGTTACAATGCCGCCATTGGTCCCTGAGGTGGGAGTGCAGCTCAACCAGCCGGCATCTTTACTCAAGGTCCAGGTCAAGTTCCCCGCGTTTTTATTTTCGATAGAAAACTCCTGGGAGCCCGTTACCGCACCTCCGAGGATGGCTGTGAAATTAAAATGACTCCTGTTTATTTCGATTTTCGGTGCGATAAAAGGTAGTATCGAAAATGGATTGTCACTGGTGTCATTTATGTTCCCATCCAGGATATCGCTTACTTTTACAAAGCATTGGGTGGAATTTTCTCCCGGCATGGTCCATGAATATTTCCCGGTATTGAGGGTTCCCACAGTAACCGTTTCCCAGGTTACGCGATTATCTGTGGAATACTCTATTTTTACATTACCGATTGACCCCTTGCTGGTCCAGGTAATTGTATAAACCGATCTCTCATACCATTGTTCGCTGCCGTTGGGGGATTTTACGGTTATCGAAGGTGTTGTGCTGCCCCCACCTATTGTTCTTACCAATCTAAACCCATACCGGGGGATTCGTTCAAGGGGTGAGACAGACCCGCGCCAGGCAGATCGTAATCCAGTTGGATTATTGTTGTAATCTCCGCCGCGGATGACCCTTTGGATTTTGGTGGTGGCAGGGCCATGATAATCGGTTTCCGGGCCCACGGGATAATTATCGCTCCAATCCCAACAAAATTCGGCGGCATTCCCGTATATGTCTTTTAACTTCCATGGATTCGCATTCTTTTGTCCCACTGCTTTCGCTGTTCCACTGGAATTTGCACAGAACCAGGCTGCTGCTTCTAATTTTGCCAGTTTTTTCGGTGTGCATAATTCAGTGCCATTGTACCCGGGTTCATCCACAAAAAAAGCACTGGTGGTCCCGGCACGGGCCGCGTATTCCCACTCGCCTTCCGATGGAAGACGATAACCATTGGCTGCAAAATCGCAGTAAAAATTGCCTCCTGATGACCCGCCGTCATAATTGGTGGCATCGATGGGTATTTTTTTGGTGTTATCGGTATAATAGCAGGGTGTTAAACCATTTTGATTGGAGAGGAGATTGGCAAACAAAATAGCTTCATTCCATTTGATATTTCGTACCGGCCAGTTCGCTTCGTTCCCATCGGTTGTGACTGTAGGGTCTTCCGGCAGGGTAGGCTGCTGTGTTTTTAAATCTGCCCACATCTGGTGGGTCACCTCGGTTTCCATTACTGCGATCCCGTAGGTGAGTTTATGATTGAATTGGGTTTCAGTAGGTAAGCGGCCCGGTTCGGTCCCGGGAGACCCTTGAACGAAAAATCCTGCTCCCGTGGATGGCACATACCTCATATTACCGATAATGTTATCGGTAGAAAAAAGATCGCCGGCTTTTATTTCACTGGCTCCGGGATTTGTTGCATAGTGATACCGGTAAGGCGCTTTTTCACTCGATCCCGCCATAACCATTAATACAGTAAAAAAAACGATTATTATCAATATAAACCTTTTCATGGGTCCTCCTTATAAGCGAACGTTCAAATTGATAGAACTCAGGTTCGCTTCGGTTGTAATTCAAAATTGATTGGAATGAGGGGACAGCGTGAATGCATGACTGCATGACTGCATGACTGCAAGTTCTACGTACAGCAAGGCTTCCATGAATCCGTGCATCCATGCTTCCATGCAATTTATCCCCATTATTCCCTTTTCCGTTTTTTTATATATTTTTTTGTTTTCTTTTAGTAAGATTCCCGGCCACCGGGGTTTTAAGAATTCAAAATTAGATATGAGGAGAAATAGGGTCAGTCAAATAACACTTTTTCAATCGTCAATTCCATCTCCCCGATCTTTATGGCATCGCCGTACTGGATATAAGCCGATGCATTTATCGGCATTATCTTGCCGTTCACCTGGGTGGGATTTACGTTCGAATAATTCACGATGATGAGTTCATGGTTGAGATATACGATTTTGGCATGGTTCCGTGACACCGTGCGGGAGGAGAGCGGTATAAAATATCGTTCTCCCGGGGTACGTTCTCCCCTTCTACCGATTTTTATATATCCTCCAGGATTTGCCGGTGGATTTTTATTATAGATAAAAAAATTTTTCCCCGCCAATTCACCATTTCTAAACACCAATTTTGCCAGGGGAAAGCTGTGAGTCACCTTTTTCCCGAATACATGAGATATATTCCTGAAAAATTTTGGCAACTTACCTGTCTTTTTTTTTATGCTTACCGGCTTAACAGGGTGGGTCGATCTTATTGGCTTAACTTCTAGCGTAACAAATCGTATATCTGTTTCTTGCCGTTGGATCGATGAAGCTGACGAAGTTTCAGTCGTGTTATCATATTGCCCGGCATCGATGAAATACTGTTCCCCGGTGGGTGTAATCGATTGCATATTGCCTCTTCTCTTTTTCACACTATACAACAAGTCATTATAATACTTTGTTTTTACTGTCTTTATTGCCATTTATTTAACTCCTCTGTTTTCATGATAAATACCATTTTTTTTACGACGTCTGTTGCATCCGGTCGATTACGCGGATCTTTATCAAGCATCCGCTTCAAGAAATCCTTTAAATCTCCCGGCAAAGGTTTTGTAACCTCTGGTGGTTGATTGCAATCCCGGTGCATTTTTAATATTTCGTAAGGGTTCCTGGAATCATACATAGGTTTTTCTTCCAGCAGGAAAAACAACACAGCACCGAGAGAGTAAATATCGGATTTACTGGTGATTTTTTGATCGGCGCACTGTTCCGGGGACATATATAATGGCTTCCCGACTATTGCACCAGATTGGGTGCGATAATTGGAAAATTCCTGTTTGGCAATGCCAAAGTCTATGAGTGTCACGGTTCTGCCATTAATGATTATATTATCCGGGGCAATATCCCTGTGGATAATATGCAACGAATGAGCGGCTTGCAAGGCCCGGGCCACTTCTTTGATGATATGGAGCCTGGTATATAAATCGGGTTTTTGATTGGTTTTCATTTTTTTCAACACACTCATGCCTTCAAGGTATTCCATGGCAATGAAATAAGGGGGATCCGATTCATGGTCACTGTATTCAAGTACTTTCACCACCGGGCTGTCCGGGTATTTTTTATTGATAATTGCTATGTTACGCCCTTCACTCAAGAATTTATGGACTAAATCCCTATCTTTCATCATGATTTCATCCATGACTTTAACCGCAACGTACCGTTTAAGGATTCGGTTTTTAGCCCGGTATATGATTGACATCCCGCCTTTCCCGATCATTTCCATCTCGATATAATCACCAAGGCGATTCCGGCTTTTCCTGCGTATAATCACGACTATCAATATGATCAGCATAAATGCCAGTAAAAAGAATATTAAGAAAACAAAAAAAATAAGTAACGTTCTAGCCATAGTTCTTTTCCTTTGCCTTACCGAGCCGTTCGATTAGCTCGGGGATACCGGGGCGTTCCCCGGGTTTCTTTTCCAGCATTTGGGATACCAGTTGTTTGATTTCACCTGGAATATCGACCCTGTCTAATCCATGGAGCGGTTCGGTTTGATGCATTCTTATGATCTCATGTAGATTCTTCGATACGAATGGGGGAGTGCCGTACAACATAAGATATAAGATTATTCCCAGTGAATACACGTCGGATTTCTCGTCCAGGGGTTGGTTGGCGCACTGTTCCGGTGACATATACACCGGCTTTCCGCAGATCGAAGTGTCCATGTTCTTGAAATTATCCTCTTTTTGCAGGGCGATGCCAAAATCGATTAATGTCACTTTTTCACCATCAACGATAATATTATCCGGTGTGATATCCCCATGGACGATTTGACATTTATGGACCGCCAGTAATGCCTTTGCCACTTCCAGGGCAATTTCCAGCTTTCGTATAATGCTTAAAGTTCCATCTTTTTTTTTGAGCAGGTTCAACAGGTTATCCCCTTTCAGTAATTCCATGGATATATAAGGGACCCCCAGGGATTTTTCCGGGTCCCTACCGAAATCGAATACTTTGACCACCGGGGCCTTCGAATATTCCTGGTTTATTTTAGAGATGGCTTCACCTTCGCTGAAGAATTTATGCACCATGGCGGCATCCCTGATAAAGTTAGAGTCCAGGACCTTTAAGGCGACTATCTTTTTTTCCTTTAAATCTTTGGCTTTATAGATGGTGGCAAATCCGCCTGTTCCCAGGATTTTATACACTTCAAATCCCCCCACTATTCTTCGATTCCTGGAATAGCGCACGATTAAGACCAGTACAAAGATAATCGCTGATGCCAGCAATAATACCATGATGATTAAAAACATTTCTTTGGTTACATTCCCTGCTTGACCGGTTTCGACTTTCTTTTCGGTGAGGATAAAGCTTTGATAGGAGTCTATATCTTTGTCTATATGGACTGTTTTCGTTATCGGTTGGTAACCGTTTTTTTCAACCCGTACCCGGTAAGTTCCCGGGCGCAGCTCAAGCATATAACCATTTTGAATTGACTGTGGTTTCAACTCGATATCGTCGACAAAGACACGGGGTTCCGTCACATTGCATTCCAGCACCAGTTTTTTAATCACCTGGGGTGGCCCTTCAACCGTTTCCTGTGATACCAGGAAAGGTGTTAAAAGAAGAGTTAAATAAAAGAAAAAGATTTTTTTCACTTGTTCATCTCCGTCTACTATTTTCCCCACGAATTACACGAATTACTACGAATTAAAAAAGGATTTGATAAATCAAGTCCCTACTTAAGTTTTCCCCGCAATTCTCGCCGCAGGCGTTTAACATCTGCCCGAAGGGCGCAAATTCACTAATAACCATTCTACCATTCACCATTCCACCACTCTACCACTCACCATTCGACCAATCACCAAATACTGTAATCCTGGTTCAGATCCTTTAATTATCATTCATCCCCGGGCGTAAAATCGTTATGATGACTGGCTGTCCCTATTTTTGCGAAGTATGGACTGCTGTTACTACCAATTGATGATCTCTATCCATTATTATAGTACCTGATTTAGACTTTTCAATTCCGTCAATTTTAACGGTTATACGATACCCTTGCTGTTCGCTGTAATTATAAGG
>Ga0316628_100001951_pt1 | contig 14964 bp, 13 predicted proteins | sample OWC_Aug_M2_C1_D5_FD_207648 | JGI IMG/M metagenome (GOLD analysis project Ga0316628, IMG submission 207648) | Wetland soil microbial communities from Old Woman Creek delta, Ohio, United States - OWC_Aug_M2_C1_D5_C | ecosystem: Environmental > Terrestrial > Soil > Wetlands | place: USA: Ohio... | reverse complement strand
ATATGCACCTGATTTGCAGTAAGATTTTTCCAATAATCAAACAATGAAGTTTATATATGATGGCAAAAGATGCTATTCAACAGTAAAAACAAATAAGTCTTGATCGCAAATGAAAGAGTTGAAACCCATTGATTATAAAATTCTGTTTGAGTTGATGAAGGACTCACACAGGAGCGATAGGCAACTGGCAAAGGCATTGGGAGTTTCTCAACCAACAGTGACTCGAAGGAGAGCCATGCTGGAAGAAAACTATATTGAAGGATACACCGTTATTCCAAAATTTGGCCAAATAGGTTTTGAAATTGCCGCTTTCACTTTTTTGAAGAGTAAGCTAAAATATAAGACTGGCGACGAAGAAACCGAAGCATTGCAAAAAATGAAAGAATGGTACATGAAACAATCCAACGTAGTTCTAGTCCTTGATGGCAGAGGCATGGGATGGGATGCAGTCTGCATTTCATTACATGAAAATTTCGCCAACTTTGCCGAATTCATCAGAGCACACGACTCAGAATTGTCAGAGTGGGTGATTGAAAGCCAAACCTTCCACGCTGACCTGAAAGCGGGAATAGTAATCAAACCATTTCACCTCAAATACCTTGCGCAGCAAAAATAACTACTTGCCAAACGACAACCATCCTTGCCTTTTTACATTGCTCTTCTTCCCAAAAAACAGCACCTTTCCTACTTAAACTAGAAAACCTATTTGCTAGAAGCTTCACTAAGCTCTCTACCGCTTATTTACTCTCTTTAGTATCCTTTTTTTGGGGAGCTTAGGCTTCTTTATCCGCTCAGCATCAACAGCCATGCCAATCAAACACACATTGATTATAGTGACAATTTACATATAAGACATAGCATGTTTGAAAAAAAGAGCAACGCTGTCTCAACAAATGACACGATTCCGACCAAACCAAACAAATAGTTTTTAATTAGAATGGGATGCAGGAACGTATAGAAGTAGGCCATTATTCATAGTTCCGGGTTCGTTAAGTGCAACTTTCTGGACCTTAAACAAAGTATGAGGTTAAAGTCACTCGAGAGTGCCAGAAACATCAATCAAGCGTAAAGTTGCCTTATTCGGCCGCTATTCATATAAGCAAAACACTTGAAAATAGGTGGGTATGCAAGCTGAATTTGGAGTTATCGGCGGAACAGGTCTTTATGACCCTGAGCTTCTCAAGAATGTTCAGGAAATAATGGTTGAGACGCCGTTTGGCAAACCTTCAGACGCTATAACTGTCGGTGAATTAGGCGGAAAATGCGTTGCGTTTCTGCCAAGACACGGAAAGAAACACACGATTCGACCCACAAACATTAATGTCAGAGCAAACATCTCCGCCTTGAAAAAACTCGGCGTCAAACGGATTTTAGCACCCTCAACAGTAGGCTCATTGCGGGAAGAATACCACCCAGGTGAAATCGTCTTCACTGACCAATTCATCGACCGAACCACACGACGTGAACAGTCATTTTACACCCATGACAAAGTCTGCCACATATCGGTTGCTGAACCCATGTGCCCCGAGCTAAGAAAAACAATAATTGCAATCGCCAAAACTATGAGCATAAAAATGCATGAAAAAGGAACTTATGTTTGCATTGAAGGACCACGCTTCTCAAGCAAAGCTGAATCCAGAATGTATCGACAATGGGGCGCAGATGTGGTCGGCATGACATTGGTTCCTGAATGCATTTTGGCACGTGAAGCTGAAATCTGCTATGCTTCCATATCAACCGTAACGGATTATGACGTTTGGAAGGACCATGTGGTTTGTGTTGACGACATCATAACAACAATGAAATCAAACATTGAAAACGTCAAACGCATAATCGCCGAAACCATCGCCAAAATGCCAGCAGAATGCAACTGTGCCTGCAACCAAGCACTAAAAGGAGCGTTCGTGTAACATGAACAAAACCGACAAAAAAACGGATTTAAAGTCAAAAATACGAAGAATCCCCGAATTTAAAGGAGTCGTCTTCTGGGATATTACTCCGCTTTTAAAAGACAAAGTTTGTTTCCATGAATGCATAAAGCAACTAGCTGATCATTATAGAAGCAAACCTATAGACGTTATAGTTTCTAATGAGGCACGAGGCTTCATCATCGGTGCAACTTTGGCTTATGAGCTCGGAGTTGGCTTTGTGCCCGTGCGCAAGAAGGGTAAGTTGCCTTACAAATGCGTTAACTTAACATACAAAAAAGAGTACGAGTGCGACACAATCGAGATGCACCAAGATGCGATTGAGAAAGGCCAGAATGTTCTGCTCATTGACGATTTGTTAGCTACCGGTGGAACCGTGAAAGCGAACATTGAGTTGGTGGAGGGGTTAGGTGGCAAAATCATCGGTTTAGGCTTCCTCATTGAACTGAGCTATTTGAATGGCAGAACGGCGCTGGGCGGCAAGTACGATGTGTATTCGCTTATTAATCTAAAAACGACAAACGGATAAATAACAAAACATCCACTTTTAGTTGAGCAGGGTTGGGCTTGGCTACAAAGAATGGACAAGCCAAACATTCACTCCTACTTCCTCCTTGGATGGCGAAAAATTTTTGAATGGTTCTTTTAGCTCTAGTTGTGTTTCTACAAAAAAAGCCGATTTTTTGCTGGAATCCAGCTTTTTCCAGCTGCATTTGTAAGGTCAAAGAGAAACCTAAAAATCTAGAAGGAAAAAATTGGCGGGGAATGAAAATATTTTTTGGATTCTAAATTCCCACTTCGTCTTTGTGAATGCTGCCTATTGGGTTAGATAATTTCATTTTTTTAATGCATTCGTGCATGTGTTTCCAGAGCATCATGCGTGTTCTATATGGTTGGCTGTCGCAGAAGGGACATGTGTAGATTGGCTGTACCATTTATTTTCACCCTAAACATATATACGTTCTTAAAATTGCTTGTATTAATATGTGACTGCACGAAAGCTATAACATAAAAAATGAAAAAGAAACAGGATTTTTGTTAATTTCTATGGATTGGAGCGGATTTTGCGGTAGATATATGATGTACAATACAGCTTAATCAACAGGCTAGTCAGCTCCCCAACTAGTTATTCTTGAAAAACCTCCTTACCTCTTCCACCTTTGAGCCTACAATCGCTACGTTGTCAATGTTTCCTAAACCTTTTTGGTGAGCAGTTCTGATATGGCTGATTTCCTTTGGTTCAAACCCCATGACTCTTGCTGCTGTGGCATCTGTGGCGACGACGTCTTTTCCCGCGATTATTAAATCCATTTTGACCGGTGTCCCATCGGATGGTCCTTTGCCTTCCATGGCAACGAAACCATCAATGATTGTTAATGCTGGATGTAGCACCGTGTTGATGTCTACTATGACTTTGCTTATGCCTTTTGTGTGGTATCGGAATTTTAGTTTGTCTGGAAGAAGCCCGAACATGTTTTTCATGCCCAATGTGACTTTGGTTGCCATGTGAGTTTTCATTTTTGCCGCGCTGATAATGGCAGATTCAGCAACAAGTCGAGGCACAGTAATGCTGCCCAGTGTTTCTCCGTTTGGAATGGGGATTTTGATTTTGTCCTTCACATATCTCAAGTTTAGAAATTCAACACCATTCTGCGTACACATTTCGCCCACACCAGTCGATTTAAACGCCTTATCAGCGTTAGTAATGGTTGCGTCTGACTCAACAACAAAGATTTCAATCGGCAGCTGTTTGAGTTTTTTTATTATGGCTTCAACTACGATGGGGTCGGTTGTGGCACCTGTATCCCATGTTTGAGTAGTTATGAAGTTGACTTTAATTATGGCTTTGCTGTAGCCCGACAGCGCAGACTTGTAATCTATTAAGTCTAGAGCTTGGAATACGGGTTCGTGCCCACGCTCGCCTTTAACGACTGCCACTTTTGACATTTCCGTTTCCGGCACCACTAGACCTTGTTTTTTAGCTGCTTTTTAACGGCTTGCTCCGCTGCTGCTACCGCATCTTTGAGCTTGTCAATCTGTGTGCCGCCACCCTGCGCAAAATTTGCTCTGCCACCACCTCCGCCGCCAAAAATAGGCGCCGCCTCACGAACAACCAAACCCGCATTAATGCCCTGTTTCACTGCATCTTCGCCAGCCATCACCAAGATTCTGCAGGTTTTGCCATCGCTGCCATAGTAGAGGGTGACAGTTGCTTCATTATGCTTAATTACCTCGCTGGCAGTCTGCACCATACGATTAACATCGATAACCTCACCAAAATCGCGCTTCACAATCAAAACCCCGTCTGCCTTGACTGCGCTTTCACATGTTTTAGTCGATCCAATTGTACTCTCTTTCTCAGCAAGCTCTTTAATTAGGCGACGTTTCTCAACATTCGCTTCCTTGAGTTCCTTTGCGACCTTCTCCGCAGTTTTGTCAAGTTTATCCACTGGAGCCGACAGAGCCTCGGAAACCTTCCACAGCAAACTCTCCTGCGACTGAACAGCTTCAAGAGCCTTCAAACCAATCGCATAACCGAGGCGCTCCACGCCATCCTGAACTCGCTCCGTGTAAACAATTTTAACAAAGCCAACTTCACCCGTGCGCCCAAGGTGCGTGCCGGCGCAGGCTTCCACATCCCAATCGCCTGTTTTGACCACGCGTATGTCTTTTCCCGGAACCGCGCCGCCTTGATAGAGCCTAAAGCCATATCGGGATTCCGCTTCGGTGCGGGGAAGCCATGCGGTTTCAACTTTCATGTTAGCGGCAATCGCTCCGTTAGCCAATGTCTCAATCTTATGAATTTCTTCTTGCGTTAACCTGCGGTAATGAGAAATATCAAGGCGGGACGTTTCCAAGCCCTTCTGAGTGCCAGACTGCCAAACGTGTTCGCCCAATACACGCCTTGCCGCGCCGTTAATGAGGTGAGTGACAGAGTGAGCCTTCATGAGTGAATAGCGCCGCTCCCAATCCAAAATTCCATGTATTGTGCTGCCTTCCTTGAACGACACAGTCTTGTTAACTTTGTGAACTATGATTTTTCCATACTTTTGAACATCCCCAACTTCGTACCTATCTTTGCCAGCCACGAGCCAACCCAAGTCGCAAGGTTGACCGCCACCTTCAGGATAAAAGCACGTGCGATCTAAAACTACGTACACTTCACCGATAACTTTTTGCACTTTAGCGTCGAACTCCCGCATATAAGGGTCCAAGTAATACTGCTGCTCCGTCGCAGGCAGAGTCTGGGCTGTTTTTTCGAGTACGTCTGCTGCTTTGGACTCTTCCTCTTCTGCGGGCTTGGGCGCCTGCATGTGCCGCTTCGCGATCAGTGCGTAAAAGTTCTCAGGAACGTCCACCTCAATGCCCTCTTTGTCAGCGGCTTGCTTGACGATTTCTGGCGGAAGCCCATGCGAATCATATAGTTCTGTGAGCGTGTCCATCGGCAGCTTCCCTGAGCCTTGCGCTTTTAGGTCGGCGGCTATGCGCCTCACCATGCCTTCGCCACGATTAAGTGTGTCTTCAAACTTTTCCTCTTCCACTTTGAGCATCTCAACTATTTCGTTTTGCATCTCTTTGATATGCGGAAAATCTTTTGACCAGTAATCCGCCTGCATATCAACAATGTCGTAGAGCTTTGCAGGCTCCATGTTGAGAGTACGCATGAGACGGTAAACCCGACGGAACAAGAGTCGCGCCAAGTAGCCTTCTTGAATGTTTGAGGGCACAACGCCTTCGGAGAGTATGAAGCTGAGCGTTTTGGTGTGGTCGGTGACTGCCCAGGCGTTCTCAATGGGAATTAACACTTTATCGAGCGTTTCCAGAGGGATTCCTGTGAGTTCTGAGACTCGTTTGCGTGCGACAAGCCTGTTTGCTCTCTTGTCAACACTAACCAAACCTGAGTACTTTGCTACTTGAGCCAAGAAGTTGTTATCAATGTCGGTTATGCCAGCCATCGAGAGAACTTTGTCGAGGAGATTGCCGTAAATTGCTTGAAAAAGGCTCGGAACGCCTTGACTAATCCATGTGAAGCGGTCGATGCCATAGCCAGTGTCCACTGTGCGTATGGGTAACTCAATAAAGTCGTCTCCGACAACCTTATACTGCATAAATACAAGCGTGCCTACTTCTAAGCCGCGTACAATGCATTCTACATCTGGACCTGCATTTCCGCCGCCAATCCAAACACCTTCTTTGTAAATAACTTCTTCCGAGGGTATGCCTAAAACTTCGGTGGCAAATCTTTGGTGGAACCGCACAGTTTCATCTTTCCAGTAAACTTCCTTGTCAGGATAGTTGAACGCATGCGCGCCACCCATTTCAAATATGGTTAGATGCCTGCCAAAAGTGGGGCCAGTATTGGAAATATCCGTGAGCCTGATGCAAGGCTGAGATATCACCAACGGGTTCGCGGGAGGGGGTGCGATGCCTTCAGTTACGTACGGTTGGAAGTCGATTATGCTTGCGTGTGTCAGGTAGACGTCTTTGCGCCATCTAGCGACGACTGGGTAGGGTTTTATGCGTGTGTGCCCGTTCTTCTCAAAGAAGGAGAGGAATGCTTCGCGCATTTCTGAGATACTGTATTTTTTTTTGGTGGCCGGGTCGCCAAGGAAAGTGTAGCAGCCACACTCATCCGAGCTAGATTCGCCGCATGTTTCCTGCTGCTGATTTTGTGTCCAGTAGTATTCGCCGCACTTGGGGCAATGCTTCCTAATGAAGCCTTCTTGTTTAAAGAACGGAAGAGCATAATCTTCTGCTGGGAAACTTTTTTCAACCATGAAAGGCAGCCTCTTTTTTCACCGCTAAGCTTGATGTGTTTTGAAAGGGTTTATGAGCTTCACGGATTTAAATCTAAGCATCAAAATAGGGATTTTGTCGCCCGCACAAACAAACCCCTTTTTTTTGGGCGCCTTGCATTTTGAGGTGTGATGCTGAATTTACTACTGAACCTTTAAAAGCATGGACAAGACCAAACGGTTAAGCCTTATTTAACTAAAAGAGAAGTCATTGGCACCCTAGCTAAAATTCGCAGAAATTGTGAGCAGGTGTGGAGATACTGGGAACTGCACAAACCAAGCTAAGAGCTGTGGACAGGATTAACACTAAGAGTTTTAAACGCCTATGCTGGCAAAGTTGATGTCTGAACCATGTGCGATTCACTGGCAAAAGCATAATGGAAAGCTTGGCAAACCACCGAAAGCTAATACCTGAGGATGAGACATTACAGACTTAATCGACGTGTAACTGCTCAATCAAGAAAGCACTCTCATGTTTTACTATTCACGATACAGAAACACCAAGATTTTGTATATATCGATATTTGCAACAATCTTTTTTTAAGCAAAGTACGTTTAACGCATCTTGAAGGCTTTGAAAATGATAAAGACTAAAATTGCAGTCGTCGTGCTAGTTTCAATGCTTGCTGCTTCTTTGGCTGTTTCAAGCGCATCCGCATGCGAGACTCGAACACCAGGCTACTGGAAGAACCACCTTGATGATTGGCCTATAGAACCAGGCCAGACCTTAACAACTTTCGTGGGTACTTTCTGGGATTATGGTTGGGGATTTGTGCAAACCTTTACAATCCCGTCAGACGCAATGACAATACTTCAGACGCCAGTTAAAGGCGATGCTCGAATAAATCTGCAGCAGAAAGTAATAGCAGCCAGTCTAAGCTTATTATCGGATCAAGCTTGGGGCTGGGATAACGATGCTCGCTATGGAGGATCTACTGGTCTTGGTGGACCTGGCGGTCTACTGGCACAGGCTAACGAATTGCTGGAAGATAATCCAGGACCTTGGACGCCTAGGTCGGCTGCTGATCAATCAGGTATAAGGGCGCAGGGCTTAGCATTGGCAAGCCAAATTGACTACTGGCTCAACTTCTTTGACGTCGACTAGCTAAATCAATCTTCCCACTTTTTTTAATCTTCCATTTTTTTCCTTAGCTTTTCTAATTTGTTGTATTGTCATCATATCAATGAAATTACCTTATTGTTGCTAAGGGTAATGCCATTCCCTAATCAGCGGTTGGTTTGCCCCATCACTTTTCTCCTGGCCATATCGCCTCAGGGGCTTGGTGAGATGGCGCTGCGATCGAATGGAAGTAACATACAAACCAGTCTGCAACATTCGCTGCACAATTGATTCCTTCTTTTTTATGTCAGGGTATTGGCTGCCGCATTTTTCGCACCGGAACCCTTGGTTTTTGCCCATGGATTTTAGTCGTTTGCCGCAATTTGGGCAGAGAGGGTTTTCCAGCAGAATTTTTGTGGCAAGGTTGATGACGTCAAGTTTCTCCAAATTAATCGTTAATGGTTTAGCGGATGTTGGCTTATGCACTGCTCCATAAACTTCAACGGTGTCGCCGAAGACTAGGTCGCGTGTGATTTTTCGCAGGTTGCCTGTTGGTTCATAGGCAGCGCAATCAACCTGTGCCGACCCATCCGTGATGGAGAAGATTACGTGGCGGAGGGGAATTATGCGTGGATTTTGGGAAACAATGCCTTTTGCGATGACTGAAGTGTACGGCTCAATGAGGCTTAATGCTTTCACGGGCTTTAGATGCGCGTCTGTGCCTTGATTGCTTCTGAAGATGACCCAGCGCTCCACGGGCTCTAGCGGCTCAACCAATTCGAAGGCTTTCTTTACTATTTCTGGCGTTTCGCCTCTTATGCCAAACAGGATTGGGTCTGGACCGCGGGGTGTAATGATTACTCTTCCCTTTTCAGTATCCACGTTGTTAAAAGTGTAGGGCAACGTTGCCTCATCCATCCTAAAAATTGAATCTACATCTACACTTCGCTTTGAGCCCAAGTTTTCAGGCGTTCGGTAAGCGATCAGCTCGTAGGTGAAATCGCCTTTGAGGGTTTCCCCGATGGCTGCCAGCGCACCGATGATGCCTCTTTTGGAGTTAAAGCCGAACGCTTCCGCGCCAATTTTTTTGACAAGAGCCATGGCTTCTTTGAGGGTGACTATGGCTGTTTCTGTTTTTTTCGAGAAAGCAACAAGTTCTGTTGGGATTTCAGGATTTTTATAGAAAACGATGCCTGGGTCAGTGCCTTTTTCGTTTATAGCGGAATGTTGTTGCCAGAGGGCTATTGCTGTTTTTTTTATTTCAGCTTCAGACTCTGGGCTGTATCTAAAACGTAGGCAGAGGGCGCCGTTGCCTCTTGTTTTCCAGGGCACATTGGGATTAAGCCTAATTAAGCTGGGGTAATCAATAAATTTTACTTTAAATCTTTCCAGTTTTCCTATGAGAACAGCCGCAAGGTAGGTGGTGCACCCTCCTTTCTTTGAGTCCGTATCATCCAGACCAATGAACATTATCTGCGATTTAGACAAGTGTTGCTTTCTCCAGTTGAACAAGAGAATTAGCTGATGAAAAATAAAAGAATGTTGTTTGCCCAAGCTGTAGTTTAGGCTATAATTGGAGTTTGCTCAAAGATTATCTGTTCTTCTAATATTGTCCGTGGTTTCTCATTGGTAATCATTGTTAGCTTTGAGTTTATTTTGCCGATCTTTTCAATATGCTTTGAAATTATGTACTTGAGCTTGTCCATACTTTCAGCTCGTATGTTCGCAATTATATCGTAGACGCCCCAGAGGGTGTGTGCTTCTTCGACGCCGTCAATTTTTCGCAGGGCTTTCAGTACGTGGGTTTCAGCACCGATTTCGGTATTTATGAGAATGTAAGCAGTTGGCATTTCATTTCTCCATTGATTTTTTATGGGGGTGGGTGGTTGGCTTCAGAGGCTTGGGTGCTCTTTATTGTTCAAGGGGAACGCAAAAAGGTTCAGTTGGTGTCCAAACCTCATCATCCAACCAAGAAAAAATTTCGTGCATTGGTTCACAATGAGAGAGATGCTGGCCGCTTGATTCATCTCTGGCATCCCATATCTAACTGTCAGTTTTACTGTCATTCTCTCATTGCCTTCCAGACGCACAGGTGTGTTAAATCAATAAAAGAAAATTTAAGATTATGTGGTTGTGTCGTGCCAGTCACAAGTACAGCAATAGCATTAGTATTTTAATAATAAATTTGAAATAAGGAGTTCGTCCTAACGGTTCGACACCAAAGAAAGGGGTTACAGATTTTACTTTTCTTCTACAACAATCATTGTCAGCGTTGATCGCACTTTGTCAAGTCGCCGTATGCGCCATGTAACAATTTCTTTGAGTTTGTCCATGGTGTCAGCTTTAACTCTTGCGACAATGTCATAGACTCCGTAGACAGCGGATGCTTCCTCTACACCTTCAACTTTCTTTAGGTCTTTTAAAACGTCGGATTCTGAGCCTATTTCCGTGTTTATTAATACAAAGGCTGTGGGCATATTTAATCCTCTAAATAATTAGTTACCTAGGGTATACATTAAAATGTTTCCTATACTTTTGGAGCTCCAACCTGACAATCCAAAGCTAGTACAATTCTCAAATAAGGTAAGCAGCTAATAAATAGATATTTGGCTACTTTGCGTCGCTTTTTCTAATAATTTGCACTCCGGCCCACTGCAAAGCTATATAAGACACAATAAGCCGAAACCACAAATTGACAACCCTGGTTAGTAAAGTGACAGAGAAACCAATCGATGGGTCGATTCCGAGTGCAGTAAAAGAAGCGCTCATGATTACCTCGGGAAAACCGAAAAAAGTCAGACCTATAGTTTGCAATGTGCCAGTCAACGTGAACACAATAAGCACTGCACCAAGGGGAACAGATTGACCCAACGTAATAAACGAGAGGAAAACAACTGAGATTTCAAAAATAAAACTGAGAACCGAATAAATAATTGGCTCAACTAAGCTCTTCGGATTAGTCGTTAGCTGTTCAATGCCTGAATGAAATTTAGCTAACAATCCTTCCGCCCTAAGCGTAAAGTTTTGAGGATTCCAACTTTTTCTGAAAAATAGAGCGAACTTTATTGCCCAGTTCAAAAGCGTTTTTGTCGCAGATGACTTAACGCTCACATAGTAAACCATGGCTAAAGCCAAAATCGAGAGAGCTAAAACCAAAGCAATCAAAAAAGTAACGAGGGACGGCAACGGATAGCTAACTAGAACTGAAATTAACCCAACTGCCAAAGCGGCGATAGTCATTGTCATTACAAAGATTTTTTGCCCAACCACGGAAGCCCCAATTTTTCCAGCATCCAGCTTTGACTCCTTCGATAATAAATATGTTTTAGATACTTCACCTGACCATCCCAACTGCGGAACAGTTGCTTCAAAAAACAAGCCCACCCACGTGTATAAAAGAGCTTTGCGTTTATCGATTTTAACTGATACATTATTGAGCAAACGCTGCCAAACCAACGCTGAGAAAAACACATACAAACTATATGCTACAAAGGCGCCTGCATAAACGATGGCGTTTATCTTTGAAAGGATATTGATGATTTGCGCAGGATCTATGAAAAAATAGAAGTAAGCAATGAAGGCTATCAATCCCAGAACTAAAACAACAGCAATAATGCTAGTTCGAGACAGTTTTTTTGATTTGGCCATAGGGGATTTCAAGCCTTGTCCTATCTTTTGGTAGCTGAACTATTAAGCATTAGGAGATAGCGAACTTTTTTTCTTTCTGTGCCAAACAGCCATAGCTATAACCCCTACAACAATCACAACCGAAACTGCAACCAAATACAATAACAATAAATCAGAATCTTCTTGCGGCTGCCATATGTTCGTATCCTCAACAATTGTATGCATTGAATAACCAGTAACCTCAGCCGTTCCCTCAACGCTGACACCAGTGGCTTGGTCCCAAACATACGTGTTGTTGTCTACCGTTGCATAAAGAACAGGGCGTGTTGCATCCGCGTAGTTGTGCTGCTCAGCCTTGTTTATAGTCACGTTGCCTAAATGCTGAGCATAGAAAGTGTCGCCTACACTCAAGTTGGCTGGAATTATGAAATTGTCAATTAGCCGCCCATTGGCAAGGTTCAAAGTTGAGTTCATGCCTTCCGTCGAACCATTAGAGTAACGCGACACAATGTTAACATCGATGCTCGTATCCTGCACGTCAAGCACTTCCATCCGAGCCCACGAAATATCATGCCCCTGAGTTGGAACACCAATGTAAGTGACCGAGTACTCTATCCAATCGCCCTTTTTTACGCCAACAGATAGTTTAGCACGAGCAATATTGCTCAGACATAAAACAAGAATAAGCCCCGTTATTGCAAGAAACGTCCGTCTTCGCTTTAGCATAGTATCGAGATTAATCGTTCTTGTCTAATAAAATAGATGTAAAACAAAAGATAGGGGAGAACTTTGTAAAGTTATTCTTCCATCATTATCAAAGTTAGCGTTGAGCGGACTTTGCTGAGGGCTCGGATTTTTTTCGTCACCATGTCTTTGAGTTTTTCCATGGAGTCAGCGTTGATTTTAGTGATGATATCGTATACGCCGTAGGAATAATATGCTTCTTCGACGCCTGGAATTTTTTTGAGTTCTATGATTACTTCTTCTTCGGCGCCTGATTCAACGTTAATTAACACAAAGGCTTTAGGCATTTATAGTCCCACCTATACTGTCACTCAACTTGTAATTAAAATTTTTCTGCAAATACTAAACAACGGTTCCTATTGAACCACAAATCTTATGAGCTGATAGCTTCTTAGACGGTAAGTAGGGAGAAAGGACTTTATGGTTTATTGCTCAAAATGCGGTACGCTCAATCCTGAAAGCGCAACTAACTGCACGAATTGTGGAGACCTACTACGAGGTACTGAAAGCAGGCCATACTCACGGTATGAACGGCGAAGATACTATGAGGAAGGATATGGCTATCGCAGAAAAGGTAACGGTTTCGGACTAATCATTGCAGGCTTATTTGTGGTCATCATCGGAATAGCTGCGCTTACTGGATTTACATTATTTTGGAGCTATTTCTGGCCGGTTTTGTTAGTCTTGTTCGGTTTGTGGTTGCTTATATGGGGATTAAGGCGCGGTCGCAGGATTAGCAGGCAACCGCCACCCCCATAACTAGTTCATCTATCTATTGTCATTCATGCCTTATTGCAGATTTTTATGTTTCTGCGCACAAAAGAGTTATATTAAGTCAGAATGAAAAGGGTAGGACATATTGCGGGGAAATAAATGGTTAAGTACATTTTCGTTACAGGCGGAGTGCTGAGTTCAGTCGGCAAAGGAATCTTAACCTCTTCCATCGGTAAAATGCTTCAAGCACGAGGACTAAAACCGACAGTTGTAAAAATCGACCCATATGTGAACATTGATGCGGGAACCATGAACCCGTACATGCACGGAGAAGTATTTGTAACTGATGATGGCGGCGAAACTGACCTCGACTTAGGTTGGTACGAACGCTACTTAGACTTAAGCCTCAAACAAGAAAACAACTTAACCACGGGAACCATCTACAAGTCAGTAATTGAAAAAGAACGGCATGGCGACTTTTTAGGGCGTTGTGTCCAAATTGTGCCGCATGTCACAAATGAGATTAAGAATCGCATCCGAAATGTCGGCAAAGCGGTAAACGCTGAAATTGTATTAACAGAGGTTGGCGGGACGGTAGGCGACATTGAGGGATTACCTTTTCTCGAAGCCATCCGCCAGATGCGTGTTGAAGAGGGCTATGAGAACACGCTCTATGTTCATGTGGCTTTAGTGCCGATTTTAGACGTCACTAACGAATTTAAAACCAAACCTCTCCAGCACAGTGTTAACGAGTTAAGGCGCATCGGAATCCAGCCAGACACTATTGTCGCCCGAAGTCCACAGATGATTGATGCAGAGGCACTACGTAAAATCGCATTGTTCGGCACCATCCCTGAAAGCGCTGTTTTCTGCTCATACAATGCTGAATCCGTTTATCAGGTGCCGCTGATTTTAGACAAGCAGGGCATGGGTGACTACATCTGCCAACGATTAGGCTTAAAATGTGAAAACAAAGATTATGGCGAATGGCAAACATTCGTTGACGCCATCATCCGCCCAGAGCACAAAGTAAAAATAGCGCTAGTAGGAAAGTACGCCGGGTTAACCGATAGCTATGTTAGCATGACTGAAGCTCTGCGGCATGGCGGTGCAGCATGCAAAGCCAAAGTTTGCATATCTTATTTGGAAGCGGAGAAGTTTGAGCGAGAACCCGAATGCGTCAAAGACCTCGCCAACTTTGATGGTGTCTTTGTCCCATACGGTTTTGGTCCACGGGGCACTGAAGGCAAGATTGCAGCAGCTAATTTTGCGAGAGAGAATGATATTCCATTTTTGGGGATTTGTTATGGTTTCCAGTTAGCAGTTATCGAGTTTGCTCGAAACGTTTGCGGCTTGAAGGACGCTAACAGCACGGAAATTAACCCTGACACGCCATATCCAGTCATTGACTTGATGCCTGAGCAACGTGGAATAGAAATCAAAGGTGCAACGATGCGGCTAGGTGCGCATAAGGTGGTTTTGCAGAAGGGCACATTGGCTCATAGTTTGTTTGGGCAGGATGAAATTCACGAGCGACATCGCCACCGTTTTGAGGTTAACTTGGATTATCTTGAAGCCCTTAAAAACAACGGGTTATGCTTCACGGGCAAAAGCGCTGACGGTAGAAGAATGGAAACCTTAGAGTTGCCCAACAAATACTTCTTCTTTGCGAGCCAGTTCCACGGCGAATTCAAAAGTCGACCGGGAAGACCCTCGCCAGAATACTTTGGGTTTATTCAAGCGTGCGTTAACAAGAAGCTTGGGAAACCTAAAGCCTCTCTTTCGGATGTTTAGCAGTATTTATCGAAAAGGCTATAATGGTTAGTTTACATGAGACTTAAAAGGATAGGTTGAAAATGGCTGAAAAAGAAGGAAACTGGGATAACACTGGTTTTGATCAGTTAATGAAAGACAGCAAAAAAGAGCTTGAGCAACTCCAAAAGCAGCAAACAGATTTAATGGTAAAATTCTGTTTGCGCGCCTTGAGAATTTATCAGGCGGCAAAACCTGAACCGCTCAAAACAACGGAAATCGCTTACTTAACTAAAAACGAGCTAAACAATGTAATTGGTGATCTTACCCAGCAGGCTAATCT
>Ga0316628_100001950_pt1 | contig 14964 bp, 11 predicted proteins | sample OWC_Aug_M2_C1_D5_FD_207648 | JGI IMG/M metagenome (GOLD analysis project Ga0316628, IMG submission 207648) | Wetland soil microbial communities from Old Woman Creek delta, Ohio, United States - OWC_Aug_M2_C1_D5_C | ecosystem: Environmental > Terrestrial > Soil > Wetlands | place: USA: Ohio... | reverse complement strand
GAGGTCGTTCCGGGTCTTGACCGGGATCTTGTTGTGGACCTCGATCTTTCCGCCGAGGTGCATCAGGAAGGTCCGGTCGGAGACGTTCACGACCTTGACCCCCGGGATCTGCTTCATCGTGTTGATGATCTCCTGCGCGTGGTCGATGCCCCTGGCCCGTGCGGTGACGTCGCGAATGACCGTTCCCTTCCCGTGGCCCGACAGGTCGATCGCCCCGATGTCGCCGCCGGCGGTGCCGATCGCGGTAGTCACCTTGCCGAGCATGCCGACCTTGTTCTGGATCTCCAATCGCATCGTGATGCTGTAACTTTCGCTTGGAGACAGCGTAGTTGCCATGATTCCCCCCTCTGCAGATTGGCGGTGCGGGTACCGACGCGTATTTTAGGCGGGCCGGGCCCCGCTATTCAAGGAAATTGGATCCCCCGGCGCCGCTACGCGCCCTCACGGCGGTAGACCACCACATCGAATCCCTGGACGTCAACCTCGAATACAACACCCTCGAACGTACAGGTGAAGAGGTCCCCCGACACGGCCGGATCGGCCCCGGAGGGAAACGCCCCCAGCACGACGAGTACGTCGATCATCCCCCGCACTTCGCGAAAACTCAGGTCCATGGAGGTGATGATGTTGTAGACACGTCCATTGTGGTAAATCGGGTACACATCGAAATCGTCGCTATCCATCTCCCGCCTTTGCCGCGAAACGTTTGTCCCAGTTTACCACGCGGGATTGAAAGAACCTTTCCCGTCTGCTACCTTCAATCCATCCGCATCCCGCGGAAACCGGAGGAATCCGTTGCTCATCCAGGACATCCTCGAGCACAACGCCAGAACCCGTCCCTCCCGGGTCGCCCTCATCGCGGCGAACGATGAAGTGACCTACCGGGAATTGCGCGACCGGGTGCGAGGGTACGCCGCCGTGCTCCGTACGGGAGGGATCGGCAAGGGGGACCGCGTCGCGATCCTCGCGCACAGCTCCGTCCTCTACCTGGAGGCCCTTTTTGCGGTAACCCGCGCGGGCGCCGCCCTCGTACCGCTGAACCACCTGCTGATCGGACGGGAGCTGGTCGCGATCCTCGAGGACGCGGATGTGAAAGCGCTCCTGTTCACGGAGGAGTTCCGCGACCGGGTCGGAGAGATCCGCCCTTCCCTGCCGGGGATCGCCTGTTTCGTGGCCATCGACGATCCGGAGCTGCACGGAGGGGGGGGAGACGACGCGTCGGACGCCCCTTCATCCGTCCTCGAGACCGACATCGCGCTGGTGATCTACGACGGCGGGATATCGAGCCGCCCGAGGGGCGCGATGCTGTCCCATCGGAACCTCTTGGCCGCGTCCGCCTCTTCGGCGCTCGAGCTTTCCCTCTCGCGGAACGACGTCTACCTTTCGTGCGCGTACCTCCCCTTCCTCGGAGGGATCGGGCGCCTCCTGCGATACCTCTACGTGGGAGCGACGATCGTCCTGCAGCCCGCGTTCGAGCCGGAGGAGGCGCTGCGCGCGATCGAGCGCCGGTCCGTCACCCGTGTACTCCTCACCCCAACGATGATGGCGCAGATCCTGGCCTTCCCCTCCGCGGGGAAGTTCAACCTTTCCACCCTGAAAACCGTACTGTACGGCGGTGCGGTGATCCCGCTCGACCTGCTCAAGCGCGCCATCCGGTTTTTCCGGTGCGGCCTCGTCCAGTCCCACGGGCAGGTGGAGTCCGCCGGGATCATGACGGTCTTGCACGAAGAGGACCACTCGCTGGACGAGAGCACCCCCTACATGAGGAAACTCATGTCCATCGGGAAAGAGGCGATCGGCGTGGAGGTCCGGGTGGTCGACGAGGACGGCCGGGAAATCGTTCCGAACGAAGTGGGCGAGATCGTTGCGCGCGGGCCGAACGTTTTCGAGGGGTACCGGAACGCGCCCGCCCTCACCGAAAAGGTCCTGCGGGACGGCTGGCTCCGGACGGGGGAGGTGGCCTCCATCGACGAGGAGGGATACATCTACATCGTCGACCGGAAACGGGACACGCTGACGGTCGAAGGGATCTCCATCTCCCCACGGGAGATCGAGAACATCCTTTGCGAGCACCCCTCCGTCAAGGAAGCCGCCGTGGTGCCCCGGGCCGACTACACGCTGGGCGAAGTGCCGGTGGCCGTGGTCGTGCTGCGGGAGGGAGCGAAGGCGGACCCGGGGGAGATCCTGGACCATTGCAGGCGGAACATGGCGCCCTTCAAGGTTCCGCGGACGATCGATTTCGTCCCCGCTCTCCCGCGGAACGCCCAGGGGAAAGTGCTCAAGGCGCGGCTGCGCGATCGCGTGGCGGCCCGCCGCCACCCCTGATCAGGTCGTCGTTTCCCCTTCCTCGCCGAACACTTCCGCGGTAAACGCCCGGAGCGTCGCCCCGCGGCGCCACGCCGACGGAGGAAGGCCGGCCTTCACGCACGCCTGGTCGAGAAACGTCTCCCGATCCCAGCCCCACTCGACGGGGACCTGGGGCAGCAGCAGGCCCCGCATCCGCCCCTGTGCGACCATCAACCCGTGCTTGCCGACCTCGACGTCTTCGGGACGGATGGGGAACATGGGGGTCAGGACCGAGATTTCGACGCGCAGGGAGGGGAGTTCCTCCGGGGAGACGGGGGGAAAACGCGGGTCCTCGGTGGCCGCGGCGACCGCGCATTCCTGCACGACCTTGAAGAGCGGCGCCACCGCCTCGGTGTAGCCGATGCAGCCCCGCAGCCGTCCGTTCTTCGTCAGGGTGACGAACGCGGCTCCGGGGGAGGCAAGCTTACCCTCCACACCTTCCCCGGAGGGCATCTTCCCCTCGCCGATATACGCTTCCAGCGCCCTTCGGGCGATCCCGAGAAGATTTTTCCGTTGCGATGCGTCCAGGTAGGACACGGGTGCCGTTCCTGCGGCCTCCGTCACGATCTCCCCCCTCCCCGGTCAGCTTACCTGGGGGCGGTACTCGAAGGGGATCGATTCCTCGAACCCTTCCGGCAGGGCTACGTCCCCGGGGATGACGATCTTCGACTGGCAGGCGAGGAACGCGGGAACGATGTCGGGGTCGAACTGGGTCCCGGAGCAACGGCGGATCTCGGCGATCGCATCGGCGACGGGGAGCGCCTTCCTGTAGGCGCGGGTGGATGTCATGGCGTCGAAGGTGTCGGCGATTCCCATGATGCGGGACCCGAGAGGGATATTGCTCCCGGAGAGGTGCGAGGGGTACCCCTTCCCGTCGAACCGTTCGTGGTGGTGCAGGATGGCGGGGAGCAACGGCCGGAAAAAGGGGATCGGCTCGAGGATGCGGACGGCCGTCTCGGGGTGGCGGACGATCTCCGCGAACTCCTCTTCCGTAAGCCTTCCGGGCTTGTTCAGGACCGCCTCCCGGACGCCGATCTTCCCGAGATCGTGCAGCACCGACGCGCGGCGAAGGTCTTCCAGCGCCTGCCCCGTCATCCCCAGTTCCACGGCGATCGCCAGGGAGTAGAGCGTCACCCTCTGCGAGTGGCCGCGGGTATAGAAGTCCTTCGCCTCGAGCGCCTTGATCATGGCGTCGATGGAGCGTACGTACATCGAGTTGATGATGTCGGTCTGCTCCTTCACCTTCTGCTCGAGGTTCGTCCGGTAATCGTCGAGCTGCCTCTCGAGATCCTTCTTTCGCAGCGCGTTCTCGATGGTGATCAGGAGGACGTCGAAGTTGAAGGGCTTCGTGATGTAGTCGCACGCCCCCATCTTGAGGGCGTGGACGGCGGTGTCGAGCTCGGCGTTGGCGGACATGACGATGCCCGCGGTCCCGGGGCACCTCTTCCCCCATTCGCCGAGCAGCGTGATCCCGTCCATGACGGGCATCCGGATGTCGGTGAGGAGGACGTCGTACGGTCCGCCGTTATCGAGCTTCGCCAGCGCTTCGTTCCCGTTGGCCGCCTCGTCGACGAAGTACCCGGCGATTTCGAGGCGCTCGCGGACGATGGAACGCAGGAATTCCTCGTCATCGACAACAAGGACACGGGTCTTCGGGGAGCCTTCCTTGCCTTCCGTGGTGTAGATACGGGACCCCATTAATCCATTATCGTCTTCGAAAGTCGAAAACTTTACTGAAAAATTGCCGTGAAATCAATAAAAATTCCTGGGATGAGCTCACACATTGAATCGGACGTGCACGATATCCCCGTCCCGGACGACGTATTCTTTTCCCTCGAGCCGTAGTTTCCCTTCCGTCTTGGCCTTCGCCATCGACCCGCATCGCAGGAAATCGTCCGAGGAGATGACCTCCGCCCGGATGAACCCCTTTTCCAGGTCGGAGTGGATCCTTCCCGCCGCCGTCGGGGCGGTGCTGCCCTCCCGCACGTTCCAGGCGCGCACCTCGTCCTCCCCCACCGTCAGGAAGGAGATGTATCGCGTCGCTTCGAAGGCGCCGCGAACGAGCTGGTCCCGTGCGGACCGCGCGATCCCCATCTCCTTCAGGAAGTCGGCCTGCTCGGCGGGCGACAGCTGGGCGATCTCCTCCTCCACCTTCGCGCACAGGCGCACCAGGGGAACCTTCGCCTTCTCCGCTTCCTTCGTCACTTCGGGAAACGTCTCCGTCCCCCCCTCCGCTTCGCCGGCGTTCAATATCAGGAGCGTCGGCAGGCGGCTGACGAACCGGAAGCCCGAGAGGACCCGTTCCTCCTCGGCCGACAGGTCGACATTGCGGAGGGGAACATCCCGCTCGAACGCCGCGATCGCCTTGTGCAGGGTGGTCCACTCCGCGTCCCGCTTCGCCTCCTTCGTCATCCGCTCGATCCGCTTCTGTGCGACGAGATAATCGGAAAGGACGATGGCCGACGAGATTTCACGGAATTCCGCCGCCGGGTCGAGGCCGCCGGGGGGCGCCGGGTGGTAGTCGTCGGCAAAGGCCCGGACGACCAGCGCGAGGACCTCCACGCCCCGAAGTTCCGTGAGGGCCTGCGGAGAGAGGAGATCCGTTTCCCCGGCATCGATGTCGTGGAAAGCGATCGAGATATGGGTGACCTTCTTCGGGCGGAAGATCTCCGCCATCCGGTCGACCCGCTCGTCCGGGACCTTGATGGAGCACACGCCCGCGCTCTTCCCCTGGGTGCTCCCCTCCGGGGCGCCCGAAAGGGAACGGAACAGCGTGCTCTTCCCCGACCCCGCGTTTCCGAAGATCCCTACATCCACCGTGCCGCCCCTTCCTCAGTGATCCGGCTTCATCTGAACATACGGGGTAGGACTCCGGGCTCGCGGGGGGCCTTCGTCCATGAACCGAAGTATTAATTACTCGTCCGGGATCCCCGCGAGCAGGTCGTCCTCGGGCAAATGTAGCCCGGGAAGGCGCGTCCTGGCAAGGACATAGGTATCCTGGCGCGCGAACTCCCTGTAGCCGGGGCGCTCGAGGATCCGCCGGGTGTCCTTCGCCTGCGTCTTGTGGCAATGGAAGGCGCGGATCTTCGTATCCACGTGCCCCGAGGTGTCGATGAACGCGGTGAGCCTCGCCCGGGGAACCCCGGAAAGGGGGGCGTCCCAACCCGCAAAGTTCTCCTGCGCGATCTCGAATTGATACAGCTTGAGGGGCGCCCAGGCGGGGGCGCCGCCGGGATACCACGTCGGATCGCCGGAGCGGTCGAAGGCGGAGAGGGCCACCTCGCACATGACCTTGTGGTCTGCGTGGCGGGACACCCCCTCGGGTCCGAAGCCCACGAGAACGTGGGGGCGAACCTGTCGGATCACCTCGACGGCGCGCTCCACCAGTTGCTCCCGGGGAACGTTCGCCAGCTCGCCGTCGAGGAATCCGAGGAAGCGGACCTTCGAGATTCCGAGGATCTCCGCCGCGGCCAGCAGCTCCCCGGCGCGCACCTCCCCGAGATGCTCCCGGTCGGTCACCGGGGGATCGCCGACCATCCCGGCCTCCCCCCGGGTCGCCGCAGCCAGGTGGACCTCCGCTCCCGCACGCGAATAGCGCGCGATCGTCCCTCCGGGTCCGAACGTCTCGTCGTCGGGATGCGCAAGCAGGAACAGGATTCTTTTCGCCATGTTCTCCCCCAACTTGAGAGGATACCTTAACGGGGAAGAAGGTTTCACGGGGATAGCGACGTCCCCTACCAGTTGTATCCCGCCTCGCCGTGCTCCGAGAGGTCCAGACCCATCACTTCGTCCTCCCGCGTGACCCGGAGTCCCATGAGCTTGTCCAGGACCTTGAGCAACGCGTACGTGACGACGAAGGAGTATACCAGCACGACCCCCGCGGCCAGCGCCTGGATCGCGAGCTGCTTCGGGTTTCCGTAGAACAGCCCGTCTGCCCCTCCGGGATTGACCAGCCTCGTGGCGAACAGACCGGTCGCCAGCGTGCCGAGGACGCCGCCGACGCAATGGACTCCGACCACGTCGAGGGAGTCGTCGTACCCGAACCGGCCCTTCATCATCACGGCCCCGTAGCAGATCGTCCCGGCCGCTGCGCCGATCAGCAGGGCGGACGCCGGCTGGACGAACCCGGACGCCGGGGTGATGGTGCCGAGCCCCGCGATGCACCCGGAGGCCGCCCCGAGGACGGTCGGCTTGCCGCGGTGGATCCACTCGGTGAACACCCAGGCGAGCGTTCCGGCGGCGGCGGCCATGTGGGTCGCCACGAAGGCATGCACGGAGAGGCCGTCCGCGGCCAGCGCGCTCCCGGCATTGAAGCCGAACCATCCGAACCAGAGCAACCCCGCCCCCAGCACCGTCATCGGCAGGTTGTGCGGCGCCATGTTTTCGGCGCCGAACCCCTTCCGCTTCCCGACCACGAGCGCCGCCGACAGTGCAGAAACGCCCGCGGTGATATGCACGACCGTGCCCCCCGCGAAATCGATCGCACCCAGGTTCCGGAGCCACCCCCCGATCCCCCACATCCAGTGCGCAACGGGATTGTAGACCAGCAAGGACCACAACAGGCAGAAAACCAGGTACGTGGAAAAGCGGAATCGCTCCGCGAATGCCCCGGCGATCAGCGCAGGCGTGATGACGGCGAACATCATCTGGTAGATCATGAACGCCTGGTGCGGAACGGTGGCCGCGTATCCCTTGTACGGCTCGATGCCGACTCCGGCGAGCCCGAACCAGGACGTGTCGCCGATCATTCCTCCAAGATCCGGGCCGAACGCCGCGCTGTACCCGACGAGCATCCACTCGACGCTGATGAGGGCGATCACGATGAACGATTGCATGATCGTGCCGAGGATGTTCTTCCGCCTGACCATTCCGCCGTAGAACATGGCCAGCGCCGGGGTCATGATCATGACCAGTGCGGCAGAGACGAGAAGCCACGCCGTGTCGCCGTTGTTCACACCGATATCCTCCTTGTGAAGGTGATGGGGCCGGACCGGTGCGAGCAACGGACATGCCATGAGCGAGTATGCCGGATCGAAAGGAGGTTTCCGCGGACACATCGCGGGAGGCAGGACAATAAAGTTAAAATATTAACATTTATGTTAATATTATTACATAATTTGCGGCCGCCGGAAGGGAAAACCGGAGGGCGCCGCGGGTGCGGCGCCCTCCTCCTCCGGCAGGTGAGGTCGGCCCCATCACCCCCCTGGAGGATTCCGCGATCTTATTCCCCGAAGCGCCGCGGGCTACCAGTTGTACCCTGCCTCGCCGTGCTCCGAGAGGTCCAGCCCCATCATCTCGTCTTCCCGTGAGACGCGTAGCCCCATGATCTTGTCGAGCGCCTTGAGCAGCCCGTAGCTCACGGCGAAGGAGTAGATCAGCACGGCCGCCACCGCGATCGCCTGGACGGCCAGCAACTTCGCGTTCCCGTAAAAGAGCCCGTTCGCCCCGCCCGCGTTGACCACCGTCGTGGCGAGCAACCCCGTGGCCAGCGCGCCGAACGTTCCTCCCACGCAGTGGACGCCGACCACGTCCAGCGCGTCGTCGTAGCCGAATCGCCCTTTCATCATGACGGCGCCGTAGCAGACCGCCCCCGCCGCCAGCCCGATCGCCATCGCCGAAAGCGGGGTGACGAACCCGGAAGCGGGCGTGATCGCCACCAGCCCGGCGACGCATCCCGAGGCTGCGCCGAGCGCGGTGGGTTTGCGCCGGTGAATCCACTCCGTGAAGACCCAGGAGAGGGTCGCCGACGCGGCAGCCAGGTGAGTGGCCACGAAGGCGCTCGTGGAAAGCTCTCCCGCCGCGAGCGCGCTCCCGGCGTTGAACCCGAACCATCCGAACCAGAGGATGGCCGCGCCGGTCACGGTCATCGGGAGGTTGTGCGGCGCCATGTTGTCCGACCCGAACCCCTTCCGTTTCCCCACGACCAGCGCCGCCGCCAGCGCCGAGACCCCGGAGGTGATGTGGACGACCGTCCCCCCGGCGAAGTCGAGGGCCCCCATGTTCCGGATCCACCCGCCGATCCCCCAGACCCAGTGGGCCACGGGGTTGTACACCAGCAACGCCCACAGCAGACTGAAGACGAGGAAGGTCGAGAAGCGGAACCTCTCGGCGAACGCCCCGGTGATCAGCGCCGGGGTGATGACCGCGAACATCATTTGATAGACCATGAAAGCCTGGTGGGGAACCGTCGCCGCGTACTCCTTGAAGGGCGCGAGCCCAACCCCGGAGAGCCCGAACCAGGAGAGGTCGCCGATGATCCCCCCCCGATCGGGTCCGAAGGCCATGCTGTAACCGACCAGCGCCCACTCGACGCTGATGAGGCCGATGATGATGAGCGACTGGACGATCGTTCCCAGTATGTTCTTCCTGCGGACCATCCCCCCGTAGAACAGTGCAAGCCCGGGGGTCATGAACATGACCAGGGCAGCGGACACGAGCAACCATGCGGTGTCGCCGGTGTTCATCGTGGTTTCCTCCCTCGGTGATGGGTGCCGACCAACGGTCCAGGGAATAGCACCTGGCGTGCCGTTTTAAATTCAATTGTCAATCCGGTTACTTACACCGAACATGCCGAACCGTGCCGGACAATAATGTCAAAATTACGACATTCATGATCGACACCCAACCTTCATGGCGACCGGCGACCCCGGCCATGCCGCAAACCGGATGCTTCCATTGAGGATGATCGCGACCCGCACGGAGGTGCGGATTCAAAGTGCCAGTGATTATTGTTTGTGGCCACGGCGAAGGTGCATTACAATCTTTCCCTGTTCTCCCGCCGTTCCGCAACCACCGAAGGGAGCCCGTTCGATGCACGAACCGCTGTATTCCGCCTGCATGCGCGGCGCCGGGTATGTCATCGGTCTCGCCCGGATGGCCCACGAGGCCGCCGTGTGCCGCCGGGGCAAGGACGCCCCGCTCGCTTACCCGGAAACCGCCTACGAACTGCCCGTGGTCTTCGGCCTTACCGACATCCCGGTTTCGACCCTGGCGGACGGGGGGAAAGTGCTCGACCTGGCGGAGACGCTCGTCCGGTCCGGCGCGACGCAGGAGAACGCCCTCGACGCCGGCGCCGCCACCCTCCTGGCCGCGGACGTGATCGGCGCCCTTTCCCACGAGAACGGCAGCCCGTTCATGCCCCCGGCAACGGGCTTCGTACCGGATTCGATCCTGCGCAAGCTCGGGATCTATCTCGTGGACGGATCCGTCCCGGGGGTCGCCGTGCTGATCGGGAAGGCGAAGGACCCCGCCGTTGCGGCGGCGATGGTCCGGCAATTCCAGGAGATCGGGCTCCTCGTCTTCCTCGCGGGGGACGTGGTCCCGCAGCTCGACGCGCAGGGAGTGAAGCTCGGGGAGGATTTCAAGACGTTCCCGCTGGGGCCGCTTCCCGCGGTGATCCACGCCGTCAATTTCGCCGTCCGCGCCGGGCTCACCTTCGGAGGGATCGGACGCGGTCAGGGAGCCGCGATGCTCTCCTATCTCGGCAACCGCGTGAAGGCGTTCGTGTGCGCGCTCGGCCCCCTCGACGACATCGCCCTTGCGATCGCCGCCGGCGCGATGAAGGCGGGGCTGACGGTCCTGTCCGACCAGCCGGTGCCGGAAATTCCCGGCCTGCTCCTCTCGCGCCCCGCGGGCGACGAAATGGTCAGCGCGGGAATGGAGGCCCGGGGCATCAAGGTGAAGATGGTCAAGGTACCGATCCCCATCGCCTTCGGCCCGGCCTTCGAAGGGGAGCGGATCCGCAAGTCCGACACGCACGTCGAGTTCGGCGGCGGACGCTCCGTGGCCTGGGAACTGGTCCGCAGCGCCGCACCGGAAGAGGTGCGAGACCGGGAGATCGTGGTGGACGGTCCCGATCTCCGGGGCCTGGCGAAAGGAAGCGTCCTCCCGCTGGGGATATCCGTCCGGGTCGCCGGCGCGCGGATGCAGCACGACTTCGAATCGGTCCTCGAGCGCCGCATCCACCGGATCGTGAATTACGGCGAGGGAACGATGCACGTCGCCCAGAGGGACACCACCTGGATCCGCGTCTCGACGGAGGCGGTCGGGAAGGGATTCTCCCTCGCGGACCTCGGCCTGATGCTCTACGCCAAGCTGCACGCGGACTTCGGGAACATCGTCGACAAGGTGTCGGTTTCGATCACGACCCGGGGGGAGGACGTGGAGGCCGGGCTGGCCGGGGCGCGTGCCGCCTACGCCGAGCGTGATGCGCGGGCTCGCACGCTGACCGACGACGCCGTCTCCGAGTTCTATTCCTGCACCCTGTGCCAGTCGTTCGCCCCGAACCACGTCTGCATCGTCTCCCCCGAGCGCCTCGGGCTTTGCGGAGCGATCAACTGGCTCGACGGGAAGGCGGGGTTCGAGATCACGCCGACCGGCCCCAACCAGCCGGTGCTGAAGGGAGCGGTCCGTGACGCGGTGAAGGGATCGTTCGACGGGGTGAACGCCTTCGTCCGGGAGAATTCGCGGAACACGGTGTCCGAGATGAACCTTTACTCCATCATGGAGTCGCCGATGACCTCGTGCGGTTGCTTCGAATGCGTCCTTGCCGTCATCCCCGAGGCAAACGGCGTGATGGCGGTCAACCGCGAGTTCACCGGACCGGAAACGCCCTGCGGGATGGGATTCTCCACCCTGGCCGGCTCCGTCGGCGGCGGCGTGCAGACCCCGGGCTTCATGGGCGTGGGGAAACATTACCTGCTGAGCCGGAAATTCCTCGGGGCGGAGGGGGGCCTTGCGCGCGTCGTCTGGATGCCCCGGGAGATGAAGGAATACCTCGGGCCGCTCCTTCGGGAGCGGGCGGCGGAGATCGGCATGCCCGGCCTCGTCGAGCAGATCGCGGACGAAACGGTCGCGGTGACGCCGGACGCGCTCGTCGAACACCTGGTGAAGGTGGGACACCCCGCCCTCAAGCTCCCTCCCCTGCTGTGAGCGGGACGCCTCCGACACCGGGCTTTCCCGGGAGGATCCTCGCGGTAACGCTGCCCGCCGGGCCGGGGGGAACACCCGTCACCGTGGGAGGGCAGAACGCCCTGCCGCTCCTGCCGGAGGGGGAACATCCCAACGCACCCGCGGTGGGGATGGAGGTTCGCACGGGCCCGATGGAACTCCCCCCCGCGCTGGCCGGGGCGATCGGTCCCTTCGCCGGCGACCCGGCCGCGATGGCCCGCAAGTGCGCGGGCGACTGGGGGGCGCGGTTCCTCTTCCTCTCCCTTGCCGGCTGCCATCCGGACGCGGGGGGGCAAAGCGTGTCCGAAGGGGCGGACGTCGTCCGCGAGGTGCTCACCGCCACGCCCGCCCCCGTCATCGTGGGAGGATGCGGCGACGAAGAGGTGGACACCCGGCTTTTTCCCGCCGTCGCGGAAGCGGCCCCCCGGCCGGTCTTCCTCTCGTACGCGGAGGAGAAGAATTACCGGCTCGTCGCGGGCGCCGCGCTTGCGTACGGCCACGGCGTGGTCTCCTGGTCCCCCATCGACATCAACATGGCCAAGCAGATGAACCTCCTCCTCGCGGACCTCGGGTTCCCTCCCGATCGCGTCCTCATCGACCCGCTGACGGGAGGTCTCGGCTACGGGATGGAGTACACCTTTTCCATCATCGAGCGGATCCGCATTGCCGGCCTCTCCGGGGACGCGGCGCTCGCCCGCCCGGTGCTGTGCCACCTCGGGGACGCATGGAAGGCCCGGGAGGCGGCCGACGCGTCGGAAGGATCCTGGGGGGACGTCAACGCACGCGGATGCCGATGGGAGGAGGCGACGGGCCTCGCGTGCCTCGCGGCCGGCGCCGACCTGCTCGTCTGCCGCCACCCCGCGAGCGTGGCGCGCCTGTCGGGGGCCGCATGGCGCTGACCGCGATCGACATCTACAAACTGCTGCCGAAGACCAACTGCAAGGAGTGCGGCCAGGCTACGTGCCTGGCGTTCGCGATGCAGATCGCCGCGGGGAAGGCGTCGATCGGCCTTTGTCCGCCCGCCTCGGAGGACGCGAAGGAGAAGCTCTCGGCCGCCGCCGCGCCGCCGCTGCCGAAGGTGACCATCGGGACCGGGGAGCGCGAGGTCGTCCTCGGCGACGAGACGGTCCTCTTCCGCCACGAAAAGACGTTCTACCATCCCACGGCGATCGCCGTTTCGGTCCGGGACGACGTGCCGGACGAGGAGTTCGCATCGCGCCTCGCGGCGATCCGGCGCCTCTCGTTCGAACGGGTCGGCCAGCGAATCTCCGTCGACCTCGTCGCCCTCCGCTCCGCCTCGGGGGACGCCGCCAGGTACGCCCGCGCGGCCGTCGCCGCCCTCGAGGCGACGGGGCTCCCCCTCGTCCTCCTCGCACCGGCGGGACCGCTCGCCGCGGCGGCCGAGGCGGTTGCGGCTTCGAGGCCGCTCCTGGCACCCCCGCCGGAGGATCTCGGTCCGGCGGCGAAGGTCGCCGCGGAAAGGAAACTCCCCCTGCGCGTGCGGGCCCGCGGGATCGAGGGACTCTCGGTCGCGCTGGCCGACGCCCGCGCCGCCTTCGCGACTTCGCTGGTCGCCGATCCTTCCCCGGAGACGCCCCGGGAGGCCGTATCCCTCGCCACGAACCTGCGGCGGCTGGCGATCCTCTCCAGGAATCGCGACCTCGCGTACCCTTCGGCGTTCGACCTGGGCGGCGGGTTCCCGGACCCGTTCCTTGCCGCCGCGCTCCTCGTGGCGAAATACGGCTCGCTCCTCGTGCTGGATTCCGCGGACCCCGCCGACCTGCTGCCCCTGCTCACGCTGCGGCAGAACCTGTTCACCGACCCGCAACGGCCGATCCAGGTGGAGCCCGGCGTCTACCCGATCGCGTCCCCGACGGAATCGTCGCCCGTTCTCATCACGACGAACTTCTCCCTCACCTACTTCACCGTCCGCGGAGATGCCGAGGCGGCGAAGGTCCCCGCGCACCTTCTCATCGCGGACGTCGACGGCATGTCCGTGCTGACCGCGTGGGCCGCCGGGAAATTCACCGGGGAATCGATCGCGAAGATGCTCGCCGAATGCGGGATCCGCGAGAAGGTGACCCACCGGACCCTGGTCCTTCCCGGGATGGTCGCACGCCTCTCCGGCAGGATCGAGGAGCTGTCCGGGTGGCGTGTCCTCGTCGGTCCCCAGGAATCATCCGCGCTTCCGTCGTACCTGCGCCGCCTCCCCCCCGGAGCCTTCCTCCCCGTCCATGGCTGACAAGCCGGAAACGATCCGTTTCCATCCCGACGAGGTCGACGTCCCCCGGGTCCCCGGGGAATCGCTCCTTTCCCACGCCGTGCGCGGCGGTGTACCGCTCCTCTCGCCCTGCGGCGGGGAAAGCCGATGCGGCAAATGCCGGGTCCTGGTGGACGGCGGGACCCGCGGCGGCGACGACGCCGGGATGCTCACACGGACGGAAATCGCCGCGGGGATCCGCCTCGCGTGCCGCTGCCACCCTACCGCAGGCGACGTCTCCGTGACGGTGCTTCCCGGGAGCATGCCGGCCCGCCTCGCGGCGTACCTCGACGGAAAAGACCTTGCGGGGGACGAACCGTTCCTGCCCTTGTCCCGCCCCGCCACGGGGGGCGCTCCGCTCGGGATCGCCCTGGACCTGGGAACGAGCACCCTCGCCGCCACCCTCGTGGACCTCTCGGACGGAACCGTCCTGTCCCGCGCGACGGAGGACAACACGCAGATGGTCTGCGGCGAGGACCTCATCTCCCGCGTGGTGTTCGCCGAGGAGACGGCGGGCGGGTTCGAATTCCTGCGGGGCCGCCTCCTTTCGGGGGTGGACATCCTGGTGCGTCGACTGCTCGAGGCCTCCCCGGTAGCGGGAGAAATCACCGACGTCGTCGCCGCGGGGAACACCGTCATCTCCCACTTCCTGTACGGGATCTCCCCCTCCCCGATCCGCCGGCCGCCGTACCATCCGGTGCGGAAGGAATACCCCGCGGTCTCCGGCGAAACCCTGGGAACCGGTTCGGCGACGGCGCGGGCGACGTGGCGGATCTTCCCGTCCCTGGGGGGATTCGTCGGCGGCGACGTGGTGGGGGGGATTCTCGCCTCGGGGATGCACCGGAACGAGGAGGTCAGCCTGCTCTTCGACGTCGGCACCAACGGGGAGGTGGTGCTGGGGAACCGGGATTGGCGGATCGCCTGCTCCTCCTCCGCCGGACCCGCCTTCGAGGGGGGCGAGGTGGGCTGCGGCATGCGCGCGTACCCCGGGGCGATCGAATCGGTCCGTATCGAGCCGGAGACCGCAACGACGGAGTGGACGGCGATCGGCCGGGTCCGGCCGGCGGGCTTGTGCGGATCGGGCATCCTCGACCTTTGCGCCGAACTGTTCCGCACCGGGATCGTCGATCGGGCGGGACGGTTCACCTCCCGCGGCGCCGCGGCCCGCCGCTCGACGGAGCGCGGCGAAGCGTTCATCGTGGTCCCGGGGGAGAAGAGCGCCACGGGCCGCGACCTGTTTTTCTGCGAATCGGACCTGAAAAGCGTCCTGCGGACCAAGGCTGCCCTGTGCGCGGCCGCCGAGGCGCTGCTTGCCGCGGTGGGGCTTCCGCGGGAGGCCGTGGCGCGCGTCTACATCGCGGGGGGGTTCGGGAACTTCCTCGACCTGCGCTCCGCCCTCGCCATCGGTC
>Ga0316628_100001949_pt1 | contig 14965 bp, 17 predicted proteins | sample OWC_Aug_M2_C1_D5_FD_207648 | JGI IMG/M metagenome (GOLD analysis project Ga0316628, IMG submission 207648) | Wetland soil microbial communities from Old Woman Creek delta, Ohio, United States - OWC_Aug_M2_C1_D5_C | ecosystem: Environmental > Terrestrial > Soil > Wetlands | place: USA: Ohio... | reverse complement strand
TTCCCGTTGGAGCATCCGGTCCACGAGCCCGCCGAGCGTCGTGAGATCTTCGTGGAGAGCGCCCACCAGGGCATCGGTGCGCGCAGCCAGCGCCGGCAGCCGGGCATCCCGCAGCTCCTCGCCGAGAGACTGAACCGCGCCCGCGACCTTCTGGAGGCCGTCGATGGCCCCCTGGAGGCGCAGGAGATCCTTCTCGACGTGGGGAACGTGCTCGTCGCGCAGCGACTCCAGTTCCCTCTGCATCGCCTCCGAGGCCTTCTGGAGGCCGGCCAGGGCCTCTTCGGACTGGGGCAGACGCCGGTCCCGGATCACTTCGACCTCGCGCTGGATCGTCTGTGCCGCCTCGCTCATGAGGTCGAGGCGTGCAGAAAGTCCGGGGACGACGTGGTCCCGGGCGTTCTCGAACTCGGCGCGGGTGGCGAGGTAGGCACCCCGGACATCCTCGACCGCCGCCAGCGTCTGGTCGACCCGCGTCTCGAGATGCCGCTGCAGCTCCTGGAGGGTGGAGGCCAGCGCCGCGCCGGCCTCCCGGGTCTCCCCCAGCCCCTTTTCGAGCGTGGTCACGCGCTGATGAAAGGCTTCCAGCTCGGGACCGAGCGTCTCGCGTGCGATGCGCCCCACCAGGCGCTTCAGCCACCCGTGCGGCCTGGGTTCCGGCCGCTCGCTGGGGGGCTCCGCCCCGCCCGCGGGGGGATTGCCGCTCACAACGGGTCAGGCCCCGCTCTCGGCGACCTCGGGCTCCACGTGCAGGGTCACCGGCACGCGTACGTCACGGTGGAGGTGGATCTCGGCGGTGAAGGTTCCCAGGCGCTTGACGTGCTGCGCCAGGGCGATCTTCCTGCGCTCCACGGTGATTCCGCGCGCGGCCAGCGCCTCGGCGACGTCCGACGCCGTCACCGATCCGTAGAGGATGTCCTCCTCGCCGGCCCTGCGCTTGAACGTCAACTCCAGGCCCGCCAGCTTCGCCGCCATCGCCTCGGCCTCGCCCTTCTCCTTGGTCTGCGTGACCTCCCAGCGCTTCGTCTCCTGCTTGAAGCGGGCCAGGTTGGCGGCCGTCGCCTCGTAGGCGAGTCCCTTGGGGATCAGGAAGTTCCTGGCGAAGCCGGTCTTGACGTCGACGGTCGCGCCGCGGTCGCCGAGTTGCTCCACATGGTCGTTGAGAATCACCTTCATGCTTCAGCTCCTCCGTCGTCTGCTCCACCCCGGCGCAGTCGGAAGAAGGTGTCGGCCAGACCCAGGGCCGAGAAGACCAGCGCCACCGGAATCTGAAGGGCGAACACCACGACGCCCAGCCGTACCCACCGGTTCCCGCCGAACCGGCGTCCGAGGTAGAAAAGGATGATAGCGAGGCCGTGCACGAAATACAACCCGAGCACGGTCACCAAAAGGTTTGCAGCCAGCCACTTGGCCGGCTCGGTCGCAAACACCCAGCCGAGCCCGCCGACCACGAAGCCGACCGGCAGCCACTCCTCCGAGGCGTACAGGGAGAACGGCTCCGAGCCCCGCGGGAGCCCCAGCATGGGCAGCCGCGGCCGCAGCCAGAGTGCGCTCGTCAGCACGTAGAGCGCCGCGAACGCCGGCGTGAGGTAGGCCGCCACCTGCATGGCGCGAGCCACCAGATCCTCGCCCTCCGGCCCCTCCCCGAGCAGGCGGACCAGCTCCCCGGCGCCCGAGGTCATGCGCGCGAAGAGCTGCATCAGCCCGTCGCCGGGCATCGCCGGCCAGAACACCGCTGTCACGACCCCGCTCGAGATCGCCAGGGCGACGAGGGCGACGAGAGCGGCCCACCGCCCCGTGCTCCACGACCGGCGCAGCCAGGTCTCCACCGAGACCGCTGGCCACACGGCGACGAGCAGGTAACCCACGCACGCCGCCACCAGCCAGGGGGTCTTGAAGAGGAACACGGCAGCGACCAGACCGATCGCCACCCATCCCCACGCCACGAACGAGGTGCGGCCGGTGGCTACCACGTGCACCAGTGGCAGCGGCGCCAGCAGTGCGAGGAAGACCCCGACAAACGGCAGCAACGGCAGGCTCGCGAAGACCAGCAGGGAAAACAAACCCGCCATCCCCGGGCCGAACAGACGCAGGGATGGCGGTGCAGGGGCGACCGGGGAGGACGCCATCAACGGCGGACTCTCAGTCCCCCAGGAAAGGCAGCAGCGCCATCAGGCGCGCCCGCTTGATAGCCCTGGTCAGCTTGCGCTGGTAGATCGGGTTGGTGCCGGACACGCGCCGGGGAAGGATCTTGCCGGACACGGGCACGTACTGCCGGATGAGATCGAGGTCCTTGTAGTCGATGTACTCGATCCCCTCGGCGGTGAACTTGCAGGTCTTCTTCCGCTTGACGAAGTACTTCTTCTTCGACATCTCACGCCTCCTCGGCGGGGGCTGCCGCCGCCGCGGCCCCGGCGCGCTGTTCCCGCTTCTCGCGCTTGGCGGCCTTGTGCTCCGCCCGCACCTTCTCCATCTTGCGGGCGCGCTGCATCTCGCGGTCGAGGTTGAGGTTCAGGAACCGCAGCACCTGGTCGGAGAGCTTGAGCCTGTACTCCAGGGGCTTCACAGCGGTTCCGGGGCCTTCGTACTGCCAGAACACGTAGAACCCCTCGCGGACGTGCTTGATCGTGTAGGCAAGCGTGCGCTTGCCCCAGACGTCCTCCTTGACGATGGCGGCGCCCTCCTTGGTCAGGAGCTCCTTGAGCTCGCCGAGGAAGGCGTTGCGCTCCTCGTCCGACAGGGTGGGATTCAGAATGACACCGAGTTCGTACAGCGGCATGTGGTCTCCTTTCGGCCTTCGGCCCCCACGTTGACGTGGGAGCAAGGGATCCGCCATGCCCGGCGGAGTGGGGATTCTATGCGCACGCGCGGCAAAAGGCAAGCCGGGCGGGCCACCCGGGCCCGAGCGCCTTCCTCCAGGCGGCGCCCCGTGCGGCGCCGCGGCCCCGCACACCCACCACGCAGCGCCAAGGTCAGGGGTCTGGTCAGTCGGTCGTCGGGGCGGCGGAAGATGCCTGGTTGAACTGGGTGGCCGCGCGCGGAACGCCCAGGCGCAGCACCGCCTCGACGCAGTCGGCGGCGCGCTTCACCATTGCCGCCACCGTCTCCCGCTCGTCCTTCTCGAACGGGGCGAGGACGTACTCCGCGAGGTCGTCCCACGGATGCTCTCCCCGGATGCCGAGGCGCAGCCGCGGAAACCCCTCGCCGAGGGCGTCGACGAGCGAGCGCATGCCGTTGTGGGTCCCCGGGCCTCCGCTCTGGCGCAGCCGGAGCTGCCCGAGGGGCAGCTCGACGTCGTCCACAACGACGAGGCACTGCCTGGGGGTGAGCTCCTCCCCCTCGCAGAAGAGCGAGACGGCATCGCCCGAGAGGTTCATGAACGTCTGCGGCTTGACGAGCCAGGTGGGACGGCCGCCGCTTCGGCGGGCGACCCTCGACCGGTAGCGGGTGCGCCAGCTGTCCATGCGCCACCGGCGCGCCATCTCGTCTACAACCGCGAAGCCCGCGTTGTGACGTGTGGCCGCGTACTCCGCGCCGGGATTGCCCAGCCCCACGACCGCCGCGATGTCCATCCTTGTGAGGCGCCCGAGCTACTCGGTCTCCTCGCCCTCCTCGGCCTCGGCGGCCTTGCCGCGCTTGATGACCTCCGGCTCGGCGCCCTCTTCGGCCGCGGCTGCGGCAGCGGCCTCCTCGGCGACCTTCTCCTCCTCCTTCTCGGCGCGATGTGTGGCGATCGTAACGACCACCTTGTGCGGGTCGTCCGCCAACTTCGCGCCCTCGGGAAGCGGAATGTCGGCCGCGGTGAGGTGCTGCGAGAGCTGCAGGTGGCTGATGTCCACTCGGAACGACAGCGGGATCTCCTCGGCCGGGCACTCGACGTGCAGTGTGCGGCCGACCCAGTCGAGAAAGCCCCCGACCTTGACGCCCTCGGCCTCACCCTCGAGCACGATGGGGACCTCGACCTTGAGGCGCTGGCCCTTGATCACGCGGATGAAGTCCAGGTGGACGTACTGACGGGTGATGGGGTCGATCTGAGCGTCGCGCACCATGGCGTGCCGCTCCTGCTTCGTCCCCTTCATCTTGAGCAGGAAGACCGTGTTGCGCCCCTTCTCCTGGCGCAACAGCTCGGTGACGGCATGCCGGTCGATCACCACCGGCACCGACTCCTTGCCCCCGCCGTAGACGACCGCGGGAATCAGTCCCTGCTGGCGCAGCTTTCTGTTCGCACCCTTGCCGGCGGAGCTGCGACGCTCCACCTCGATGACGAGCTCAGCCATAAAACCTACCTCCGCCCCGGCGGACGCGCCGCGAGGGGGGTGTACTCTACCACAAGACCCCGCAAGAGTCGACCTCGGAACGCACCCAGCCTGTGTTCCCGGTGCCCCGTACCCCGTGCCCTGCCGCTAGACGAACAGGCTCGAAACCGAGGTGCCCTCGTGGATGCGCCGGATGGCCTCCCCCAGCAGCTCGGCAACCGAGAGCTGGCGGATCTTGGGGCAGGCGGCCGCCGCCGCGCCGAGGGGGATCGTGTCGGTGACGATCACCTGCTCCACGGATGCGGCCTGGATGCGCTCGACGGCAGGCCCCGAGAGCACGGGGTGGACGCCGGCAGCGAGCACGCGGGAGGCTCCACGCGAGGTCAGCACCTCGGCGGTCTTCACCAGCGTGCCGGCGGTGTCGATGATGTCGTCCACGATCACGCACGGACGCCCCTCGACGTCGCCGATGACGTTGAGCACCTCGGCGTGGTTGGGGCTCGTGCGGCGCTTGTCCATGATCGCGAGGCCCGCCTCCAGACGCTTGGCGAAGGCGCGGGCGCGCTCGACGCCGCCCGCGTCCGGGGAGACGATGACCATGTCCGGGAGCTGCAGGCGCCGGATCTCGTCGATCAGGACCGGTGCGGCGAAGAGGTGGTCCACCGGAATGTTGAAGAAACCCTGGATCTGGGCCGCGTGCAGGTCCATTGAAAGGATGCGCGTCGCGCCCGCCGAGGTGATGAGGTCGCAGATGAGCTTGGCAGTGATCGGGACGCGCGGGCGGTCCTTGCGGTCCTGGCGCGCATAGCCGAAGTAGGGGATCACCGCGGTGAGGCCGTTCGCCGAGGAGCGCCGACACGCGTCCAGCAGGATCAGCAGCTCCATCAGGTTGTCGTTGGTCGGCGGGCAGGTGGGTTGGACGACGTAGACGTCGCCACCGCGCACGTTCTCTTCGATCTGGACGCCGTTCTCGCCGTCCGAGAAGTTGTACAGGCGCAGCTGCCCCTGGGGGATCTGCAGGTAGTCGCAGATGCGCTCCGTCAGGTGCGGGTGAGCCCGGCCGGAGAAGACGACCAACGGGTTGTTTTCGTGCATTCCCACCTCGCGACCACGGGTCTGGCTGGGGCGGCAGGACTCGAACCTGCAAATGCGGGATCCAAAGTCCCGTGGCTTACCATTTGCCGACGCCCCAGTCGGGGCCGAGTCTAGTGCCCCGGCTGTCGCCTGTCCACAACACTCAGAGGCTCCCCCGAGCAGCGTTCCTACCGCTCCTCGTCCTCGCCCTCCTCGTTGGTCCAGTACTTCTCGCCGAGCAGGCGGTTCGCGATCTGCTGCGACCGCGTGCCCGCCGCGACCGCCTCGCCCGACGTCCCGCGCTCGGTGGCGACGCGCTCGTACTCGGCGAGGATCGCCTCGTCCAGGCGTTTTCTCGTGTCCGTGTTGAGCGGGTGGGCGATGTCGCGAAAGGAACCGTTGCGCAGGCGGCGCGAGGGCATCGAGACGTACACCGTGCCCTCCTTCCCCTCCAGCACCCGGATGTCGCCCACCAGGAAGCACCCGTCGAAGATCACCTGGGCAAACGCCTTGACCTTGCCGCCCTTGTTGAGGTTGATCCGCACCTCGCTGATTTCCATGACTCACTCCTCCCCAGCCGACGGCCGTGGGAGCGACGCCTCGCGGGTGAGCAACGGAACGACCAGCGGGCCGAGGCCCGCCAGCGTGGCGGCGGCCCTCCTCGCCCCTCCCTCGTTTCCGTAAAGACCGAACACTGTCCCACCGCTTCCCGAGAGCAGCGCGAGCATTGGCTGCGTGGCGTGCACACTCACCAGGCGCCGTCCGATCTCCGGCCGGAGCCGTTCGACCGTCGGCTGCAGGTCGTTGCGGCAGCCTCCGAGAGGCATCCCGCCGCCTGCACTCACCCACTTGTATATCGCAGAACCCCGGCCCGCGTCCAGCGCGGCGGCCCCGAGGGGGGGTGCGTCGAGCGCCCGGTAGACCTCCGCGGTGGAGATCGGCTCGGCTCCCGGCAGCAGCACCAGCCACCAGGGGGGCAGGTCGGGCAGTGGCGTCACCTCCGAGCCGCGCCCCACCCCCCACGCCACACCGCCGAGCAGGAAGAACGGAACGTCCGCTCCGAGCGACGCGGCCAGGGGCGCAAGCTTGTGAATTCCTTCACCAGAACCCCACAGACGCGAGAGACCGGCGAGCGCCGCGGCGGCGTCGGACGAGCCGCCCCCCAGGCCGCCGCCCACCGGGATCCGCTTGCGCAACACCATCCGGGCCCCGTGACCGCCGTGCAGCCGGGCGTCGAGCGCCCTCGCCGCCCTCAGCACCAAGTTGTCCTCGTCGCCCGCGACGGCGCCCGCGGGCTCCACGGCCAGCTCGAATGTACCCTTGGGCGCCGCCTCGAGGACGAGCTCGTCCCACACCCCGACAGCAGCGAACACCGTACGCAGCTCGTGGTAGCCGTCCGGGCGCCGGCCCAGCACCTCCAGGTGGAGGTTGACCTTGGCGGGGCAGCGAACGTGGACCCTCATGAGCCGCTCCCGCAGACCGGCGCCGAGAGCCAGGGGGGAGGCGCCGGCGGGTCGCCGGCCCGCCACGCCTGGATCACCAGCTCGGCCTTCTCGGGGCCGGCGGTGATGAGCAGGCCGGCGGGCACGCGCCCGACGGACTCCGTGATGTCCGCGGCCAGCATCGGGGTCTCCTCGCCCGACCGCGTGACGACCAGGCGCGTGAGGTGCGGCTGCGGGCCCTCGACGCGGGCCTGCCAGCGGAGTCCGGGGGTGGAGGCCTCCACCCAGCCTGGTGCCTGCGGGACCTCACGGGCACCAGCGGGGAGCAGGCCGGAGAGCAGCATCGCGGCGAGCCGCGCGTCGAGCGGCAGCGAGGAGGTGGCGGAGATCGGGAGCACCCCCGAGGGCAGCGGGTCACGGCAGCCCTCCTTGACCCGGTGGACCCACCCCCCATCGGGCCCGACCCACGCCGCCAGCGCGGCCCCGCCGGGCGGCACGGCGACGGTCAGCGACAGCCGCTCGCCGTCGGCCCGAACACCCAGGACGAGACCGCTGTGCCCGCAGCAGGACAGCCGGTAGAGGGCGGAGAAGGGGCGCGGCTCGGCGACCAGAGCCTGCCAGTCGACAGGGAGCGGTGCAGGTGGGGCCAGGTGGCGGCAGCCGGCGGCTGCCGCCAGGATCAAGAGCAGGAGGGCCGCACTACGGCCTGAGCGCACCCGTGACCTCGGCCAGCTTCTTCTCGATCCGTTCCTTCTGCCCCTCCTCCTCCGGGCCGAAGGTCAGGGCCTTCCTGTACGCCTCGGCGGCCCTGGCCTTTTCGCCGCGCGCCCGCAAGAGGTCGCCCATGTGTTCATTGACCGTCGCGTCGAACGGCTCGAGGCGCAGCCCCTCGGTGAGGTGCTTCTCGGCGCGGTCAAGGTCGCCCTGGCGGAAGTACACCCAGCCTAACGAGTCTTGGAAGGCGCCCGACGTGGGATCCAGGCTCACGGCCTTGACGAGCATCGTGCGCGCCTCGTCGAGGTTGACACCCTTGTCCGCGAACATGTAGCCGAGGTAGTTGAGCGCCGTCGCGTTATCGGGCTGCTTGACGAGCAGCTTGCGGAACTGCACTACCGCCTCGTCCCACTTCCCCGAGCGCTCGAGCGCCGCGGCATAGCCGAACAGCACCGCCAGGGAATCGCCGAGGCGCGCCAGCGCTTTCCCGCCTCGCGCCGCGGCCTCCGCGTAAAGCTTGCGGCGGTCGAGGGCGCCGATGGCCGCGACCACGTCCTCCGCGTCTCCATCGAACAGGCGATCCAGGACCGGTTGGGCCGCTCCCCCGTCTCCGGCCGCGATCCCGAACTCCACGAGCAGCGAGTCGCGCAGGCGGGTCGTTTCCCTCTGGTCCTCGATCGTGGTGTCGCGGACGAAGGCGAAGCCCTCGCGGTACGACTCTCGCAGCCTGTAGTATTCGCCCCAGAGCGCAAGCTGACGGCGGTCGAGCGGTCCGTTGGAGACCTTCCGCAGCCACGTCAGAGCCGCCTCGGGCTTGTGGTCGAGGAGTTCGAGGGCGGCGCGCTCCTCGGCGATCTCGGTCGCGGCCTCTTCGCCGTCCAGCTTCTTGGCCTGGACCTGCTTCCACAACCCGTCGAGGAGCGTCCGCGCCTCCGGGAGGCGCCGGCTGTCGATCAGCAGGCGCGCGAGACCCAGCTGGGCGTCCGGATCGTCCGGGTCGCCTGCGATCGCGCGCCGGTAGAGCTGCTCCGCCGCATCCACGTGGCCGGCGCTGGCCTCCAGCATCGCCTTGAGCAGCAGCGCGTCGCGCTGGTTCGGGTTGCTCGCGAGAACCTGGTCGAGCACCTCCGTGGCCTTCTCGCGGTCACCCGCTCTCGCCAGCAGCGTCGCCCACCGCGTCAGGCCAGTGAGGGTCGCCCCTTCCTTCTTGAGGAACTCACCCAGGACGTCCGCCGCCTCCTTGAACTTGCGCTCGGCGGCCAGCGTGTCCACCAGCTCGAGGGTGGCGCGCGGTCGCAGCTCCGGCACCGCCGCGGCGCGCTTGAGGTAGGCGGCAGCCTCCTCGTACTTGCCGGTCTGCCGGAGCGCCTGGCCGGCCAGCACCCACAGCCTCGGGTCGTTGGGGTGCTGGTCCAGCAGGGCCTGCACGTGCAACCACGCCTGCGACCCCTTGCCCATGCGAAGGAGCGACTGCGCCAGCACCATCCGGGCCTGGTCCCCCTGCGGGAAGGCGTCCACGCCCTTGGTCAGGTGAGCGACCGCCGCGTCCAGCTCGGCCTCGGACTGGGCCGTCTGCGCGAGCAGGATTCCCAGTGTGGCCTCTCCACCGGGCGTGAGGTTCGGGACCTTCCGCAGCTGCTTGACTGCCTCGTCGCTCATGCCGGCATCCGCGAGCGCGAGGCCGAACTCCTCCGCCAGCTCCGGATTGTTGGGGTCGAGCTCACTCGCCCGGCGGAAGAGCTTCAGGCCCTCGGCAATCTCGCCGGAGGCCAGGCGGATCTGCGCCTCGGCGACCAGCGTGAGCGCCTCGGCGGAGCTGCCGGTCTGCTCTGCGGGCCGCTCCTTGGCAAGACCGGGAGTGACCAGAAACAGCGCAGCCGCCGCCATGAGAATCGTTCCCAGACCTCGCGTCACCCTCACCTCCGGCCGTATTGTAGTCTTTTCCCGGGGTCTTTCATTCCGGGTCTTCAGGGCTTGTCGCTCCACGTGGGCACCGTGGTCTTCGCCTCTGACGGCAGGACTGCGACGTCCCGGGCGCCCACGATGCCGACCTGCCCGCGCACGCGTCGTCCGCCTTTCGCGAGGACAAGCAGGGCCTCGCCGCCGACCGCCACCACTTCCTCGCCCGCCGCAGCGAGTGCGAGAACCGGGGCCGGCAGCGGGGTGCGGAAGTGCTCCTTGAGCGGGACCTTTGCCGGGGGGTCCACCTTCAGCGCGAGCACCTCGCCGGTCGCGCCGGTGCCGAGCCCCACGAGCACGTCCGTGCCGCCGGGCGCCAGGCACAGGCAGCGAACCTCGCCGGAGATCGGCAAGGCGCCGCGAACCTGCCCCCCGCCCAGCACCACCACCAACGGCGTGGCTCCCCCGATCGCCGCAACGGCGAACCCGCCGTCGTTCGCGATCACGACATGACTCGCGTCGCCCGGGAGCGCGACCGCTTGCGGCGTCCCGAACTCCATGGCCGCAACGAGGATCAGGGCGTGCGTCCCCGCCTCGGCCGGGATCACGGCCACGATGCGCCCGTCCAGCGACGACGCGGCGCGGCGCGCTCCCGTCAGGCCGGGGAGCGGGTGGCGTTGCAGCGGAACCCGCTCGGGGTACGAGAGGGTGGCGAGCACCCCGGGCATCACCACCTGCATGCGGTCGTACTCGTCGAAGAACAGCGGGAAGACGCGTCCCGCCCACCGCTCGGTCCCGCCGCTCGCGGCAATGACCGCCGTGGCGTCCTCACCCCCCAGGGGGACGAGGATGCGCCCGTCGGGGGCCGCGAAGACCGCCAGCCCCTCCGAAGGCAGAGTGACCTTCCGGACAACGGTCGGGCCTGCGACGTCCACGAACACCACCTCGTGGGGACAAAGGACTGCGGCGACGGTTGCGGCGAGCAGAGCGGCGCCAGGCATCCGCAGAGTGTACAGCGTTGGGTAGACTGGGCGGGTGTCCGGGAAGCTGGCTGCCGAGATCAAGGGTTTCGCGAGGGACACCCTGGGCTTCGACCTCGTGGGCATCACGACCGCTCAACCGCTGGCGGGCGCGGAGCACCTCGCCCGCTGGGTGGCCGACGGGGCTCACGGCGACATGGGCTACATGGCCGAGACCGCGCACGTGCGCGGTGACCCGAGGCGCATCCTGCCCGGCGCCCGGAGCGTCGTGTGCGTGGCGATGAGCTACCACACCGGGCCGGAGCCGCCGGAGCTGGTCGTCCGGCGCGGACGGGTCGTCGTCGCGCGCTACGCCAGGCGCAAGGATTACCACGAGGTCATCAAGGCCCGTCTCGTACGCCTGGGACGGTTCGTCGCCGAGCGCGCCACCGGGGCGCAGTGGCGCGCCGCCTGCGACACCGCCCCCGTTCTGGAAAAAGAGCTCGCCCAGCGCGCCGGTCTCGGCTGGATCGGGAAGAACACCTGCCTGATCAACCGCACGTTGGGGAGCGAGCTGTTGCTCGGCGAGCTTCTGACCAGTGTGGAGCTGCCCGCCGACACCCCCGAGATGGACCGTTGCGGGACGTGCGACGCGTGCCTGGCAGCCTGTCCGACCCGCGCCCTCCTCGGACCGCAGAGGCTCGATGCCAGGCTCTGCATCTCCTTCCTGACCATCGAGAACCGGGGTCCGATGCCGTTGGCGCTCTTGCCCGCCCTCGGGGGCCACCTGTTCGGTTGCGACATCTGCCAGGCGGTCTGCCCGTGGAACCTCCATGCGCCGCCGTCGTGCGCGGCACCTCTTGCCACCCGGGGGCCGCTGGCCCGCCTTCCGTGGGAGGCTGTGGCGCAAGCGGACGCGGCCGCCTGGGCACAGCTCTCAGCCGGCACGCCCCTTCGCCGTCTCGACTTCCGACGGATGCGCCGGAACCTGGCCGCGATCGCCCCGGCGGTGCGCCCGGAAGACCCCGAGGAAGGATCACGATGACCGAGGATCCCCGCTGGCGGCCCCTGATTGCGGAGGACGAGATCCCTGAGGGCGGTTTCACCTTCTCGTACCGGGCCGGTCCGACCACCGAGACCGGCATCCTCCTCCGCACGGCAGCCGGCGTCCGAGCGTGGCGGAACGTCTGCCGGCACCTCTCGGTGCCGCTGGACCACGGGGACCCCGGCCGCTTCCTCACGACGGACCGGGCCCACCTGGTGTGCGCCCAGCACGGTGCGCTGTACCAACCCGAGGACGGCGTGTGCGTGGCGGGCCCGTGCCGCGGCGCCGGCCTGCGCCCGCTCCCAATTGAAGTGCGGCGGGGCGTGGTGTGTCTCGATACCACCTCGCTTCCGATTCCGCTGGCTGCGCTTGGACCCGCTCCTTGACTTTTTGGCCCAGCCGGGCTATAAACCGCCCCTCAGGGGGGCCAAATAGGCTTCCTCACGGAGGTGCCGGCCCGCCGGGACCAGTAAAGAGGAGCGAACAACGCGGGCTCCCACCGCGCTCGGGCAGCCGGTGATCTCCCGCGTGTGCTAAGTTGCACAACGACAATAACGAGAGTACGCTTCGAACCGGCATCGCGAGATGCCAACCTCAGGCAGGAGGAAAGGAGAGCTGAGATGCGCAAGAGTCAGGTTTTCGTTGGTGTGTTGCTGTTGGTCGCGGCCGTCCTGGCCGTCGGCTGCGCGAAGCCCCCACAGCAGGAGATCGATGCTGTGAAGGCCGCGCTGACCGCCGCCGAGCAGGCTGAGGCCCCGAAGTACGCCGCCGAGGCGTGGGACAAGGCCCAGCAGGGCATGAACGCGGTCAACGCCGAGCTCGAGGCCCAGAACGCCAAGTTCGCGCTGTTCCGCTCCTACACCAAGGCCAAGCAGCTCATCGCCGACGCCACCAACGCCGCCAACGCCGCCAAGGAAGCCGGCATTGCGGGCAAGGAGAAGGCGAAGAACGAGGCCAAGGCCGCCATCGACGCCGCGAAGGCAGCTCTAGACGGTGCGAACAAGCTGTTCGCCGACGTCGAGAAGTGCCCCAAGGCCAAGAGGGCGAAGGAAGTGAAGAAGGACCTCGAGACCGTCAAGGGCAACCTCGAGGGGTACAAGAACCAGGTCGCCGAGCTTGATGGCAAGTTCTCCAAGGAGGACTTCTTCGGCGCCAAGGCGCAGGCCGATACCCTGAAGGGTCAGGTCGAGCCGGTTGCCAAGGACCTCGAGGGCATCAAGACCAAGTTCAAGTGCAAGTAAGCCTTTTGCGTTACGATCAAGAGCGAACGGCGGCGGGAAACCGCCGCCGTTCTGCTATGCGCGCGGCGCTCGCGCTGGCCGTGGCAGCGGCTGCGGCCGGCTGCTCCCACCACGCCGCGTACGAGGTGGAGGGCGCCCGGCGCGCCGCGAAACACGCCGTCGCGATCGTCCGGCCAACCGCCCCGAAGCAGGCCAGGCTCATCGAGCAGCTGGTCGCGCTGGCCGAGATCGCGACGGCCGCCGAGACGAACGCCCCGTGGTGGGAGGGATCCCTCGGGAGAACCCAGGCGGCGTGGCTGCGCGTCGCGCGTGCGTCGCACGAGGCCACGGCGTCCGTCAGGTCCGTGCTCGACCAGGCCCGAATGAGCTACCGTACGACGTACCCCGACGTGCGCAACGAGGTCGTCCGCGCGCAGGCCGAGATCCGAGAGGCGGGCATGGCGCGCCGCGAAGCGGCGGCGATGGAGAACGCCATCATGGGCCTGAAGCTGGCCGAGAAGCTGGCCGCTGGAGGTCGTCACGGGCAGGCGCTGGACGAGCTGCGGCAGGCGCGCAACAACGCGGCCATCATTCACCACACGTGGGCGTCGCTGCACGCGCGCCTGGCGGACCCCGCCAACCTGCGGACGTGGAAGAAGTGGGTGGAGCTCACCCTTGATGAGAGCCGGCAGACGGGCGACTCGGTGATCCTGGTGGACAAGCTGCGCCGCAGGGTCACGATCTACCGTTCCGGCCAACCCGTCGGTCGCTTCCCCGCAGAGCTGGGCGCCAACGGTCTGCGCCGCAAGGAGCACGCGGGCGACCGCGCGACCCCCGAGGGGATGTACCGTGTGGTCCAGATCAAGGAGGCGCCGCAGACCAAGTTCTACAAGGCGCTCCTGCTCAACTACCCCAACGACGAGGACCGCATGCGATTCGCGCTCGGTCAGCGCCGGGGGGAGATCTCGGCCAGGGCCGGGATCGGCAGCCTGATCGAGATCCACGGCGCCGGCGGTGAGGGCAGGGACTGGACGGACGGGTGCATTGCGTTGACCAATGAGGACATGGACCGCCTGTTCCGGCAGGTGCGCCTCGGAACTGCGGTTACGATTGTCGGGTCCTATGAGCACTGAGCCCGAGGTGACCACCCCTGTTCAGGAGCCAGCGCCGAAGAAGCGGTGGCTGCCTGCGGTCGCGCTCTTCTTCGTCGCCGTCCTGGTGCTGTGCTGCGGGAGCGCGGCGGTGCTCGCGCGCCTCGGCCGGCCGTTCGTCGCCAGTCCGTTCAACGCCACGCCGTCCGCGGCCGTCACCGACGCCGACGTTTCGCTCCTGCGCAGGCGCGCGGTCGCGGCCGAGAAGGAGATCGAGAAGGTTCACCCCAAGGGCGTCTTCATCGTCGTGGATACCTACAGGAACCGGCTCCAACTCGTGGAGAACGGCAAGGTCATCCGGACGGCGGTGTGCTCGACGGGGACCGGCATCGTGCTGAAGGACCCGCGCAACGGAAAGACCTGGATCTTCGACACCCCGCTGGGCGAGCGCACGGTCGAGAGAAAGGTGAAGCACCCCGTCTGGGCCAAGCCGGACTGGGCGTTTGTCGAGGAGGGCGTGATCCCGCCGAAGGATCCCAACGAGCGCTTCGATGATGCCTCGCTCGGGGATTACGCCCTCTACATCGGGGACGGTTACATCATCCACGGAACGCTCTTCAAGAGCCTCCTCGGCCGCCGCGTCACCCACGGGTGCATCAGGCTCGGCGACGAGGATCTGGTGTTCGTGTACAAACATGCGCCGATCGGCACTCGCGTGTATCTCTATTAGCCTGGCGGCCGCAGGCGCCATGGCGGGCGACGTCCCGCCCGACCCCGCTCGTGTGGCCGCGCTGGAATTGGAGGCCGGACTGGCCAAGCGGCCCTCCGTCTACCTCGTCCTGGACCCCCAGCGAAGGATGCTCGAGATCAAGGCGCGGGGCACGATCCTGGACACGATCCAGCTCGCGGGCATCGAGATCATGAGCCAGCAGCCGGTGCTGCGCGCCCGCCACCCCGCCCATCCCCCGATCCCCGCCGTGTGGACCGTGAAGGAGGGCCCGGGCGACACCGACCGCGAGGTGGTTGCCCCCAAGGAGCTGCGCCCGGCACCCAAGGACGACGAGGAGGATGAGTCGGCCGAGCCCACGCCCGGCGCATCCCCTGCGGTGCCGACTCCCACGCCGACACCGGTGCCGATGCCTCCTCCGTCCTACCGCAGCCGGCTCACCAACGGCTGGGACCTCTGGATCACCGACACGTTGCCACCGCAGAGCCTCTTCGGCACGCTCGTGGCGGCGGTGCGCGACGGGTGGCGCCGCGTGCGCGGG
>Ga0316628_100001948_pt1 | contig 14967 bp, 14 predicted proteins | sample OWC_Aug_M2_C1_D5_FD_207648 | JGI IMG/M metagenome (GOLD analysis project Ga0316628, IMG submission 207648) | Wetland soil microbial communities from Old Woman Creek delta, Ohio, United States - OWC_Aug_M2_C1_D5_C | ecosystem: Environmental > Terrestrial > Soil > Wetlands | place: USA: Ohio... | reverse complement strand
GCGTCAAGTGAACTTCTTGCTCATTCAAATATACCTGACGTTGTGACATATCGACCCGCAGATTGTCGAGAATAAATACCGGTTCTCCTTGACCGTCTTGTCGCATGACCTTGTGTCGTATGGCAACACGGATACGTGCCAATAGTTCCCCAGCGCCAAAAGGCTTTGTCAGATAGTCGTCAGCACCTGCATCAAGTGCCTTAATCTTGTCCTGTTCCTGTTCCCGTGCAGAAAGAACAATTATGGGAATATCGCTCCATTCGCGTAATCTCCTTGTTACTTCTAACCCATCAATATCAGGGAGTCCCAAATCAAGCAATATTATATCCGGTGAACGTGTGGCAGCCTGCACAAGTCCCTCTTGTCCTGTTTGAGCTTCAATAAAGTTATACCCCTGGCCTTGCAGGACGATGCGAAGAAATCGCTGCATCTGGGGCTCGTCTTCTATGACCAGAATCATGCCTTTATCTTGTGACATTTTTATTCTTGTGATATACGCTGAACATTTCAGATTTCTTCCATTTCCAGCAATTTCGGTTTCCCGGTAATTGGGAGAGTAAATCGAAAAACAGTTCCTCCTCCAGGCCTGTTTTCAGCCCAAATATCACCCCCGTGGGCAGTGATAATTGCGTGACATATAGTCAAGCCTAAACCAATACCCCCTCTTGCCTTAGAACCACGTACAAATTTCTCAAAGATTCGTTTTTCTTCTCCATGAGGGATGCCAGGTCCACGATCTGCCAATTCCACAAGTAATCTATCTTCTTTCAACATTGCGGAAAGATCCAACGGTGTATCCTTTGGCGTATATTTTATAGCATTGTCCAAAAGATTCATTAAAACCTGTTCAATGAGCAGGGTATCAAAAGGAACAAGAGGTAAATCAATAGAGAGATTAATTGAAATCGGGTGTTCCTTGAGTTTTTCAGAATATCGGTTCAGTACTACTCCAATAATTTCTTCAATAGACTGCCACTCTTTTTTTATAACTATTGCACCTGACTCGAGGCGCGTCATATCAAGCACATTGCGAATAATTTCATTCAGATGTTCTGCTTCTTCATAAATGGTCTTTATAAGTTCTTTCTTGCTGTGCTTGTCCAGAGTTATATCTGGCTGAAGAAGTGTAGATGAAGCCCCTGTGATTGCAGCCAATGGAGTTCGCAAATCATGAGAAACAGAACTGAGGAGAGTATTGCGGAGGGTTTCGGTTTCTGCTTTTAGAAGAGCATTTTGCGCCTCTTCTGTAAGGAGTGCTCTTTCGATCGCGATAGCAGTCTGGTTTGCAAAACTTTCGAGAATATGCATCTGCTCCGAATCAAACATTCCCAGGGAGGAGACGGGTAAAATACCCAGTACTCCAACTGTCCGCGATGAAGTAACCAAGGGCAGATAAAGCGCCTTGGCTCCGGGAACCGTATCGGTTCCCAGACCGGCCTGCCGGCGGTGATCAAACGTCCATTGGGCAACCCCCAACTCACTCTGATCAAGGGCAAAGGTTTCCTCTGCGGTAATGGGAACAATTAGGTTTCCTTTCTCATCAGGAATCAGGATGACAACCTTGCTCGGGAAAGCCTCGCTGATATGTTCTTCAGCAATTGAACTTAAAATTTTGACTTCCTGCTCGTGCACAAGTTCTTTGCTGAGATTATACAGTGCTGCCGTCCTTCTTTCCCTGAATCGTGCTGCATTTGCCTGTTCACGCACGCGCAGCGTCAATTTGCTGATTACTAAGGCCACCACGAACATGACAATAAAGGTTACATAATAACTGATCTGGTGGACTGTAAATGTGTGGTACGGAGGAATAAAAAAGAAATCAAAAGAAGCCACACTGAGGAGCGCCGCCAGCAAAGAAGGGCCTTTACCGGTCCGGCTTGCGACGATCATGATACCCAGCAGATAGATCATGGCAAGATCAACGAGATTGAAATAGGGAAACATTAAGGAGGTAACGCCCGTGCATGCTGCAACAATTCCTAAACTGAGAAGCCAGCCTCTCATACCGAACTTCTGTGGGATCGGCTTCACTGTAAGCTTCGGCGCGGCCTCGCCGGTATCCCCTGAAATGACATAGACGTCTATGTCTCCGCTCCCGCGAACAACTTCGTCAAGCAGTGATCCGAATATTTTATCTCTCCATCTCGGATGGGTCGGTTTACCTATGATGATTTTGGTTACATTCCGTGTACGGGCATAATTCAAAATTTCCTCACTGGCCTTGTGCCCGGAGAGAGTTACGGTTTCAGCTCCAAGGCTTTCGGCCAAACGCATATGATCAGATAGGTGTCTGAGATCGCTTTCAGATGGCTTTACCGCTGTCGGAGCTTCAACATATACGGAAATCCAATCTGCCCGAAGGCCGGCTGCCATTCGCTTGGCTGCCCGGACAAGGCGGATTGAACGAGGGTTCGCGCCTATACAGACCATAATTCGCTCGGCAGCAGGCCATACTTCCTTTACCCCTTTAATATTCCGGTAATCCTGCATCTGTGCATCAACCCTTTCAGCAGTCCGGCGCAGCGCCAGCTCTCTCAGGGCGAGCAAGTTTCCCTTACGAAAGAAATTCTTTCTCGCACGTTCGGCTATTTCAGCGACATAAACCTTTCCTTCCTTTAGCCTCTGCAGTAGTTCTTCAGGCGGAAGGTCTATGAGTTCTATTTCATCAGCCCGGTCAAGGAGAAAATCGGGAACAGTTTCACGTATCTGGATGCCCGTGATCTGGGTGACTACATCATTCAGACTTTCAAGGTGCTGCACATTCATCGTGGTATAAACTGAAATCTCTGCGCCAAGCAGTTCGTATATGTCCTGCCACCGGTTCTTATGACGTGAGCCCGGAATGTTTGTATGAGCAAGCTCGTCAACCAGAATGAGCGCGGGTTTGCGACTGAGAGATGCATCGATATCGAATTCGTTCAATGTTGTCCCGCGGTATTCAACGGGACGGCGTGGAATTACTTCAAGTCCCGCGAGGAGTTCTTCTGTTTCTTTCCGTCCGTGAGTCTCCACAACTCCAACAACCACGTCGACACCCTCTGCCCGTTTTTGTTGAGCAGACGAAAGCATCGCGTAAGTCTTACCCACCCCAGGTGCGGCGCCGAAAAATATCTTCAGTTGCCCTTCTCGGCTTCGCTCAGCTTCACTCCGCATATGATCAATAAGTAAATCGGGATCAGGCCGTTGTTCTTCCATTCTTTAACTCCATGCTCCATTTTATTGTCGCACTTTTTATAACTATGAGCAAATGAACCTTTTTTGTGGACTAAGGACTACATAAGCCGACAGATATTACGAGACATGAAGCATTTCCTTTTTTTGCAATGTCATTAGGCCTAATCTCTCCTTCGGCGACCTCACCCTTGAAATATGTATCTGCAATATTGGATATCACCTTGATTTTACCTACTTTCTTTGCTTCGCATAACGGGCTTATTCGATACACAATAAGGGTGTCATTTACATGGATAGTCTTCTGTACATCTTCTGTTCCGCTATGGAACAGGTATACTGTCTGACAGACCTTCATGATAGTCTCAGCAATGTCGTTCTGATGGTAAAAAAAAGCTGGCAGATACGAGGCTGCAACAGCGGTTAAGGGATTCACTGCAGCTAATAGAAGCAGAATCACAATTAATGTTACTCCAATCTTTCTTTTCATCTTTTGTCCTTCCTTATGGCAATTTCTTCCCACCCTTATTTAAGGAGAGGAAAAGTCGGATTATTTGATTCCATCGAGTGCCGTATTTAACTCAAGCACATTAACCCTTGGCTCGCCGAGAATACCTAATTGTCTCTGCTCAGTATGGGCTGTGATAAGGGCCCGAACCTTCACCTCGTCTATTCCGCGGCTTCTCGCTACCCTCTGTATTTGATATTCAGCAGCTGCAGGACTTATGTGGGGATCGAGTCCGCTTCCCGAAGCAGTGACAAGATCAATAGGGATAGGCTTGTCATTATCCGGATTGGCGGATTTTAGATGATAAATCCTGTATTTCACTTCACGTAGCAGTGCAGGGTTGGTAGATCCCATATTGGAACCTGATGAAGCGGCTGAATTATACGGGAATGGAGAGGTTGCCGACAGTCTTCCCCATAAATATTTGGGACTGTCAAAGGGCTGTCCGATGAGAAAGGACCCCGCATGCTTTCCATTTTTTACAATGACACTCCCGTTCGCCTGAACTGGGAAAAACAATTGCGCAATGCCGGTTACAGCGAGCGGATAGAGGATTCCCGTTATTATGGTGAATACAAATAATGAGACTATTACCGGTCGTATTCTTTCTGACATGTAATTACTTCATGCCAAATGCAAAAGAGTTATGGTTATGTCGATCAGTTTGATCCCCATGAACGGAACGATTAGACCTCCGAGCCCGTAAATGAGAAGGTTGTGGCGCAGCACAACGCCGGCCTTGAGCGGGCGATAGGAGACACCTCGCAGCGCCAACGGTATCAGAGTAATGATGATTAGAGCATTGAATATAACTGCCGACAATATGGCGCTTTGAGGAGTCGAAAGCCCCATAATGTTAAGTACGGCGAGCTGAGGATATGTGAAAACAAATGCAGCAGGGAGAATCGCAAAGTATTTTGCCACGTCATTGGCAATACTGAATGTCGTCAGCGAGCCACGCGTCATCAGGAGCTGCTTGCCGATTTCGACGATCTGAAGCAGTTTGGTCGGATTAGAGTCAAGGTCCACCATATTGCCCGCTTCTTTTGCCGCCTGCGTTCCCGTGTTCATAGCAACTGCCACATCTGCCTGAGCAAGGGCCGGGGCGTCATTTGTGCCGTCACCAGTCATGGCAACCAGCCTGCCCCCTGCCTGATACTCCCGGATCAAATCCAACTTTGCCTGTGGCGTAGCATGTGCCAAGAAATTATCGACTCCGGCCTCCGCTGCTACAGCCGCTGCAGTAAGCGGATTGTCTCCGGTAATCATGATTGTCTTAATGCCCATCTCTCTCAGTTCTGCGAATCTTTCTCTTATGCCGCCTTTAACGATGTCATCGAGACGAATAACACCGAGTGTCTCTTTCCCTTCAGCGACTATCAATGGTGTACCACCCGCCCTTCCGATTTCTTTGACGATGTCTCTTACATCTTGAGGAAAGATGCCTCCATGTTTGTTCACATATGCTTCTACCGCATCTGCCGACCCTTTGCGTATTTCCCGCCCGTCAAGATCTACTCCGCTCATCCGCGTATGGGCTGAGAAAGGAATGAATTTCGCTTTAAGCGAGTGAATGTCACGTTCTCTGAGACCATATTTCTTCTTGGCAAGAATAACTATGCTGCGACCTTCCGGTGTTTCATCCGCTAGTGATGAAAGCTGAGCTGCATTGACAAGCATTTCTGCTTTTATTTCAGGAGCAGGGATAAACTGGGTCGCCTGCCTGTCACCAAGCGTTATGGTTCCCGTCTTATCCAGGAGTAGCACATCAACATCTCCCGCGGCCTCCACGGCGCGCCCGGACATGGCGATGACGTTAGCTTGGATCATTCGGTCCATCCCTGCAATGCCGATCGCGGAAAGGAGACCGCCGATAGTTGTCGGAATAAGACAAACAAGAAGCGATACGAGTACTACAATAGTGACCGGGGTTCCCTGTCCGGCTGATGTTACGCTGAATATCGAAAAGGGCAGTAGGGTTGCGACGGCAAACAAAAAGATGATCGTCATTCCGGCAAGTAGAATGTTGAGAGCAATCTCATTCGGAGTTTTCTGCCGCTTTGCCCCTTCGACCATGGAAATCATACGGTCGAGAAAGGTTTCACCGGGGTTTGCCGTAATCCGCACCACTAACCAATCAGACAGAACGAGTGTGCCACCGGTCACGGCGGAGCGGTCGCCGCCGCTTTCGCGAATGACCGGCGCACTTTCGCCGGTTATGGCGCTTTCATTGACCGAGGCAACGCCGACGACAACTTCGCCGTCGCCTGGGATAATATCTCCGGCTTCAACAAGAACGAAATCATCTTTCCTCAATTGGGAAGATGGAACAGTGCCGATCTTCGCATCCCGTTCGGGTTGTGAGAGCTTCTTTGCCTGCACATCTCTGCGCGAAGCGCGAAGTGCCTCTGCCTGTGCCTTGCCCCGGCCTTCCGCCACTGATTCCGCAAAATTTGCGAAAAGAACGGTTGCCCATAGCCAGATTGAAATATGGAGGATAAACCAAGGCGACTCCGTGCCGGGAATGAAAAGAGACCTGAAAAAAAGGAGCGTCGTCAGTATGCTGCCCACCTCTACTACAAACATTACCGGGTTGCGTACCTGTCTCATCGGATTGAGTTTAACCAGCGAATGGATGAACGCGTGCCAAATAATCTGCGGATCAAAAAGGTTGCGCTGTTTGTTCTTATGATTCATGAAAACGCCTCCCATCTACTTATGCAGCATCAGGTGTTCAGCTATCGGTCCCAGCCCAAGGGCGGGGAAGAATGTCAGTGCGCCGACTATTATGACCACGCTTGCCAAAAACAGGATAAAAAGTGGGGTATGAGTCGGCAGCGTGCCCTCACCTGGTGGCACATATTTTTTTACGGCCAGAGAGCCGGCTACGGCGAGCATCGGTATCATGGTCCAAAACCTTCCGAAAAGCATGGCTATCCCACCCAGAGTGTTGTAGAACGGCGTATTGGCATTAAGTCCGCCGAAGGCGCTGCCGTTATTGTTTGACATGGATGAAAAGGCATAGAGCATCTGTGAGAACCCATGTGGCCCGGGGTTAGAGATACTCGACACGCCTGAACTGGTAACGGATGCAACAGCGGTCCCAAACAGTACAAAACAGCAGGGTGCCAGGATAACTATCGAAGCCATTTTCATTTCAAATGACTCGATCTTTTTGCCAAGGTATTCCGGTGTCCGGCCAACCATTAGTCCGGAGATAAAGACCGCCACAATAACAAAAGCGAGCATGCCGTACAGGCCGGAACCGACGCCGCCGAAAACTACCTCGCCCAACTGTATCATAACCATGGGTGCTAACCCTCCCAGTGGGCTAAAGGAATCGTGCATGGAATTGACAGAACCGTTTGACGCAGCAGTTGTCGCGGTTGCCCAGAGCGCAGAATTTGCAATGCCGAAGCGTGCCTCCTTACCTTCCATGTTGCCTCCCGGCTGAAGATTGCTCGAAGTTTGATCTACGCCTGCCGCGGTAAGAAGTGGGTTCCCGGTCTGCTCTCCGGTATAACATAAGATCAGGAGCGGGATGAATAGAACAAACATAGCTGCGAGCAATGCCCAGCCCTGTCGTTTGTCTCCGATCATCCTGCCGAAGGTGTAACAGAGCGCGGCAGGAATCAGCAGGACTGCCAATACCTCCAGGAAATTCGACAGAGGAGTCGGATTCTCAAACGGGTGTGTGGAGTTAGTATTGAAAAATCCGCCGCCATTTGTCCCGAGTTGCTTAATTGCGATCTGCGAGGCTGCAGGACCCATCGGCAATGTCTGCCTGGCAACCTGTACCGACTCTGTGACTGGTTTCCCATCGGCAGTCATGACGGGTTTTCCATCTGCATCAAGTTTGGGATTGTCATAGGTAATCGTCTGCAGGAGCAGCACATTTTTATAGGGACTGAAGTTTTGCACCACTCCCTGCGATACAAGCATCACGGCCATTATGAGAGAAAGGGGGATCAAGATATAGAGAATAGAACGGGTAATATCAACCCAGAAGTTGCCGATTGTACTCGCTGTCCGCCGTGTAAATCCCCGGATAAGGGCAACTAAAACAGCCATCCCCTGAGCGGCCGAGACAAAATTCTGAACGCCGAGCCCCATCATTTGTGTCAGATAGCTCATGGTCGATTCCCCGCCATATGCTTGCCAGTTTGTGTTGGTGATGAAACTGACTGCGGTATTGAAGGCCAGATTCGGCGTGACTCCCGGGAACCCCTGCGGGTTCAGCGGCAGCATCCCCTGAAGACGCAGAATCATGTACAAAAGAAAGAAAAAGGCGAGTTTGAAAAGAATCGCAGCTCCTGCATACGCTTTCCAGGACATCTCGTCCTCAGGACGTATCCCGAACATGCGGTAAATCAGCCGCTCCAGCGGACCAAGGATACGATCAAGTCCGCATGGCTCGGACTGATACACCCTTGCCATATAACCGCCGAGAGGTTTGACAAGGGCGACAAGTACGATCAGGTATAAAATTATCTGCAGAATGCCGTTCGCTGTCATGAAAATATTTCCGGCTTCATAAGAGCTATTAATAGATAGATCAAAAGACCAACGGCAATAATACCGCTTATCCAATAAAGAGTTTCCACTGTCATCTCCTATTCTCCATTTGTTCCATTTCTTACTTCACTTTTTCTGCAAGCCTTATCAGCAGCCATGTGAGACCGAAAAAACCTGCAATAATTCCAATATATAACAGATCCATTCGCCTCTCCTCTTTCAAAGCATAGCAGAGAGACAAATAAGGATAGTGCAAAAAATGGGCTTTTACGTATAAAGATTTTATTAAGACGGAGATACTTGAATTGTGCTACATTTCCGATCAGGCAGTTTTATAGGTACCCTCTGCCCTGCGGTCGCACAGGCAATGTGGTATTTTTCATCTTCCGCTATACTAAGGAACATCTTCCTTCCAATAGCATTGTTAGTTTTGTCGGCGCATTTCGTGTAAAAATCGATAGCTTCCTGCTCCATCTTTATCGCTGTTTGAATAGTGTTCATTGTCCCTCCTCATATCCGATGACAAAGTAAACAGAAATAACTACACCCTTACGTACCATTCATATTTCATATGGAACTTTCAGCCTTATATTTACAACATTCAAACGGTCAAATTTTTTACTTTAACTTTCCCGCTTCGGCTTTTCCTAGTTCAATCCTTGCGTTGGCAAGTTTCTTATAATACTTACAGGCTTTTTCTATATTCTTAGCAGCAACTGCCTTCAATAGATCGCCCTCAATTTCTGCAACCTCAAGCCGCTTATAATAATCAAGCATTTCCATGAAATGTGCCATAACGATTTTCCCGGTAAGCAAAGGATGATTGTTTGTAACATTATGTTGCTTGTACATTAAACCATGCTCTAACTCGACTTCAAGCCCAACCCTGAAGTCTTCCAGTGGAATCTTCATCTTTTCAGTATTTACATGTGGCAGAATAATACGAGCTTCTTTCATAGTGACCTGCGGTGTCTTCAATTTCGTCCAATCCCTTATTTTCAATTCCTTGCATACTCTTTTTACTTCTTGTAAAGTCACATACTCAGGCAGTTTCATAAGACCTCCATGTCATTGTATTTTTTTATCAAGTCCCCATCCTCTTTATATGTAGCTCTCTCCTAAACACTTATTTAGAAGCGCCTCAAATAAGATAAACCCGGTCATCTCATGATTCTATTTTGTATGACTGTCTTCCTCCCAGATTCCGAAGTTATTATTTTCAGTATCATGACAAATCGCAAAATAGCCAACTCCAGGAATAGGTTTCTTCGACACAACAATTTCACCTCCCAACTCTAATATCCTTGCTGAGCATTCCTCAACTGAAGGAACATCAAAATATATTATGGTTGTTTGCCGGGGACTAAATCTTTTGATAATGCTACTACTAACGCGTTTTTCACCATCAGCTGTGATAAGCAAATAATTCTTCCTACCAGGAACCTTGTAAATCTCCCATCCAAAAAGTCTATTGTAGAAACTTTTTGCCCTATTAAGATCATCGGCAGGAATTTCAAAATGAATCTTCATAGACATCTTGGTATCCTCCTTCTGATCTACAAGATGGGTATATTAGAGATATCAGTGATAATCCATTTTTGTAATTGATCTGTGCTTCCTGATTCTAATGGTGCCATTCTCAGAAATCGATCTTCGTCCCTTTGTGTCTTCAGGGTTCTGCGCCTCTAATGTTATGGATTTAAGCTTAACGATATATCCCTCTTTGCCCATATAGATCTCTCTTCGAAATGTTTAATAATCTCGTTCCTTATTACATTTTTAGGCGGAGACGCATTACATCCCAAGAAAAGAAAGATGCTAATCAAGAAAGTACATAAAGCTATACCGAAGTTTTTAATCATAACAGTTCTATAATGTTATCTGCGTTTTTGCATCTTAATCAAAAATATTATAGCAGCCCCTAGTTTCTTGAACTCAGGTTGGTCACTTTGTGCTATTATTTCTTTCTCCTTTTCTCCTACAACTCCCCCGGTAGGTCTCGCACAACCAGGCTTAAATTCCTGTGGCATACAAACCTCCTTTCATATTGTTGATTTTGTTACCTGATCCTACAGAGTAGCCATAAGATGGTGATTTCTTAACGAAGCGTTTTTTATCCAAACCCTGTTAAAAGCACCACTATGACTATCTTATTTGATCAGTTCAGCTCCCTAAGCCTATTCATAGTCATACGATTATTTCAGCCTTGCCTCAACTGCCTTCCAGTTGATGTTCTTGAAGAATGCTCCGACATAATCTGCTCTCTTCAAACCATAATCAAGCATAAAGGCATGCTCAAAGACATCCATAATCAGAAGAGGATTACATCCGGAGGGATGTGAGACATCATGTTCATTGACCCAGAAATTTATCAGCTTCCCACTCTGTATGTCCTGATAGAGTATCACCCAGCCGATGCCGCGCATTGCTCCCGTTGCCTTGAAATCCTTCTCCCAACCTTCGTAGCTTCCGAAGGCTTCTGAAATCTTCTTTGCTAGCGTTCCATTCTTGGCAATCGGAGTTTTACCCCCAAGATTTTCGAAATAGTATTCATGCAGCCTCATACCATTGAATTCCCAACCAAGGCGACGTTTTAGTTCCGCAAATTCTATTGTACCGGCTTTATCCGCCTTGAGCATTTGATCGAGGGCTTCGAGAACTTTGTTTGTATTCGTTACATACCCCTGATAAAGCGTAAAATGATTCTTGAGAAGTGTCTCGCTGAATCCTTCCATACCAATAAGTTTTGTATAATCCTTCGCAGTGTAAGCCATAGATGTTCCCTCCTTTGCGCTTCTGACAGCATAGAATCATTGAAAGCCAATGCAATTCCTCCCAAGGTTGTCATGGTGAAAAATTCACGCCTGCTTATAACCTTAGCACTTGTTGTTTCTTCAGTCATCTTGATGCCTCCTTAAAAATCATGCTGTGCTATGGCTCAAGTATTTATACAATATTGACTTGAAACTATGCCTCATCTCAATCCGGAACCGCCGGGAGTCACCGGTTCCATTTGCATTCCGGAATCTTGTATGAACCATCGATCAGCGAAGCCTCTGGGCCGTAGAAACGGCCAGCCATGAATAATGGACCGCCAGGGATCCACTTTGCCCCTTTCCCGCCTTCCGGCGCCTCGTGCTGAATGTAAAGCGTCAGCGAGCCATCGCGTCGTTGCATTTCAATTCAGTTGCCCTTGAAGACGTTCATGTTACGATCAGGCGATGTCGAAGCGATCAAGGTTCATCACCTTGGTCCAGGCCGCGACGAAGTCATGGACAAACTTCGTCTGCGCGTCCGCACTTCCATAGACCTCGGCCAGAGCCCGGAGCTGGGAGTTCGAACCGAAGATGAGATCGACACGGGTGCCGGTCCACTTGAGTGCGCCCGTTGTGCGATCACGACCCTCGAACACGTCTTCGTCTTCCGCAGTTGCCTTCCACGTCGTGCCCATGTCGAGCAGGTTCACGAAGAAGTCATTGGTGAGCGTCTCTGTCCGCTTGGTGAAGACACCGTGCTGGGACTGTCCGAAGTTGGCATTCAAGACGCGCATACCGCCAACGAGAACCGTCATCTCAGGAGCGGTCAGCGTCAGCAGTTGTGCCCGATCAACCATCAGTTCCTCTGCCGATACGGCGTATTTGGTTTTCTGGTAGTTACGGAACCCGTCTGCGGCCGGTTTGAGTACGGTGAATGACTTCACGTCGGTTTGCTCCAGCGACGCATCCGTGCGTCCCGCCGTGAAGGGAACGGTCACATCGTGACCGGCGTTCTTCGCAGCTTGCTCCACACCTGCGCATCCACCCAGGACAATCAAGTCGGCGAGTGATACCTTCTTCCCGTCTGACTGCGCGCTGTTGAACTCCTTTTGGATTCCCTCAAGGGTCTGCAGCACAGTCTTCAGTTGGTCAGGTTGGTTGACTTCCCAATCCTTTTGCGGGGCAAGACGAATGCGCGCCCCGTTCGCACCGCCGCGCTTGTCGGAACCGCGGAACGTGGATGCCGACGCCCAGGCGATCGAGACCAGTTGGGAGATCGACAGGCCTGAAGCAAGGATCTTGCCCTTAAGGTCTGCGATGTCCTTCTCGTTGATCAGATCATGATCGACTACGGGCACTGGGTCTTGCCAGATCAGTTCCTCCGCCGGGACCTCCGGACCGAGATAGCGTGAACGCGGGCCCATGTCACGGTGGGTTAGCTTGAACCAGGCGCGGGCGAAGGCGTTCGCTAATTCCTCCGGGTTCTGCTGGTAGCGCCGCGCGATCGGCTCATAGATCGGATCGAAGCGCAACGAGAGGTCTGCCGTGGTCATCATCGGCCGGTGCTTTTTCGACGGGTCGTGCGCGTCAACCACCATGTCCTCTTCGGCCACGTCCTTGGCCAGCCACTGATGCGCGCCGGCTGGGCTCTTGATCAGTTCCCACTCGTATTTGAACATTACCTTCAAATAGCCCATATCCCATTTGGTTGGGTTCGGCTTCCAGGCGCCCTCGATGCCGCTGCTGATCGTATCGCCGCCTTTTCCGCTGCCGAAGCTGCTCTTCCAGCCGAGCCCCTGCTCTTCGATGGGGGCGGCTTCAGGTTCAGGGCCCACATGCGACACAGGGCCAGCGCCGTGACATTTGCCGAACGTGTGCCCTCCCGCAACGAGCGCGACGGTCTCTTCGTCGTTCATCGCCATGCGCGCGAAGGTCTCTCGGACGTCACGGCCGGAGGCGACGGGATCCGGATTGCCGCTCGGCCCTTCCGGGTTCACGTAAATCAGGCCCATCTGCACAGCGGCGAGCGGGTTTTCGAGATCGCGGTCGCCGGAATAGCGCTTGTCGCCAAGCCAGGTGTCCTCGCTGCCCCAGTAGATGTCCTCCTCGGGCTCCCAGACGTCCTCGCGACCGCCGCCGAAACCGAAGGTCTTAAATCCCATCGACTCCAGCGCGCAGTTGCCCGCGAGGATCATCAGGTCGGCCCAGGAGATTTTCCTGCCGTATTTCTGTTTGATCGGCCAAAGCAGACGGCGCGCCTTGTCGAGGTTTACGTTGTCGGGCCAGCTGTTGAGGGGCGCCAAACGCTGGGAGCCGGATCCCGCGCCCCCGCGCCCGTCGCCCATGCGGTAGGTACCTGCGCTGTGCCACGCCATCCGGATGAAGAGGCCCCCGTAGTGACCGTAATCGGCCGGCCACCAGTCCTGCGAATCAGTCATCAGCGCATAGAGGTCCTTCTTTACGGCCTGAAGGTCAAGTTTCTTAAATTCCTCGGCGTAGTTGAACGCCTTGCCCATCGGATTGCTCATGTGCGAGTGCTGATGAAGAATCTTGAGGTTCAAGTGGTTCGGCCACCAGTCCCGGTTCGACATACCACCGCCAGCAGTGGATCCCATTACCGGGCTTTTGCTGTCTTTTTTCATAAAGTTTCCTCCTTTCGTTTTGTGAATTGTTGAACTGAATTTTGTGGAGATTTATCGTTATTTATTATTCACCAGCGGGGAACAGTTATCTTAACGCATTGTTATCACCTCCTCAATATTATGAAAAATTACTATATAGTATTAAATACTATTAAAGAAGAAAAAAATATCAGCCTTTTCTGCACTTACTGCAAAGACCTTCAAGCACTACCTTTTTACTTATCACCGTAAACTGTTTGTTGATTTCTTCAGGAACAGTTATGTTGTCATACTCCTTGTTGCGAAAGTCTATAATGCTGCCACACTGAATGCATCTGAAATGATGATGAATATCCATATCTGGATCATACCGCTTTGCCTGCCCGTACCCCTCAACTACATTTGCAATACCAATTTTGGAGAATGTCAGAAGAGTCCTATTGACAGTGTCAAATGATATGTTCGGTATCTTTTTAGCAATTCTCTTGTAAATTATATCTGCAGAAGGATGATCCTTTGCTTTAAGCAGTTCCAGATAAATAGCGGTCCGCTGGGGAGTTATTTTCAGCCCGTATTCTTTGGATCTCAGATAAAATATTTTCATCATTGTATCTTTGTCTAATTTATCGTCCATAATTTAAACTATATAGGACTAAATCTTATTTGTAAAGATTTTGTATACAGAAAGTTTGCTAACTTACATGTGACGATTTTAAATAATAATTATTGTAGAGGATAACTTTTGAAATCGTTTGTTACTATGTGAAGGCTTTTGCCCTCTATCGGGACCTTTCGAGGTATTTATAACAAGGAAGTAATAACGGGGATCTGTGTATGTGACTATTTTAGAAACATTCTCGCCACGAGGCTGCCTGTGCTCCCACCCTTTATTCTACCGAGGATATAATCACAAAGGTCTCCAAACAGTCAGTTTAGTTTTGTAAGCTGGGTGAGCTATGTAGGGAATCAGCCCAAAAGACCTAAATGGGTATTTTCAACAAGCGAAAAACCTGTTCTACGCATAAGAAAGTCAATTGACACAGCAAGAAAGAACGCCAGTATAAAAAGAAAAATTACACCAAATATGCTCAGACACCCCTTTGTAACGTGGTTGATTATTAAGGGCGCTGATATTAAATCTGTGCAAGAGTTAGCGGGTCATTCAGACATTCAAACGACAATGAGATACGCTCACGCGGTGAAAGAACAGCTAAGGAAAAGCGTCTGTCTTTTAAATTTCGGTCACAAATCGGTCACAACGAGGAAAATAAAAAGGCCTACAAAAGCTGTAGACCCTTGATTTTATTGGTCGGGGCGAGCAGATTTGAACTGCCGACCACTCACACCCCAAGCGAGTGCGCTACCAGGCTGCGCTACGCCCCGATTTTCGCAGAAA
>Ga0316628_100001947_pt1 | contig 14969 bp, 3 predicted proteins | sample OWC_Aug_M2_C1_D5_FD_207648 | JGI IMG/M metagenome (GOLD analysis project Ga0316628, IMG submission 207648) | Wetland soil microbial communities from Old Woman Creek delta, Ohio, United States - OWC_Aug_M2_C1_D5_C | ecosystem: Environmental > Terrestrial > Soil > Wetlands | place: USA: Ohio... | reverse complement strand
GTGCGGCCCTGTCGCCCACCACTTTCACGAGCTCCCGCCGAAACTCGGCGATGAGGCCCGTGATGGGCTCCATCGCGGTCGACGCCGCGAAGAACTCTATCGCCTGGCTCTCCTCCACCACGCCCAGCCGCATCACTATCTGGATGGCGTGCACCTTGGTCTCCCCGTAGTACCAGACCTCGGCGTAGTACGGTGGTCCCCGCTCGATGAACTCCCGCACTAGCTGCACCGCCGTGCCCCCCAGCGCGGCCTTCCCCAGCGTCAGCACCACCTCTGGGGACAGCTCCCGGGGATACCTGAACACCCTAAGGTCCTTCTTGTCGAGCCGCGCCTTGACGAGCTGCCTCAGCATCGCGGTGTTCGCGTGCTCGCGCGTGAAGAAGATGGGGCACACCACGTCCGCGTGCCGCCGCTTCATCTCGACGCGGTTGCGGACCCCCTGCGCGTCCACGTAGGTCAGCAGGCCGTCGATGTGCGTCCCCTGACAAATCTGTGGGTCGAAGAAGAACGCGACCGTCTTGCGCTCCCCGGGCTTGACGTTCCCCATCGACACGCGGTCCCCCCGCACCTCGAGCGTCACGGGCTCCACCCGCTCGAGGCGCAGCATGTCCGCGTCGTAGGTCACCTCCATCGCCACCTCCGCGATGAGGCCTTCCGTGGCGTTCACCGCCGCGACCTTGAGCCGCACGTAGCCGCGGTAGAAGTCGATGGCCGACAGCACGGACACGCTCTGCACCGCCTTGACCGCCTTGACGTCGGACCGCGTCAGCGGGGCCGTTCCCTGCACGAGGGATGCGACGATGCCCTCGATGCCCGAGACCTGCGTGAGGTCCCCCGTCCACTCCTCGATGACGCCCGCGTACGACGTCTCCACCCTCTCCACGGCCTCCAGGAGCCGCTCCCTCAGCCCCGCGTCGGGCTCGCCGTAGACGACCGCGGCCAGGTTCACGTACGGCCCGCTCGCCATCATGATGAGGTTCTCGCCGTACTTGATGCTCTCCAGCTCGCCTCCCCTCTGTAGCCCGTCCTGTATGATGCCCTGCACCGCGATGAGCATCCCCGACATCAGGTCCGCGTCCTCCGTCCTGCACTCCTCCCTCGAGCACCTCGCCATCAGCCGTCCGTCGCGGTAGACGACGAACACCTCCTCGACGATGTGCGTGGGGCCGGGAGGAGTTGGGGGCGCGCCCGTGCCGCCGGCCGCCTGGGCGGCCGCCGCGGCGGCAGCGGCCATGGACCGTCGACGCACGATGAAGGCCGTCGCGGCCAGAACGACGAGCAATGCTACGAGGGCGGTGACCGCAATGGCCACGAGCCCGACGCCACGGGCGGGCTCCGACGGGCCCACGGTCACGGTCGTGCTCGCCCGGCCGTCGCCGATCTCGCTGGTCGGCACGACGCTGTAATAGTAGGTCACGTCCCCATCCAGGTCGGTGTCGGTGTAGGTCAGGTTCGTGCCGACGAGGACGGTGAAGACGGTGTCGTCCATCGCGGTCCTACGCTCGAGCCTGTAGGCGAGCACAGCGGCCTGGCTGCCCGTCCATGGGGAGGGGCTCCAGGTGAGCCTCACCTCGCCGTCCCTGTGGCTGGCCTTGAGGTCCTCGGGGGCCAGAGGGAGGTCCCACGGCACGACGTGGACTGTGTCGGAGAGCGGGCCCGTCCGCCGGACGTTGCTCGCCTGGACCGCGTAGTAGTAGGTCAGGCCCGTCTTCACCTCGATGTCCATGAAGGCGAGCGCGTCCGTCCAGTTCACGTACTTGAGGTCGGACGGGGAGGTCCCCCTCATGATGTTGTAGGCCACTATCGGAGAGCCCCCGTCGTCGGCGGGCTGCGACCAAATGAGGTTAACGCATCCGACGCCGGACTTCGCCACCAGGGCCGACACCGTGCCTGGCTCGACGACGACCTTGTGCTGGGCGTCCGCGGGCAGGCCCACGGCGGCCTCGTTGACCGCGTACAGCCTGTAGACGTAGGACGAGCCGACCGTGACGTCCGTGTCGAGGTAGGCGAGCTCGTCGGAAATCTCCGCGATGGTGACGTACGCGCCGCCGTCCTGGGACCGGTCGAGCCGGTAGGTGACCCTGGACGCGCCCCCGAGGTCGGTGGGGGCGGTCCAGCCTAGGGCGATGGCCATGCCCTCCTGGACCGCGGTCAGCGCGATGGGACTTCCAGGGGGGCCCATCGGCACGGCGTTGACGGTGGCCGTCCTGAGGAACGACTCGCCCGCCTCGTTGAAGGCCGAGACCTCGTAGAAGTACATGACGCCGTTCTCGAGCCCCGTGTCGGGGAACACGGCGTTGATGGGCCTGGCGATGGGGAAGAGGCTCGCGGTCGATTGCCCGCGGTAGACCACGTACCCCCGCACGTCCCTACCGTTGAGGTCCGCGGGCGGGGTCCAGGAGAGCACGACCGCCCGGTCCCCGCGGCTGGCGAGGAGTTCGCGGGGCTCGGACGGGCGCCCGAACGGGACCTCGCTCATGGTCTCGGTCGGGGGACCCTCGAAGAACCCGTTGACCGCCGTGACGCGATAGTAGTACCTGTCCCCGTTCCTGAGCTCCCGGTCCGTGTAGTCGGTCCTCGTCGCGGGCAGGTCCTTGGGCGCGAGGGTGTCAGGGGAGGAGCCGATGTAGACCCTGTAGCCCACGACCGGGATGCCCCCGTCAGAGGCCGGGGGGAGCCATCTCACGTTTATCTCGCCATCCCCCGCTGTCAGGACGATGGCCTGCGGCGGCGTGGGGGGCGTGGGGACGACCATGATGGAGATGGTCGCGGGGGTTCCGACGCCGAGGGCGTTGACCGCCACGACCTCGTAGGTGTAGTTGATGCCGATACCGACGGACCTGTCGACGAAGCCGAGCTCGACGGTCGGATGGTAGGGATGGGGGGTCCCGGTGCCCTCCGCGCGCAGGACGTCGTAGTAGAGCACCCTCAGCCCGCCGTCGGTCTCCGGCGGTCCCCACCCCAGACGGACCGAGCCGTTCTCGTTGACCGCGGTCAGGTCCGTCGGTGCGGACGGGCGCCCCACCGCCATCGCCGAGACAGTCGCGCTGCGGTACCCCTCGCCCGCCGAGTTGATCGCGGTCATGGCGTAGTAGTACGTCCGTCCTGGCACGGCGGTCGTGTCGTTGGTCCCGTTGAACCTACCGTCCACGTCCTTGAGCACCTCCAGGGCGTCCGGTTCCTCGCCACGGTACATGCGATGCTTGAGGACCCTCGCGCCCTCGTTGGAGGGGCGGTCCCAATCGAGCTGCACGCGGTCCTCCTCGTCCACGGCCCGCAGGCCCGAGGGCGGGCCGCGGACGCCGCAGGGCCGCGGGTCCAGGACCATGACGAAGCCGTCGGAAGAACCTCCCCGATAAGAAGGATAGAGAGCCGTCGGGGTCGTCGTGAAGTTCGTGGCCGTGGTCAGGCCCGCGAAGTACAGATGGTCATTGCTGTCGATTGTCATGCCGGTTGCCCGGAGCCAGGTATTGTTGTTGCTCAGGATATTGTCGTAATCAATTCCTCCGACACCGATGATAGAGCAGTACTCGACTGCGTGGGTGGACAGGTTGAGGCCGACCAGGAAGAGGTTCGGGGCTTGCCGTACCACATAGGTATCGAAACAACCGGATGTGCATGGGACATCGGGTGAATAGGTCCTTCCGACGACGTACGCCATCTCCCCGGTCGGCGAGGCCGCCATCGCGATGCCGTAGTCCTCGACCGTCCCGCCGATGTACTCGCACATCATCAGATGGGTGAGGCTGGCATCGAACGCGGCGATGAAGCATTTCGTCAACGCGGTCTCCCTCCCGGCGCTGTCTGCCGGGAAGTCCGTGGAGTTCGTGTACCCGGTCGCCAGGACCCGGCCATCGCTCGAGATGGCGATCGATAGTACCTCCTCGTCGGCGCTACCGCCGAGGAATGTGAAGGCCAGCAATTTATCGCCATCGGGTGACATCCTTAGCACGAACCCATCGTTGCCACCGGCATTGGACGATGAGTATCCGTTCGTTCCCGCTGGAGCTCCTCTTAGGTCCGTCCTGCCGGACATCAGGACGCTTGCGTCGGTGTCGACGCGCATCATAGTGTATGGTCGGACCCTGGTGTGGAGGTTGGAGCCCACTACCTGTATGACATAGCTGGAGAAGAGCACCTTGGTGAGCGTCGGGTCGTATTTCTGAAGGAACGTCGCAAAGGTTCCTGGCTTCGGGCTGAGAGCAGAGCAGAACGCACCTGGGCTGCACCACAGGTCCGTCGATAGTGTGTAACCACCGATGTACACGTTCCCCCCGCCATCGACATCGAGCAGGATGAAAGAATCCAAACCCCTACCGCCTACATAGCTTGAGTAGACCAACGTGCCGTTCGGGGCCACCCTGAACAGTACGCTGTCGCCGCCCCCTGGTGCCGTCCTGTTGAGGGCATTGCCGGTGACGGGGAAGTCCTTGGAATCCGTCGTGCCCGCCACGACGTAGTCCCCGTTTGGCATCGTGACGATGCCATAGCCGCCCTGGGTTGACGACCCCCCAATCACCGTCGAGAACCGGATGTGCTCGCATCCTGGATCGAGGACAGTGAGAACAATATGCTCCATCACGGGATGGTACGGGAGCGTGTGGGTCACCGGGTAATCTCTGGAGGTCGTGGCACCAACAACGCATATCTCGCCCTTGCTGTTGAGCGTGATCCCGTAGAGCGTGTCCTCCAAACCGCCTCCGCCCAGGTACGTGCAGTGCAACAGTCCAGGGTCGATGATAAAGGGTTTGGTCAGACATATCCCTTCAGGGATCGTGAAACCGTAGGAGAGGGCGCCCATGAGCTGGAAGGAGGCAGGTACGGCCCGTTCGGATGAGCCGTCTTCCTGCATCACCATGGGTTTGGAGTCTCTTAGCTCGCTGCCCGCGACATCGATGAGGAGGTCGCCTGTCCCTGCATCGAGGCGCAGCCCCGAGATTCCATCATAGGCCATCTCGATGCTTTCCGTGTCCGCCCAAGGCTGGACGACAAAGTCGTACTTGAGCCGTGTATCTGCGAAGTGGAACCTCACGTCGACGCCCGGGATCACTCCTGGATAGATGACCTCCGAGAATGTCAGGATACCCTCCGTCCAGCCTGCTGGCTCCCGCCCTATGTAGAAGTTGGTGGGATACCCGTTGTCCCCGACCCCCGTCGGAATCGTCAGCCCGCACCCTGGAAGGTTCAGGGAGAAACTGACGGGGTTGGATGCCCCATTGGGCGTGGTCGCACCCAGGCCATCATCGATTCCCGTCTTCTCCCGCAGGGTGAACGTGACGCCCATCCGCGTGAACGCGGCAGAGACGGGGCGCGTGTCGGTGTAGAACAGCACGCTTGGATCCGCGAGCTGTCCTCGGTTCTCCATGAACCCCGCTCCTCCAGATGAGAGGAGGTCGGGGACCTCGCCCCTGAGCGCCGGGGAGACAGGCTCGGTCCCCGCGTCCACCGACATCATCGCAGGGTCATTGGGGCTGCCTGCCTGAGGGCCGACGCACGAGGTGCATGTGGCAAGGAGAAGTGAGAGCATTAAAGACGCCAGGGGAAGATGGCCGTGCCATCCTGCATAGGAGCGCCCAATCCACGTGGCGACCGATTGCCAGCCTTCCTTCCCGTGGCCGGTCATCTCAGGCTCACCTCCCTCCCCCATCGCCCCTCGATGGCGGTCTTGTCCCCTCCGTCCCCGAGGTGCCGTCCCCATCATCAGGACCGAACCGCTCCATCAGGGGCACCCGGGAGCCGAGCCCTTCCCGGAGGCCCTCGTCGGGCCGCGCCCCCGAACGCGCCGCACCGCCAGGACGGTCGCCCATCGCCCTCTCCAGCTCCCTCCTGAACTCCGCGAGGAGCCCCGTGACGGTCTCCATTGTCGTGGAGGCGGCGAACAGCTCGATGGCCTGCTTCTCCTCGACCACGTCGAGCCGCATGACGACCCTGTGGCCCCTCGCCTTCGTCTCACCGTAGTACCATGCCTCCGCCTCGTATGGGGGACCCTCCACGACGTACTCGCGGACGAGCCTTACGTCGAGCGGGCCGATGACCCCCTTCCCCCTCGCGAACGCCTCCCTGGGCTCCATCGCCTGGGGGTAGCGCATGCCCCTGATGTCCTGCTCGCGCAGCTCTTCCTTGAGGAGGCGCCTCAGCATCGCGGTGTTCGCGTGCTCGCGCGTGAAGAAGACCGGGCACACCACCTCCACGTGCCTGCGCCCCATCTCGACGTGCCGATGGGTCCCGGCCTCGTCGAAGTACGTGAGGAGGCCGTCGATATCGGTCGCCTGGCATATCTGCGGGTCGAACAGGAACGCGACCTCCTTGCGCTCGCCCGGCCCTATGTTGCCCAGGGCGAGCCGGTCGCCCCTGAGCCTGAGCGTCGCCGGCTCCACGCGCTCCAGGCGCAGCATGTCCGGCGCGTAGTCGACCTCCACGGCCGCGTCGGCGGCGAGCTCCAGGGTCGCGTTCATGACGACGACCTTGAGCCTAACGTAGCCCTGGTGGAAGTCGGTGGCCGAGTGCAGGCTGACGCCCTTCGACGCCTCCGGGCTCTCGACGTCCTTCCGCTCTATCCCCTCGGTGAGCGCGACGAGGTGTGCCGCCGCCTCCCTGATGCCCGCGATGACCAGTTCGTCCCCTTCCCACTGCTCGAGCATACCGGCGTAGGAGGTCTCGATGTCGCGCACGGCCGACTCGATCGCCTCCTTGAGGCGCTCATCCGGCTCCCCGTACAGTATCACGGCGATGTTCACATGGGACCCGCCCACCATGAGTATCGTGTTCTCGCCGTACTTGATGCTCTCGAGGCCGCCCTGGTGCTGGAAACCATCCTGCACGATGCCCTGCACGGCGGTGAGCATGCCCGACATGAGCGCTGCATCCTCGTCCCTGAGGCCCCTCTTGGCGCTGGACGCGATGAGCCGGCCGCTCGCGTGGACCACCACAACCTCCTCCACGACGCAGGACGGTCCCCTCCTCCCGGCGACATCGACCGTGACAGGGCCCGTCCCCTGGCCGGCCATCGCCCCCGTGCCTAGGCCCCTCCCGCCATGTTCCGCGGATGCTCTCCTCATGCTCCTCACGCGCTGGACCACGACGGCGACCACGACGAGCACGACCACCAGTACTATCGGGACGGTGTAGTTCGGGGATGGGGGCAGTTCTATCGGCATGACGATGGATCCCTCGCCCTGGCCGCGATCGGTGACGGGGACCACCTGGTAGTAGTACGATTCGCCCGGGGCCAGACCGGAATCGACGTACTTGCGGACGTCCCCCAGCGTCGCGACCTCCTTCATGCCCGTGATGGTGATGCCGCGCAGCACTATGTAGCCCGTGATGGGCACTGTGGCGTTCGACGTGATGGCGTCCCATGTGAGGATGACATCGCCACGGTCGACCCTCGCCGCGAGCCCTGGCGGGGGAGGCATGCCAAGGGGCGTCGCGTTCTCGGGCGCGGACATCGGGCCGGTGCCCCTGCCGTTCCTCGCCTGGACCGCGTACGAGTAGCGGACGCCGTTGACCAGCCCGGGGTCGAGCAGCTCGGTCCCGGACGTGCGGGACACCTCCTCTAGCCCGCCCGTGCTGTCGGCCACCTTCCTGAGGACGATGTACTCGACCTCGGATGCGCCGCCGGTCTCGTTCGGCGCAGACCACCTCAGGAGCACGCTCCCGTCCCTAGACCCGGCGGTGAGGGCGCGGACGGTCCCGGGGAGCAGCAGATAGGTCATGTTCATCGGGTCGCCCGCGGGGCCCGTCCATAATGGATTGAAGGCGGAGATCGAGTAGTAGTACGTGCCACCTGGCTGGACGTCCGAGTCACCCCATGTGAGAATGCCTGGTGGGCATTCCGCGTACGGCTGCATGTCCTGGGAGGTGCCCCTGTAGATGAGGTATCCCACGTCGGCCGCGCCGCCCATCTCCGACGGGGGCGACCACTGGAGCCCCAGCCCCCCTGCCGTCAGGTCAATGCTCGGGTTGTTCACCCTCCCAGGCATGCCGTACGGCGTGGCCGACCTGAGGTCGCTCCACTGCCCCTGTCCGAAGCCGGTCACAGTCGATACCTGGAAGTAGTAGGTCCTCCCGTTCACGAGGGTCATCGCATCGGTGCTCGTTTCATTCGTGAAACCTTTGAAGGCGACCCTCTCGAGGGAATCGCCCCAGTACACATTGTAGCCGAGGACGGGTGACCCGTTGGGCTCATCGGGCGCCGACCATGAGAGGTGGACGCACCTGTCGTCGGACGTCACAACGAGGTCCCTCGGAGGGCCTGGCGGGCCGCTGGGGCATACCAGCGCGGGCTCCGTTGGTGCGCTCTCGCCATGGATGTTGCGAGCTGTGACCGTGTACTCATAGCTCACGCCGTTCGTGAGGTCGCTGTCGGTCCAGCCGAGCGACGCCCATCCGACCTCGGCGACCAGCTGCGCGGCGCCCCCGTCCTGCCCCCGGTACACCCGATAGCCGAGCAGGACGCAACCCCCATCGAGGGACGGCGAGGCCCAGGTGATGGTCGCAGAGCGGTCGCCAGGCACTGCCGAGATGGACCTAGGGGGGCCTGGCGGGGATTCCGCCACCTGGACGACGAAGCATGGTGGCCCCTCCCCCACCTCGTTCCATGCCGTGACCTTGTAGATGTACATCGTCCCGACGGAGACGTTCTCCCGGTCGTCGAACGATGGACGGGCGGTCCCGTTCACGAGGACCATCTCATCGAGGCGCAGCCCTCGGTAGACGCGGTAGCCGAGCAGCCTGCCCCCGTCCCTCGATGGCGGGTACCATCGGAGCCCTATACTCCCGTCCCCGGTGGAGGACACGACGTCGAGGGGGGCCGATGGCATCCCGAGCGGCATCACTGAGACCTCGGCCATGGGCCCCTCCCCGACGCTATTGACAGCGCTCACGCCAAAGAAGTACGTCCTGCCGTTCACGAGCCCTCGGAAGTCGGTCTCGTTCGAATCGCCCGGGATGGTGTAGAGGAACCTGGGGGTGGATGGCACAGAGATGTCGTAGACCCGATAGTCGAGGACGCGGGTGCCCCACATCGTCTGGGGGTCCCACCTGATGCGGGCGCTCCCGTCGCCCCTGCCGGCCGTGAGGTTCGAGGGCGGGTCGGGCAGGCCACACGGCCTGGGGTCAAGGTACGCCACAAGGCCGTCGGCCGGACCTCCCTTGAACTCCCTGTCGAAGGCATCCGCCGTCGTGGGGTAGTGGTCGGATTCCGGAGCAAATCCGATGATGAGCCCGCCATTGCGGTCGCATGCGAGCGAGTCGAATCCTGTCGATGCATATCCTGGACCGCCCAGGTACGTGGCGTAGGTCAGGGCGGGCGTCGAGAGGTCGAAGCAGACCAGGTAGGGGTTGTAATCGACGATGAGTTCCGCTTGGATGCCCCTATAGATGGGGTCGAAGCACCCCTCCGTCGTGGGGAGGTCGGTGGCGAACGTGAGATAGAGGACGCTCACCAGACCATCGACGGGACCGACCTTGACGAAGCCATATATGACATAACCATCACCAGAGATGCAGGAGCTGTAGATGAGGTCGTTGAGGTCCCCGTCCATCACGGCGAGGAACCCGAAGTCCAGCCCCTTGATGTCGTCACTGAGCGCATCGCCCGTGAACGGGAAGTCCATCGAGCCGGAGCTGCCCCCGATGAGGAGGCGTCCACTGGCATCGACCTCGAGGTCCCATGGGGTATCGCTCCCCTCGCCTCCGAGATACGTCGCGGCGAGGAGGTCGGATGGACCCCCTCCCCTCAGGTCGAACTTCAAGACCATGCAGTCCGATTCCCCGCCGTTGTAGACCGGACAGTACCCGCCCACCGATGGCGGTAGCGTTTGCACATCGGTGATGAACGACACGTAGACGCACCCCGTCCGGTCCAGTGCCATGGAGAGCCGTCCTTGGTGAGAGCCCGTCAGCCAGTTGATGTAGGTGCAGTACGTGACGTTGAGCTCCCGATTTGCCCTCACCAGGGCGACGGACTTGGGTATGGGGAAGTCCTTTGAGCTCCTGCCCTCGAACGTCGAGCAGAACGCCCCTGGCGTGGTCTCGAGGTCATCAGAGTACGTCAGCATGACCATCGTCGGAGCCCCATCCGCTGCCAGTCCCATGTCGTAGAGCCATTCCCAACTGGTCCCACCGACGAACCTCGTCCTCAGAAGCTCTGAGAGGTCTGCGCTCATCTCGACCAGAACGGTGTCCGCCTTACCGTTGAAGGTGCCATTTTCCGAACCCGAGGTGGGGAAATCTGATGAATAGGTCATGACACCACAAATGACGGTCCCGTCTGAGCATGGCCTGATCTGGTTCACCTGGTCGGAGCTCGACCCGCCGAGGAAGGTCGCATCGACGAGGGACCATGTTCCATTGAACCTCACGATGAAGCCATCCGTTGTGCCGATATCGGGGCCGACGGGGTCGTAGCTGTCGTTCGTAGTGGGAAAGTATAGGGAGTCCGTGCGCCCGGAGACGTAGCAGTTGTCATGCTCATCCGCGATGACGCAGGAGATGTACTCATTGGCAAAGCTACCCAGCAAAGTGCTGTAGACGAGCCCCGGGTCGATGATGTACTCGCGGTCGGTCGCGATGCCCTCAGGCACCGCGAAGGCCGCAGCATCCCCCCCGAGCAGCAGGTACAGGCCAGGCATCCCCGCGTCGGAGGATGCGCCGTCCTGGAAGAAGACCGGACGCCTATCCCTCATGATGATGTCGGCCGTCCGTATCATCAGGTCCTGGGATGCGGAGTCGACCGAGAGGCCCCTGATGCCATCGTACTGCTGCCTGATGCTGGATGCGTCCGCGCCCCCCTGCACGATGTAGTCGTACTTCAGCTCGCCGTCCTTGAATCGGAACCGGAGGTCGATGCCGGGGTAGAGGCCGCTGTAGAAGACCTCCGAGAAGCTGCGCGCCTGGTGCACCCACCTCGTCGGCTCGCCCCCGAGCATGTAGTTCGTCCTGTGGCCGAGCGTTCCATTCCCGACGGGCTTCACAGGATCGCATCCCGCGAAGGACATGGTGAAGGTGGAGGTCCTCCGAGCCTCTGGGACACCCATCTCGTCGGTGGGAGCGGTCCCCGGGGTCGAGACGACGAACGTCACCCCACCGGGCCTTAGGCCGACCGAGAGGCCCTTGCCCTTGGCGTAGAACCGCACGTCGGGGTCGCCGGCCTGTCCCAGGTTCTCGATGAAGCTTGGCTCGATACCGCTCAGCGCGCGCTCGGCGAGCGGCTCGAGGGGCGATTCTTGCAATTCATCGTCTACTACTGGCTGACCCGCGTCGCACGGGGGCTCCATTGGGACTATCGTGAGCGCCAGAGGTGCCAGCAAGAGAAAGCATACTATAATCCCCAAGAGGACCCGTCCCCGAATGGTCCCACCGCCCTGGATTCTATGTAGGCATGTCATTAGATATACCTTTCGGGGATCCCTGGACCTGCGTAGCGACCAGCCGTGTTGCCGTGCCATGATTCCCTTTCTCATCCTCCATGGTCGAACTCATTCCAGGGACTTGGGCCAAGCCGATCACCGCGCGGGGGCGACCCTCCGACCAAAGGGTTTTGGCCTCCGAGAGCGTGCCTATGGTCGATGCCAATCCCGACCACGGTGGACGACCACATCGCCACAAAGGGCGTTGATCGCATGCTCGTGGGCCTCGTCGTCAACCCCATCGCGGGCATGGGAGGCCGCGTGGGGCTCAAGGGCACCGACGGCGAGGCGACGCTGGCCGAGGCCCGCCGCCGGGGGGCCGAGCCTCCCGCGCCGGCGCGCGTGCGCGCCTTCCTCGGGCGCCTCGGCGACGCCGTCCAGCGCGTGCGGTGGCTCACCGCCGGCGGTTCGATGGGCGAGGACATCCTGAGGGAGGCCTTCCCCCAGGGGGCGGCCATCGAGGTGGTCCACCGTCCTGCCTCCGAGAGGACGACGCCCGAGGACACGCGCTCGGCCTGCGCGGCCTTCCTCGCGAGGGGCGCGTCCGCCATCGTGTTCTGCGGCGGGGACGGGACGGCCCGCGACGTGCACGCGGCCGTGGGCTCGCGGTGCCCCGTGCTCGGCGTGCCCGCGGGGGTCAAGATGTACTCGGGCGTGTTCGCGCTCTCGCCCGAGGCCGCGGCCGAGGTGCTGCTGCTGCGGCTCGCGGGCGAGGCCGAGGAGGGCGAGGGCGAGGTCGCGGACGTCGACGAGGAGGCCTACCGCGACGGGAGGCTGGCGGTGCGGCTGCACGGCATCGTGCGCGTGGTGCGCGCGCCCCTGCTCGTCCAGGCCATGAAGTCCGCGACGGTCCTCTCGGAGGAGGCCGACTACCAGGAGGCCATCGCCAAGTACGTGGTGGAGCTCCTGCGCGAGCGCGAGGGCACGCTCGCCGTCTTGGGGGCCGGCACCACGGTCGAGGCCGTGGCGCGCGCGCTGGGGATCGCCAAGACGCCCCTGGGCGTGGACGTGGTGGACGTGGCCAAGGGGACGGTCGTCGCCACGGACGCGTCCGAGGCCGGGCTCCTCGAGGCCCTCGGGAGGCACAGGGGCCCCGCGCTCGTCGTCGTGAGCCCAATCGGCGCGCAGGGGTTCGTGCTCGGCCGCGGGACGCAGCAGATCTCGCCCGCGGTCATCGAGGCGGCCGGGGGACCAGAGTCCGTGCTCGTCGTGGGCACGCCGCACAAGCTCCTGGGGATGTCGGTGCTGCGCGTGGACACCGGTGACGCGGGGCTGGACGCGCGGTTCTCCGGCTGGAGGCGCGTCATCGTGGGCTACCACGAGATGCGCATGGTGCGCGTGGAGAGCGCCTCGGGCGCCCCCGCCGACGGGTGACTCGGTCGTCCCTCACTTGTCGAGGCCCAGCACCTTCGCGTACCCGTACATGTCCATGAAGCCGTGGCCGCTGATGTTGAAGGCGATGGTCTTCTTCTCGCCCGTCTGCTTGCACCGGATCGCCTCGTCGATGGCGCCGCAAACGCCGTAGGCCGACTCGGGCGCGGGGAGGAAGCCCTCGGACCTCATGAACATCCGCGCGTTCTCGAACACGTGCCTCTCGTCCTTGGGGTAGGCCACGGTGTCGACGATGCCCTCGTAGCGCAGCGCGCTTATGAGGGGGGCCGCCCCGTGGTAGCGCAAGCCGTCGCCGAAGATGGGGTCCATCCTCTTCTCGTGCCCGAGCGTGTACATCTTCAGCATCGGGGTCATGCCCGCGTGGTCGCCGAAGTCGTACCTGTACTCGCCCTGCAGGTTGGGGGCGACCTCGCTCTGGCACGCGACGAACTTCGTCTTTCTCCCCTTCTTGATGTTCTGCCCCGCGAACGGGATGATGAAGCCGCCGAAGTTGCTGCCGCCGCCCAGGCACGAGAACATGACGTCCGGGTAGTCGTCGGCGAGCTCGAACTGCTTCATCGTCTCGAGGCCGATGATGGTCTGGTGCGTGAGCACGTGGTTGAGCACCGAGCCGAGGGTGTAGATGGCGTTGTCGTGCTCTATCGCGTCCTCGAGGCCCTCGGAGATGGCGATGGCGAGCGAGCCGGGGTCGTTGGGGTTCTTGTCGTAGAGCGCCTTGCCCACCTTGGTCTTGGGGCTCGGGGAGGCGTGCACGTCCGCGCCGTAGAGGCGCATGAAGTTCAGCCTCTCCTTCTTCCAGCTGTGGACCGCTCGGACCCAGTAGACGGTGGTCTTGAGGCCCACGACCGCGCACGCGTACGCGAGGGCCGTGCCCCACTGGCCGGCGCCGGTCTCGGTGGTGATGCGCTCGTAGCCCTCCTTCTGCGCGTAGAATGCCTGCGCGAGGGCGGTGTTGACCTTGTGGGAGCCGGTCGGGCTGTAGAACTCGGACTTGTAGTAGAGCTTCGCGGGCGTCTTGAGCTTCTCCTCGAGTCGGAGGGCTCGGAAGAGCGGGCGGGGGCGGCCCGCCTGCCGGTAGAGCTCCATGATGCCCTCGTCGATGGGTATCCAGCTGTCCGGGGACATCTCCTGCTTCAGGCACTCGCCCAGGAGCATCTCGGGCAGCATCTTCAATCGCGAGGGGCCGTCGGGGGGGTCGATGTGCGGCGGGAGGCCGTGCGGCAGGTCGGGTCCGATGTTGTACCATTTGTTCGGGATGTCGTCCACGCCCAGGTTGTACTGTATCTGTCGCTTGGCCATGCGTTTATCCTCCGATTCCACAGACTGGCTCCTTTGCTCCTCGCTGAAGGACGGGGGGGCAAACGGATTCGCGTATAATAGACCTTTTGGTATGTGCCCCGGCCTGGCCAGCGCCCGAGACGGGCGCCCGGGCGCCCTCGCGCCCGCCACGGGGCGACGTCGCCCTCACGAGACTGGCTCGAGCTCGCACGTGAAGTGACGGAGCACCTTCGGGGCCTGCACGATGCGGTAGCCGGGGAGCTTGTCCGCGTCCTTAATGATGCCGCCCGCGATGTCGGCCACGTACTCGAGCTGCGAGACCGTGTAGACGCGCCTCGGGACGGCGAGCCTCACAAGCTCCAGCTCCGGGAAGTTCATCTCGCCCGTGGCCGGGTCCGGGGCGGCGAACATGAGCGAGCCGATCTCGACGGCGCGGATGCCGCCCCTGAGGTAGAGCTCGACTGTGATGCTCTGGCCGGGGAACCTGTCCTGGGGGATGTGGGGGAGCATGCGCTTGGCGTCGATGTAGACCGCGTGGCAGCCCACGGGCGTCATGATGGGCACGCCGCGCTCCTGGAGGCAGTCGGCCAGGTACTTGGTGTGGTTGTAGCGGTAGGCCAAATAGCCCTCGTCCAGGACCTCCCGCAATCCGATGGACATTCCCTCGAGGTCGCGGCCGGCGAGGCCGCCGTAGGTCGGGAAGCCCTCGGTCAGTATCAGCCTCTGGGAGACGCGCTCGAAGAGCGCCGGGTCCCGCACCGCGAGGAAGCCGCCCATGTTGACCAGCCCGTCCTTCTTGGCGGACATGGTGCAGCCGTCGACGTGGGAGAACATCTCGTGGACGATGTCCACGATGGGCCTGTCGGCGTAGCCGCGCTCGCGCGTTTT
>Ga0316628_100001946_pt1 | contig 14971 bp, 22 predicted proteins | sample OWC_Aug_M2_C1_D5_FD_207648 | JGI IMG/M metagenome (GOLD analysis project Ga0316628, IMG submission 207648) | Wetland soil microbial communities from Old Woman Creek delta, Ohio, United States - OWC_Aug_M2_C1_D5_C | ecosystem: Environmental > Terrestrial > Soil > Wetlands | place: USA: Ohio... | reverse complement strand
GTCCGAAAAAGCAGTGGCCGCAAAGGCCGATGCCGCAGTTCATGTTCCTCTCCATGGAAACGAATATTCTCTCTTCCTGCACCCCTCTCAGAATGAGTTCCCGCACCGAGGTCTGCATCATGATCTCGGGGCCACATACAAATACGATGGTGCAACAAGGGTCAAGGGATATTCTGTCGAAGAGCTTTGTGACCATTCCGGTCTCCCCGCGCCAATACTCCTCAGGGTCAGCCCTGTCGACAGTGAGAAATACATCAAAGACATCCCTGTACCGGGGAAACTCGTCCCTGAAGACGATGTCCTTCGGCGTTTTTGCGCCATAGAGCAACGTGCGCCGGGGGTGGGTGCCTCTCTTCTTCGAAGTGCGGGTATTCATAATATGCCGTGCAACGGATCTCAGTGGCGCAATGCCGAGGCCTCCGGCCACAATCAGAAGGTCCAAGTCCTCAACTTCCTCAGGGGGCCATCCTCTCCCGAAGGGGCCCCTCATCCCTATCACTTCTCCAGCCTTGAGCCGGGAGAGCGCAGTGGTAACATCCCCCGCAACCCTCACGGTGTGCATAATGTCATGGTCGAGGGGCGAGGAGCTTACGGATATTGGGACCTCTCCGATTCCCGGGACATAGAGCATGTTGAACTGTCCTGGAAGAAACCGGTACTCCCTCTGGATATCCCTTCTGTTGATCTTCAGGGCGCAGGTAAAGGTGTCGCGGGTCTCCTTCTTGACCCATTTTATCGTCGCCTCGAAGGGTATTGATTTATCGTACATCCCTCAACGCCTCCAGCTCCGTTGTGATATCGATGCCCGCAGGACACCATGTAATGCACCTTCCGCAGCCGACACAGCCGGGAAGGCCGAACTGCTCGACGGTATAGGCCAGCTTGTGGGACATCCACTGCCGGTATCGTGCCCTCCTTGAAGGTCTGAAGTTGCCTCCGTAGACGCGGCCGAAGTTTCGTGAGAAGCAGGAGTCCCATTTCCGGACCCTCGTGCCAGATACCTCTCGCGATCTCGTGGAGATGCCCGACAAACGCACAAGATCATAGCGCGAATTACAGAAACAGGTGGGGCAGACCTGGGTGCAGTTACCGCATTCGAGATCCCTTTCGGCTATGTCCGTCCATCGGGGATGATCGAGGCTCCTGTAAATAAGACCCGGGAGTTCGTCGGCCCTGATGGATTTCTTCATCATTCCCATACAACGTTCAGTTCTCGCCGCCCTTTCCTCTATGTCGCCCTCTGTTGCCTCTTCCAGGGGCAGTCCGCCAAGCAGCCTTTGACCTGCGACCGTGCCTGCCTCCAGGAGAAAAGAATCATCGAGCTCGGTAAGGGCCATATCGAAGCCGTCCGTTACTGAAGGGCCGGTCCCCATGGAATGACAAAAACAATTGTCACCCGGGTATGAACAATCAAGAGCGATGACCAAAGAGTCTCTTCTCAGCAACTCGTAGAGCTGATCCTTATCCGGTCCTTCCAGAAAGACCCTGTCATAGAGCTTAAGCGCCAATAAGTCGCATGCCCTGATGCCGACAAAAGCGAGCGGTTTTTCCTCACGGCTCAGCGGCGTAATGGTTATCGAGGCCCCTGACCTCTTGAAGGCAAACATCTCACTCACTGGAGGATGCAGAAATCTCTTGAAGGAATCAGGGCCTGCCGAAAAGGAAAATATCTCCGGTCGCTCACCCTTCAGAAGGCGGTAGCTGCCCGCCTTCTGATGATCTTCGTAGCCTGCCGGAATGTCATGCACATCTATTTCTCCGAGGACAATGACGCCACTTTCGCTCTTCGGACCGATAACCCTGTGGGACTCGTTGAGCCTATCAAAAAGAAAACTCAGATGTTCTTTCTTCAGTTTTTTCATCGCGCTGGCAAGCTGATTTCAATCGTCTTTTTCCTTCAACGGCCTTATATCCAGGACAGGCATTACCCTCCGCATCGGAATAGTCCAATGGCGTGGAATGTTCTCCGTCTTTACAAAACCTATAGGCGCAAGCTCGATTTTCATAAAGGGTCCTGCCCCTTGACGATCCCGTCCGCAATCAAATCAATATCGTATGACATTTCTTCGGATATACACTTCTTCTCTTGAGAATATTGTATCACCTTATCAACCACATCCCTGAATTCTTCCCTTACGGTTGTCAACTCACCCATGCCGTCACAGCCTTTCTGCCTCTGTCTCGCAAGCACATAGACGGAAGCGTATTCACGGACTTCGCCGAGCAATCGAGCAAGCTCTGGGTCCGATTGCGCGGCTTCTATATATCTTCTTCATCATTCAGATATTCGTTATCCCAAAATATATGCCAACAAGTGCGAGCAAAGCACCGCTCAGCTTTTTTGCATAGAGCGAAAAGTCCTTCATTCCTTTTGCGCTTACAATACTTTCAGTGAGGCCGATTGACAACCCGGCAATGAAAATGAGCGCACAATGACCGAGGGCATAGACAAAAAGGAGTGATCCGCCGTATGCCATATCTCCCTGCGTCGAAACATAAGCCAGGATAACGGCGAGTACCGGGGTTGCGCAGGGAGATGAGACCGTGCCGGTCAACATGCCAAGCAGGAAAGCTCCGAGGAGTCCTTTTGTTTTGACCGCCCTTGTCTTTTGAAAGGGCAAGGGGATTAAAATGATCCCCATAAGTTGGAGACCCATTAATATGGCTATAACTGCAAGACCGATATAAAGCCACCTACCCATAAATCCCAGAATTTGTCCCATGACTGAAGCAGCAGCGCCAAGAAGGGTAAAAGTTATAGACAGTCCAAGAACGAAGACAAGAGAGAAAAGTGCCGCCTTCTTTTTGTTTCCCTCTGAATAACCGCCGGCGTAGCCGATTATCAAAGCGATGGCGGCAAGGACACACGGGCTTGCAGCGGATATCAGGCCGCCAACAAAAACTGCGACAAAAGCCAGTCCGTGCTGATTTTGAATTATTGTCTGTGCGTTTTCTAATAGTGCCTGCATCAGGATTTTATTCCTTGTTTTGACCTGAAAGGTTTTTCATCTTCTTTTTTTCTATGTCCGCGGCACGGCGGACATCTCCGAGGCATCATCTGCCTTCGGGATGATTGAACTTGCAGTTGCATGTCCCCTTCTTCTTCTCACTCAGTATTCGTTCCAGGATTGATGAAGTGCCATCGTTTTCCAGGACATCCCTGATAATGTCCTCCTCGGAATATCCAAAACAGTAACAGACAAGTTTCTTTTTCATAAAATACCTTCTATATCCCCGCCTTCTTCAGAACCGGGACGATCTCCTCATACCCATAAAAGCCGATGTGCCGGTGAAACTCTTTGCCGTTCTTGTCAAGAAAAACCTGAGTCGGTATGACGTAGGCACCGAACCTTTGTGCTGTATCGTGGTCTTTCCTGACATCGACAAAGAAGACTTCCAGCTTTCCTTTGTAAGACGATCTTAGCTTTTCCATTACAGGTTTCATCTTCTCGCAGGGAATGCAGCCCACCGAACCCAGTTCCAACATAACTGCTTTGCCTTCTTTTTTTGCATTGTTAAGTACATCACCAATGCCTGCCGCATTGCTGAAGCCGGACAGTGCTAACATCATAAAAAAAACTGCACTGGAAATAAATTTGATTTTCATCAAGTCCCCCTTTTTTTCTCTATACGCTTGCAGCTGCCGTTTTCAGACGGATCAGCCCTTTTATCTCTTCCTGCATCAAAGGGAACTGGAGCATGGGAAGATTAAATCTATCCTTTATCTCCTGCAGATATTTCAGCTGCATCTGTCTTCGGTTCTTGAAAAAATTATTGCTGCAGACCTCTTCCGGAAGGACCATATTTGCAATAACAAGCTGTGTTTCGATCCCTGCCTCTTTCAGATCGAGCATTGCCCTGTATGATTCCATAATCGGTGTGGACTCGGGATAGAGCACGAGAGTAAAGACGGTCCTTTTTTTATCTCTCAGCGTATTAATGATATCCCTGAACCTGTTCTGGGCAGTCTTTTTAGCTTCTGCACTTTCCGCACCCCCAGCCATCATTTCAACCTGCTTTGCATAATCAAAGGGCAGGTCAAGGAGTCTCAGTGTATGCCCTGTAGGGGCCGTGTCGAATACGACGACCTCATAATCCTTACCTTCGATGAATTGTATGAACTTATCGAAGGCGGCCATTTCTTCAGTGCAGGGGGAATTGAGTTCCTCTTCCATTGTTGCAAGCATCTCTTCTGAATACTTGCCCCGTGCATCATTCAGGACCCTTTCTTTGTATTCCTGGAATGCCTCCTGCTGGTTGACCATAACCGCAAAAAGGTTTTCTGTTATTTTTTCCGGCATGCTTCCGACCTTAACGTCGAGGACTTCGCCGATATGGGCAGCAGGGTCCGTTGTGACAAGAAGGGTCTTTATCCCTTTTTGTGCAATATGCAAAGCCGCTATGCAGGATATCGAGGTCTTTCCAACTCCTCCCTTTCCGGTAAGAAATATAGCCTTTGTCTGCCCTTCCGGCAGGAAGAGAGAGTCGATATCAGGACGCTCAATCGTCGGCACGAGCTGAGCTGGCTGAATGCGCTCTGTTTCATAGGAAGGTTTCTTCCCTGTGAATAATTCGTTGGATACACCTTTGAGGGCAAAAACACCGTTGACTTCATTATCGCGTAAGAACATATGGCGTTTCGGCTGTGCAATGGTCTTTTCTGTCTGCCTGATAATATTCTGCTGTGCATAATATTTTTTTTTGAAAAAAGCGATGTCGCAGACTTCTTCAGGTAATATGCCGTTTATAATAATTTCTCCGGATTTGATTCCGATGGTTTCAAGCTCCTTTGATGCCCTCAGCGTCTCATAGAGGGAAAGCTCCTCCGGTCTCATCACAAATATGAAGGTCGTGCGTCCGGCATCTTTAAGGAGCGAGGTGGCCCTGTCGTATTTATCTTTGGAATCCTGAATGGACTGAACAGGCCCAAGACAGGTCTGTCCACTGCCCTTGGCAGACTCCTCTATATGTTTCGACCAGTCAACAGGAAGCTCAAGAAGCCTTATCGTATGACCGGTAGGTGCGGTATCAAAGACGATAACGTCATATTCATCACCTTGCATGAAGTCTATGAACCTGTCAAATGAAGCCATCTCTGTGGTGCAAGGACCGCTCAGGTTCTCTTCAAGAGAGGCAATGACATCTTCGGGCATGATCTCTCGGAACGGGCCAATTATGCGTTCTTTATATTCCCTTGTCGCCTCATCGGGGTCTATCTCCATGGCGTGGAGGTTATCCATGTCTTTAATCGGCGTTATCTTGTGGCCTATTTCTTGTTCGAATACATCTGCTAGATTGGATGCGGGATCAGTCGTTACTATCAGTGTCTTTTTGCCATCAGTTGCATAATGGATCGCCGTCGCGGATGCCATCGTCGTCTTGCCTACGCCGCCTTTGCCTGAAAAAAATAAATATTTCGTCATTATTACTCCTTCTTTCATCCGCAGCATGAACTCTGCGGCATTCCGCTTATGATAAATCCCCGTTTATCGGAGAAATCTATGGTCGCTTCTGAAAGCAGCTTGTTTGCCTCTTTTTCAAGAAAAACCTTCACACCGTCTTTCTCTAAGGTTACATCCCCCTTTTTAGCGCCATCGGCTAAGTCCATAGCCAAAGACGGCCCTCAGCCACCGCTTGTTGTAAATAATCTCACTCCATGATCTTTAGTCTTTTTCACGCCGATCAAATCCTTAAATCTCTTTACTGCATTGTCAGTTAAGGTAAGCATGAATCCTCCCTACATTATGTTGAGAGCTATGGGTTTGTGCTTCAACGGCTCAATGCCAAGCGTCTTGCATATATCCTCATAAGGCGGGTACTCTCCTGTCCTGAAAACTTGTCCGTCCACCATAATTATCGGCAGTATCTTTTTACCGTTTTTATGAAGCAGTTCGGCAATAGTTTTGTTGTCCATATATGCCTTAGGCTGCTGGGCAAGGTTGAATCTTTCAACCTCGACACCCTGTTTCTTTAACGCCAATACAGCGTCGTTCATTTTGACTAATACCGGATCGAGTGTCGGCCCACAAAGTCCCGAAGAACAACACATCGGCGGGTCATAGATTTCGATTTTCATCTCGTGCCTCCTTTTATTATTTACCTTAGAGTGGTTCCGCCGTTTTTATCTTGCAGTACTGATTTCCGTAATACTTCCTCTGAAAATACAGCGAAACGTTCACCAGCCCGATCAAAACCGGCACTTCTACGAGCGGCCCGATTACCGTGGCAAATGCTACACCGGAATTGATGCCGAATACCGCAACGGCAACCGCAATGGCAAGCTCAAAATCGTTTGATGAGGCCGTAAAGCTCAATGTTGCCGACTTGGGATAGTCAGCGCCTATCTTTTTTGCTATCCAGAACGTGACGAGGAACATAAAGACGAAATAAATGAAGAGCGGAACCGCTATGCGAAGGACATCAAACGGCAGTTTGATTATGTATTCGCCCTTGAGCGAGAACATAACAATGATCGTGAAGAGAAGCGCGATGAGCGTCAGGGGGCTGATCTTCGGTATGAATTTTTCGTGATACCACTTTTTATCTTTAAGTTTAATAAGCGTGAACCGGGTAATCATGCCTGCAATGAAGGGAATCCCGAGATAAATAAAGACGCTCTTTGCAATCTCACCGATGCTGACTTTTACAATTGCCCCGGAAAGGCCGAAGAGCGGAGGCAACACTGTCACAAAAAACCACGCATAAATGGAATACGTCAGAACCTGGAACAGGGCGTTAAATGCGACAAGCCCCGCAACGTATTCGGAATCGCCGCAGGCGAGATCGTTCCATACGAGGACCATGGCTATGCATCGGGCGAGTCCAACAAGAATAACGCCTATCATGTACTCTGGATGGTCCGGCAGAAGAATAATCGCGAGGAGGAACATGACAATCGGCCCTACGATCCAGTTCTGGATCAGACTGACTGCGAGAATCCTAACATTACCGAAGACCTTGGGCAGTTCCTCGTAGCGCACCTTGGCAAGGGGCGGGTACATCATAAGGATAAGCCCTATGGCTATCGGGATATTTGTGGTACCTACGCTGAAGGTATTGACGACTTTTTCCACACCGGGGAAAAAGAACCCGAGACCAACACCAAAGGCCATAGCGATAAAAATCCAGAGCGTCAGAAATCGGTCAATGAACGAAAGCTTTTTCACTGCTATTTCAGCCATGTTTACACTCCTCCTTTGTTCAAAAGCTGAATAAAATCCTCCACTTTTACCTTTATCTCATCACGCACCTTCTTGAATTCGTTCATAACTTCTTCTTCTGTCCCACTGGCGCTAACCGGATCATCAATGGGCCAGTGCAGACGTTTTATCTCAGGCGGGGTCATGGGACAGGATGCCTCCGCATTGCCGCATAACGTTATTATTATGTCCATATTGCGCAGGAGTTCAGGATCTATGGCTTTTGACTTCTGTCTTGAAATATCTATTCCTGCCTCCTTCATCACTGCAATAGCTCCCGGATTTACCACGCCCGCCGGCATGAGCCCTGCGCTGTAAGCCTCTATAATGCCTTTGCCGAGATCCCGTGCAAATCCCTCTGCCATTTGGGAGCGGCAGGTATTGCCGGTACAGAGGAACATCACCTTTGTCATTTACACCTCCCGGCGCATCGTTTCTTTTCAGGAAGACGCACGACATTATCCCTGGCGGGCTTGTCCTGCATGAATTCCTCAAGCCTTCTCCTGTCCTCTGCCAGGGCCGCTTTAGGTATCCTTTCGAGGACCGATACAAGAAGGAATCTCCTGAAGAAATCCGAGTCGTCAATGCGATAATGGGTCCAGCGACCCTGTTTCCGGTCTTTCAGAAAGCCGGCTTCCTTCAGAGCGTTGAGGTGAAAAGATACTTTCGGCTGGACTATATCGAGTGCCGCTACTATGTCGCATACGCAGAGTTCTCCCTGCTCAAGCAGCTTCAAAATCCTGAGACGTGTCTCCTCAGAAAGAGCTTTGAAAATATTTATCATTTCCTTCATGCTACGCCTCTTCCTTGATCAGGGCCTTCACTTTCTCAATATTCGGCAGCGGCTTGCCGGAATATTTGAGCTTGCCGTTGACCACGAGCCCAGGGGTGGACATGGTATATTTCATGATCTCCTGAATATCGGAAATCTTCTCGACCTTGGCATCCACACCAAGTTCCTTCACCGCTGTTTTCGCCAACTGCTCCATCGTCTGACAGTTGGCGCATCCCGGACCTAATACCTTGATCTCCATAATAGAATCCTCCTTATAGTTCACACTCAACACTTTCTGGACAATATCTGAATTGCTGATTTTCGCCGGCCCGGTTGAGGCAACTTCACATCAAAGACTTCCGCTGCAGCAAACAGCCCGGCCTTAAGGATTAAATTAGCAGGGACCGTCTCATGGGTCTGATCAGCGTATTCAACAGTTCTGCATTCTGCATCTCCACAAACCTCACAACAAGGGCTCTGCCCGGTTTCGGCGCCGAGCCACTCTTCTAGGGTCCTTCCGGCAATCATAATCTTATTTGACTGCAGTACATCCTTCATGAAAGTCTCGGGCTCGATAGCCTTTTTTACCAGACTGACACTAATTTCAAAAGGTTTAAGCACCTGGTTCAGGCCGGCTGCGGCCTTTTCAACTTCCTGTTCAGTTGAACCGCACCTCGGACATGTCTTCTTATGTCCATCGAGCAACCTTTGCCATTCAATGATAAGTGTTTTCACAGCTGTACCTTCTACAAAATCGCATTGATAAATTCATTTTTATGAGACAAGATGCGTTTTGTTTTTTCTGGCGGGAAATAACTTCTGATCACGGAAACAATAAATATGATAACAGCGAGCAATACAAATATCTTGATTGTGTCGTAGATAAAGAAATTCAGAGCATCAGCGAGGCGTGTTGCGCGATCAAGCCTTACAAGATCATACGTCATATAGTATGCAAAAGCCTGCAGCATTTAAGGCCCCCAAAATAATTAACGATCTATTTACATATAAACATAAGTTGATGTAATTGTCAACAGGAGGAGTACAACGTCTTGACATCAAGGAGATTTTGAATAGTCAAGGGAAGACAGTCGACGACCTAAATTCAGCCCGACAAATTACTCTTTACACTATTCCAACGAAGGCAACACGGGAACTGTCATAACTTCCTCGGGAATCTTCCCTGTTAATGCGTGCAGGAATGAAACGATGTCCTGGACCTGCTCTTTTGGAAGGTCCTTCCCTAACTGGACCTTCCCCATGATCCAGACAGCGTCTGTCAGTTTATCGACCGATCCGTCATGGAAGTAAGGAGGCGTCATCGCCACGTTTCTGAGCACCGGAACTTTAAATACATATTTATCGCCTTCGTTCTTCGTGACCGCGTACCTTCCCTCATCCACCTTTTCGCTCTTCGTGTATTTCTGGTATGGCTCGAATATACCGAACTTTTGGTACATCTGTCCCCCGACGTAGGGACTGAAATGACACCCTATGCATCCTTGGTCTATAAACGTTCCGAGTCCTTTTTTTTGCTGCTCCGTCAGAGCATCCTTTGTTCCTTTCAGAAATGCATCAAAAGGGGCCGGGGTAATCAGTGTCCGCTCGAAGGCACCTATCGCCTTTGCAAAATTATCGACAGTCACCGGCTCCTTGTCGGAAGGGAATGCGGCTTTAAACAAGGTTCCGTATTCTTTATATGCACGAAGTACTTTCTCGACCGACTCATAAGACGGCATACCGAAGGCCGGAGGCCCTATGACAGACTGTTTAGCCTGGTCTTCGACACTTGTCCGGTTCCCTATCCAGTGCTGAGATATTTGGCTTGCCGCATTAAATACAGTAGGGTCGTTTCTCGGGCTTTCCTTACACTTATTCCCGACCGACTTTCTCAGGCCGTCGGCAGCATACAGGGCGAGCGGATGACACTTGGAACAACTTACGGTCCCGTCTACAGAAATCCTCGGCTCGTAAAATAGAAGTTTCCCCAGCTTTACCTTTTCCGGAGTTATCGGGTTTTGTTCGGACGGCATCGATGCCGGCAGAGGACCGAGGATCTGGGACGCCCTCTTTATCAGGGCCGCATCGTCAGCGGCGAATGCAGCAAACGGGCTAACAAGCAAAAGTATCAAGAGCGTGAAAGATAATATCCCTTTCTCTTTGAATAGCGTAACGTTCATGACAGCCTCCTTGCGACACACTGACGTTTTTGCTGCATGTCTATCATTTATCATAAAAAGTACCCGACTACAAGCCTTCTCATTAACTTGCGTCCGGCCGAGGTCGAAATAGAGCTAAAAGAGCGTTGAGCGTTCCTATATCAGACAGAAGAGATACGTCAAGTATTGTCGTAATATTCCCGACATTTTCACGGCATCAAACAAAAAAGGGCTTGCAACAAAACCGCTGCAAACCCTTGATGGTATCTGGTCGGGGCGACCTGATTTGAACAGGCGACCACTCGCACCCCAAGCGAGTGCGCTACCAAGCTGCGCTACGCCCCGATTATTTCAACTGCTCCAAAATCTCTTTGAGTCTTTTCTTGACGAATCCAATGACTTCGGCGGGGTTTTGAGAACTTTTCATTCTCTTATCGGGCACTGCCTCGGGTTCGGGCTCTCTGCGCATCCCTTCGCCGAACCTCTTCCTGACGCCCTCTATCGTATACCTCTCCTGATACAGCATTTTTTTGAGCTGCATGATCAGTTCGAGGTCTTTCTTTACATACACCCGCTGTCCGGCCTTGTTCTTCCTCGGCCGGAGAAAGTGGAATTCCGTTTCCCAATATCTTAACACATACGGTTCCACTCCTGTTAATTTACCCACCTCGCCGATTTTATAGAAAAGCTTATCAGGCAGCGGCAACGTCGTCTTAACATTTTCTGATGCAGGCTTATGCATTCAGCTTCTCTATCTCCTCTTTCAACTGGTTGCTCACCCGAAATGTAATCACCCTCCTTGGCGTTATCTCAAGGTCCTGGCCTGTCTTAGGGTTTCTCCCCCTGCGGGCCATTTTTTTTCTCACGTTAAAGGTGCCGAAACCAGAGATTTTTATTGATTCTCCTTCCGCAAAGGTCAGCTTCATAGTGTCAAAAAGGATCTCGACAATATCCTGGGCCTCCTTCTTCGACAGACCTACCTTCTCAAAAATTGCATCAACAAGATCGGCTTTTGTCATAACACTTCTCCCCTAAAGGAATTTTCTTAATTATATTAGGGAGATAGCTTCTTGTCAAGAAAATATTAGTTTAAATTCGAATACTTACCAATAAAGCTGCTATTTTCGCGGTCTTTGCCTGTGTTATTATATATTTTTATCTAACGGGAGGAGGCTACATGTCATATAAAGATTTAAGAGAATTTATCAAAGTGCTTGATAAAAAAGACCTTCTTTTGCGGATCAAGACAGAGGTCGATCCTATTCTTGAAATCACTGAGATAACCGATCGGATGTGCAAATTACCGGGAGGAGGAAAGGCGCTTTTCTTTGAGAAGGTGAAAGGCTCTTCCTTTCCGGTGGTCACAAACCTCTTCGGTTCATTCGAGCGCATGTGTCTTTCACTTGAAGTAGACAGACTCGACGATATAGCGGAGAGAATTGAGGGGCTCCTCAACCAAGCTCCGCCCAAGAGTCTGATTGAAAAATTATCTCTGTTGCCCAAACTGGTTGAATTCTCGAAGTACTTCCCCAAACAGGTTAAAACAGCTCCTTGTCACGAAATAATAGATAAGGAAGATCCAGATCTCAGCCGGTTCCCGGTCCTGAAATGCTGGCCCGGTGACGGCCAGTCTGATGACGAAGGCCGTTTCATAACGCTGCCGATGGTTTTCACAAAAGATCCGGAGACCGGCCGTCCAAACTGCGGGATGTACCGGATCCACGTTTATGACAAAAAAACAACCGGCATGCACTGGCATATCCATAAAGACGGCGCAAGACATTATGACAAATACTGGAAACGCGGAATACGCATGCCCGCCGCCATCGCAGTAGGGAGTGACCCCGCCGTAATATATGCGTCAAGCGCCCCGCTTCCTGAAACGGTCGACGAGATGGTCTTCGCCGGTTTTCTCAGAAGGTCGCCGGTAGAAATGGTAAAATGCATTACTTCAGATCTGGAGGTCCCCGCAAACAGCGAACTCGTGATAGAAGGATACCTTGATCCGGGCGAAACCAGGACCGAAGGCCCCTTCGGAGACCATACAGGGTTCTATTCCCCTGCCGAGCCATATCCTGTGTTCCATGTAACCTGCATAACGCATCGCAAAGACATGATCTACCCTGCGACAATCGTCGGGAAGCCGCCGATGGAAGATTGTTATATGGGAAAGGCTACAGAACGCATTTTTCTCCCGCTTATCCGCCTCGACTTTCCGGAGATAAAGGACATTAATCTGCCGATGGAAGGCGTCTTCCACAACTTTGTGATCATCTCGATAAAGAAGAGTTACCCGGGACATGCAAAAAAGATTATCAGCGGACTCTGGGGAAAAGGACAGATGATGTTCGCAAAACTCCTCATAGTCGTAGACGACGACGTCGACGTCCAGGACCTCTCCTACACCGCCTGGAGGGTGCTCAATAACGTCGACTGGAAGCGCGATACGGTGTTTGCCGACGGTCCTCTGGACGCCCTCGACCATGCCGCTAACTGGCCCCGTTACGGCTCGAAGATGGGTATCGATGCAACGAGGAAGACCCGTGAGGAAGGGATGATGAGGGACTGGCCGGACGAGATATTCATGTCGGAGGAAATCAAGAAGCTTGTCGATTCGAGATGGAAGGAGTACGGGCTGTAGCCCCAATTATTCGGGAATTCAGGAGGGGACTGTCTTTTCGCTCATTCTCGTCCCGATAAATCGGTACTCCGAGGCAATTTCTCCCCTCGCCCGCGGCGGGCGATACGAGAAAATGAAGCCGCTCGAAAACAATCCCCTCCTGAATACTTACCAGAAAAAAATATTACACCAGATAAAAAAATTATGGATAATATTAAATAGTGCAAATGTTCATCAAATGGATAATCAATACTATCGCGATCATACTCGCGATTAAATTCGTTCCCGGCATTGTCTATAGCGGGGGATGGGGTGGGATACTCGCGGTCGGATTGCTGTTCGGACTTGTCAATACATTCATAAGGCCGTTTGTAAAACTCTTGGCGCTTCCGCTGCTCATACTTTCACTGGGACTTTTCAGTTTTGTTATCAATGCCCTGATGCTGCTGCTGACTTCTCTGCTTTCAGCGGAATTCAGTCTGGGATTTCACGTCACGGGTTTCAAAGCGGCTTTTTTCGGCGCTCTGGTTATAAGCTTTGTAAGTATGGTACTGTCATGCCTGGCGCCGTCGGAAAATATCGAACGCGCGTAATCTTCGGAAAAAAAGATTCAGTAATCAAGGCGGACATTTAGCGCATACTGACGTAAAGAGGGCGGTGCTCAGGTATCTGTCTCCCCTGTCGGGTAATATGACAACTATCGTCCCTTTCCCTATTTTTTGGGCAATTTTTAAAGCCCCGCAGACGGCCGCCCCGCTGCTCATGCCGACAAAAAGGCCTTCGCGGAGGGCAAGCAGCCTGGTTGTGTCGAATGCCTCGTCGTCGTCGACGTTTATCTTGTCATCTAGGGAGGACTCGTTGTAGATTTTCGGCACAATCGACTCCTTCATATTCTTCAGCCCCTGCACTCTGTGCCCCAGCAGGGGTTCTACGCCGACAATTTTTATATTATTCCTGAACTCCTTAAGCCTTCTCCCTGTGCCCATCAGAGTGCCGGTCGTACCCATACCGGCCACAAACACGTCTATTTCACCCCCGGTCTGATCTATGATCTCTTTTCCGGTAGTCTCATAGTGGGCCTTTATATTAGACTGGTTGTCAAACTGGTTAGGCATAAAATATTTGCCGGGTGACTCAGAAATTATTCTGTGGGCAAGTCTTATAGCGCCGTCGGTCCCTTCTTTTCCAGGGCTCAACACGAGCTCGGCGCCGAATGCCTCTAGTATCTTCCTCCGCTCGTGACTTACGCATTCCGGCATGACGAGTTTTACCCTATACCCCTTTGCTGCACCTACCATGGCAAGCCCTATGCCCGTATTGCCCGATGTCGCTTCGAGGACCGTATCTCCCTTCCTGATGAGACCGGCAGCCTCTGCGTCCTTGATCATGTAAAGCGCGATCCGGTCTTTTACTGAACCGCCGGGGTTGTTCCCCTCGAGTTTGGCCAGGATGTTAACGCTCTGATTACTGTTGACCGCCTCGAGCTTCACAAGAGGCGTATTGCCTATGCACTCAAGAACTCCCATCTGCACCCCCTCTCTCACACCTATCGAATATAACAGATTTCGAGGAGAAGTTTAAAGGCACAGCGGGCATATTTCTTTTTATTGACCTCCCGGGCTCTTGGTGATAGTCTTTAATTAACTTCGCTTAAGGAGGTATTTCCATGTTTCATAAAGAAGAGGATAATGGCGCAACGGTACTCCTGTCTTTTCTGGTAGGCGGAATCGTAGGTGCGGGGCTGGCGCTTTTGTTCGCCCCATATTCCGGCAGGAAGATGAGGGGGAAGATAGTGGATATGGCAGAGGATGTCAAGGACTACGCTGCTGATTACACCAAGAAGCTCAAAGATAAGGTTTCTTGACAGAAAGCCCTCCTTTATCCAAAGGGGGGCCTTCCACCCCGTTGCTGACCTGACATTGGAATCTGTATAACGAATTTGCGTTTTTCTTGACGAACCGCGGAAGGACATGCTAGAATAAAAGGGAATTTTGGAAGTTTTTGCGATTGCAAGGCCACAAAGACTTTTGACTTTGTGGCCTTTTTTCTTGATGCCTTCTGAGATTTAGTTTACAGATAAGGAGGTAGATGAAATGGCACAAGGAACCGTGAAGTGGTTTAACGACAGCAAGGGGTTTGGCTTCATTACTTCAGAAGACGGCACCGATGTTTTTGTCCACCATACGTCCATCCAGGGCAATGGCTTTAAAAGCCTTGC
>Ga0316628_100001945_pt1:12500-14971 | contig 14971 bp, 11 predicted proteins | sample OWC_Aug_M2_C1_D5_FD_207648 | JGI IMG/M metagenome (GOLD analysis project Ga0316628, IMG submission 207648) | Wetland soil microbial communities from Old Woman Creek delta, Ohio, United States - OWC_Aug_M2_C1_D5_C | ecosystem: Environmental > Terrestrial > Soil > Wetlands | place... | reverse complement strand
CAATAGTATATTCTTAATTTAAGTATAGCTCAAAATAGAAAAAATTGATATCCGCGGTCAGTTAGACAGACGAGAAGAAAAAGGCTCGTCGCCGGCAAAGAAGACCGTGAAATGGCCTTTACGGTAAGTATCGTCGGCACTTGGCAGGATTACAGTAAAACCCTTCAGGACATTGCCTGGTTTGAATGAAGCCCCGCCGCTCTCCTTTATGCTCCACTCTATGAAGTGGCGGTTACTCTCCTCCTGCGTTATCACTGAACACTCCCACCCGTCCGGTGAAATACAGGAGCCCTTCGGGAGGCCTTTAAAGAAGTCCCAGCCTACAGGCATGACATTCAGTTCCGGTTCCTCGCTTCGGAATACATACCCGACCCAGACCATGGCGATATTGCTTTTACTGTTATTGGTTACCTGGTAGGTGTATGCCACACGGCCGTCTGGAAGGCGCTTGCTGCTGGCCTTGACCGTGGCGAGGGAGGCGCCGGAGGCGAATACAGCTGTATACAAGAAAAACGTAGTAATGAGGAGAAAGATTCGCATAATTTTGTTTAGACCAGCAACTTTGCGGTATCTTTATCTACTTCGGTAAACAGTTCGTTAGCCTCATGATAAACACGTTTGGCTCCACAAACAGGACAACTATAGAAATGATACTTCCCTTGTGGAGGGACCGGTTTGTTAAACAGTTTATTCGCTATAACGTTTACAGTTTTTATCTCCTTGCTTCCCATATAACTCATTCTGCGGTATTTACGAGTTTCGTGCTGTGTCAGGGTGCCTGCATGCACCTCGGGATCACCGCATTGAATATTCGTGCAGAATACTTCCAGTTTTTCCGCATCCATATATCCCCCCTATTTAATAACCTTTTAAGGATATTCTACCGCAGATTCGTGGAAATTGTCGATTTTTCTTACACGGGGAACCTCATTCAAGTTTACAATAGAACACAAAAAAGCCCTTACATTTCTGTAAGGGCTTTTTGAATTAATTCCCGGCGACGACCTACTTTCCCACCCCCCTGCGGGGGCAGTAACATCAGCCCTGGAGAGCTTAACTTCCGTGTTCGGTATGGGAACGGGTGTGACCTCTCCGGAATAGCCACCGAGAAACCTTATTCAATTGTAGTGTCCTTGAACACTGAATATGCGTCACGAGTTGTAGTAAGCGAGGCTCTTGAGCCAGACTGCTCAAAAGCAGTAATATGGTCAAGCCTCACGGCCGATTAGTACTGGTAAGCTAAACGTCTCTCAACGCTTACACACCCAGCCTATCAACGTGGTAGTCTTCCACGGGCCTTCAGCTCCTTGCGGAGAGGGATATCTAGTCTTATGGTAGGCTTCCCACTTAGATGCTTTCAGCGGTTATCCTGACCGAACATAGCTACCCAGCGATGCCGTTGGCACGACAACTGGCACACCAGAGGTTCGTCCATCCCGGTCCTCTCGTACTAGGGACAGATCCATTCAAATATCCTGCGCCCACAACAGATAGGGACCAAACTGTCTCACGACGTTTTAAACCCAGCTCGCGTACCGCTTTAATTGGCGAACAGCCAAACCCTTGGGACCTACTTCAGCCCCAGGATGCGATGAGCCGACATCGAGGTGCCAAACCTCCCCGTCGATGTGAACTCTTGGGGGAGATAAGCCTGTTATCCCCGGGGTACCTTTTGTCCGATGAGCGATGGCCCTTCCACACAGAACCACCGGATCACTAAGCCCTGCTTTCGCATCTGCTTGACTTGTGGGTCTCGCAGTTAAGCTCCCTTATGCCTTTACACTCGATGGCTGATTTCCGACCAGCCTGAGGGAACCTTTGGGCGCCTCCGTTACATTTTGGGAGGCGACCGCCCCAGTCAAACTACCCACCAGACAGTGTCCCTGATCCGGATAACGGATTCAGGTTAGAATTCCAGAGCAAGAAGGGTGGTATTTCAACGTTGGCTCCACCTAGGCTAGCGCCCAAGCTTCAAAGCCTCCCACCTATCCTACACATCCTACACCAAAACTCACTGTCAAGTTGTAGTAAAGGTCCACGGGGTCTTTCCGTCTAGTTGCGGGTAATCGGCATCTTCACCGATAATACAAGTTCGCTGAGTCCCTCGCAGAGACAGTGCCCAGATCGTTATGCCATTCGTGCAGGTCGGAATTTACCCGACAAGGAATTTCGCTACCTTAGGACCGTTATAGTTACGGCCGCCGTTTACCGGGGCTTCGATTCAGAGCTTCGCCTTGCGGCTGACCCCTCCTGTTAACCTTCCGGCACCGGGCAGGCATCAGTGTCTATACATCATCTTCCGATTTGGCAGACACCTATGTTTTTATTAAACAGTCGCCTGAGCCATTTCTCTGCGGCCTCTTCATGCCTCCGGAGCAAGTCCTTTGACATTAATGAGGCTCCCCTTATCCCGAAGTTACGGGGTTAATTTGCCGAGTTCCTTTGCGAGGGTTCTCTCAAGCGCCTTGGAA
>Ga0316628_100001945_pt1:0-7500 | contig 14971 bp, 11 predicted proteins | sample OWC_Aug_M2_C1_D5_FD_207648 | JGI IMG/M metagenome (GOLD analysis project Ga0316628, IMG submission 207648) | Wetland soil microbial communities from Old Woman Creek delta, Ohio, United States - OWC_Aug_M2_C1_D5_C | ecosystem: Environmental > Terrestrial > Soil > Wetlands | place: USA... | reverse complement strand
CGGCAACGTCCTTGAGGCAAACTCTTACACCGTCAAAGATGGCAAGTTGTATCTCCAATACCCTGTGGGCGAGGCGGCCATACCCTTAAATCAGGTCGCCTCAATAATTGGGGACGGCGGAAGCGCGGAACTTTTGCAATCTAGGGGTAAGTCTATCCCCCATACCGAGATGAAAACATCGGGAACTGGCAACCATGGCTCGGTTGCGACACCTAAAGCGTTCACAAGGGGCAATCTGCGCCCTAAAACGCCTATTTCTAACACTCTCAAAGTAATGAGGGAGCAGATCGAGGAGAGGAAGGCCGCTATACAAAAGATCGTCTCGCGCTCCAGGCCGGTCAATGCTCCTTTGGGAGATAACTCCGGTTACGACCCGGTGGTTGATGCACTTGTAGAAAAACTTGCTACTGCGGACGAAAAACAAGCTGAGGAGATCGGGAACCAGTTGAACGCTATTTTTGACGCAACCAACGCGGCCAACGTGGTGGACACGATTTCACCGTAGCTATGGACAGCATTTCATTTAAATGCGTTTCACAAACAAACTTCAAGGAGGAAAGAGATGAAGCTGAAAAAAACAGCCATTGCTATCCTGACAGGGTTTACGCTGTTCGCGTTACCGCTTGTCGCGAGTGCGGCACAGCCCATATTCCCAAACATAACCGGCTTTGAAGTAGACGGCTCCAAAGTTACATTTCTTACCATGGACGGCATTACTAAAAGCCTGAAAGTCCAGCTCGCCACCATAGACGATTCTACTGGGAAGCTTGTCAAGAGCACCCTTCTATTAACAAACGGCTTTGAACCGCCAGACGGCAATATATTAATTCCGGATAATTCCGGCCATTTCATCGATTTTTTTGACACGATCGTTTTCGACGAGTTTACACTTTTCCTCTTTACTATAAATCAAATAATAGCGGAAAAACCGGGCGATATCTCTACTTCATCTAACGGCCAACTCCTTGCGCCCACGGGAAACCAGGCGTTCGGCCCTGTTGAATTCCAGTTAATCGAGGACGTGGTAAGCAACGGATTCAGAAAAGTAATTCTGGGCGCGGCTGAAGTTAAGATAAGTATCACGAGTCAGGGAAAGGGCGTCCTTATAGTGAACAAATTCCAACCGCTTGTCGCATTCAAAAATAACAGCACGGCATCCGGCATAACCACTAAGTTTTACGATGCCAAAATGTCTATGTCGTCTACTCCAAAGGCATTCCAGCTGTTCACGTCGGCGCTATGATAGCCGTTTCTACTAACAAAAAGCCGGGGCGTTTGGCCCCGGCTTTTAATTCGATAAGGCAAACTGTCAAAGCGGCTTCACCTTCACATATCTCCGCCTGTGTGCCTTCAGAAGATAGCCGCCATTTAACAGCAGGAAGATATTTGGTATATTTCTATAACCAGTCTATTTTTATAACCAACTGACCTTAAGGAGGTACGGCATGATAAACCTGAAAAGAGCAGTCATGGCAGTTCTTGCAGGCACGATGCTGCTCGTTCTGCCGCTTACCGCAGGCGCGGCTTCAAAGTTTACCGTTTTCCCCAACATAACCGGTTTAAATGTGAACGGCTCCAAGGTAATATTCGTCAACATGTCCGGCCTGGCTAAATCAATGTCTGTCACGATTACCACCGTCGACGATAGCACAGGGATGAAGCACATAGAAAAGAATAGGTCACTGAATGGCAGAGAGGAGATTAACAATTCTTTTATAACTCCTCAAGACTTGGTTACTCCTGTAGACGCCGCACCGCTGGCTGAGTCCGGGCATTTCGTCACGCTTCAGGACGTAATAGTATTCGACGATGCCGAGCTTGTACTTCGCGGCATGCTCATCGCGCCAACAGGGAACATGGCAACCGGTCCTGTTCAGTTCCAGATTACTTTCCCCGGCGGTTCGGTTTTAAATGGCGTCCAGAATTTTATTTCTGGCTCCGCTGAAGTATTGGTAAACGTCACGAACCCAACTAAAAACACGGGCATCATGACAATAAAAAACTTCCAGGCAGGCAGTTACACCAAATTTACATTCACAACGACCACGGGTATTTCACCTGTCACCACGAATGTCAGGCAGGCTATCCCTGCCGATATCAAGGTTACCGTGCCTACCATAACGAAGACGTTCTTCCTTACAACTTCCATAGCACGATAATCATAAATCAGATGAGACTAAAAAGCCGGGGCAATGCCCCGGCTTTTTTTTTATGGAATTCAACAAGGCAAACTGTCAGAGCGGCTTCACCCGAACGTACTTCCTCTTCCCGGCCTTTATCAGGTATCCGCCGGGAACTACCCGCAGTTCCGGGTCGGTCTGCCGCGCGCCGTCTAATTCCACGCCGCCCTGCTTTATAAGCCGCTTCCCCTCGCCTACGCTCTCGGCCACCCCGGCCTTGACCATTACTTTGGCCAATGGCATAGTGTCCGACTCCCACTCGACAACAACCTCAGGGACGTCGTCCGGCGTCTCCTTCCTGGAAAACTGCCGCTCGAACTCTTCCCTGGCCTCTTTTGCCGCCTGTGCGCCGTGGTGTTTAGCAACAAGCTCCTGGGCAAGGGCCTTCTTGGCCTCCATGGGATGAACCCTGCCTTCAGCCACGTCATCGCGGAGGCGGTATATCTCATCAGAAGGCCTGTCAGAGAGAAGCTCGTAGTATTTGTACATCATAAGGTCGGAAATGGACATCGTCTTGCCGAATATTTCCTTTGGGGTCTCGCTTATACCTATATAGTTGCCCAGGGACTTGGACATCTTGTTTACACCATCCGTCCCTTCAAGCAGTGGCATCATAATGACGACCTGCGGCTCCTGGCCGTACTCCTTCTGGAGTTCCCTGCCCACCAGCAGGTTGAACTTCTGGTCCGTCCCTCCAAGCTCGACGTCCGCCTTCAATGCCACCGAGTCGTAACCCTGTATCAGGGGATAAAGGAACTCGTGTACCGATATAGGCCTCTGCTCCCGGTAACGCTTCTGGAAGTCGTCCCTTTCCATCATCCTGGCGACGGTGTAGCGCGCTGCAAGCTGAATCAAGTCCGCTGAGCTCATCTTCGACATCCATGTGGAGTTGAACACCACCTTTGTCTTCGACAGGTCGAGTATCTTGCCCACCTGCTCCATATATGTCTGCGCATTGTCCTTCACCTGCTCAGGGGTCAGTGCGGGCCGGGTCTCGGACTTGCCGGAGGGGTCGCCGATCATGCCGGTAAAGTCGCCTATCAGGAAGATAGTCTCATGACCAAGGTCCTGGAACTGCTTCATCTTCTGGATAAGCACGGTATGGCCCAGATGCAGGTCCGGCGCGGTAGGGTCGAAACCGGCCTTAACCTTTAAGGGCTTGCTCTCCTTTATGGAGCGCGCAAGCTTTTTCCTCAGTTCATCCTCTGAGATAACCTCGGTAGCGCCCCTTTTAAGGAGCTCCATCTGAATCTCTAAATCCTTCATTCTATGCCCTTTATGCGCTCAAGCACTATCTCAGCAAGCTTTCTGTGCGCCCCCAGATGGTCGGTCATCACGATATCGACCTCCGGATGCTCGCGCTTGAGAGTCTCAAGCTCTTCCGGGATATCCTGGGTCACATGGTTCCCGGAATAAAGGAAGTACGGCATAACAATTATCTTTTCCGCGCCGTCAGCGGCGGCCTTCTTGAGAGATTCCGAAAGCGACGGTCTGCAAAACTGAAGGTATGCCGGTATAACCTCGACCCCGCCGATCTCATTTATAATCCCGGCTACATCGGCAAGGGCGGTGTTTCCGTTTTCCGCCCTGGAGCCGTGTCCTAACAAAATAACAGCTGTCTTCACGTAATTACCTCCTGTAAAGTGTTTAACTTAATATAAAAAGCGGGCCGTTGTCAATGCATTAAAACAGCACCACATTGATTATTTCACCTGAAAGCGTTATAATATAATTGGCTCCCGTAGAGAGGGGGTTAATATGAAGAATGTCAGGAAAGCAATTGTTGCCACCATTGTAGCGGTGGTCATGTTCTTAAGCGTCGGCACGGCCTACGCATATACGAACTTCTCGTTCGGGTTCTCACTTCCGTTCCCTCCAATACCCGCTCCATATCCATATTACAGCTACCCTTACACTTACCCCAGCTACCCATCCTACTACGCTCCACGCTACTACGCTCCACGCTACTACTACCCACGCCACTACTATCCACGCCGCTACTACCGCCCATACTACTATCCGAGAACCTACTTTGAGCCGTACGGACACTACAGGTACTAATGGACTTAACCCCGGCAACGGGGTTTTTATTATGGAGGAGAGACGATGAAGAAAATAACTAGTTTTATAGCCGCAGTCCTTGCTGCGGTCCTTTTCTCGTCCGGAACAGCGTATGCGAAGGACCTGAGGATAACCTGGGCCTTTCTCTTTCCCATTCCGCTCCCTTTGCCGGTTTGGACGGTAGAACACCCGCACAGCTTTGTTACGATAGGTTTTCTCTTCCCAGTGTGGCTTCCTCTGCCGTTCTATGATTACGGCGACAACGGGCCGATCCAGCCGAGGTTCAGCGAACTAAAGGTGCCGTCCGACTCGGATGTATACATTGATGGAAACGAGTACGGCAAGGTTTCTAATTACGCGGATGTTAGCCCCCTAACCGGGCTGCCCGATGGGACCCATACTCTTGAACTAAGACATGGCGGCAAGACACTGTATGCCATGAGGTTTGACGTCAGCAACGGAAATGTTGGCAACATCGAGAGCAGCAGCACACCAGAAGGGCAGGTAAAGTAACCGGAGGTCTGCCATGAAACTTATGAAGAAGTTCACAACGATTATCGCCACAGCCCTGACCCTGGTCCTACTGAGCATCGGCACGGCAAGGGCGGATGACGTAAGGATCGGCTTCGCATTCCTGTTCCCCATACCACTACCCATACCTATATACGAGATTCCGCATGAACCAAGTCCTGTAACTGTGGGGCTTCTCTTCCCGATACCGATCCCGCTTCCAGTATACGACTACGGCTACCACAGACCCGTACCGGTTGCTGTTCCGGTAAGCTACGGGAGGCTCGAGACCCTGGTTAGCCCTTACTTCGCTGACGTGTATGTTGACGGGAAGCACATCGGCAGGACAGGCGATTTTTCCAGCAGGATGACCGCTGCTCAACTGGATCCGGGCGTACATACTGTGGAAATCCTTGCACCAAGATACAAGGGCTACAGGACCGAAATACACGTCTCGCCAAACGGGCTGGTAAGCATCGAATACGCACTGCAGCCTCTGAAGTAATACGTTCCTGAATAGTCTGCTATAAAAGCCCCTGAATAGGGGCTTTTATTATTTATTTGACTTTATAAGTCAGAAATATTATAAATTAACCATCTACAGGAGGGTATATAATTGGTCGGCACAACAAAACCAAAGCTAGGTGAGATACTTGTAAATGAAGGGATCCTGACCAAGGACCAGCTGGAAAAGGCCTTGGGCAGACAGGACCTGAAGCGCAAAAAGCTGGGCAAGGTCCTCATAGACATGGGTATTACCACCGAGGAGGAGATTGCGGCTGCGCTATGTAAACAGCTCCGTTTGAAGTTTGAGGCCCTCAGGGATATTCAACCCTCCTCCGAGGCATTAAAGCTGCTCGACAAAAACTTCGTTACGCAGAATCTGATTATCCCTCTCCAGACCGGAGATGGTATGCTTGTCGTAGCGGTATCTGACCCGCTGAATTTCAAGGCCCTCGATGAGGCGGCCAGGAAAAGTGGCCTCAAAATCCAGCCTGTGGTCAGCACTGAGACGGACGTCCTCGAATGCATCGAACGTACATACAGGATAAACGACCTTATACAGCAGATGCTCAAGGCATTCCAGATAAAGGATGAAGTCCATTTCATCGCTATGCCGCAGGAGGAGGGTTTTGACGTACAGAGAACATTTGACGTTAACATCTCCTCGCCTGCAATGAAACTTCTTGCATTCATATTCATGGACTCATTCAATAAAAATGCCAGCGACGTATACATAGAGGCGGGGGTGGCGGAGATAAGGCTCTCATACAGGATGGAGGGTGACCTCTTCAACATAATCTCCATGCCCGGCAGCATACGGGATACCTTGCTCAGTTACCTGAAAAAAATCGCCAACCTGGATGTGTCGAACAAGAATCTGCCCCAGAGCGGGAAGAGCAAGGTATTGATCTCCGGAAAGGCGGTCGAGCTAGAGGTATCGACCCTCCCCTCGCTCAACGGCGAACGGGTTAAGGTGCGGCTGAGGTACCAGGACAGGCCTGCTTCTTCCATGAAAGACCTTGGCATTGAGCCCGAAATCTCTTCCGCTCTAATGAAAGCGGCATCCGCCAGACAGGGACTCATTCTTTTTGCAGGCCCGAGGTACAGCGGCAAAAAATCGCTTATGTACGCGCTGCTCCGCGAACTGTCCTCATTCTCAAAGGACATCGTCGCCGTCGAGGAACGCGCAGACAAAAGGGTGGACGGGGTTGTACAGGCAGGCCGTTCATCCGGAAGTGTGGCGGACGACATCCGCCTTGCAATCAGACAGGAACCGGATATCCTGATGGTCGATGAACTCCGGGACAGGGAGACCGCCGCCCTGGCGCTCGGGTATGCAAACAGCGGCAGGCTTGTAATAACATCCATACAGTCCACCCATGCGGCCGATGCCCTGTCAAGGCTGGTTAATTTCGGCCTTGAGCCCTGGCTCGCGTCCTCCAATATCCTTGCTGTCGTATCGCAGCAGCTCCTGAAGAAGACATGCCCCGCCTGCAAGGAGGAGTATTCGCCTGAAAATGCGATGTTTTTCTCTTCAAACGGTTTCACGCTGCCAAAAACATTCTACCATGGGACAGGCTGCAAACAGTGCTACAAGACCGGGATTAAGGGCCATATAGGCATACAAGAAATAACTGTCAACGGCCCGGAGATCGAAAGGCTCATCCTCGAACATGCAGGAGAATCGGAATTTCTAAGGGCTATAAAACAATCAGGCAGAAGCAGGCTTGCCGAGGCAGCATGGGAGAAGGTTAAGTCGGGTACTGTCTCTGCCGAAGAGGCGCTTGCCAAAGTGGACCCCGAGTTATGGGGGACGAAAATTATAATTAGCCAGCCGGACCAACCTAAAGAGTTAGACGATGTAATAATTGAGTCTATACACGAACCGGCCGTTGCCATTGAATATACTCCTGCACTTGCTCGCGAACTGACACCTGAACTTACTCCTGAATATACTCCCGAACTTTCACCCGAATACGATCCTGAATATACTCCCGGCTTGGATAAGCCTACTGACGAGTTCAGCAATACAATGCGCCAGCACAAGGTACTTCTTGCATTCTCGAATACTTCTGAGCAGGATAATTTAAAAGAAATTTTGGTGGAAAAAGACTACGACGTCATTACCGCGCCCAATGGCAGCGACGCTCTCAAGATCGTATATGCAGAAAATCCGGACCTGCTTGTTTGTGACATGATGCTTCCAATGCTCGAGGGACTGACTGCATACAAAAAACTGTATGAT
>Ga0316628_100001944_pt1 | contig 14977 bp, 14 predicted proteins | sample OWC_Aug_M2_C1_D5_FD_207648 | JGI IMG/M metagenome (GOLD analysis project Ga0316628, IMG submission 207648) | Wetland soil microbial communities from Old Woman Creek delta, Ohio, United States - OWC_Aug_M2_C1_D5_C | ecosystem: Environmental > Terrestrial > Soil > Wetlands | place: USA: Ohio... | reverse complement strand
GAAAGTTTCCCAAGACCCTGATCAGCGATTGGAAGGCGAAGGGCGTCTACCCGAAAGGGCTTGCGGGAGAGCTTTTTAAAGTTTCCCAGAAATTGGACGGGGGGGTCGGGAACGTTGAGGATCTTCTGCTCTGGGCTTTCAAAGGGGCCCTGATCGGGTGTGCAGCGCAGATGCTTCAGGGAAGATTGAAGGCTGCGGTCTTTGGAGATACCGCTCCCAAAGAATTGGAAGTCAATCTGGGTGTGCTCCATAAAGAGACACCGATCATTCTTCTCTATGGTCACTTCTCACCTCTCTTGAAGCAGAAGATTGTCGAAGTGGCAAGGGGTGAGAAGGTTGGGGTCCTCGGGGTGTGCACGGACCCGTTCGTTCCCCCTTTCAGTGTTGCTCCGGTGACTAATTATGGTTCCCAGGAGATTCCGATGATGACCGGCGCAGTCGATCTGATCGTGACGGGAGATCAATGCGTCAATCCGTCTTTGGCCGAACTGGCAAAGATTTGGAAGATTGAAGTCGTTCCCACAGAGGTCCTGATGCGAGGGGATCTTACCTCCTTCGCCAAGGAGATCGTCGAGAGGGCGAAGCAGGCCTTTGAGGCGCGCAGTGAGGTATCCACGGACATCCCGAAAGTCAAAGAATCGGCCGTCATGGGATTCTCCGCAAAAGACATTGACGCGAACAAGGTCGTGAAAGCCTTGGCAGGTGGGAAGATCAAAGGGGTAGCCCTCTTGGCAGGGTGTAACAATGTGAAGTTCACACAGGATCAGGAGATCACCTCCCTCGCCCGTGAATTATTGAAGAAGGATGTCTTCTGCATCTCCGAAGGGTGTGCCAGTGTCAGCCTTGCCAAATTCGGCTTCCTCAATCCGAAACAGCGGGATGCCCATTGCGGGAAGGGATTATCAGGCCTGCTCTCTTCTCTAGGAAAGAGTGTCCCGGCAGTGGTCGATCTCGGGAGTTGCGAAAACAGCGGGGTGACCGATTTCTTGCTCTCCATGGCAAGCGCGGGAAAGAAGCAGATCAGGGATTTTCCGATGGTCGCCTGTTTTCCGGAGGCGAACCGGACGAAGGCGGTGGCCAGAGCAGCTTGGACCGTTGCCATGGGAATCCCGACCTATTTCTGGCCGTTTCTTCCTGTAACCGGAAGCCAGAGGACCGTGGCAGCCCTCAGCGGGTTCTGCGAGGAGAATTTCGGAGCAAGACTCCATGTTGTGACTCAGAAGATGGAGTACAAGGAGAAGGCGGACCTCCTGATGAAGAGCCTTGAAAAGAAAGAATAGTTGATCGAAGAATTCGGTTCGGGCATTGACAGACGGTTCAATGATTGTGTAGTCTTAAGCCAGAAGACGAGGGGTAGAATTTGAAGAAAGGAGGGTTTGAAATGAGAACGAGTTTGAGAAGGTGCAAAGTCCCAAGAATTGTGGTCTTGATGATCTTCCTTGTTCTGACCTCCACCGCTGGAAGTCAAGCTGCAGAGTGGAAGCCCACCAAACCGATCGAGTTTGTAGCTCCATTTGCTCCAGGAGGTGGAAGCGATGTCTTGGCCCGGTCCATTGCCAGCATCATTGAGGGAGAGAAACTATGCCCCGTACCACTGCTCGTTTCTAACAAATCAGGTGGTAGCGGCCTTGTCGGAACAACAGCGGTTGCTCAGCAGAAGGGTGACCCTCATGTCCTTCTGACCTACATTCCCGGTCAGGCGCAAGCGGCATTGGTAGCAGGGAAGGGAGCTCCCACCTTTCGCGACCTCACCTTGATCTGCAACCTTGCCCTTGATGAACAGTTGATTGTCGTAAAGGCCGATTCGCCCTTCAAAACGATTCGCGACATCATCGCTGAGGCAAAAAAGCGTCCCGGAGAATTGACGGTGGGAGGAACGGGCGCAGGCCAGGATGACCAGATATGCCAGCGCCTCTTCGAGCGGTCTGCAGGAATACGGCTTCGTTATGTCCCCTTTAAAAGTGGTGGGGAATGCATCACGGCGCTTTTGGGCGGACATGTGAATATGATCTGGGCGAATCCGCCTGAATTCGTCCCTCAATGGGAGGCCAAAATGGTAAGGCCTGTGGCTGTTGCTAGGGCCACCCGCATGAAAGAGTTTCCGGACGTCCTAACGTTAAAAGAAATAGGACATGATGTGACCTACTTTTTCTATCGGGGGATTGCCGCTGCACCGAACATTCCGGTCGAAACAGCTGTTTTCTACGAGAATATGTTTAAGCGAATGGCAGAATCAGCGGCGTGGAAGGAGAAATATCTGAAGAAGTATATGCTCAGCCCTGCCTGGATGGGGAGCAAAGAGTTCGCCAAGGTCGTGGCCCAGAATGAACAAGAATCGAAGGAAATTCTGAAGGATCTGGGGCTCCTTAAATAGACGAGTTGAAAAATTCTTTTGTCACAAGGTTAGGATACCAGTTTCCTCTATGGGTTGGGTTATGGGTCTTTATCTCTTTAGTCCTAACCCTTTAGCCATGTCCTAAACTGGTTTCCTAACCATTGCCCAACAACCATTGACGATTTCTTATTATTCGAGGATGTCGGATTCTCCATGCGGGGAGGAAAAAATCCTGAGGGGGAAAAATGCGTCTTGCCAACCTTATAGGTGGGGTATTCGTGTTGATCCTTGGATTGGCCGTAGTCTTCTTTTCGTCCCAACTCACCTATTACTCTGAATTTGGCCCAGGCCCGGGTTTTTTACCTCTCTGGGTGGGGATGATTATTTCTGCTTGTGGCATTTATGTCGTTATAGATCTCCTCAGAAAACAGGGCGGGAAAGAGGAGTTCTTCAAACTACGAACGAGACTGGGTCTCCAAATATTCATTACCATCATCATCACCTTCCTACTGTTGCCCTTACTCGGTTTCCCCATTGGGCTTGCTTTTTTTATCGGTGTTACCATGCGCATGATGGGAAAACATCGTTGGGCCCCGTGCGCGCTCACGGCCATTATAACAGCTATCGGTATTCACTTCATCTTCATCTCTTGGCTGACCATTCCCTTACCACGAGGGTTGATAGGTTGGTAAGGTGGAAGGAAAACAAATTTGGAACTTTTAAACAATCTATATACCGGATTTTCTATCGCTCTCACTTTTAATAATATCATCTATTGTCTTGTCGGGGTTCTCTTTGGCCAGATCGTGGGAGTCCTTCCAGGAATCGGTGCGCCGACTGCCATTGCCCTGCTGCTTCCCCTTACCTATAAAGTTAACCCCACCTCTGCGCTTATCATGTTTGCCGGCATTTATTATGGCGTTGCGTATGGGGGCACGATCACCTCTGTCCTTATCAATGTACCGGGTGAATCCTCCACGGTAATGACTTGCATCGATGGGTATCAGATGGCCCAGAAGGGTCGGGCCGGGGCAGCATTATCCGTGGCAGCCATTGGTTCATTTTTAGCGGGGACGATCTCCATTATCATCCTAATGGCTTTCGCCCCTGCGCTGGCGAGGTTTGCCTTGCGATTTGGTCCACCGGAATACTTTGCCTTGACAGCGATGGCTTTTGGACTGCTTACTGTCTTTGGAGGGGAGCAGCCCATCAAAACCATTATCTCCACCATGTTTGGTCTTTTAATTGCAACCATCGGACTCGACGTAGTGAGTGGCATGCCACGATTTGCCTTTGGCGTCCCTCAACTCCTCGGAGGGATCGACTTCATCGTCATCATCTGTGGTATGTTTGGGGTTGCAGAAGTCTTCAGCAGTATTGAGGAACCCGAAGAGGGGGAAATCATCAAACAGAAGATGCACCTGCGCGATCTCTTCCTGACCTGGGAGGAGTGGATTGCCTCTCGGTGGGCGATCCTGCGGGGAGGGGTCATCGGATTTATCGTTGGGATGATCCCAGCGGGAGGCATCACGACCGCCTCTTTTCTTGCTTACCTTGGTGAGAAGCGCTTCTCCAAACATCCTGAGCGGTTTGGGAAAGGAGCCATCGAAGGGGTTGCCGCACCTGAATCGGCTAATAATTCTGCCTCGATCAGCGGCTTCGCTCCACTTCTGGCACTGGGAATTCCAGGGTCTCCTACGACCGCTGTGATGTTGGCAGGTTTTATGATGTGGGGAATTCGCCCAGGCCCCATGCTTTTCAAAACCAATCCCGACCTGGTGTGGGGTCTCATTTCAAGCATGTATATCGGCAATCTCCTGCTATTGCTGATTAACATCTTTTTGATCCCTGCCTTTGTGGCTATGCTTCGCCTTCCGTATACTATCATCATGGGGTTCATTGTCATTTTTGCTTCTGTGGGTGCCTACAGTGTTAACAACAACTTCTTCGATGTCTGGATGATGCTCGGCTTTGCTGTATTAGGCTACTTAATGAGAAAACTCCAATATCCCATCGTCCCTCTGGTCTTGGGTCTGGTGCTTGGGAATTTATCAGAGAACTCTCTTCGTCAGGCCCTTCTTATTTCCGGAGGAAGCTTTTCGATCTTCTTCAACCGGCCTATCTCTCTCCTTTTTATAATTGCTGCTATCCTGGCCTACCTCTCCCCTGTCTTCCGATGGGCATTAAAAGGTTTGCGCCAAGCTCGTGTGGAAGTCGCTTCGAATTCCGAATCGAAGCAGTAATTGATTTTGATTATTCTCCCATCACCTGGACGATCAAATTTCTTTCTCTCCCGCGGTTATCGAAATCGATGAAGACGATCTGTTGCCATGTTCCCAACGCCAATCTTCTCTTGATTAAGGGGACGGTGAGGGAAGGTTTCATCAAGGCTGCCCTGACGTGGGAAAAGCCATTGCCATCTCCCCAGCGTCTATCATGCTCATAAGAAATATTAGATGGAACGATCTTTTCTATTGCTCTCTGTAAATCTTTCAGCACGCCCGACTCATATTCGATCGTCGTGACTGCACCCGTGGACCCGGAGCAGAATACGGTCACCAAACCGTTTTCAATCTTGGTGCGGGCGATCACTGCATCCACATGATGAGTGATATCCAGGATATCACTAAAACCCTTCGTGCTTAAAGGAATCGTTTCTGAAAAGATCATTTTGGTTCCCTCCCGTCAACAAAGTGCCTTGTTGAACGAAAGGTAAACGATCTTTTCATCCGTTGCAAGCAAGGGGAATTAATCAAAATCGACTTCGTCAAACGCTTCAGAGGCCGATCCAAACATCAATATTCTTCCTTTCCCATTGTTTCGGGATTCATCTGCGTCCCTGTTTTGGTGATTACTTGGCCGAAGGACAATCTTCCCTTCTTTAATGGAGACATGAAACGTGTCGCCTTTAGAGATCCCGAGTTCGTGGCAAATCCTATCTGGAAGGGCGAGTGTGTTATTCTTTTCGATTTTCACTAACATGAGAATTCCTCCTTTCTCCATTTGGTTTGAATTTGAAAAAACCTTCCATCCTTTAGCACCCTTTGGCAAATCCTATCCCGAAAGCTGCACATCACCCCCTTTCCTCTACAAAAGAGAAAAGGGCTATGACTCTTTGCCACAGCCCCTTTCGTAAAAACAAAAGGGGCATGGGAAACAATTTAAGTCGCCCATGCCCCTCTATTGGTTTATTGAAAACTACCCTGAATCATCCCTGCATTTGGCCGGGCAGACCCCTATCTTGTGATCTGCCACCACCATAATTTGAAGATGATTTTAAGCATGTTGTCTTTTTACGATAAGTCCTTTTAATTGTCAATGCCTATTTTTTCTATGCACACCCAGTTTCTCTCATCCCTTTTCAATCCGATGAAGAACTTTCTTCCAGCTCTCCGTCTGGAGGAAACTGCCGGAAACATTTTCCAAAAGTTTCGCAAATACGGAGTAAGGCATGGCGATGGTGAGAATTTCCTTTTCAACCATTGGCCTTGCAGAAACATCGAACATCCCGATGACAGCTCGGGGTGCTTCCTTTTCATCCTCTTTCAGAGGATAGGTCAGGATGGTGCTACAACCTGAGCCAAACGGGCTGTACACCGCCTCTGTGGTTTCTAATGTATAATTTGTCAAGGTGAAGAGGCCTGAAAGAATGTCCGGCGGAGCAAAGAAGGCAACCACTTCTGGTTGTGCATTCCCCTGTTGGAAACTCTCGACCGGTTTGAAGACGCAGTAATTGGCCGGCGCAGGCCTCGGTTTCATCAATCCAAAATATTTCCTGGCCAGTTCAGGCGTCTTAATGTAACGCTCTCCCTCCAGTTCTCCAGGGATTCCGCAGGAAAGGAAATATTCAATATCGGGTCTCGCTTTTTCCAAAAAACCCATATAGTAACCGCCCCCCGGACATCCAAAATGGTTTTTATCAAAATAGACGGTTTTTCCTTTCTTCCTTGCATTCTGTAAAAGTCCAATCATGCACCCCGATATTCCTTCCTTGGGAGTCACTCCTTCAGGTTTATCGTTCGTGTAATAGATTCCCAATGGCGATTCTCTTAATCCCAGTGTTTCCCGAAATTGCTTCCACGACTCTTCAGAAAATAGGTTCATTCTTGTCTCCTTTCACGCCTGGCCACATTCCGAAGGGTCACCCTTCAATTTGGATAAGGCATGGGCAAGGGCGGGCAGGATCACGCTGAGGTTTTCCCTCACACTTTTAGGACTTCCCGGTAAATTCACGATCAGGCTCGAACCCCGAATTCCAGTGATGGCTCTTGAGATCATGGCATGGGGGGTCTTTTTTAGGCTTTCAGCCCTCATGGCCTCCGAAAAGCCAGGGACTTCTTTTTCAATCACCTCTAAGGTTGCGTCTGGAGTCACATCACGCGGGCTTAAGCCTGTTCCTCCTGTTGTGAGGATCAGATCCGCTTTTAATCGGTCCGCGCTCCTTTTCAAAGCCTCTGCAATCTTATCTTTTTCATCCGGAATAATTTCATAATGGACCACTTCAGCGGGTAAGTCCTTCACCATCTCCTGGATGAGCGGACCACTCGAATCTTGACGTTCTCCTTTAGAACCTCGATCACTGATGGTTAGGATAGCAACTTTAAATGCCATGCAGTTCCTCCAAAGCGTCTATTGAGTTCGTTGGGCCCATTGGGTTCAAAACCCAACAAACTCAAGAAACCCAAGAAACCCAATTAACCAATGATTATTTCATCTCCCACTTTCACTTCTCCTTCACGGACTACCTCAGCAAAGATTCCTTCCCTGGGCATCACACAATCCCCAGCCTGGTAGTAAATGGCACAGCGCTCATGGCACTCTTTTCCAATTTGACTGACGCGTAGGAGAACGGAACCCCCAATACGAATTTCTGTCCCGATGGGGAGATGAACGAGATCGACGCCTTCCGTGGTGATATTTTCTGCAAAATCCCCATAGCCAACATTCAAGCCCTTGGCCCTCATTTTCTTAATTGATTCGTTAGCCAACAGACTGACCTGTCGGTGCCACGGACCTGCATGAGCATCACCCTTTAAGCCGAAATCCTTCAATAAGGCACACGATTGAATATTCGTCTTTTTCGTCCCCTTATTTTCACTAATATTGACTGCTAATACCTTTCCTCGTTGAATCTCTTTCATTACCACTCCTTCAGTCATTAGGTTACTAAGTAATTAAGTCACTAAAGCTAATGACTCATTGACTCAATGACTTAACTACTGCTTTATGTTTTGGCGATATACGTTCCACTCTTTCCACCCGATTTCTTAACAAGATGGATATTGGAGAGAACGATTCCCCGATCGATGGCCTTGCACATGTCGTAAATAGTAAGGCCCGCAGCAGCCACAGCTAAGAACCCTTCCATCTCCACGCCTGTCTGGGCTTTAATCTTAACTTTCGCTTCGATATCGATTTGGCTCTTTTTCTCATAAGGGTAGAAATTGATCTCAACATGAGAAAGGTTGAGAGGATGGCACATGGGAATGATTTCCGAGGTCTTTTTTGCCGCCATGATCCCAGCTACCTTGGCTACAGCCAAGACATCTCCCTTTGCTATCTTACCGGACATGATACTTTTATAAGTGTTTGGATTCATGAAAACGGAACCTCGAACCACAGCCTCCCTCAAGGTTTCTTTCTTCTTGCTGACATCGACCATCTTTGCCCTGCCCTTTTTGTCAAAGTGGGTGAGCTTTGGCATGATTTCTCCTTTTTAAGCCATGTTTAGTAATTAAGTAATTAGTCATTCAGTCATTATTACGCACCCTTGAGCTTCTCTGTCAGTTAATGACCTAATTACTCAGTGACTCAATGACTGTCCTTAAATCAACCTCCAATTGCTGACATATTCCTCTGGCATTTTTTGAACTGATGGGTGTTGATAGAATGTCTCTCCGGCTTTTTTTTGAGAGCAACAAAAAGTTGCTCCTTTAAATCCTGATCAGAACCCCGATTTCTAAGGAGCTCCTTCACGTCGATCTCCTCATCGGAGAAGAGGCAGGTTCGAATCTTGCCGTCGGGTGTCAGTCGAAGACGGTTGCAATCGTCACAGAAATGGCTGCTGACAGCTCCAATCAATCCGATTTCTCCAAGAGACCCTTCAATTCGAAATCTCTTAGCCGGACCGTCCCATCGATCCGAGGGAATGGGAACCAGCTTGCCAACGTTTTCAAGACGGCTCTTAATTTGAGGAATGGTCACGATATCACTTTTTCTCCATTCCTCCCCATTGCCGGAAGGCATATATTCGATATAACGAATGATGAGTGGAAGATGGAGAGTTAATTGAGCAAAGGATTCGATTTCATCGTCATTGAGTCCCTGAATAGCGACCATGTTAATTTTGATAGGGGAGAGTCCCACCCTCAATGCCTCTTCTATTCCTAGCCATACCCTCTCGAATTCATCTTTCCGAGCAATCTGAAAAAATCTATCTTTTTTTAGAGAGTCCAGGCTGATATTGATTCTTTTCAACCCAGCATTTTTGAGATCTTGAGCAAACTCCTTTAAAAGGACACCGTTTGTAGTGAGGCTCAAATCCCTGATCTCTTCAATTTGGGATAGGCGGGAAACGAAACTTACAATTCCTTTTCTGACCAGGGGTTCTCCGCCGGTCAACCTGACTTTGGAAATTCCTTCTCTTCCGAAAACACGGACAACTCGCAGTATCTCCTCGTAGGTTAGAACTTCATCGTGGGGGATGATCGAAATTCCTTCCTCAGGCATGCAATAACGGCACCTTAAGTTACATCGGTCCGTGATTGAGATTCGTAGGTAATTTATTTTTCGTCTGAAAGGGTCGAGTAGCATTGTTGGTTAGGCGTTCAGAGATTGGAGTTCGGAGCCTTGAAATCTTTTTACTAAAAACTCCGAACTAATGACTCCAAACTATAAAAAAGCCGACCTCCGTGTTTAAAGGGTCGGCTTTTTCCATTTGCCCATCTCCTTTCCTAACACGGGAGGTATGACCGTTTCCAGCCATGCCCTAACGGCCAATTTCCATATCCTCGAAAATGGGATTTAGGAAATAGGCTCGGAGATTAAATTCATATTATTTTTAATCGATTTGTTAAGAAAAGTCAACCCTTCGACTTCCCGGCCTGAAGGCCTGGGCTTGCTCAGGGTTGATCCTGAGAAGCGCCTCATTAGCCCGCCTTAAAAGGCGGGGTTTGGCGCCGCCGAATGGGTCAAGAAACGAATGGCCGGGTATGGATCGGCAGTGAGAATTCGAGATGAATTCAGATCCGGGTGTTTTTATGAAAAGGAGGCAGTGATCCTCTTGAGGTTTCCTATTTAAGATTGTAAGATTTAGCAAAATTTGCCGTTTACAAAATCAATATTTTCTTATATTTGTGATTAGGAAACGTTCTGAGAAACTGTGCATATGTTTCCGCAACAGCGGTGGACTTCTGTGCGAAAAATGAGCTGAGGAGGTTTGGATATGAGGAGAATGTATAGATCAGAAGGAAACAAGAAAGAAAATCAGAAGTCACCAAGAGGCATAGAACTCCCGCTCAAAAGGAGGTCGATGATTAACCTCCTCCGTCGGGTAGCCACTGCTTCACTGGTCTTGCTGCTTCTATGGTTGAACACGGCCTTTGCAGCTGACGCTTCGCGACCCATCCTCTTCGTCCATGGGAGCGGAGACTCTGCCGCTCTCTGGCATACGACCATTTGGCGCTTTGAGTCGAACGGCTACGATCCTTCGCTTCTCTTTGCAATCGACTTCACTCATCCAAGGGCACGAAGCGACGACACAAAGCCTCAGGAGAATCGAAGCAGTACGGCTGATCAATTGAGAGAGCTCAGTGTCAAGATTGATGGAATCCTTTCCAAGACCAAGCAGAAGCAGTTGATCCTTGTTGGAAGCTCTCGAGGCGGCTATGCCATCCGCAACTACATCAAGAATGCAGGGGGCGCAGCAAACGTCTCCCACGCTATCCTTTGCGGTACTCCGAATCACGGGACCCGGGCGACTCCCTCCAATCTTAACGATGAGTTCAACGGGATGGGTCTGTTTTTATCCGGCCTCAACGCAGGCGATGAGGTCCACCCGTCTGTTCAATTCATGACGATACGAAGCGACTCAAATGACAAGTACGCCCAACCCGATGGACGATTCATTGGCATGCCAGGCCAGCCGACCAACGTAACTTTCGCCTCCCCTGAGCTTCGAGGGGCTATGAACGTGGTACTCCCCGGCCTCGACCATCGAGAGGTTGCTTTCCATTCCCTCGCATTCAAGACCATGTACCGCTTCATCACTGGCCGCGAGCCAACGACCCTTGATGTCGTCCCCGAGCTCTGGCCTATCCTGAATGGAATTGTCAGTGGATGGGCGAACGGCGCACCCACAAACCTGCCGCTTGGAGGTACGACAGTCGAAATCTACGAAATTGAGTCTACAACCGGGCAACGCCGGGGGGGCCCTGTCCATCGGCAAACCACTTCCGCAGACGGTGCCTGGGGACCATTTATAGCCAAACCGGAAGCTTATTACGAGTTTGTCATTTCAGCCAACGGCTACCCAACGACGCACATCTACCGGACGCCTTTCCCTCGTTCAAGTGCTTACGTTCACCTGCGTTTGCGCCCCCTCGACGAGCGAGAAAAAGGAACTGGGAGTCTTGTTGTGCTCACACGGCCTAGAGGTTATCTCGGGCATGGCCGAGACACATTTCTAATCGATAACAAAGTGCCTGAGGGGGTCAACGAGGGAGTGCCGGGGACCTCTGAGGCAAGAAGGCGCTTTGAGCCTGGTCCCCTCCGATCCATCCGCATCACATTGAATAAAGAGACCATAACCGTGCTTACTTACCCTCTTGATTCAGGGCACATCGTTATTGCCGAGTTTCATTATTGAGACTATTTCAATAGCCCCTTGGGCAGATTGAAAGGAAACAATGAAGCGGGGAGAGATGGCCCGCCTTGGGCTCGTTTTGTCTTGACAACTTTTCTCGCCCTTTATATTATTTGGGAAACTTAGAGCCGATTTTTAATTAGATGAAATTTGTCAAAGGGGGGGGTGATAGAAGAAAATGGCAAATGGATCAAAAGGGAAATGAATCTAGAAATAAGGAGGAGAGGAGGTATTTCGGATGAAAAGCTCAAAATGTTTAGGCATTGTAGTGGTTATCTCACTAATTCTGTTGACTTTTAGCCTGAGTCTTGCGTTTGATAAGGTTAAGTTTGCAGTTATTTCAGATCCACACATTTCCATCCCTCAGCAAAAAGGCGTGACGGATGGTTATAAACTCGGTTTGAAAACCCAGATGCTCACAGAAAATACGATCGCAGAAATTAATAAGATCCCCGACCTAAAATTTGTTCTCGTGGCTGGCGATTTGACACAGGATGCGGAGCCGTGGAATATTGACGAATTGAGGAAGATTCTCGACCAACTTAAAGTTCCTTATTTTGTCACACTTGGGAACCACGATCTGAGCCGCGTTCCCCATGAGAAGAAGGATCAGCCCATCACCCTATCCAAATATACTGTCGCGGGCGCTTTTATCGGCACACACGGAGGGATGCTTCCAGGAATGACCTACTACTCTCACGAGGTGGCAAAGGATCTTGTACTCATTAACCTCGATGCCTCACGGGCTCAGGTCTTTTCGCCCGAGGCTGGTCTGAATGATTTTGGTGGAAAGATTGATCCGGGGCAAATGAGGTGGTTGGAGAACACGCTGAAAGCAAACCAAAAGAAGACGATCATCATTCTGACCCATCACAGCGCTGTTCCTTGGTGTGAAGGGGATAAAGCCAATCATAATGCCTGGAGATGGTTCTGGATGGATAATGCTGAAGAGGTCAGGGCTTTGCTCAAAAAATACGGGGTGAAGCTTGTTTTTTCCGGACACCGGCACATCTCAGCCCGCTATCAGCAGGCTGATGGTATCTACCATTTTGTCCATCCTGCCCTTTCCACTTATCCAATGAGGTATACGGTTTACGAGATGACACCCACGACATTGAGCTGGGAAGTAAACAATGTTCCTGCTTCGCCTGATGTATGGGAGCTCGCTAAGAAGAACTTCCTGGCGGACAAGTGGTGGAGAGATGCGGATCAACCGGATACCCCAGAGGGAAATCAAAAGTATTTAGAGTTCTATGAGAGTCCAAAAACGATGAAAGGAAAAGTGACGTACAAGTAATCGGCAACCAGAGAGGAGGAACTGGGATGAGAAGGATCATTATTGTATTGACTGTTTTGTTGATGGGATTCTTATGCTTCGGAGGGATATCCTTTGGACAGCCGATTGAAAACGAGTTTTACCTCATTACGCCTGTTTCCAAGGACGTCCACGATCCGGCTTTAAAGGCCTTTGCCGCTTATGTCAAGAAGAAGTATAACGTCGACATGAAAACTAGCGCCATTCCTCAAGGAACCCCCGTCGCCTATGGCCAGATCGTGGAGTGGAGGGGAAAACCCCAGGCTGATGTCTTCTGGGGTGGAGAAGGAACGCTTTTTGATAGTCTGGCAGATCAGGGACTTCTGGACCAGGTTCAGATTCCCAAGCAGATGTGGAATGAGATTCCGGCGACCATTGGAAAGCCCATTGGACTTCCCCTGAAGGATGACAAGAAATTTTGGGTAGGAACGACCCTGGAGCCCTACGGACTCATCTATCAGCCGAAGTTGCTCCAGCGCCTAGGGGTCACGATTAAAGACTGGGATGACCTGCTCAACCCAAAGCTGAAGGGACAGATTGCTCAATGCACGCCCGACCGGTCGAGTTCAAGCCATGCGTCGTATGAAGTCATCCTTGCCATGCATGGATGGGAGAAAGGATGGGATTGGCTGAAGAAGCTGGCTGCAAATACTGGGATCTTTACGGCCCGTTCCCGTGACGTCCCCAATGTGGTGTCCAAAGGAGAGTTTGCGGTTGGGTTTGCGGTGCCGAGTTATATGGCCTTCGCTGAGGTTCTGGGAGGATACGATATCAAGTTTGTCTACCCGACGAATGCCTACGTCACCCCAGAGCCGATGGCGGTCCTGAAAGGGGCACCGCACTCCAAGGCAGGTCATGCCTTCATAGAATTTCTCCTGACCGAGGAAGGGCAGAAGATCTTTATGGAGAGGGGACTTTATCCCATCACGTCAAAGTATAAGGTTCAGGGTCCCCCCGGTTCCAATGCGGAAAAAGCAGTCGAATTTACGAATGGAATTCGATCCTTTTACGATATTAAGGTCGGAAACGTATACGATGAAAAGATTGCAGGGCCCAAGAAGAGGATCGAGGAGGTCAACTCCTACTTCCGGAAAGAGATTGCCGAAAAACATAAGGATCTGATAAAGAAATAGTCAGTCTCACTATGAGGCCCAGTAAGGAAGAGAATGCAAATCCCCCCATCCCTTAGGTTGCTAACAGGAAGGATGGGGGGATTTGAGTATCTTATGCAAGCGATGAGGGTAGGGGAGGCAAAAGCCCCCTCTCATTCAAGGGCGACTTTGGACTGACAGAGACCATCTGTGAACATAAAACTCGATGACGTTGTCAAGAGGTTCGGCACGCTGGAAGCGGTGAGCCACATTTCCCTGGATATCAAGGATGGTGAGCTTTTTACTCTCCTCGGTCCCTCGGGCTGCGGAAAGACGACCATCCTTCGCCTCGTCGGTGGCTTTCATAAACCGGATCAAGGGAGGATTTACTTTGGGGACAAGGAGGTATCTGCTTTGGCTCCCTATGAGAGAAACATAGGGATGGTTTTTCAGAACTATGCCTTGTGGCCTCATATGACCATTTCAAACAACATCACCTACGGCCTCAAACTGAAAAAGATTCCAAAGGCTGAGATTTCAGAAAAGGTTTCTCATGTATTAAAGCTTGTCAATCTATCGGGTCTTGAGAGTCGTTACCCCGGCCAGCTATCAGGGGGGCAGCAGCAGCGCGTGGCTCTAGCGCGGGCGCTTGTTTTGAATCCCGATGTGCTTCTTCTCGACGAACCATTGAGTAATTTAGATGCTAAGATTCGCGTACAGGTTCGTGCAGAAATCCGTAAGCTTCAGAAGGAACTCGGGATTACAACCATCTATGTGACCCACGACCAGGAAGAGGCCTTGACCCTTTCGGACCGGATCGCTGTCATCAATTTCGGCAAATTGCAGCAGATTGGGTCACCGAGAGACCTCTATGAGAGACCGGAGAACCCTTTCGTGGCAGACTTTATCGGGATTAACAACCTGATCCCCGGAGAAATCCGGGAGGTGAATCCCACTGAACGCTGGATGAAAGTAGAAACAAAGGTTGGTCCTTTGCTCTGTGACTACCGTGAAAGGTTCAAGCCGGGGGATCAATGCATGGTCAGCGTCCGTCCGGAGACGGCATCGATCGGCACCTCGCAGGAGGTTCAGAAGGAGTTTAATCGGATTGCCGGGAATGTCAGTTTTGCCTATTACATCGGGAATACGATCCGTTATGACGTGGAAATTGATAGCGCGCTGCTCTTCAAAGTGGATGTTGAGAACCCGTGGGAACACCAGGTCTTTTCCATCGGAGATAAGGTCTGTATCCATTTTCCGATAAGGATGACCCTCGGGATCCCGGCCTGATGAGAAGAACATTCTCACCGCAGAGACGCTGAGAACGCCGGGAAGCCAAATTGTATAAGCTGTTAGAAAACTCTTATTCCTCA
>Ga0316628_100001943_pt1 | contig 14980 bp, 16 predicted proteins | sample OWC_Aug_M2_C1_D5_FD_207648 | JGI IMG/M metagenome (GOLD analysis project Ga0316628, IMG submission 207648) | Wetland soil microbial communities from Old Woman Creek delta, Ohio, United States - OWC_Aug_M2_C1_D5_C | ecosystem: Environmental > Terrestrial > Soil > Wetlands | place: USA: Ohio... | reverse complement strand
TCCATCAGTTGTTCGTCGGCCACCTCTTCGCGCATAGGCGCGCAGTATAAGTGAGCATGGCCGCACTGGCTACCGTCGCCTATTCCACAATCTCGGGTTGCGGCTTCCCGGTGGAAAGCGACTGAGCGAGGTGAACCAGGCGCACAAACTCCCCGCGGTAGCCAAAGGGGTCCTCGCCTCGCGCTCCGGCCGCTATCCTGGCGATTTCGGCGTAGCCCAGGTCTTTGGTGTGCTTCCCGCCGCGTAGCTCCTGGCCGAATGCGGCCACGGCTGCGGCAAAACGGAATTCGTCCGAAGCCTGGGCAAAACCGGACTGGACATCGCTCACGTGCAAAGGCCACTCGGCCAGCCTGGAGACTTCCCCGTCCGGCGCCTTGTAACGCAGGCGCAAGAAGGCCAGTTCGCCTGATTTGTCCGCCGCGGAAGTCGTCTCCTTGCCATAACGCAAAGGATCGACACTGCCGCCATGTCCCTTGAGCGTCAGCTCGTAGATCGCGGTGACGGTATGCCCCGCCCCCACTTCTCCCGCGTCCACCTTGTCATTGCTGAAATCCTCACGTTTGAGCATGCGGTTCTCGTAGCCCACCAGCCGGTACTCGCTCACCACGGCGGGGTTGAATTCGATCTGGATCTTCACGTCCTTGGCGATGGTCGCCAGGGTGGAGGTCATCTCGTTCACCAGCACCTTCTGGCCTTCGTTCAGGGTGTCGATGTACGAGTAGTTGCCGTTGCCCACGTCGGCCAGTTGCTCCATCAGCCGCTCGTTGTAGTTGCCCACGCCGAACCCCAGTGTGGAGAGCGACACGCCGCCCTTGCGCTTCTCTTCCACCATGTTCTTCAGCGCATCGAAATTGGTGACGCCGACATTGAAGTCGCCGTCGGTCGCCAGCAGGATGCGGTTGATGCCGCCCCTGATATAACCCTGTTCCGCCATCCTGTAGGCCAGCGCAATCCCGCTGGCACCGGCCGTGGAACCGCCAGGCACCAGGTTTTCCACCGCCGCCGCAATCCTTGCCTTTTGCGCGCCCGGAGTCGGCTCCAGCACCACCTGCGTCCCGGACGCATAAGTCACCAGTGACACGCGATCCTGCGGACGCAACTGGTTGATCAAGAGCTTCAGTGCTGACTTCAGCAGCGGCAAACGCTCGGGGGAATCCATCGAGCCCGACACGTCCACCAGGAGCACCAGGTTGGCCGGCGGCAGGCTGGTCTTGGCCACATCCTGCCCCTTGATGCCTATGCGCAAAAGGTGGTGCTCCTTGTTCCACGGCGCGGGCGCGATTTCGGTGTGCACGGCAAAGGGCGAATTGCCCTTGGGAAGGGCATACGCGTAGGGGAAATAGTTGATCAGCTCCTCCACCCTTACCGCATCCGCGGGCGGCAGACGGCCGGCATTCAGCATGCGCCGCACGTTGGCATAAGCCCCGGTATCCACGTCGATGCTGAACGTGGATACCGGCGACTCCGCCGCTTGCTTGACCGGATTCTCCTCGATCTTGCCGTACTGCTCGCGGTCCGGCGCAGGCATCATTTGGGAATAGTAAGGAGCGGGTGCGGCTGGAATACTCACCTGAGGGACATAGCCAGTGCCGGCACGCTCCCGTTTCATTTTGGCGGCAGGTGCAGGAGCGGCCAGCCGCCCCTCGCCCATGGTGATCCCGGCGGCAGCCGGCGCCTCGTATGCCGGCCCCGGGCGCGCGCCGCTCGCCGGCTTGTCAGCCACTGCAGGCCGCTCGGCAATGGCATTCTGTCCCGCCGGCTGCACCGAAACCGCGTCCGTACGCGAATTGGGTTGGGTTGCCACCTGCCCCTGCTCCTCGTTGGCGCAAGCGGCCAGCAGCAACAGGCAAGCGATTGAAAAGCTTCTGGATAATGGACTCATCGCATCCTCACAGTTTATCAGTCAGTTGATCGAACAGCCCTGTGACATCCGCAGGGCCTGCTGCTATAAACGAAGGGAGGCGCGCAACGGGGTTAAAGCAGGTGTAAAAAGTTTCAGGAGATCCTATTTGTAGGCCGGGTCCACCGTGCCCATCAGCCTGTCCCAGCCCAGGGAATAGAGGCCGTAATTGTGACGCCCGTGCAAGTGGTGCGCGGCATGCGCCGTGGAGGTGTTGAGCCAGCGCCCCAGTCTGTGGCTAGCCACCCCGGCAGGATAGAACTCGCGCCCGCAGTGGCCGTATACATTGTACGCGGTGGAGATGGTCTGAAAGATCAGAAACGCCAGCGGATGCACGGGAATGATGTAGATGATGGCAACCACGATGAGCGCCTCGCCGGCAGCTTCAGCCGGGTGGAAACTGTAGGCCGCGTAGGCGGTAGGGTGCACCGAGCGGTGGTGGACGCGATGCATCAGCCGGAACAGCCAGCGCATGTGCATCGCACGATGCAGCCAATAGAAGAGCGTATCATGGAGCAGCAGCATCGCCGGAATGCTGAGCCAGAACCACCATGCCGGATAAGCGGATGCATCAAGATAGATGAGGCTGTGATCCACCCAGTGCCACCCGAACAGCGCAGCATTGACCAGGCCGTAGACGATCACCGTAAGGAACGAATAGCCCAATTCGCGGCGCACATGCCGCCCGGTTTCGAACGCCGCTGGCGCGCCCCCATGAGCCCGCCCCCAGTCGCCTTTCGCGACAAGGAACCCGACGGATGCGATCACCAGATAGCGCACACCATACACAGCCAGGGCAAAAACGAACGGTGCCAAAAACTGGCCGGAGTGGGGAAAGAAATCAAGGTAATGCATAGTACCCGGAAGTGCCAACACAACCATAACTGACTGACTGAACGCATCAACTCTGCTCGCCAACGGAACAGACTCCGGTTCATTCCGCTGCGTTTGATGCGCTAATTCGCAAATCGTTCGCCCGGATGCGCCGTTGCATCGCGGAAGAGTGAGGTTATTTCTGCCGGACAACCCGGAATGCCCGGGCAAAGCTCCCCGGGGTTAGCCAGCAGTTCGTTCGCGGCCTGCCTGAGCGTCGCGCTGCCTATCTCCCTGCGCCCGGAGAGCGCCTAGCCAGCCGAGATCCCCAGTTCCTGACACAGTTTTCCGACCAGGGTGCGCAGGTCCTTCACCTCCCCTTCCAGCTTTGCCACATTGGACTTGAGCGCTGCAATCTCGCCTACCGTCACATCGCCAGCCTGGACGGATGCGGCGGCCGCAGGCGGTTCGACCGCAGGCGCGCCGGAGAGCAGATGCGCCCAGCGGTTTTCGCGCGCACCTGGCTGGCGCGGAAGTTCCACTACCAGGGCACCCGCTTCCCGGCCCGCCAACTCGGCGAGAAAACTTTCCACCGAAGAAATGTCGGCGAATTTGTGCAGGCGCTCGCTGTTGATCCGCAGCTCGCCCAGGGTCTGCGGCCCGCGCAGCATCAGCGTGGCGAGCAGCGCCACCGACTGCGACGGGATCTGAAGCACCCGTTCGATGTTGTGTGCGTAGCGCGCGACCCGTCCGCCGCTCGACTCCATCACCAGCGAAAGGAATTTCAGGTTGTCCAGTGCCGCCTGCACTTCGGATTCCGATGCCTCGATAATCGGATCGCGGCTCGTCTTCTGATTGCAGCCCGCCACCAGCGCATTCAGGGTCAACGGGTAGGTATCCGGCACCGTGCGCTGTTTCTCCGCCAGCACGCCGAGCAGGCGGGTTTCGAGGAGCGATAGGACAGGAAGTTTGGTAGTCATATTTGAGCGTGGATCCAATGTGCCTCGTTTATCGGTGTACGCAGCGACGCCTCCATCCGGTGCGGCCGCGCCCCGGTTACAGCATGCTATCGGTCTTGCGCAGGCGTGCAGCTATCACCTGCATAACGTGCAATGCAAAGTTGGGCGTCTGCTGGATGAGAAAATTGAAGCGCTTGCGCTCGATATGCAAAAGCTTGCAGTCGGTTCTTGCCATGACCGTTGCGGAGCGTGTCTGCTCGTCTATCATCGCCATCTCGCCCAGGATCGCGCCCGGTTCCGCAACCTCCACCAGCTTGTTGTGGACCATGATCTCAGCGGTTCCGGATATGAGGACAAACATCACCGCGCCCGGCTCTCCCTCCCTGAATAAAGCTTGCCCTGCGGGTAGCGTTTGCAGACCGGTCTCGTGCCGGAACAGCTCTGCCAGATTCATATTGCGATTCCTCATTACAGTTGACTGAAGACGCAATTTTATCCGGAAATCTCCTGTTTATCTTTCACAAAAAACGCATGCCGCACCAACACAGCGTGTCCCGGAAACTGCACCGCATGCAGGCAAGGCCCCTATCCCTGCGCTGGCTGTGGCAGGTTGGCCTTCGTTCTCAAGAGGGTGGCCAAATCGTCGAAGCCCGCGAGACGGCTGGAAAAGCTGAACTTGCGCCGGTCGGCAAAACGCACAACACCCATGCGCCCCGCCTTGGCGGTATAGACGTCCACGCCCACGATTTCGGAAATGCGGTATTGGGCAGGTCTGAAGGCGACCACCACGATGCGCTCGCCATCCACGGTGATGGAGTACATGTACTTGCGCACGCTTTCCAGCGTCATGTACATGAACAGGGGCGCGAACAGCAGCCAGCCCCACCAATAAGGATGCAGCCCGATATAAAGGGCCGCACCCATAGCCAGTGCGGCAAGCAAGTCAAAAAATATCCATGCTTTGGAATATCTAAAGGTCATTCGCAGATTCTCTCCGGTATTTGAACGGGCTGACGCCCGGCGCCGTTGCTGCAAACGCCATTGTAGTGCTTAATCAGCCTTTGGAGAGGTGTACGAAAATCTTCAGTGGGTAAGAATGAGTAGCCAGCGCTGGGGTAAAGTCTGTATTCGCCCGCGACGATGCGAAAAACCCTGGACGAACCGGCCAGGTCACTCTTATTCACCCGAGGGCCAGTCGCTGAATGGGAACGGCATATCTTCTGAAGCAAAGATCAGGAAAGCAGCAAGCTGCTGCAAGTAGCGGCCGAGGCTGCGGCCAAACGTGCCAAGCCTGATGTTGGGCGCACCGCTCAGCAATGCCAGAACAAATTGAATGACGGCCATGACAAACATCACGGTCGCAGACACGTGGAATATGATGCCCAGCAGTAACATATAGAGCCCGCGTATCCATGTGCTGCGTGTGCTCGCGGGCGTTTCGGGAGTTTCAGTCATGTCGCCCTCCAAAAATCACTCTTCGCTAAAACGAACCTGGAGCTTACGCCGGGGTCGGCAGTCAATTCCCTTTTTTCCCGATTTCCTGCACCTCAATGCGCTGATATGCTTATTGCACCTGCAATTTGACGCCACGCCGCCCGTTTTAGTTCAGTTCGAAGGCACCGACGATGGGGCAGCACCTGCCTGCTGTCAGGTCTTGATCGCCCTGGTGAACAGATACTCGTGGCGCACTACGTTGTCGTGCAGATACTCGCCGATCAGCTCGTCCGTTTCGTTGCGCCACGCAGCCAGCCTGGCGGGGTCATGCTGCAGGGACTGCACCGTGCGGATGAAAGGCCCCGCCTTGGCTTCCTGGAACTGGCGCAAATGCTGCGGGCAAAGCGCAGGAATGCGCATGAGGCCGCGCTCGTAGTGCACACTTTTCACGCCTTGCCCCAGCCGCTGCCGTATGACGGCCACGTCCCCCCACTGCACGGGGGATGCCACCCCCTGCGGTGGCGGGGCATACGCCGCATTCAGGCTGAACTGGCGCCCGATCAGCTGCTCGCCGGGCCAAGTGGCGAAGGCTATGGTGCCGCCCGGTTTCAGCACGCGCAACATCTCGGCCAGTGCCACTTCGGGCCGCGGCGCGAACATGTGACCGAACTGGCTCAGCACGACGTCGAACGAAGCATCGGGATAGCGCAGCGCTTCGGCATCGCCCTCATGCCAGGCAATATCCTGGAGCCCGCCCACCGCGGCATTCGCCTTGGCCTGCGCCAGCAGCTCAGGGGTGAGGTCGAGCCCGGTGACGGCGGCGCCCATGCGCCGGGCCGTGATCGCGACCACGCCCGTGCCCGTCCCCACGTCCAGCACGGTCTGCCCGCCAGTCACCCTGGCGAAGCGCACCAGATGCCCGGCCACAGGCGTCGTGAACACGGCCATGTCGCCGAAATTTCCCAACGCCCAGGTTTCGCGTTGCCTGGATTTGAATTCAGCCAATGGATCGGTAGTCATCTTCACTCCTTGTCAGGTACGGAAACCGGAATCGGTGCAGGTTCCGTTGATTGCGAAATGCCGGGGTTCGCACTCGCGGAGACTTCGCAAGTCACAAACTGACCCGAGCGATCGTCGAGGTAAGTCCCCTGGCCGTGCTCACGGCTTCCTGAACAGTTCGTCGAGGGGGTTCTTGCCTGCGGGAGCAGCGGCGGAGACTCGCTTCACCGTGAACTCATCCTCAATGTTATCGCGGTAGTAGCTCCAGGCGGAGCCCGAGCTGCTGAACCTGCGCCAGGTATCCTCGCCGACGCCGCTGTATTGCAGGGTGCTTCCGTCGTCGAGCTGAACCTGCAGCAGCCGCGTGCGCGCATCGTAGCCTATGGCACGCAACTTCCCCGAACTAATCTTCTTCAGTTCCATCATATCACCCCGAAGTCGTTGCGCAATCGATCCTCCTCGCAGGCTAGCTGCCTGCCAGCGGCCGATCGCTGTTGTCGATCAGGCGTGTGATCTTCCAGGCCCCGCCCGGTGCGCGCCTGACGATGAACACGGACTTCCCCTCTTCCTCAAGCGGCGCGCCCCCGGCCTTGGGCGTCGCCTTCATGCGGTAGGTGCACCAGAAATATCCCAGATCTCCGGATACCTCCACATCCATCAGCGTGGTTGCGCTGCCAAAAGCGTAGTCCCTGAACACCGCTTCATACAGCGGGCGTATCTCATCCTTGCCGAACACCGCCGGCTGGCCCCAGGCCATCAGCACGGGGTCGTCCGCAAAAAGCGCCAGGAGCGCGCTGGTGTCACCGGCCAGCCAGCCGGAACGCCAGTCTTCTGCAAGCCGTCTGATTGCCGCAACATCCTCGCCCTGCCCGGCCATGTGAAATCTCCTGACGCCGCTCGCCTTGCAGCGCGAACGGCGGAATTGCAGCATCAAAGCGGAGCCGCCTGAAGCCGCGGCTTCCGCTACTCGCCCTTGGCCTGCTGCGCCCGTTCTGCCGCCTGCCTGAAGGCCAGGTCGGCGCCTGCGGAATCACCCTGCGCAATGCGCGCGTCGGCGATCAGCTTCCAGTCCTCGGCCTGCACCCGGTGCTTGCCCGCGGCAAAGCTGATGGACTTGCGGGCAAGCGTAATGGCTTGGGCATATTGCCCCTGAGCCAGGCGCAACTGCGCCATTTCCAGCCACAGCCACGGATTGCGCGGCTCGATGCGCAACGCCCGCTCCAGCGACGCCTCCGCGCCCTCGCGCTTCCCGGCGGCGCTGGCACTGTGCGCGCCATCCAGCAGGGCGAGCACAGCCCTGTTTTCCGACGCAGGCTGCCTGGGTCCCAAATCGGCGATGCTGGCTTCAGCCACAGCCTGCGGTGTTTGCGGAGGCGGCGGGGTTTGCGCCTCGGGCGGCTGTTCGACCGCCGGAGGCGGTACCTGCTGTTCGGGGGAAACAGGGGGCACTGGAGGGGTGGTGGCCGAGGGCTGCGTCTTCATGCCTTCGCATCCGGCAAGCAATAGCGCCAGCGCTGCAATGGGTAACCAAGCGTATATGTTTTTCAATTGAATAACCTCTGGAACCAGTTCTTCTTTTCTTCCTCTTTCTTCACTGCGGGCTTGGATTCGACCGTCTTGGCCGCGGCAACCGACGAGGCCGGAGCCACGGCAGACGCGGCAGAAACCGCGGGCACGGCGGACGCCGCCACGACCGCAAACCCCCCGGGGCACGGCGCCGTTTCCGCCGGGGCGGAGCCCTTGATGAAGGGCAGCGCCATGCCCGACTTGCAGCCGGTTTCGTAACGCACGCCGCTGACCGGGTCAACCGTCACCAGTTCGACATCCTCGGGCTGCGGGGGCTGAACCGGTTCGGTCGGGAGATTCTTCATCATCTCGCCCCAGATCGTCATGGCGCCCGACGCGCCGGTCAGGCCGGATGGCTTGTTGTCATCGCGCCCCACCCATACCACCGCCACGCGGTTGCCGGTGAATCCGGCAAACCAGCTGTCGCGCAAATCCTCGGTGGTGCCGGTCTTGCCCGCCACATTCATCTCGGCAGGCAGGTAGTTGGTCATGGCCGTTGCCGTGCCCTCGCGCACCACGCCCTGCATCGCCGCGGTCAGCACGTACACCGGGCCCGGCGCTGCGACCGGTTCCACATTGAGCTGGTACCGCTGCAGCGGCTTGCCGCTCGCCGCAACCACGTCGCGTATCGCGCGCAGCGGCGTGCGGAATCCGCCGTCGGCAAAAGTCTGGTACATCTGCGCCACCTCGACGGGTGCCAGCCCATATGCACCCAGCAGCGACGAAGCGTAAGGCGGCGGTTTCCGGTCGATGCCGTACTGCGGCAATTTGTCCAGAATGCGGTCCACGCCCAACTCTATGCCGAGCCGCGCAGTGGCGACGTTATAGGAATGCGCCAGCGCTACCCGCAGCTGCACCTTGTCGTGGAAGGTACGCTCGTAGTTCTGTGGCTTCCAGTCTGCGGCGCCCCGCTGCTTGTATACCAGCTGCGTGTCATCCAGCGGCGTGATCAGCGTATAGTGCTGCGGGTCTTCCAGCGCGGTCAGGTAAACAATGGGCTTGGCCAGCGAGCCGATCGGCCGCTGGGAATCGAGCGCACGGTTAAACCCGGCATAGCGCGCATCACGCCCGCCCACCATGGCCTGTATCTCGCCGGTCTGGGTGCTGGTCACCACCACTGCACCTTCCAGCGTATTGGCCTTGAACCTGCGCGCCTTCTCGATTTCCGCGAGGCGCAACCTCAATGCATCCTCTGCACGATGCTGGACAAAGGGATCGAGCGTGGTGAAGATGCGCAGGCCCTCGCCGCGCAGGTCCTCTTCGCGGTAGTCGCGCTGCAGCTGGCGATGCACCAGTTGCAGGAACGCCGGATACGGAGAAGTGCCCGCAGGCGCGCGCTCCACCACCCCCAGCGGGCGGGCTAGCGCGGCCACCGCCTGCGCCTGGGTGATGACGTTCTGCCCCGCCATTTCCTGCAGCACCACATTGCGCCGCTTCAGCCCCTCCTGCGGATGCTTGCGCGGGTCGTATACCGTCGGCCCCTTCACCAGCCCCACCAGCATGGCGATTTCCTGAGGTTCAAGCCGATCGAGCGGGCGGTCGAAATAGTAGTAGCTTGCCAGGCCGAAGCCATGTATCGCACGGCCCGCATCCTGTCCGAGAAACACCTCGTTGAGGTAGGTCTCCAATATCTCGTCCTTGCTGTAATGCATCTCCAGCAAAAGCGCCATCAGCACCTCGGTTCCCTTGCGTGTCAGTGTGCGCTCCGAAGTCAGGAAGAAGTTCTTCACCAATTGCTGGGTGAGCGTGCTGCCGCCCTCTATGCGCTGCCCGCTGAGGGTCCTGAACAGCGCGCGCGCGATGCCGCGCGGGTCGACGCCCATGTGCGAGTAAAACTTGCGGTCTTCGGTCGCGATCAGCGTATCGATAAGCGGTTTTGGCACTTCGGCAAGCCGCACCAATTCCCTGTCCTCGTTGTGCCCGGGATAGATGCCGCCGATGAGCGGCGGCTCCATGCGCAGCAGGGCCATATCCACATCCGTGGCGCCGTGCGCCTGCAGCAGCGACACCTTGCCATCCGCAAACTCCATGCGGACATGCTGCGAAGCCTGCGGCCCGTCGCTGAATACGAAATCACGCGTGGTGAACTCCACGCCGTTGGCGGTGAAGTGGTACGTCGCCGCTTCCTTAGGCTCGGGGTTCTCGTGGTAACCGAGCGACCTGAGTTCCTCGACGAACTGCTCGCGCGTCAGCCTGAGCCCGGCATACACCTCCAGTGCGCGGCCATATACCCGCGCAGGCAGCGCAAACTTGCGGCCTTCAAAAGCCTCGCGTATGGTCACGTCCAGATAGTAGACGTAGCCGGAAAGCCCCAGCAAAAGCAGCAGCGCGGTCACGCGCACCCACTTGCCGGGCATCTTGAGCTTGAACTTGAAGCGGGGTTTCTTCGGAGCCGGGGAGGGCGCCGGAGCGGGCACCGGCGAGGGGGATTCGACTGACGTCATTACGTGTTACCTGTAGGGAAAACGATGGTGCATATCATAGCCGATGGCGCGCGCCGGGGGTAGCATGCCTGAGGCACTGTCCGCCGCGCTATCTAAGCGTTCCAGCGAGCCTGCGCCGCCTCAAACGTCTCGTCACCCAGGTCGCACACTAAATCGTTACCGATGCGTATTGGCTGGGTCCTGACCCGCCCGGCCACCCAGCCGGCGGAAAGTTGCCGCACGCGGCCACAATCCCGGGTACTCACGGCAGCCATGTCCAGGTCGATAATGTTGCGCTGCTCTTCCGTTTCAAAGGCACCGCCCCCGGCGGTCGGACAGGGACGCCACCATAGGGTTCATGCGCACAACCGGGGAATAGCTGGTCGCGCGGCGTTCGGGGTACCGGACTCACAGGGGAGACGACCATCATTCCCCTTTTGCCTCTTGCCTATCGCTCATTGCCCGCGCCCCTTTCATTCATTGCTGCGGCCTGCACGCTGCATGCACTTCATCGAACGCCTTATTCAGCGCGGCGGCATCCCCCGCCGAGTTGACGATGAACAATATCCTGACCTTGTCGGTCGCAACGCTGCCCATGCTGTAAGCCCGCGCATACCCGAATTCATCGGCCATCCAGAAATCGTCGCGGGCCGTCTCCCAGTATGGCGCAGACTCGGGCATCGTGAATTTCCGGTAATTGCCGCGATACAGGTCGGACACCGAAATGGCGATGTCGTTACCGCCCCGGCGTTTGGCCTGCCCTAAATAGACGGCGTGCGCCTTGAGGTAGGCGCCCTTGGAGGCAATCTCCCCCAATACGCCAAACTCGTCGCGCAGGATATTGCGGAAGTCCACCGTCGAGCTGATCTTGAAATTCTTCCTGGCCGAAAGCAGGTTGCCGTAATCAAGGCGCAGATTCTCCTCGACCTTCAGGGTGCATTCGGTGAACTTCGCCTCCCTGTCCAGTCCCTCCGGGTCGCTCTTGTGTCCAGACGTATCCACGACCGGCTTGTTCAGCACATCCAGCACCGCCTTCTGTGCCGCTGCCAGCCTGGGATCGGCTGAAAGCTGGTACGTCGCGGCAGGCGCAGATGCGGGTGTCACGCCCTTTGCATCGGGAACAACGACGACCGCGCCGCCCTCCTTCGCGCAAGCCTCGGCAGGCAACGGCACCAGCGAGCCGCCCTTGAGCCTGCACGTCATATCTGCCGCGTGCGCAAAAGTGAAAGTGACGATGGCAAACAGCATCACCATCGCGGCATGGGACTTCTTCATGATCGCGTTCCTTGTCTGTGTGTTTCGATGTTCAAATTTACCAGTCCGGATACTGCTCTATGCGGGCTGCAAAACATACACCACCTTGCCTATTATGTGACCGGCAGGTACAAATCCCCAGTAGCGGCTATCCCTGCTGTCATCCCGATTGTCGCCCATCACAAAATACTGCCCCTCAGACAGTACACAAGTCAGTCCATGGTCATCATACTGGCATTTATCCTGAGCCCTGGGAGAGACCGCCTCCTTGAAGATCGGAGGCCTGCTCTCCTCGATCAGTATCTCATGGCTGACGCCGTCCAGCGTTTCCCGAAAGCGCGCAAACTGTTCGGGTACTGCGCCAGTCCTTGCATACTGAAAAACGCCGCTATTGCCTCGTGCAACCTCCACGCCGTTAATGGACAGCGTCTTGTCCTTGTAGGTCACCGTGTCGCCCGGCAACCCGATCAGGCGCATGATGTACTGGGAAGAAGTATTTTCAGGGAAATCGAAGACGATGACGTCGCCCCGGTGCAGCCCGGAGGTTATGCTTCCCTTGACCAGCGTGACACCATAGGTGCTGTAATGCCCATAACCCCATTTCTGCACCGCAATGAAAGAATGCGGCGCAAGAGTGGGCAGCATGCTACCGCTAGCCACCTGGAATGGCTCAAACAAGAATGCGCGGAACATGGCTATGAAAACGAAGAAACCTGCAGAAACACCCAACAGCCCATACCAGCGGCTATAGTGCGGACGCGGCTTGTCGGCAGGATAACGCGCAGCCAGGCGGTATGCGTGAATGGCGCACACTGCGTAGACTGCAACAAGCACGACGATTCCGGCGATCGGGTAATGCCTGAGATTCCACGCAGCCAGCAATGCGGCCACCCACGCCGCAACCAGATAGACGGCCGCCCAGACCGGCTGCGCGGCGTACAGCATACCTAAAGGCTGGAAGAATAATCCCAGTATCGCAGCCACCCACTTGTTCGGTTTGTTGTTCACAACTAATTCTCTCGTGTGTCAAAACGGGCTATGCCCCTTGCTTATTGCGCCGCCGCCTTCTCAGAGTCGTTTTTCCCACATCGACATTCCCGGATGCGTAGGCTGGTTGAGACCCGTAGGGCGGCGTGAGGTACGAACCCCGGCATCATTTAATCGTGAAATGCCAGGGTGCGCAAGCTTACCCCAGCCCGGTATCTTTCCCGCTCAATGCAAAATGCAGGGCCTGGCTCGGCATTGCGCGAGCAGGGGTTGGCTTGCGCGGCCAAAACAATTACGATGCCGCCCTCATTGGCTCGCCCCATGGCCTTGAATCCGCCACATCCGTTGCGGCAAGCAGCCAAAGGCGATGCCAGCACCCTAATGGTTTTTTAGCCGGACCACAATTCAACATGGGCAAGCAAACACTGGACCGCATTTTACAATCGCAAGGCTTCGGCACCCGCAAGTGGTGCCGCGAACTGATCGCCGAAGGCGAAGTCAGCATCGCCGGGGTGCCCGTCACCGACAGCAATGCCAGCATCGAAACCAGCGGCCTGGAATTCACCGTCTACGGCGAAACGCACCAATACCGGGAACACGTGTATATCGCCCTGAACAAACCCGCCGACTACGAATGCTCGCGCAAGCCCAGCCATCACCCCGGCGTGCTCAGCCTGCTGCCGGAACAATTCAGACTGCGCGACGTGCAGCCGGTGGGCCGCCTCGACCACGACACCACCGGCCTGCTGCTGATGTCGGACGACGGCGCGTTCATCCACGCGCAATCATCGCCCAAGCGCCACGTCCCGAAAATCTACATCGCCACCACCCACGACCCGGCAACCCCCGAGCTGGTCGCCAAAATGCTGAACGGCGTAAAACTGCACGACGAACCCGCGCCCCTGGCGGCAGTGGTTTGCCGCATGCTGGACACGCATCAACTCGAAATCGTGCTGGAAGAGGGAAAATACCACCAGGTAAAACGCATGCTCGCCGCCGCGGGAAACCACTGCACCGCATTGCGCCGCTCACAAATCGGCGGATTAAGCCTCGAAGCACTGGGCCTCGCGCCCGGCGAATGGTGCTACCTGGATGATGCGCAGCGGGCGCAATTAGCCTTGTAGGCCGGGTTAGCGCAGCGTAACCCGACACCCATGAGCTCACCCCAGCCTACCCCGCTAGTTACGAACCATATTGGCGAACCCATTCCTCGGCGCTGAGATTGTCAAGCGCGGCACTGTATTGCGCTTGGGCATCTGTATGGGCTTGTGCTGCATTTGATTTGTTGGTGCTCTGGTTTTCAAGCAAGTCACGGTAAAATTTCACGATGACCGAGGCGATTGCATGAATCGCGTCATGGCGGGACAAGCCTTCACTTTGGAGCCGGGCCATTGCGCGTTTGCTTGGCCCAAAGTTGGCCGCAATCTGATTTTGCACCATTGTATGAAGCGCCGCGTGGACTTTTACGTCAGGCAACTTGATCCGCGAAGCAACATGAAAGTTTTTCACGCCCCTGATGCGTTCCCCCTCGTCCATGGCAAGCCAGGTCTTGGGGTCGGGGGCGATTTCAGGATTGTAGTAACTCATGATTTTCCGCATTCAAGCGTTCCGCTTCGATTTTTCCTCAGGGGGCTGAGAACTCGTAGAGTGCAATAAGCGTAGCGCATTGCACCGGATGTCTTTATCTCTCATACGGCGCATTGCCCGTTGGTTAATGCGCCCTACGCGCTGCCATATATGTAGAACACAATGCCGCGCGCGCCATCCTCCGGAACCGATACCCCGCCGCCATTGCAGGGAGCGGAAGAAAAGTAGGATGCGGTAAAGAACGCACCGCATCAATCGCGTCATTCGCGAATATCAACTGCATTTGCCGCCCCGCCCCAATCCGGCGGGTAAATTCCGCGCCGTACATAATCGTGAAAACTCGAGTGGGGCCACTCCGCGGCACGGCGCACCCAGCCATGCTTGACCGGGTTCCAGTGAATGTAATCCACGTGACGGTTGAAATCCTCCTGGTCACGTATGAGGTGCTCCCAGAAGCGCCGTTGCCATATGCCTCGCTCCCCACGTTTTTCCCGGCTTGCAGAAAGGCGTTCACCCTTTTCCACCTTGCGGGAAAAGGTGCTTTTTATCAAGCCCCAGCGCATTGAGAAATCCGCGTCACCTTCGGGCAGCGTCATGATGCAGTGCAAGTGCTCGGGCAGGATGACAATCGCCTCGATGCCGAACGGATGCCGTTCCCGCACGCTCTTGAACGATGCGCGCAATGCGTCGAGCCGCTCAATGAGCAGGCTGTTTCCCCTGCGCTGTGCAAGATTCACGGTAAAGAACCAAGTCGCACCGGGTACATAGGCGCGGCGATATTCGGTCATGTGTGGCCCATTTTCTATTCGGTGGTGAACGCGAGCGGTGCGGTTCGTGCCTCACCGCACCCTACACGGTCTCCCAGCAGGTAGGATGCGGTGACGCAGGAACCGCATCGTTCGAGTCTTGTCTCGCGAACGATGCGGTGCGTTCCTTACGGCATCCTACGCTTGCTGGGCTATTTCCCTGCGGGCACCGGCTTGGGTTGCGGCTTCTTGCCCTTTGATTCCTTTTTTTTGTCTTTGCTTCCCATGATGCTCTCTCCTGGTTATTGATCG
>Ga0316628_100001942_pt1 | contig 14987 bp, 12 predicted proteins | sample OWC_Aug_M2_C1_D5_FD_207648 | JGI IMG/M metagenome (GOLD analysis project Ga0316628, IMG submission 207648) | Wetland soil microbial communities from Old Woman Creek delta, Ohio, United States - OWC_Aug_M2_C1_D5_C | ecosystem: Environmental > Terrestrial > Soil > Wetlands | place: USA: Ohio... | reverse complement strand
CCTGGTGGGAGCTCGAATACGGCTCTGCCTGGCTTGACCCGTTCAGGCAGGACACCGATGACGATGGCCTCCCGGACATGATGGAGGATCTCGACGGGGACGGCCTCATCAACCTCGAGGAATACCGGCACCGGACCGACCCGCTGGACCCGGATTCGGCGATTCCCGGCCTGGAGAATCCCCCGGGCGTCGCCAATCCCAAGACCCGCGCCCAAAACGGCGTCAAGGATGGCGACGAGGGCGGCCTGCTCAGGGACAAGAGCCAGCCCTACAAGGACATCTGGGGGCATCCCATCCTCCTGCGCCAGCCGCTGTGCAGCGACAGCGATACCGACCTTATGCCCGACTGGTGGGAGTACGTCCACAAGCTCAACCCGAGGGCCAACGACTCCTGGGACGACAAGGACAACGACGGGTTCGCCAACCTCGACGAGTACATTTACGGGACGAACCCGGAAGTGGCCGATACCAACGGCAATGGCATTGAGGACTGGAAGGACCACCCGTTCACCTACAGCAAGTACAGCCTCGACCGCGATGGCAATAGCATCGCCGACTGGTGGGAGAGGTACTGGTTCGGCGGCCCCTGCGACCCGAACGGAAATCCGGACGGCCCCTGGGACCCCGAGAACGGCCAGTACGGCGACAACTGGACCAACTTCCAGGAGTGGTATAACTCTCCACAGGGCAATCCCGGCCAGACATTCCGCACCAACCCGTTGATGAACGACACGGACGGCGACGGCCAAAACGACGATGTCGACCCGGACCCGGTCCGGATACCGTTCGTCGCCGCGCCGGTGAACCCCATCGGCAGCGGCGCCCGCCCGTTGAGCCCGGTGATATCGGGCGACCAGTACGGGGACCCCGACCGGGACGATTTATCCAACCAGGAGGAGTTCGCCCTCATGGGAATCGGGCTCGACCCGGCGGACCCCGACAGCGACCTGGACGGCATGCCCGACGGCTGGGAGACGCGGTTCTCCCTCGACCCGCTGGACCCCTCGGACGCGCTGAAAGACCCGGACAACGACGGGGTGAACTACTCGTTGAAGTGGATCGATTACAACCACAACTCTATGCCCGACGCCGGCGAGTTCATCATCACCGAGTACGACGCCAACCGAAACGGCGTGCTGGACCCGTTTTATGAAAACGAGAGCTTCTGCAACGTCGAGGAGTACCGGTTCGGCAAGGACATTGACGCCGACGGCATCAACGAGCTCTCGTCGGACCCGAACCGGGCCGACACCAACGGCGACCGCATGATCGACGGATACTCGGTCGCAGGCTCGGATTCCGACGGCGACGGCCCGTCCAACATATGGGAGCTCAGGTACGGGTTCGACCCGCTGGACTCCACAGGCTTCAACGGCTCCGGGAGCGACCCGGACGAGGACGGTTTCAGCAACCTGGAGGAATATCAGGCGCAAACCGACCCGCGCGATCCGTCGGATGCCCCCCCGCATGAAGGCCGGGCTCAGGACGAATAATCGGCCAGGTGCTTCCGTATCTCCAAGACGTCTTTGGAATTGGGCAGGAATGGATAGTTCCTCAGCTTCTCCGACGGCCTTTCGTTCCCGTAGGGCCGGTTGCAGGAGACCTTCCCGTCCTTGCCGGGGCACCCGGAGGTCATGAAGGCCTCGCCTTCATCGATGACCCTGTCGAGGGCCTCTTCACCGACCCCGAAATCGGTTATCTGCCCCTTGCAGTCGAACTTCATCTTCTTGGCGTTTCCCAGGTCGTTGTCGATGAGCCAGCGCGCCAGCTGGACCCGGTGGTAATGCCCCACCGCCGGCCGCGCCAGCTTTTCCAGGGCCGAGCCCTCTTCAGGGTAGAACGCGAAAAGGTGCGTGCAGGCGCCCAGGTCATGCGCTTTTTGAATTGTCTCGACCATCTGGCGCTCGGTCTCGCCCAGCCCGACTATGAGATGGACGCCGACCATGCCACGACCGAAAACATCCACGGCGTCCCCGAGCACCTTCCAGTACCTGTCCCATTTGTGCGGGCCTCTTACGCCCTTGCCCCGGTATTTTTCGAAAAGCTCCAGCGTTGCGGCGTCCACCGCTATCCCGACTCGCTCCACGCCAGCCTTCCGCATATCCAAGAGCGGTTTCCTGCTCTTGATGAGCGTCGGTCCGATGAGCGCCGATATGCTCAGTTTCGTCTCGTCGCGGAAACGCTTCGACACGATGTTGAGGTCCTTGAGCGCCCTCGGATGGGTTATCATCGAGATGCAGACGCGGTCCAGGCCCTTGCCGTACTTGTTGGCCCGCTCGATGACCTCGTCCGTCCTTATCGTCGGCCAGTCGACGCGTATGAAGCTGTCCTCGTTTGGCTTCCTCGACGAGGAGAGGCCGCAGTAGGCGCAACGCGCGTAGCAGCCTGGCTCGTAGGTGAGCAGCAGATTGAGCGCCTTGAGCTTCGCCCCCCGGTAGAACTTCCCGGGATAGTACTTGAGCGTCATGGCCGCGGCGGTGCTCGTGCGGACGAACTCGGGCGAGCTCTCACTCATCGGCTTCGGCCCTCCGGAGCTCCTCCTTGATCCATTCCTTTATGTCGCCCGCTTCTTCAAGCAACTCCGGCGAGAGCAGGTCCTTTTCAAGGTCGGAGGCCTGAAGCTCCACTATCCAGCTCCCGTAGGGGTCCTTGTTGATTCGCCGCGGGTCCTTGAGCACCGGCTCGTTTATGCCGATTATCTTTCCGCTCACGGGCGAATAGAGCTTGCTGACGAATTTTGCCGATTCGAAGCTCCCGAGAGAGCCGCCCCGCTTCACCGTGCTCTTCTTGTCCAGTGAAATGTAGTTGAGATAGCCGGCGTTCTCCGTGAGAAAGGAATCCATGCCCAGCTTCACGGTGCCGCCCTTCTGGGGTAAAATCCAGATGTGGGCGCCCTTGCGGATGTAGTACCGCCTGTCCAGCGGGAACCGGAGCTTGCCGACATGGAGCGTTTTCGCCAACGCCTTTTCCCCCTGCCACCGTCAATGGCCGGCCATCTCGGCGATCATATTTATAACTTGTTCCTCGCAGTAGGCCTGGCCCACGAGCGCGCCCAGCCATTTCTCCCGCCGAGGCGCCCCGACGACGGACGCAGCCGTTATCTTCTCCTCCCGGACCTCGAGCAGGACCTCATTGCCTTCGTAGGGCACCTGGGCGACGTAGCATCCGCCGCGGACCTTGACCTCGCGCCAGGCCTTCTTCGCCCCGCGGTCGCCCACCCAGCGCCGGTGGAAGAGCTCGACGCGGATGCGCTCCATCTCCGCCTCGACCTGGTAAGGAAGCTCCGCCGGCTCCATCGGGCCCAGCAAAGCCTCGTAGCGTTCCCGGACCGTCTTCCGCAGTCCTGCAGGCGGCGGAATCTTGCCCGTCTCCTTCCTGACGGTCGTGAGGTTCTCCTCCATCATCCGCCGGACCGCATTGCGGAACTCCTCCGACGGGCAGCGCAATGCGCCGGCCATCCGGTCGAAGTCGAAGTCCAGGAGGATGTTGGTCGCCACGACGTTGCAGTCGCCCACTTCCCCGCCGCCGGTGCCCGACACCTTCTTCCCGTGGACCAGGAGGTCGTTTATTGGCCGGAACTCCGCGTCCATGCCCAGCGCCTTGTAGGCCTCCTGGACCGGCCCCAGGAACCGCCGGAAGAGGTTGGCCTGCCCCGCCGGCATGCCCTCGCGGTCGCGCCTTAGCACGAGCTGGATGAGCAGCTGGCCCCTGTCTATGAAGACCGTGCCCCCGCCTATTTCGCGCCTGAACACCCCGATATCATGCTTCCTGCAATACTCGGTGTCGACCTCGACGGGTATGCCCTGCGAGAACCCGACGCAGACATAGGGCTCGATGGAGCTCGTGAGCGCCAGGCACTCGATGCCCAGCCGGCCCAGCGCGTGGTAGAGCAGCTGCGTCTCGTCCCAGTGCATCGGGGGAAGGTCGAGGAAGAGCATGGTACGCCTCGCAACGAACCAGGGTACAGGGTTCAGGGTGCAGGGTTCAGGGTAAGCTCAGGGTTCAGGGTACAGGGTTCAGGGTTACGACAGGGTCCAGGGTATTGGGCGCTTGGAGGAACAAATACCATCGTTTGTCATCCCCTGATCCCTGTATCCTGAGTTCGTCCCTGAACCCTGATCCCTGTATCCTGAGTTCGTCCCTGAACCCTGATCCCTGTATCCTGAGTTCGTCCCTGAACCCTGATCCCTGTACCCTGAGCTCGTCCCTGAACCCTGACCCCTGTACCCTGAACCCTTGCACAGCGTGGAAAGCGCTCACGCCGGCGGCTTCTTGTACTTGTTGTGCTCCGCGGTCAGCCACTGCTCGAACTCCGGCGTGTTGACCCGGAAGAGGTTCTTGAGCTCCGATTCCAGGTTGGAGGGCTTCATCTTGACTATCCAGCCCGCTCCGTAGGGCGATTCGTTCACGGTCTTGGGCGTGTCCTCCAGGACGGCGTTCGTCTCGACGATCACGCCGCTCAGGGGGCTTTCCATCTTGCCGGTCCACTTGCCCGAGCTCAGCGTGCCGTAGGGCTTGTGCTGCTCGATGTCGTCGTCGGCCTCCAGTGTCTGGATGCGCTTGATGGTCCCGGCCTGCTTCTGGGCAAAGTCCGTCACGCCGAACACCACCAGGTCGCCCTCGATGCGGGCGTACGAGTGGTTCTTGTGGTAGTAAAGCTCGTCGGGGCAATCGTAGTCCAGGAACTTCATCTTCTTCCTCCCTCTGCTTTCCTGAAAGGGGTGGGGTTTTATATATTTACGTCTGGCCGGGGGCGGTCAGAAGCCGACCTTTCGCCTCTGCCTTATTATCAGATCGATTATTTTCGGAAGCAGAACGACCACGCAGGCGACCAGGATGATATAGTTCAGCACGGGAATGGCCGAAGGCCGCGAGACCGTCACGGTACGGCCATCGAGGACGCCGCCCGGAGTCGCGTTGCCGCCCCAGAATGCCCCCACCTTCAGGTTGTAACCTCCGGGCGAATCGCAGGTCACATTGAACTCGAATGGAACTTTCTGACCGGAGGCTAGATTCTCGATTCGGAGTTCCCCCGGCTTCACGGTCAGGAAATCATCCCGGGACAGGAACCCGCCGATATCCTCGATCATCATCACGGTCACTGTCACGTCATGCAGGGGAAAAGGATAGAGATTCTGGATGGTACCTTCCATGGCAAGCATATCCCCAAGATCCAGCAAGGTCAAATATCCCCTGTCCTTTCCGTAATATATATTGTAGTTGATGTCCAGGTCGGTCGAGATGCCGAGCCCGAAATTGAACCAGTAGCTTTGGCCTTGGATTTCCGTCTGGACCCTCATTCCGAAATCGCCGGCAACGCGTGAAAAAATATTGTATGCCATATTGACTTTCTTGCCGGGAACAAGCTCCTTGATCACGAAACATCCGGCATGCGAAATGCTCTTGTTCATCCATCCAAAGATAATGACGTCGAAACGTTGGTTGCGGAGAACCTTGTTCACCATGGAGACCACGGAGATGTTCAATGAACCCGGTTCGGCGAGCTCCAGATTCGGATTCCCGACCTTCACGCGAAGCAATTTGACGACCTCTATGTCGATGGATGGATTGGTCACATTGGCAGCAATGCCATCGATCAGGTCAAATCCGATGTTCGAGCTCGTCGTATCGGAGCTGAAACTGTAGTAGATCGAAAATGAACGTTCCTGGTTCGGACTATTAAAGAACGCATCCACCATCTTCGTGCTTCTCGGAGAAAGGACAATCCGTTCTGAAAAGGCGCCGCCATCGGTAATCGTCCCCTCGACTGGTTGATCGGAATAATTCGTGATATTCAAGGTTATCGGACAACGTGTCCCGGTTCCGGCAACAAAGTCGCCTCCGCTGGGTACCGGCTTCGATACCTTTATCGACACCGGTCCCAGGCCGATGATATCCGTATGGTTCATGCAAATATATTCTTCGCTCGTCGGGTCCTGCCCGATAAAATGGCATCTTGCGAAAAATGACAGATTCGTCTTATTTGTCAGCGTCAGATTGTATCGGTATTTCAGTGATTCGAGCGGGGAAAGGGATATCCGCTCGAAGAATTGGGCGTATCCATAATTCAGCCCGGCTATCTTGCGACCGTAAGGGGCTTCAACCAGGGCTTTGATGGTGAGATTCACACTTGAATCGAGCTTGTTCACAAGTGTTGCATTGATCGTCAGGTTCCCGCTCAGGTCGTGACTCGAATAGACCGGTGTTTCGTAAACGATGTCTATCTTGTCGGTTATCGGTTCCAGGCTTCCTGGCATGTAATCTGAGAAGTGAAGAGCGTTCCCGCCCGGCTCGACTCCTCCCACATCGCCCGGTGGGATGCAAAAAAGGGCTGGCATCATCAGAAGAAGCGCAACGGCAGGTACCCCGGCCCTCATTCGGTCACCTCCTTTCTCGCCATCATTACAAACGACAGAGCGGCGAATACCAGCATGATGACGACCAGCACGCCCGCCGGCATCGAATTGTCCAAAGTGCCATTGCTCAGATCCTTGATGAGATCGTATCCATAGGCGAATGGATTGATCGGATTCAAAAATGCCAGCATGAGTGGATTAAAGGGTGAGAAGAACAGGAGCAACATCAGAGTAACGAGCGCCGTGATCGGGCCGGATGTTCCGTTGGACGAGACCGATATGAACGATACAAGAAAAAGAAGGGCGAAGAACAGAAGGGTATCCACCGCCACAAGCGCCCACCAGGTCTCCATGAATGCCGTACCGTTGGGGATGGAACCGACAATTATCGAGAATATGGCGATTCCTATGAAGTATGACAGAATCGGCGGAACAAATTTTGCCACCAGGACACTTATCCGCCTCCGGGGCAGCAAAAGGTAAAGCTGCAATGTCCCGTCCCTGGAACTGCTGGAGACCATGTCCGAGGCGAAAAGGCCAAGGCAGAGTATTATCTGGAGAGAAATGAAAAAACCCGCGGCCTCGATATTAACCTTTGGCAACGCCGCCTTCTGTTCCGTCGAGATAAGAAAAATGAACCCGGAGGCAAGTATGGCCGTGGCCGTTAGGAACGCCACCAACCTCCAGCCCCTAAGAAGGCTCAGGAACTCCTTCTCGACAAGCGCCCAGCCGCTCATCCCGTCAGCTCCCTGTACCGCGCCTCGAGGTCCTCCTTCGCCGGGTCGCCGGTCCCGCGGGCCTCGCCCAGCTTCATGAAAACGACCCGGGTGCAGACCTTGGCGGCCTCCAGCAGCTCGTGGGTGGACACCAGAACGGTCCTTTCCTGCTTTCCCAGGTCCAGTATAATATTGCGCAGAAGCAGCCTGCCGTCCGGGTCCAGCCCCGTGGTCGGCTCGTCGAGTATCACGACCTGTGGCGAATGCAGGAGTGCCATGCCGATTGCGACCCGTTGCTTCATGCCCTTGGAGAACTTGGCAGTGAGCTTCCGCTCGCCTTCCAGCCCGAGCTCCTTGAGCAGGGCCTCTATCCGGGGCCTGAGCGTTCGCGCCGGCATACCGTGCAGCCTGCCCCAGTAATACAGGTTCTCCTGGGCGTTCAGGTCCTCCCAGACCGCGGCCTTCTCGGGAACATAGCCGAGGTTCCTTTTGGCCTCCAGGGGCTCCTTCACGACGTCATGGCCGCATATCAAGGCTTTTCCGGAGGAGGGTCTCATCAGCGTGGCCAGAATCTTCATGGCGGTCGATTTGCCGCTCCCGTTGGGTCCGACGAGCCCCACCACCTCGCCCTTTTCAACGCGGACGCTGAAATCCCTGAGCGCGTGGAATCTTCCGTAGAATCTGTTGAGACCCGATGTCTCAATCATCGATGATGGAGGAACCTGGTACGATATCAATTTATTGGAACGGACTTTGACCGGCAGAGGCGGCTTCCTACCTCTTGAGGATGCTCCTGAGCTTCCCCTCCGCCTCGATGTAGTCGATGGGGGAGAAGTAGCCCAAGAACTTCCCGTCCTTGTCGTTCACTATCACGGCGGCAGGCTTGTTCTTCTTTATGTCCTGCAATGCCAACTCGAGCTCGTCGTCGTGGCGTATGAACATTATGTTGGTGTCCATGACCTTGTTGATGTCCGTGGCCATCGGGTCGCCTTTCACGTCCATTATGCCCTTGAGAATCTTTCGCTCCGTGACGACCCCGATGACCCGGTCGTCCTCGGCCTTGACCAGCACGACCCCCCGCTTCATGTCCAAAAGCTTCTTCACGGTCTCGCGCACGTTGGAGCCGGCCTTCACGCAGTCGAACTCGTCCGTGATGGTGAAGTCCTTTACCCGGAGCTTGTCCGGCCCGTTGCCGGGCGGGCTTTTCGGCATGTATTTTCCCCTCGTTTTCCCTGATTCGGTTCGAGGGTATTAAAGCTTTATAAACTGACGGTGGCCTACAGACAAAGTATTTATATGACAAATCCTTGTGACTCCCCAAGAAGAAGCACCAACGGAATCTCATCCCCAACTCACATTCATCCAGCGGTTCAGCGAGTTGCAGGAAGCCCGCCAGGGGGCGGAAAGGGCCCGCAGAGGCCCCAGAAAGCCCCGGCCGGCCCGAGTTCCCGAAAGGTTTCTTCTAGCGAAAGCGAAACCGAGGAGGAAACAAGGATGAACATAGATCCCACAGCGATGAAGTATGTCATACATGCCCGGCTCCAGACCGACGGCATCGTCGAAAAGCCCGACGTCGTCGGCGCGATCTTCGGCCAGACCGAGGGCCTTCTGGGCGACGAGCTCGACCTTCGCGACCTTCAAAAGAGCGGCCGGATGGGCCGCATAGAGGTCGAGGTCGAGGCCCAGCGGGGCAAGTCCATGGGAAGGGTTACGATGCCCTCGAGCCTGGACCAGGTCGAGACGGCGATACTCGCGGCAGCCCTGGAGACCATAGACCGCGTCGGGCCCTGCAAGGCCAGAATCGACGTCGAGGACATCGAGGATGTCCGGGTGCAGAAGAAGAACAAGATCGTCGAGCGCGCCCGGGTGCTCCTGCAGCAGCTCATGGAGAAGACCAAGGTCGGCGGCGCCGACCTCACCACGTCCGTGCGCCAGTCGCTGCAGGTGGAGGAGGTCGTGGCCTACGGCAAGGACCGCTGCGACGCCGGGCCCAATGTATCGGACTCGGACGCCATAGTGGTCGTGGAGGGCCGCTCCGACGTGCTCAACCTCTTGCGCCACGGCATCAAGAACGCCATTGCCGTGGGCGGCACGAACATCCCCAAGACCATCCAGGACCTGAGCAAGGAGCGCATCGTCACCGCCTTTGTCGACGGCGACCGCGGAGGCGAGCTCATACTGCGGGAGCTTTTGCAGGTGGCCGAGGTCGACTTCGTCGCCCGCGCCCCGCGCGGCAAGGAGGTCGAGGAACTCACCCAGAAGCAGATAATGAAGGCCCTGCGCAACAAGATGAGCATGGACCAGTTTTTGGAATCCGTGGGTGGCCCTCAGGCGCTGCACGGCAATGCCAAGATAAACCTGCCCCCGCCACCGGAGGACGACGGCGACGACGACGAACCCGAGCTGAAGCGCCCCTACGCTCCCGAGCCCCAGAAGCCCTACGTTCCCCCGGCCCCGGACCGCGGCCAGCCGATGGCCCCGGCCCCTCTCGCGCCCCCGGTCCCGCCGGCGCCCCAGCCGGCGCCCGGCGTCCTGGTCCCGGCGCCCCCGCCCGATGAATCCGCACAGATGGGCGCCGCCGGCGACGACCGCAAGAGCGGCTGGCTCTCCTCGATAATGGGCCGCCGGCCCGACCAGCCCCAGATGAGGCCGGCCGCGCCGCAGGGCAAGCGCCTCAGCGCCGAGCAATCCCGGCTCAAGCAGATACTGGACAAGCTCGGCGGCACCGCGAAGGCCAACCTGGTCAACGGCAAGGGCGCCGTCGTCCTGGAGATCCCCGTGAGGGACCTGGCCGAGAGCCTCAAGGCGCTCCCGCCGGAGACGAACGCCGTGGTCTTCGACGGCATCATCACCCAGAGGCTCCTGGACGCCGCGGCCGAGGGCGGCATACATTTCGTCGTGGGCATGAAGACCGCCACCATCGCCAAGATGCCCGCCAACCTCGAGGTTTGGACGAAGCCGGACCTGGAGTGATGGGGAGATGGAAACCGGGAGGGACCCCCCGGAAAAGATCGACCTGCGCAAGGGCGCGCATCTCGACGACGTCCGCACGACCGCGGACATACTCATCCCCCACGACCCGCTGGAGCGGGTAATAGGGCAGGACGAGGCCGTGGAGCTTGCGCGATTGGCGGCGCGCCAGCACCGGCACTTCCTGCTGGTGGGCCCGCCGGGCACGGGCAAGTCGATGATCGCGCAGGCCATCTCGCTCCACCTGCCGCGCCCGACCGAGGAGATACCGGTGGTCCACACCCCGGTGGCGCCCGAGCGGCCCTTCGTCGAGGTCAAGACGCTCGCCGAGGTCGAGCGGGACCTTAGCGCCCGCCTGGGCGCCGGCGGCGAGCTCGTCGAGCCCGAGAAGGCCCCGGCGAAAGTGGCCGAGCAGCTCGGTTTCCGCTGCCAGAACTGCGGCAAGTACTCGACGCCGACGGAGACGGTCTGCCCCTCCTGCGAGAGGCCCAAGAACCCGGCCATAAAGAACCTGGGCACGAACAACCCCTTCGGGGACCTTCTGGGCGGCATAGTCGAGGTGACGATAAACCAGCTGGGCGGGGCCGGCCGCAACCGCGTCACCACGACACGCAAGAGCGGCACGACCGAGGAGGTCGTGGTCTTCGAGCGCGAGGGCGAGCAAATACGCGTGCTGGACCAGAAGGCCCTCGAGAAGCGTCGCCAGGTGGAGAAGGCCAACCCGCGCAAGGTGCTCGTTCCCATGGGACGCAACCCGTTCGTGATGGCCACCGGCGCCAGCGAGACGGAGCTTTTGGGCGACGTGCGGCACGACCCGTACGGCGGCCACCCGCAGCTCGGCTCGTTGCCCTACGACCGCGTCGTGCCCGGCGCCATCCACGAGGCGCACGAGGGCGTGCTCTTCGTCGACGAGCTGCCGCACCTGGCGCACCTTCAGCGGTTCATCCTGACGGCGATGCAGGAGAAGCGCTTCCCGATATCGGGCCGGAACCCGCAGAGCGCCGGCGCCAGCGTAAAGGTGGACAGCGTGCCCTGCGACTTCATATTCGTCGGGGCCTGCAACATACAGGACCTTCCGAACATACTCTCCCCGCTGCGCTCCCGCATCTCCGGCGCCGGCTACGAGATACTGGTCGAGACGTTCATGCCCGACACCGAAGTAAACGAGGCAAAGCTCGCCCAGTTCGTGGCCCAGGAGATCGCCATGGACCGCCGCATACCGCAGGCGAGCCGAGGCGCCCTCATGGAGATCATCGCCGAGGCCCGACGCCGGGCCAAGTCATTGGACGGGAAGGACAGGGCGCTGACGTTGCGGCTGAGGGAACTTGGAGGCCTGGTGCGCACCGCCGGCGACCTGGCCGTGGTGTCCTCGGACAAGCTCATCGAGGAGCGGCACATCCGGGAGGCCCGGAAGCGCTCCCGGCCGGTGGAGGACCAGGTCAAGGACCGCTACGGCTCGTACTTCGCCGGGATGGTCCGGGACATCTCGCCGGCCCAAAAAGACAGCGCGCCCTACAACCTGTGGAACCAGCACCTGGCGGACGACAAGCGCGGCTACGAATGAACGACGGAGGAAGCGGGAAGGGAAGGAAACGACGTGAGGCTGAATAAGGATAAGGCGGCGGAGCTTCTTACCCAACACGACATCCCGATCTCGGAAGAGGCACTGGCCGAGCCCGCCGGCAGTTTGATGGTCACCGTCGACCCGGCCTCCCACAAGATAATGATTCTGCTTTCAAAAAGGTCGGTCGAGGACTGGGGGGAGCTGGCCGCCCAGAGCCCGCGCGATGTGGCCCGCGATTTCCTTGAGCCCGGTGAGCATGCCCACGGCCACACCGGCCGGGAGCTTTCCCGTCGCGCCGGCTTCAACGGCGCCGACCAGGGCCGGCTCCAGAAGCTGGTGCTGGGAGCCCACCGCATCTTCTCCGAGACGGAGTGCATCTGGGCCCGGTTGCGGTTCGCGCGCATCCGGGATGCGCTGGCGATCACCCGGGCGGAGTTCGAGCTGGACGACTCGGCCCTCTTCCGCCATCCCGAACTGAGAAGCTCGGTCGAGCCGCCGCCGGAGCGCGCCCTCTCCGAGCGCGAAAGGACGGCGCGCTCGCTGGGCATCGAGTACCTGGACCTCGATGGCGACCTCGGAATACTTCCGGGCGGCATCGGCTTCGGCATGGCCGCCGTGGACATCGTGACCAATACCGGGGGCTTCCCGGCCGGTGTTATGGACTCCGGGGGCGAGGCCACCCCCGAACGCCTGAGGGCGATGATGGACCTCCTCCTGGACAACCCCAAGGTGACGGTGGTGTTCTGCTGCCGGTACGCCGGCCTGACGCACGCCGACGCCTGGTCCAGGCTGATGATCCACTACCTCATCGAGAAGAAGACGCCCAAGCCGGTGGTGCTGCGCGTCGCCGGGAACGAGGAGGAGGCGGCGCGAAAGCTCTTCGAGGACGCCGCGGCCGCCAATCCCGAGCTCTTCAAGCGCGTCTGGACCTTCTTTTCGAACACGCCGGCGGACAACGCCGCCCGCGAGGCGGTGGCGCTCTCCGAGATGATACGCAAGGGCGAGGACCCGTTCGCAGAGAGCACGGCCGAGCCGGCCGAGACGAAGAAGGCGGAAGCGCCCTCTCCGCCAACGCCCCCGGCGCCATCAACGGCGGCGGAAGCACCCAGAGGGGGTGGCTGACATGGCCATCCTCGTCTCAGGATCGACGGAAGTAATGGTCCAGGGCATCATCACCACGCCCGGGCGCACCTACACGAAGCTCATGCTCGAGTACGGCACCAAGGTCGTCGGGGGCGTGGACCCGGGCCGCGGCGGCGAGGAGGTCCACGGCGTCCCCCTCTACAACACCGTCCGGGAGTGCCAGGAGCACCACCCCGACGTCAAGGCCAGCGCCATCTGGGTGCCGGCCAAGCACGCCCGCGACGCCGTGATGGAGTCAGTCCACGCCGGGATACGGGTCATCGTGCTCACCACCCAGGGCGTCCCGGTGCACGACATCCTGATGATGCGCCGCAAGGCCTGGGAGAAGGGCCTCACACTGCTGGGCGGGAACACGCTGGGCGTCATAAGCCCCGGCCGGTCCCTTCTGGGCATGCTGCCCAAGGTCGCGTTCAAACCGGGCCACATCGGCATCGTGGCGCGCAGCGGGATAATGACCTACTACATCGCCAACACGCTGGACCTCACCGGACAGGGCGTGAGCACCAACGTCGTTTTGGGCGGGGACGTGTTCACGGGCTGCACCTACGAGGAGATACTGCGCAAGTTCGAGGACGACGCGGACACGCACGCCGTGGTCCTGGCGGGCCAGCCGGGCGGCGCCCACGAGGAGAACGCCGTCGGCTTCATCAAGAACATGAAAAAGCCCCTGGTCGCCTACATCGCCGGCGTCCACTTCCCCCTGGAGCGCTGGGAAGGCCCGTGCGTGCCGCCGGTCCAGTACCCCAAGCCCACCGGCGCCAACAAGGTGGCCGCGTTCCGCGACGCCGGCATCCCGGTGGCGGACACGCTGATGGACATTCCCAGGCTTTTAAAGAAAGCGATGAGGAAATAGGGGTCAGGGTTCTGGGTACAGGGTTCAGGGTGGGCTCAGGGTACAGGGACCAGGGTTCAGGGACTGACTACGGGCTCCTCCGTCAAACGGTCCTCCGTCTCAGCGCCAGGGCCACGAGGAGCCCGGCCGCAAGGACTGAGACGGCCTCGAACCCGGGAATGAACCCCTTGGCCGCCGGTGCCGGCTTCTTCGTTATCTCGATCTGCACCACCGCCGAGGACGCCGAAAGGTTCCCGTCCGACACCGAGAGCGTTATGGCGTGCTTTCCCGGCTTGAGCGCGTTCGTCGAGAAGCTCTGGCCATAGCCGATGACCGTTCCGTCGGCGGACCAGGTATAGTTGAGCAAATCCCCGTCCTCGTCGGTGGCGTTCCCCCCGAATGTCACGAGTGCGCCCTGCTTGAACGTCGTCCCGTTGACCGGCCCTAGTATCACGACATTGGCCGGCGCCTCGTTGATTGGCCGGACCGTTATCCTGATGCGGACGCTGTCTGCCAGGCCGGAAGGCTCCCCCCTCACCGTGATATTCACGATGTGTACGCCGACGTCCCGGTCATCCGCCCGGAAGGAGGCCCATCCTGTCGTATTTATCCTCAGAAGAGGCCAGTCCGTGGTGAAGTTGAGGACGTCACCGGGTTCCATGTACGTGACATTGATGCGGAATGTGAAGTCCGTGTCCTCGTCGAACGTCAGGTTTGATGGCTCGATTATGATCGGCGGCAGGGGGACGTTGTAGACGGTGACCGTGAGGTCGATGCTGTCCGACAGGCCGCCGCTGTCGGTGACGGTCACCCTCAACCAGTATAAACCGGCGTCCTTGTGTGTGGTCGTGATGTTGAGCAGGCCGCCCGCCGTGAGGCCGAACCGGCTGCTGTTCATCGACCAGGTCAGCGCGTCAAGGCCGATCTCGACATCCGGGTCGTAGGCTTCGAACTGGTAGGTCAGGCTCTCATTCTCCAACAAGGCCAACGAGGTCAAGTTGGAAATTATCTTCGGCGGGCTGTTCACGTTCTCGACGGTCAATGTGAAGTTGCGGGACGCTTCGGCGCCGTAATGGTCCGTCACCGTGACCTTCAGCGGATGCACGCCGACATCGCGCTTTTGTGGCGTGAAATTGGCAATGCCGGTCGCAGGGTCCAGCGTCAGCATCGTCGAGTTCAGCGAGAACGTGAGGCTCTCGTCCGGGTCATACTGCATGTCCGGGTCCGATGCCCGGAACGTCCAGACGAAAGGCACGCCGAATGTCGCAACGGGGACGCCGACAGGCTCCAGGACGGGCGGGTGGTCCACGAACCTGACCCTGACCGTGAACTCGTTGGATTCGACCCAGAGGCCTTTCTGGTCTGTGGCCCGCACGCGGAATCTCTGCTCGCCGAACCAGTAGGGC
>Ga0316628_100001941_pt1 | contig 14995 bp, 11 predicted proteins | sample OWC_Aug_M2_C1_D5_FD_207648 | JGI IMG/M metagenome (GOLD analysis project Ga0316628, IMG submission 207648) | Wetland soil microbial communities from Old Woman Creek delta, Ohio, United States - OWC_Aug_M2_C1_D5_C | ecosystem: Environmental > Terrestrial > Soil > Wetlands | place: USA: Ohio... | reverse complement strand
GAGACGACGATGAAAAAACTCATGATCTTGGCAATTGCGGCGGTTGCGGCCTTCCCGTTTCTGGCCTTCGGCCAGTCCGAGGGCTACTATGACCGGAGCTTCACCCGGCTCAGCTACGTCAAGGGCGATGTCTATATCCAGCGCGCCCAAGACCTCGGCTATGAACAGGGCGAGGTGAACCTCGTGGTGGTCGCGGGCGACAAGCTGGGGACGCGCGACGGCCGGGCTGAAATCCAGCTCGGTCGCGGCAACATTCTCCGCCTCGACCAGAACACCCAAATCGACGTGGCGGGGCTCCCGTCCCGCGACGGCGACCCGACCAAGATCCATCTGCTTAGTGGCAGCGTTTATTTCCGCGTTCGGGAATTGGACCTGGAGAAAAACCTCCAGATCCATTCCGCCGACGCTTCATTTTATATCCTCGAGCCCGGCCTGTACCGGGTCGATGTCCGGGACAACAGCCGGACCGAATTTTCTGTGTACAGCGGCCGGGCCGAGGCGGCCGGCGAGGCGGGGTCCGCCCTGATCGAAGCCGGCGAGTCGATGACGGCCTTGAACGGCCGGTTGAGCGGCCAGCCGTCGGACTTGCTGGCCCGCCGGGACGATTTTGATTCCTGGAACGAATCGCGGGACAGCCTCTACGCCAAGACGCTCAGCAAGACTTATCTGCCCGCCTCGTACTCCGAATACGACTACGAGCTCTCCGAATACGGCGACTGGTCCTATGAAGCCGACTACGGCTATGTCTGGGTGCCTCGCATGCATGACGACGGCTGGCGTCCGTATTATTACGGCCGTTGGGTCTGGTACCCGATCATCGGCTGGACCTGGGTCTCCTCCGAACCCTGGGGCTGGTGCACGTCGCACTACGGCCGTTGGGGCTGGCGTTTCGGCCGCGGCTGGTACTGGATCCCGACGAGCTCTTGGTGGTGGGGACCGGCCTGGGTCCACTGGTACGATTACTATGATTATGTCGGCTGGTGCCCGCTCAGCTACTGGGGCTATCCGACCGTCATCATCAATAACGTCTTTTACGGCCGGTACAACGACGGCTGGTATGATCGCGGATCGTACCGGAGCTACGCCAAGGCGATGACGATCGTCCGCCGCGACCAGCTCCAGAACCGGCGGCTTTCCGACGTCTCCCTTCACGAGCGGTCCGGCGTCGATTTCGGCCGGATCAATATGCATGCCGCCCAACCCGACCTCCGGCCTTCCTTGAACCGGGACGCCGACCTGGTCAACCGGGCCCGGAACGTCCTCGACCGGGGCCGTCTCCGGAGCGTCGGACGCGATTTCTCCTCGCGGACGGGGGATCGTCCTTCGCAGGGCAACCGTATTCTTGGCGAATCCAGGATCAGCGGCCGGGATATGGGCAACAGCGCCCGCGACGGAAACGTCTCTGAGCGCGGCAACGCCAGGGGATCCGTCGAAACCGGCCGGACGACCGGCCGGGAAAGCCTGGGCACGTCCCGCCGGATTGTCGAACGCGGGACCTCCACGAGGTCGGAATCTCTTCCGGCCCGGACGTCCTCCGGGACCCGGGAGAATTCCTCGACGCTCCGCTCTGACTCCCAAGTCCGGTCTTCGACCCGGACAATCCGGGAGCGGGGGAGCGAGGGGATCGCGGCGCGAGATTCCTCGTCTTCTTCCCGCTCGGCGGGCGTATCGAGCCGGGGAACGACGTCGACCGGCCGGAGCTCCGTGAGTGAAACGCCCGCGAGGTCGAATACGACTTCCGGCCGGACGATCCGGGAGAGGGGGACGAGCGCGTCGAGCTCAAGCTCTTCGTCCAGGACAACCCGCCGGAGCGATGCGTTGGAAACGCTTTCCCGCAGCTCTTCTTATCCCTCCAGATCTTCTTCTTCACCGTCCTATAGCGCTCCCTCGCGAAGCTCCTCGTCTTCGTCGCGGACCTACAGCTCGCCTTCCCGTTCTTCCTCCAGTTCTTCGCGTTCTTACAGCGCGCCGTCGCGAAGCTCCTCTTCTTCCCGCTCGTATTCGAGCCCGTCCCGGTCTTCTTCCTCCCGGTCTTACAGCGCTCCGTCGCGGAGCTCTTCGTCTTCGTCGCGGTCCTATAGCTCGCCCTCCCGCTCTTCCTCCTCCCGTTCATACTCGAGCCCGTCCCGATCCTCCTCTTCTTCGCGCTCGTATAGCGCCCCTTCGAGGAGCTCCTCTTCTTCTTCCCGCTCGTATTCGAGCCCGTCCCGGTCTTCTTCGTCCTCGCGCTCTTCGTCTTCCTCTTCGCGTTCCTCGGGAAGTTCGCGGTCTTCGAGTTCGGGAAGCTCCCGGTCTTCAAGCTCGGGAAGAAGGCGCTAGGGCACTCTTGAGAGGGAACCCTTTTCTGGGTTCCCTCTCAACGGTCGCTTCGCTCCCTGCTCACCCTCCAAGGAAGCCTTTCGCCATGACTCTTGCCAGCGTTGACACACTCCACGATTCTCTTTCCTGAATGGCAGGCATGATGACTTATCCTAGGCCGTGCACTACGGTGACTATCTTTTGTGATTGTCGAGAAAGGGAATTCTAATAGAGATCCCCGGTAGGTTGCACCGATCCAACTTTTCGGTAGCTCGGCGGTATTTCTGTTAGAGAAGACAAGGATTTTTATTCTTGACTTCTCCATTTTTCGCACGTATTATGAAAATATGCGGAGATCAGAATCCGCAAATTTCCGTGCGTACCCTGAAAGAGGAGGGTCATACATGAAGAAAAGCCTTTGGCGGACGTTTTTGCTTGTCGTTGTGCTCGCGGGATTTGCGGCCCTGACATTTGCGGCGCCCCAGGCGCAAGCGCCCAAAAAGTACAAGTTGACCTTGGAGAACGGCAAGGTCATCGAGGGTGAGATCGTCGCGATCACCGCCACGACCATCTCGATTAAGGACGCCGCCCTGGGTGTGATCGCGATCGCCAGAGAGAACATCCTCAAGATCGAACCGCCTCTCGACGAAACGAAGCCGGTGGTTGCGCCTCCGACTCAAACTCCGGCCCCGCGCGTTTCCGAACAACCCCCTGCCGCCCCCTCCGGCGGAGGCGGAATCCAGTTCGGATTCAGCCTGAGCGGCGGGATGGGGAATATCGACGGCGGCGATTTCAACGCCGCGATTCGGGACTATAACGCCTTTTACGCCGATTACAACGATTATTTAGGCGCGAATTACTATACGATCGATTGGAAAGAGATGAAGTGGCTGACGAAATTCGGGGGCGAGGTTTACGCCCGGTTCGGGAAGTATTTCGGCGTCGGCCTCGGCGTGGAATTCATCAAAAAGACCAATCCCGGCACTATTAATTATGTTTATGAGGACTCCTGGAGCCAGAATTGGTTCGGGGTCGGCTACATCGTGTTTGATGATAATCATTATCTGACCGACACGTACAGCCAAACGCTGACCGTCACCCCGATCACGCTGAGTCTCTATGGCTTCCTCCCGCTGGGAGCGAACGCCGAAGCGTACGTCAAGGCGGGCGCGGGGTATTACCTCGGGAAGCTCACCTCCGAGCTGGTCGAGGATTGGAACTGGTATTATAACGAAAACTGGTACTGGAACAGCGGCACGCCTTGGCCGCCCCACTACCATCAAACGGGCGAGGGAACCTACACCGAGAGCTTCGAAGCTACCTGCAATACCATGGGCTTTCATTTCGGCGCCGGGTTCAATTACAACATCGCCAACAACTTCGCTCTCTTCGCCGAAGTCTTCTACCGCGTCGTGAATTTCAAGGATTGGGAGGGATCGGGCAATTGGGACCTCCATTATGTCGAACGCTGGGGGAATACGGATTCCACATCGTTGAATAACCTCCCGAATTCCTTGACCATCACCGGCGACGACAGCTATGACGGAAAGCTCTGGTCGTTTGACGATATCTGGAGTTCTTTAAACCAGGGGTCCTATTTGAAATATGGAGCCTATGAAACCGGCGACGAGCCGGAGGAAAGCAGCATCACGGAAAACGTCCGGGCGACGGAAATCAACCTCAACGGCTTTACCTTCAAGGTCGGAATAAAGATTTTCTTCGGCGGGCGCTGATCTTTCATCGTCTGATAATGGATCGCAATAATTCAGGAAAAAGGAGAATCAACATGAGGAAGCGGATGGTGCAGGGAGCTTTGATTCTGGCCCTTGTGGCCGGCATCACGGGCTGGTCGTTCGGAGCCACGGACCTCAGGTTCGGGTTCAGTTTTAACGGCGGGATGATCAACATCAATGGCGGCGATTTCAATCAAGCCATCCGGGATGCGAATACGTGGGTGGCCGACTACAACGACTATTGGGACGGGGACTGGTACACGGCCAACTGGAACGAATTGAAATGGATGCCGAATTTCGGCGGCGAGTTCATGGTCAGGATCGGGAAGTATTTCGGCCTGGGATTGGGCGTGGAGTATCTCTCGAAATCCAACCTGGGGACGATCGACTACGTCTCCGAAGACTCCTGGAATCAGGATTGGTTCGGGATCGGCTACATCGTGTATGACAATAATAGCTATTCGACCGACACCTACGACCAGAAGTTGACCGTGATACCGATCACGCTGAGCTTCTACGGTTTTCTTCCGGTCGGACCGCAGGCCGAGGCGTATGTCAAAGCGGGAGCCGGATATTACCTGGGGAAATTGACGACCAACTATTCCGATGCCTGGAGCTGGGTCTACAACGAAAACTGGTATTGGAACAGCGGGACTCCATGGCCTCCCCATTATCATGACGTAGGCGATTACGAGTATTCGGAAACGTTCGAGGCGACCTGCAATACCCTCGGATTCCACTTCGGGGCGGGATTCAATTTCAACGTTACGCCCAGCATCGCCCTGTTCGGCGAGGCGTTCTACCGGCTGGCGAACTTCAACGATTGGCAGGGATCAGGCACGTGGGATCTCTATGGCCAGGAGGGTTGGGGCGATACGGCATACACGAACACGGATAACTTGCCGAACCATTCCACCTATTCCGATGACGGCACATACGGCGCCGGAAGCAAGCTGTGGTCTTATGAAGACCAGTGGGATTCCTTTGACCAAGGCTCGTACCTCGAATACTGGGCTTATGAGAGCGGCGATGAGCCGGAGGAAGACGACTGGACGAAAAACGTCCGGCCGACCGAAATCAACCTGAACGGCTTCTCCTTCAAGGTCGGAATCCGGATCTTCTTCGGCGGCATTCGGTAAGCCCGGTCTCGGTTTTAAGACAAAAGCCTTCCCGAGGGGAAGGCCCGCCCGGACTGTCTTTTTAATAAAAAGACGGTCCGGGCGTTTTTTCTTTCTCAAACGATTTTTTTCTCGCCCCTCCCGGGGCCGGGTTGACTTACTCGATTTTTTACGCCTACAATCAAGTGACAACCAATGGAACGTCACTTCCGGGGAAGGAGAATGGGCATGAATAAGCGTCTGATTCGGGGAGTCCTGATTTTAGCCTTTGCGGCCGGTCTGGCCGGCGGGTCGCTCGCGGCGGCGGATATCCGGTTCGGCTTCAGCCTCAGCGGCGGGATAGGCAACATCGACGGCGGGGATTTCAACCGGAATATCCGTGATTACAACACCTGGGTGGCTGATTACGAGGATTATTGGGACGAACATTCCTATTCCATCGATTGGAAGGAGATGAAATGGCTGCCGAAGTTCGGCGGCGAGTTCAACGTCCGTTTCGGCCGGTATTTCGGCGTCGGCCTCGGAGCGGAATATATCCGTAAGACCAATCCTGGGACCATCGGCAACGCCTATGAGGATTCGATGACGGTCTATCACACGGGGTATTACGAGGTCTTCAGCGAATCCTACCAATCGACGGATACGATCTCCCAGACGATGACCGTCGTTCCCGTTACCCTGAGTCTTTACGGCTTCCTGCCCTTGGGCCGGCAGGCCGAGGCCTATCTCAAGGCGGGCGTCGGATATTATTTCGGAAAGATCACGTCGTCCATGGATTCGGAGGGGGGATATACCTACAACGACAATTTTTATTGGAACAACGGAGTGCCCTATCCTCCCCATCTTCATCAGGTTGTGACGGGCACGAGCCAATCGACCTGGGAGGCGACGTCCAGCGCCGTCGGATTCCATTTCGGAGTCGGTTTCGATATAAACCTCACGCCCAGCATCGCCGTCTTCGGCGAGGCGTTCTATCGGCTGGTGAATTTCAAGGAGTGGAAAGGGTCCTCCGCCGGAGAGATGGAAATGGTCCAAACCTGGGGCTGGACGGATTCCACCCAGCCGACGAACTTGCCGAATACCAGTACCCTCTCCCTGAACGATGACTTCGAGGGACAGCTCTGGTTCTACGAGGATATCTGGGAGGATTTCGACACAGAAGCTTATGGATACATCGACCTTTTCGAGGACGAGCCTGAGGAAAACGACTGGACCAAGAACATCCGGCCGGCCGAAATCAACCTGAACGGTTTCGCCTTCAAGGTCGGGATCCGGATCTTTTTCGGTTCGACCGGCCGCTGATTTCGGGCGATGCGCCCGAAAAAACGATCTCAAGGAGAAATTCCCGTGAAAAAGCGGTTGCCGCAGGGATTCGCGGTTTTGGCCTTCGCGGCTGGACTAGCGGGCTGGTCGTTCGGAGCCACGGACCTCAGGTTCGGGTTCAGCCTGAGCGGCGGCCTGAGCCGCATCGACGGCGGCGATTTCAACAGGGCCATCCGGGACAGGAATGCCTGGGTGGCCGATTCCAACGATTATGAGAACGAAAATCTCTACGCGATCGATTGGAAAGAAATGTCCTGGCTGCCGAAAATCGGGGGCGAAATCAACCTTCGGATCGGCCGATATTTCGGGATCGGCGCCGGCGCGGAATATATCCGGAGAACAAATCCCGGAACGATCGAACACGGCACCACGACGTCCTCTACATTCTGGTACGGGGTCTATTATTACAAGTTGAACGAGGAAATCTATGACGCGACCGTGACGATTTCCCAGACGCTGACCGTCGTTCCCTTGACCCTGAGCCTTTATGGATTCCTTCCCCTCGGACCGGGAGTCGAGGCCTACGTCAAGCTGGGCGGCGGGGTCTATCTGGGAAAGCTCACCTCCGATTGGGCCTTGGCCTCGACGACCATCGCAAACGAAAATTATTACTGGAGCAGCGGGACGCCCTTTCCTCCCCATTATCACGTCCGGATCGACGGAACGGAAGAAGAATCCTGGGAAGCGACCTCCACCGCCTGGGGCCTGCATTTCGGGGCGGGATTCTGCTTCAACCTCTCGCGCGGCATCGCCCTTTTCGGCGAGACCTTCTATCGCCTGGTGAATTTCGCGGAGTGGAAAGGATCCGGCGGCTGGGACGTGGAATACGATCAATCCTGGGGCTACACCGACTCCACCGAGCCGGTCAACCTTCCGGAATCCGACTCCTTTTCGGTCAGCGGATCGACCAGCGGAAAGCTCTGGTTTTATGAAATGATCGCAAACGAGCTGGAAACCGGCGTCTACGGGGAATACGGGCTCTACGAGAACAAGCCTCAGGAAGGTTATTTCATAAAAAACGCTCGTCCGGCCGAGATCAACCTGAACGGCTTTACGTTCAAGGTCGGGATCCGGATCTTCTTCGGGGTGGGGGGCGGCATCAGGTAAGAGCTGCCCGGAAAACTGAACATCGCCCTCGCCCGGCGAGGGCTTTTTTTATGTTTTGACGAACTCCCCGATCCGTTTGTCCTTTTTCACCCGGTCCCAGGGAAAGCATTTTCCGTTCATGGAAACATAGATTCCCGGAGGAAGGACCTGGACGAAGGCCAGGGAGCTCCCAAGGTTGAACAATCCGTCCGAGCTTCCGAATTTGTAGGGGACCATGGCCCCGGTCAGGACGACGGTTTTGCCCGAGAGCCGGGCGGCCAGGAACGCGGCCGTCTCGACCATCGTGTCGGTCCCATGGGTGACGACGATCCGGTCCTCGGCCGCGGACCGGCAGTTTTCGGCGATGATCATCCGGTCGGCTTCGGTCATGTCCAGGCTGTCGATCATCATCAGGGTCCGGATCTCCAGGTCGAGGCGGCAGCGCCCGAGCCGGAGCATTTCGGCGAGGTGGGTATCCTTGAAAAAGAGGGTCCCGTTGAGCTCGTTGTACTCCTTGTCGAACGTTCCTCCCGTGACGAAAACGCGGATCTTCATGAGGGCCTTCCTTTCGGCGGATTCGACCCGGAAAACATACGCCCCGGCCGGCGATGCTGTCAATCGGATGCGGAATTCATCCGGACGCCCCTTTCCCGGGGGGTTTTTGGCGGCGCTCCGCCTTTACTTTTCCCTTCCGGAATGATATATAATCCGTTCTTGAGGTGTTGTTTTCCATTTCACTCTGGAGGTATGCGCTATGTTTCATAAGGCCGGATTTGCGAAATGCGTAGGCCTGGGCCTGGCGGCCGCGCTGGTCATGACTTCGGCGGTCGGCTGTAAACAAACGTCGCTCGATCCCAACGCTCCTACCGCGAGCGAAGCCGTCGCCCAAACGACCGACGCCGGATTGGCCATCGTCGTCGGCCTGAACACCGTCGCCGGAACGGTGAAAAAAGCCAAGGGCAATTACTTTTTTATGGATGAAGTTCCCGGATTCGACATCGTCGTGACCGCTCCCGTCCAGGGCGGAGACGCCACGACCCTGATCGGAAAGCCCGTCCGGATCAAGGGCCTGTTCAATAAGGAGCTTCCCAATCTCCTGGTCGCCCAGTCGATTGAAATCAAAGAGAGCGAATTACAGTACACCAGCGTCTACACTTCGACCGACGCCAACGCCCCAGCCGATTTCTTCAACCAGAAAACCCGGGCCGAGTACCCCGACCTGGCCCTGACCAAGTACGACAAGGACGAATGGGCCGGCAAAGCCAAGGGCAAGGTCTACGGAACGCTGCTGGCCGGCGCCGCCCCTCTCATATCCGTCCTGGGCGCCGACGGCAAGGAAATCGGCAAGGTCATCATCGATTCCCAGTCGACCTTCGCCGCTTATTGCGCCGAAAAGATCAAGCTGTTCGACAAAACCTGGTTCTACCTGACCATCAAGGAAAGCGTCGACAAGAGACAGCGGGCGAAGAACAAGGAAATGTTCCACGCCGACATCGCCTTCATCGGTTTGTACTGATTCTCCGGAATCCCGTCTTCGACCGGGCCGGCTCCGCCTCGCGGAGCCGGCTTTTTTTTTCGGAGGATTTGCGCGTCTGATCGAAGAAAGTAAATAAGAGTGTTGGTTAGGTCATGCGCTCGACGGCCCGGAAGATCCCCTCGATCGGATCCGTCTTGAAGTGAAGCCGGGCGACCGTGCGCCCTTTTTCCCGGAGGGCCTGAAGGTCTCCGCAGGATTGGGCGTCGATGAGGTTTCCGAAGGAATAGGCCGGCGCGCCTCCCTCGGGGGAGGAGGGGACGGGGGCGTCCTCCGACCGGGCGGCCGTCAGCTGGAGAAAGAGGCCATTGCCGGCGTCGCCCTTGTACAACTGGCCGGTCGAATGGAGAAAACGCGGGCCGAAATCGTAAACGACCGGCCGGCCTGTCCGGGATTCGATGCAGGCCGCCAGGGTCCGGACCGCTTCCGCGATTTCCGGGCTGGGCGGGAGGAAGGCCTGGATCGAGGCGTAGCCGCCGTCCTTGAATTTTTCGAAATGGCGCCGGAGACAGGACCGGAGGCCGACTTCGCGCTTTTCGCCGAAAAAGGCGACTGTCTCCTCCTCCCAGGCCGGCATTTCGGCCGGAAGGGTCCCCGTGCTTCGGAAGGTTTTCAGGACGCCGTCCGTCTTTTCCTTGGCCAGGGCGACGTTCGGCTGATCGAAAGGATTGATCCCCAGAACCGCCCCCGCGACGGCCGTCGCGAATTCCCAGATGTAGAATTGGGCTCCAAGCTCGAGGGGATCGTCCAGCGTCATCATCACCACCGGATCGCCGCTTTTGCGGGCTTCTTCGACCTGCCCCGCGAGCTGGGAATCTCCCGAAAGGCCGAGGACGACATAAACGCGGTCCTTGGACGCTCCCGGAAGGGGGACGCCCGTCGCGCGGACGATCGGCAGGATGCCCTTTCCTTCTTTCCCCGTGCTTTCAGCGACGAGCTGTTCGATCCAGGCTCCGAAGCTGTGAAGAGACGAGGACATCAGGAAAACCGCTTTGTCCCGGCCTTCGCGGGCCAGCGTGCCCAGGGTCAGCCCCAGGTTCGCCCCCGGGTTCTCCGCGGTTTGAAGGCGGCGGCAGGTTCCAGCCGCCTCGTTGGCTTCGGCCAGCAGGGCCCGGATCGGAAGCCCGATCAAGGCCGCCGGGACGAGCCCGAACGGCGAAAAAACGGAAAACCGTCCGCCGATATCAGGAGAACCGGCGAAAATCCGGCGGAAATTCAACCGCTTGGCCTCGGACTCGAGGCGGGACCCCGGATCGGTGATGGCGACGAACGCGGCCGCCGCCTTGGCCGGTCCGAGCCGCTCCCGGTTCCGGGCGAAATAAAAATTCATGAACGAGGACGTCTCCAGCGTCGTGCCGGATTTGGAGGACACGATGAAAAGGGTTTCGCCCTCCGGAAGAGTCCGGGTGTAGCGGACGACGGCGGCCGGATCGGTGCTGTCCAGGACTTCGAGTCCGAGGCCGTCGCTGGAAGGCCCGAAGATCCGGGAGAAGACTTCCGGGGCGAGGCTCGAGCCGCCCATCCCGAGGAGAAGGGCGCAGGAGAAACCGGCGTCCCGGGCGGCCCAGGCGAAGGATTCGCAATCCGCGACGGTCCGGGCTGCGGCGGTCGGGGCTTCCAGCCAGCCCAGGCGGTTGCTGATTTCGCGGTCTTCCGCTTTCCAGACCGTCGGATCACGCTTCCAGATGCGGGCGATCAGGTTGTTCTTCTCGAAGCGCTCCCGTTCCCGGGCGAGGGCTTTGGCGTAAGGCTCGAGGCCGGAGGTTTTGATGCCGATGTTCATGGCTCTTACGGTTATTGTATTCCGGCCGTCTTTCCGAATCAATCGGCGGCGCGGTTTCCCGATAATTAGAAAAACGGCACATATATGCCGACAAAAAGCGTCCGGCCGAAAATCGAAGGCTGGTCGATCCGGCTGGAATAGTCCTCAGAGTACTCGTAGCGGGAAATATTTTCGCGATTGAGGACGTTAGTGAGGCCGTAATAAAGGACGATCAGCCGGCGGGCCAGCTTGAACTGGTACGTCCCGTTCAGGTCCAGGCGGCTGTAGGCGGGATAATGGGCGCTGTAAGGGGCGTCCCAGATCGGCTGGTATCGGCCGTTTTCGTCTTCTTCGGCGCCGATGAGCGGCGTGTAGGGCCGGCCCGAGGCGTAGGAGAAACGAAGGCCGAGGGTTCCGGACTTGAACTTCCAAGTCGCCGCAAGGGTGGCGGAGTGGGCGATGGCGTAAGGGGAGTCGGCCAGAACCGGGGAGTCGTTCTCTTTTCGTTTGGAGCTGAGGAAATTATAAACACCGAGGAGGGAATAGGTTGGCGTGGTGATTTTCAGGAACGCTTCAGCCCCGCGGGCGAAGCCCCATCCTCCGGAGGATACGGAGCCGTCCGCTTGGTTGAGATAAAGGCGCGTGTATTCCTTGTCGTAAACCGTCGCCCGGAATTCGGTCGTTTCCCCGATCCGGTCGTAGCTGAGGCTGAAATGAACGGCCGTTTTGGGCTTCAAGCCGGGATTGCGCTGAAGGGTGAATTCGTCGCCGGATTGGCGGTAGACGCCGGCCGAGAGCCGGAGAATATCCTTGGGCGAGGGGAGAAACGCGGCGGATATCCGGGGACCAAGCGAAAGCCGGCCGTCGCCCAGGCTCGAGGCCAGGGCGTTGGCCCCGGCCGTCAGGATCAGGCGGTCGGAGATCCGGAATTGATCCTGGACGTAGATGCTGTATCGCCTTCCCCGGACATCATAGCGTTGGCGGACGTCCTCCGTCAGGTCGATTTCCCGCGCCCGGTCTCGAATGTCGAAGCCCCACTCGAGGAGGTGCGCGCCCAGGTCCCAGGCGGCGTCGATCCGGGCCTGGGCGGACCGGTCCTCGGCCCTCATCCGGAACGCCTCTCCGGAGGCGATGACCGAATGGTAGGATGAGCCGGTCACGATGGTTTTAAAAAGAAGCTTGGAGGACGGCGTGAAGGTCCAGGACAGGCCGGCGTTCCCGTTGCCGGACGAAACGTCGAGCGTGTCTCCCTGAGCGTAACGATACGCGTCCCAGAGGCCGTACAATCGAAGCCGGTGGGCCGGACGGGGATTCCAGACGAATTTGCCGAAGACCTGGTCGTTGGTGAAATTCCCGCCGTCCCGGCCGTTGAGCCGGTGCATGAGCCGGGAATCGCTCCGGCCGACGCTCAGGATCAATCCGGCCGAGTCCCCGATGGGGAGGCCGATCTGTCCGCTGGGCCCGAGGATGGAAAGCCCGATCCCGCCCATCGCGTCCGGGACCGAATCCTTGACCGAAATGTCCATCACCCCGGAGAGCGCGTCGTTGGTTTTCGGGGAAAAGCCGCTGGTCGAAATGTTGAAGCGGTCGATCACCTGGTTGTCGAAGATGCTGAAATAGCTTTCATGGAGCGATTCGCTGAGGAAGGGATGGGGGATTTCGAGGCCGTCGAAATAATACCCGACCTCGTCGGGCGCGCCGCCCCGGATGAGCAGGCTCGAGGAATCGGGTGCGGCGTTGACGCCGGGCAGGACCTGCCCGGCGTAGAGGGGGTCGGCGGCCGTCCCCGGCGTCGTATAGATCTCCATTTTCGATAGCGAGATGGTCCGTTGTTTGGTTCCCTCGGAGACGCCGCTGTCGGCGGTCACCGAGATCTCGTGCGTCTCGGCCACGTCACGGTCAAGAGCGATGACCGCCTCCTCGCCCGGACGAACCTCGACCGATGTTTTCTTGTATCCCACGAGCCAGACGGTGACGCGGATCGACGCGGCGCCGGGAGGAGGGTCGACATTCAGCTTGAACCGTCCCTCGAGGTCCGCCGAGACGCCGCGCCCGCCGGCTTCATCGAGAATGAAGGCGGGAAGCGGTTCGCGCGTGACCCGGTCGATGACCCGTCCCGATAGCGTAACGGAGTTGGGGCCGCCGGCCCAGGCGGCCGCGGCGAATACGGCCAGGGACAGGAACGCGGAGATTCTCACCGGGCGGCCTTATTTTTCGGGAAGAGCCTTGAGCTCGCGGGAAGCGAGGGCGTAATCGGGAGCGATCTCCAGGGCTTTTTTTAAGTATTCCCGGGCTTTAGCCGCATTTCCCCGGGCCTTGTGACAAATGGCCAGGTAGGTCCAGGCCTCCTCGCGGCCCCAGGCCGCGGCGGAGGACGTCCGGCCGCTTTCCTTTTCGAAAAGGTCCGTCGCTTTTTCCAGGTAGGACTGCGCGTTTGCCGGGCCGCCGCCGAATTGCTCCGGCGTGTAATAAACGGACAGGCCTTTCAATAAGAAGACGCGCGGATTGTCGGGGGATTTCGAAAAGGCGGCGTTGTACGCTTCGCCGCTCGGCGCGATCAGCCCCATGGCCTGGTCGGGATGGAGGGCGATGACCATGCCGATGAGATAGGCCTCCAAGGCGAAGGATTCGCCCATGGCCGGGTCGAGGTCGCGGGCCTGTTCGCCGTATTTCCGGGCTTCGGCGACATAACGCTCCGTTTCGGCCGCGTTTCCGGACACGAGATAAAAATTCGCCAGCCGATAATCGCAAACGGCCAATCCGTGAAGAAGGCCGGCATCCGGAGATTTTTCGGTCAGAAGGACGGCCAGGAAGCGGTCCCGGGCCGACGCGAGGATGCCGGGGTCCCAGAGCCGAACGCCCTTTTGGAGGGTCGCCCAGGCTTCGGCGCGGGCCGGAGCCGCGGCTTGGCCGGACCCCGAAACGGCCGGCGGGGCGAAAATGACGAACACGCAAATCAGGAGAAGAACGATTTTTGTTTTCATGGGATATCCTTTTAGCGCCTCCCCCAAGGGGAGAGTCAAGCGTTTTTATGATCCTTTTGCGGGAGATAGCTTTCCAGCGATTTGAGATACTCCAGGAAGGCCTTCCGCCCCCGTTCGGTCAACGCGCAGGTCGTCGAGGGTTTTTTACCCCGGAAGGATTTCCGGATGGCGACATATCCGGCTTCCTCGAGCTTGGTCAGATGGACGCTCAGGTTTCCGTCGGTCGTTCCGGCGGCGGACTTCAAGTACACGAAGTCCGCTTCCCGGACCGAGAGGAGGAGAGACAGTACGGCCAGCCGGACCGGCGCATGGATGACCGGGTCGAGCGGCGCGAACGTCGACGGCGTCATTTGCCCCTCTGTTCGCTCCGGTGTTTCCGCCAGAGGGCGAGACTGGGGATGAAATAGCCGACGAAGAACAATCCGAGGAAGACCAGATTGCGGGAGGCTTCTCCAATCAACCCGAGGCCGACCGATCCCAGCCACCAGATCAGGCCGATCCATTTCATCATATTCCATTCGAACAGCCCCCCGAGGACGAAAAAGAGAATTCCGGCGACCAGGCTGAAGGCCATGGGGATGGTCTCCGTGGGATAGATCTTGAGAACGGGGAAGAGGAAGCAGGCCAGGAAGAATCCCATCCCGCAGGCGAGGCCGAGGTACCGGGCGGATATCCCGGCGTAGGTTTCGGCCTTGCGCGAGCGGGCTCTCCGGATCCCGAAATAAAAGGAATAGATCCACCCGATGGCCACGGCCGCCGTCCAGACGATCCAGATCCGGTGGTAGACCTTGAAGTGCTCGAGAATGATCGAGGCGGCCATCGCGGCGATGATTAGAACGCCCCAGAAAACGAACAGGCCGCCGGATTCGGCCGTCGAGCGGCGGGATTTCTCGACCATGGCCTTGATGACGTTGATTTCGTCCCGGACATCTTGTTCATGCATCGTTGCTCCTAAGCCATAAAGTACTTTGTAAGACAAAGTATACACCCAAAAAACGGTTTGTCAAGCCCCCCGTGCCGGTTTTTGTTCTGGGGAGAATGGTTAGCGACACTCATAGTATTTCCCGCTTATCCCAAAGAAGCCCAAGCCGGGAGGCCGCGAAGCCATGGAAAATGGCCGGTAGCTCTGTTTCGCGGGCACCCTCATACGCCCTCCG
>Ga0316628_100001940_pt1 | contig 14997 bp, 10 predicted proteins | sample OWC_Aug_M2_C1_D5_FD_207648 | JGI IMG/M metagenome (GOLD analysis project Ga0316628, IMG submission 207648) | Wetland soil microbial communities from Old Woman Creek delta, Ohio, United States - OWC_Aug_M2_C1_D5_C | ecosystem: Environmental > Terrestrial > Soil > Wetlands | place: USA: Ohio... | reverse complement strand
GAAGAAGTACCGCATCACGCGCGGCGGTTTCACCACCTGCATGCAACCGGTGCCGCGCTGGGAGTTGACGTCGGGCTCGGTCGTCATCAGCCTCGATCACTACGCGGTCCTCACCAATTCGGTGCTTCGCGTCAAGGGTGTCCCGGTCTTCTACCTGCCCATCCTCTACTACCCCGTCAAGACGAAGGCGGAAGATCGCAGCACCGGGTTCCTGATGCCGACCTACGGCACCTCCACGCTGCGCGGGTTCAGCCTGAGCAACCAGTTCTTCTGGGCGATCGGCCGCAGCGAAGACCTGACGGTCATGCACGACTGGTTCTCGAAGACGGGCCAGGGCGTCGGCACCGAGTACCGGTACGTCCGCGGGCCGGGATCGTCGGGCAATCTCTCCGCCTACATGCTCAACGAGCATGCGGTCTCGGACGGTTCGTCGGTCGTCACACCCGGCAAGCGCAGTTACCAGCTGCGCGGCAGCGCGAACGAGAACCTCGGCCACGGGTGGCGGGCGGGCGGACGCATTTCCTACTTCACGGACGTCATCACGCAGCAGACCTACAACACGAACATCTACGACGCGTCCCGCAGCCAGCGGACGATGAGCGGCAACCTCACGGGTTCGCTGGTCGGCTACCGGGTCACGGCGAGCTTCGACCGCAACGAGTATTTCACGGGGACGACCGACTCGGCATTGTCGGGCTCCGCTCCCCGCATCACCATCACCCGCGGCGAGCGGCCGCTCGGCGGGCTACCGGTCTACGTCTCGCTCGGCGGCGAGTACGTGACGCTGCAGCGGGGCTCGACCGTCACGACGACCGAGGGCGAGACAACGACCACGACGGTCACCGACCAGTCGCTTTCACGGGTCGACTTCTCTCCGACCGTCCGCGTGCCGTTCACGAAGCTGCCGTTCCTTTCCGTCAACTCCTCGATTGGCTGGCGCGGCAGTTACTGGACGAAGAGCTGGGACGCCAACCAGAACCTGCTGGGTCAATCCGTCTCCCGGCGCTACTTCGACCTCCAGAGCAACATCACCGGCCCGGTGTTCAACCGCATCTTCACGCCGGACAATGGATACGCCGAAAAACTGAAGCACACCGTCGAGCCGTTCGTGAACCTGCGGTACACGACCGCGATCCCGGAATTCGATCGCATCGTGCAGTGGGAGGGCGCCGACGGCGTCGTCGGCGGCAACGGGCAGGTGACCTACGGCGTCAACAACCGCATCTACGCGAAACTGAAACGGGACGGCAAGGTGACGGCCTCGCGCGAGATCTTCAGCGTGGGGGTGCGCCAGACCTATTACACCAACCCGCTCGCTTCGCAGTACGACCGGAACTACGGGACGAGTTTCGAGAACTTCAAGCCCTACCACTTCTCGGCGATCGCGCTGAGCGCGCGCGCCCTGCCGACCGATCGCTTCAACGCGACGTTCACCGCGGAATACGACGCGCGCTACAAGCTGCTGCGCGCGGTGTCGAGCAACGGCAACTACTCGGTCGGCGACTGGCTCGCGGCGTCTGCGGGATGGACGCTCACCCGCAGCATCGGCGACGACGGCACGATCGATCCGAATGGCTTGAGTCACTTCCTGAACGGTGGGGCGAACCTCCGCCTGCACGAGAACAAGTACGGGGCGAACTACTCGTTCAACTACAACGTCGTGACGTCACAGTTCGTGCAGCAGCGCATCACCGGGTTCTACAACGCGCAGTGCTGCGGGTTCGCGGTCGAGTACCAGACCTTCAACTTCGGCAACCTGCCGGTCGGCATCCCCCAGGATCGGCGGTTCAACTTCTCGGTCACGCTGGCGGGCATCGGCAGCTTCTCGAACTTCTTCGGCGCGCTCGGCGGGGCCCGTTGACCGGGTCCGCGTGGGGCCAGGGCGGGCGGCCGGATCCAGCTCGTGCTGCAAGTCGATTCGCGCCGCGCAAGAGCCTGTCGGCGGCATCTCCTGCTGCCGCCTCGGACATCAGGCTCTGACGATTAGCGCGGTGCGGCGGGGTCCCCGCGGCGGCAGCCGCCGTGGGGTGTCTCTCATGGGCTTGCTCGCCCGAGCTGAAGCCGGTCGCGCGCCAAATCGCAGCGCCCGCCGCGATCCGAAGGGGGCCGCACGATCGGGCCGGTCTGCGGTGGCGGGAGTCGTTCGTTCTGGGGGATAATCCGGGCGTCGGGATTCCGGTGGTCACGGGGGACTGCGATGGTTGAAGTGCTCGTCACCGGCGGCGCCGGGTTCATCGGCAGCAATTTCGTGCACCACGCGCTCGCCACGCATGCGGACTGGCACGTGACGACGCTGGACAAGCTGACCTATGGGCGGCTGGAAAACCTCCAGGACGTCCTGGACGACCCCCGTCACTCGTTCGTCCGCGGCGACATCGCCGACGCGAACGTCGCCGGCTGCCTCGTCGAGCGAGCGGACATCGTCGTGCACTTCGCCGCAGAAACCCACGTCGATCGTTCGATCCAGGGCGCGGCGGATTTCATCCGCACCGACGTGTTCGGCACCTACGTGCTGCTCGAGGCGGCGCGGCGCGCCCAGCACCTCCGGCGCTTCATCCAGATTTCGACCGACGAGGTGTATGGCAGCGTCGCCGAGGGGTCGAGCCGTGAGACGGACGAACTGAAGCCCCGCAACCCGTACGCGGCCAGCAAAGCGGGCGCCGATCGCCTGGCGTACAGTTTCTGGGCGACCTACGGCGTGCCGGTCTGTATCACGCGGGCGTCGAACAACTACGGGCCGTATCAGTTCCCCGAGAAGGTCATCCCGCTGTTCATCACCAACGCGATCGACGAGGTGGCGTTGCCGCTCTACGGCGACGGCCTGAACGTGCGCGACTGGCTGCACGTGCTCGATCACTGCCGCGCCCTGGACCTCGTCATCGATCGAGGGGCAAACGGCGACGCGTACAACATCGGCGGAGGCAACGAGGTGAGGAACGTCGACCTGACGCATCGAATCCTCGAGCTGGCCGGGCGTCCTTCCTCGCTGATCGCGCCGGTGCCCGACCGGCCCGGCCACGACCGCCGCTATTCGCTCGACACGTCGAAACTCCGCGCGCTCGGCTGGCAGCCGCAGGTCGGTTTCGAGAATGGCCTGCGGGAGACGGTCGAGTGGTACCGCACGAACCAGTGGTGGTGGCGACCGATCAAACAGGCGAACGCGGAGTTCCGGTCGTACTACGCGGCCCAATACGGCGACCGCCTTCGCCTGTCATGAACACCTGCGCGCGTTGGCCGCCGGACGCACCCCTGGCAGGCGACAGCGACGTGAAGCGACGCATCCTCGTCACCGGAGCGGCCGGCTTCGCCGGCAGCCACCTGCTCGACCGGCTCGAGCGAGACACATCGGCCCAACTGATCGCATGGCGGCGCCCGGGCGAACCGCTGCCCGCCGGCCGCTCCGATCGCGGCGGGCCCATCTGCTGGGTCACGCTCGACCTGCGTGACCGGGACGCCGTCAACGACGCGGTGGCCAAGGCGCCCCCCGACCTCATCTATCACCTCGCCGGCGCGGCTCATGTCGGCGCGTCGTGGGCTAAGACCGCTGACACGTTGGCGATCAACGCGCTCGGCACTCACTACCTGCTCGACGCCGTCGGCCGGGCAGGGCTGACGCCGCGCGTGTTGATCCCCAGTTCCGCCTACGTGTACCGGCCGTCGGACACGCCGATGGACGAAGGCGCGCCCGTCCAACCGAACAGCCCGTACGGCTTCTCGAAACTCGCCCAGGAAATGGCAGGCCTGGAGGCGTTGGCCGAGGCAGGCGTGCGCGTCATCCTGTCCCGCTCGTTCAACCACGTCGGCCCGCGGCAGGATCCGGCGTTTTCGACCTCGAGCTTCGCGAAACAGATCGCCGCCGTCGAGGCGGGCAAGGCCGAGCCCGTCATCCTCGTGGGAAACCTCGATGCTCGACGGGATCTGACCGACGTGCGCGACACGGTCCGCGCCTACCAGTTGATCGCCGAGCACGGCACGCCGGGGCGCGTGTACAACGTCTGCTCGGGCGTCGCCTACAGCGCCGCGGATGTGCTGAACGGCTTGCTCCGCGCCGCGCGCGTTCGGATCGACGTGCGTGTCGACCCGGCCAGGTTCAGGCCGAACGACATGCCGGTGGTGCTCGGCAACTACGGCCGGTTGCGCGACGAGCTGGGATGGCACCCGGAGATCCCGTTCGAACAGACGCTGCACGACCTGCTCGATTACTGGCGCGGGGTCGTTGCAGGCAATTGACCCTCGGACGTTCCGACTTTCGGACGTTCGGCTTGCCCGCCGTCAACCGCGCAGCGAGCGAAGGCGGGACGTTCGGACGACAAGCATCATGAAAGTCCTCGTCACCGGCGGCACGGGTTACCTGGGTCGCACGATCGTGCGCGCGCTCGTGGTGCACGGCCACGAACCGGTGGTATTCGCCCGCTCCGCGGAGAAAAGCGCCCTGCCGGGACGGGCAATCAACGGCGACGTGCGCGATCGCGACGCGATTCGTCGCGCCGCGGCGGGCTGCGACGCGATTTGCCACACGGCCGCGCTGGTCAGCGTGTGGCGTCCAAGGCGCGCGGACTTCGACGAGATCAACGTTGGAGGCCTCGGAAACGTCCTCGCCGTTGCCGCGGAGCTTCGCATCGCGCGCGTCGTCTACACGTCATCGTTCCTCGCGCTGCCGCCCGCGGGCGCGAACCAACCCCTCGAGGCAAACGACTACCAGCGAACCAAGGTGCTCGCGGAGCGTCGCGCACGGGAAGCCGCCGAACACGGCGCCCCGATCGTCTGCGTCTATCCGGGCGTGATCTATGGGCCGGGAGCCAGGACCGACGGCAACCTGCTCGGCGGCATGTTCGCCGATCATCTCGCGCACCGGCTGCCCGGGATCATCGGCGCCGATCGCACGTGGTCGTATTCCTTCGTGGAGGACGTCGCCGAGGGGCACGTCGCGGCGCTCGAGCGCGGGTTGGCCGGCGCCCGCTACTGCCTGGGAGGCGAAAACGCGCCCCAGGTGCGCGCGTTCGAGGTCCTGCGCGATCAGACCGGCCGACGCCTGCCCCGCCGCATCCCGCACGCGCTCGCAATGGCGATAGCGGGCGTCGAGCAGGCACGTGCTGCCGTCTTTCGGAAGCCGCCGTTGTTGACGCCCGGAACCGTGAAGATCCTCGAAAGCAACTGGCCGCTGGACAGCGGCCCGGCAACGCGTGACCTCGGCTACCAATCGCGGCCGCTCGTTGCTGGTCTCACCGCGACGATTGCCGCCTTGACCTCCGGGTCCGGATCGGTCAAGAGTGTCAGCGTGTCGGACCAACGCCGCTCGTGACCACATGGTGAGCTTGCCGTCTCATTCTCCGCCTGCCGGGACCGTTCGCGGTTTCTCCGAAACGCGCCGGCAGATGCTGCACATCGCGATGGTGGCGTTCGCGCTGCTGCTGCGCGTGCTGACGTGGTGGCAGGCCGCGCTCTGCGCCGTCGCCGCCCTCGTCTTCAACGCCTTCGTGCTGCCGCGGATCGGGGGCCGAAATCTCTATCGGCAGGCCGACCGGTTGCGCGGGTTCCCGCTGGGCATCCTGCTCTACCCGCTGGCCGTCCTGCTGTTGATTCTCGTCTTCCCCCGGCGGCTGGACATCGTCGCCGCGACGTGGGGCATTCTTGCCGTCGGCGACGGCCTCGCCACCCTCGTCGGCAGGCGGTCGCGCGGCGGCCGCCTGCCCTGGAACCCCGACAAGTCCTGGGCCGGCACGAGCGCGTTCGTCCTCGGCGGCGCCGCTGCGGGCGTGTTCTTCGCGTGGTGGACCGCACCCGCCATTCACCCGCTGCCCGATCGCTCCTTCACCCTCGTCGCCCCGATCGTCGCGGCGATCGTCGCCGCCTTCGTCGAGAGCATCCCGGTACGCCTCGACGACAACCTCTCTGTTCCCGCCGTCACCGCGCTCGTGCTCTGGGGCGCCAGCCTGATGACCGCCGCCGCCTGGCACCAGGAGGCGGCCCGCGTCATCGCGCGGCTCGCACCGGCCATCGCCTTGAACGCGGTGGCGGCAACTCTCGGGTGGCGCGCCGCGACGGTGTCACGGTCCGGCGCGATCGCGGGAGCGCTCATAGGGTTTGTGGTCTACGCCTGCTCGGGACTCTTCGGGTGGACCCTGCTGTTCGCCTCGTTTTTCGTCGCCAGCGCCTCGTCCCGCCTGGGGCTCAAGCGAAAGGCGCTGCTCGGCATCGCCGAGCAACGCGAGGGCCGTCGCGGGCCGGGCAACGCCCTGGCGAACTGTCTCGTGGCGGTCGGAGCGTCGGTGCTGGCGGTCACGACGCCGCACCAGCACCTCGCCATGCTCGCTTTCGTCGCCGCGCTGACCGCGGGGGGGAGCGACACCGTCGCGAGCGAGATCGGCAAGGCCTGGGGCCGGCGCACGTTTCTCGTCACGACGTTCCGCCGCGTGCGGCCGGGCACGTCGGGAGCAATCTCGCTCGAGGGCACCGCTGCGGGCCTCGTGGGCGCGCTCGCCCTTGCCGCTTTGGGCGTCGCCCTCGGTCTGCTGCAACCCAGCTTCATCTGGTTCGCGGTCATCGGCGCAACGCTCGGCGCGTTCGTCGAGAGCGCGCTCGGCGCGACGCTCGAGGCGCCGGGCATCCTCAACAACGATCTGCTAAACTTCCTCAACACCGCGGTGGCCGCTCTCGTCGCGCTGACGCTGGCCCTCGTCATCCGGTGATGCTCCCCCATTTCAGACCATGCCCGATTCAGCGCCCGCCACCACCCGGTCGAGCCGCTTCTCGACCTTGATGGACTTCGCGCGGCCGTTCACGCTGGTGGCGCCCGCCCTTGGCATGGCCTCCGGCGGCATGACGGCGATCGGCGCCGCTCCCCGCGAGCCCTGGAGCTGGTGGCTCGTCATCTATCCGGCGCTCGGCGCGCTCATGGCGGCCGTCCTGAACGCCGCGTCGAACGGCCTGAATCAGATCTTCGACCTCGAGATCGATCGCATCAACAAGCCCAAGCGGCCGCTGCCGAGCGGACGCCTCTCGCGTCGCGGCGCATGGGTGTTCACCATCGCGACGTTCGCGGCGGCGTGGATCCTGGCGTGGCTGGTCGCGCCGGGGGGTCGTCACGAGTGTTTCTGGCTGGTGGTCGCGGCCACGATCATCACCTCGCTCTACTCGGTCCCGCCGTTTCGAACCAAGCGGCTCGGCATCTGGGCGAATGTCACGATCGCGGTTCCCCGGGGAGCGATGTTGAAGGTGGCGGGCTGGTCGTCGGTGAAGACGATGCTCGGGCTGGAACCCTGGTACATCGGTGCGATCTTCGGACTGTTTCTTCTCGGGGCGACGACCACCAAGGACTTCGCAGACATGGAGGGAGATCGGCGCGGCGGATGCCGGACGCTGCCGATTCAGTTCGGCGTCCGGCGCGCCGCCTGGATGATCTCCCCCTCTTTTGTCGTGCCGTTCCTGATGATCCCTGCGGGCGCCTGGGCAGGCGTCCTGACGGGGAACTTCTGGCTGCTGCAGATCCTGGGCGCGGTGATGACCGCCTACGGCATCTACGTCTGCTACCTGATGCTCAGGCGGCCGGAAGAGCTGGCGGTGGAAGAGAACCACGTCTCCTGGGCCCACATGTACCGCATGATGTTCGCTGCCCAGGTCGGGTTTGCGTTGGCGTATCTTCTCTAGGCCTCAGGCCTTGGGCTTCACGCTGAACCCCCAAAAACAACGAGAGGGCCGGGATGCCCGGCCCTCTTGTCTCGTCGCGAAAGCCCAAAGCCCGTAGACCTGGAGCCTACGGTACGTACGCCAGCTCCACCATTGGGTCGTCGAACTCGACCTTCCCCTTGGCCTCGACGAGGATCTGACCCTCGCGCGCGACCACGTCGAACTCGCGGCCGTCCTTCCACTTCTGGCTGATGGGCAGCTTGATCGTGTCGTCGATCACGCGCTTCAGAAAGCGCGCGCCGAAGGCCAGGCTGTACCCTTGTTGCACCAGCAGCTCAAGGGCTTCGGGCGTCACGGTGAGGACTCGATCCCACCGCTTCATGGTCCGCTCGAGCTCGGTCACGTAGTGCTTGGCGATTTCGCGCACCTCGGCGTGCGACAGCGGGGAGAAGATCACGACTTCGTCGATGCGGTTCCGGAACTCCGGCGGGAACCGGCGTTCCAGCTCGCGCATCACTTCGTTCTTGACCTGCTCATTGTCCACCTTGCCGGCGAGGAACCCGAGCGGGTTCGTCAGCTTGCGGAAGTACTCGGAGCCCAGGTTCGACGTCATGATGATCACGGCGTCGCTCAGGTACACCCTCTTGCCCCGGCCGTCGGTCACCCACCCCTCGTCGAATGCCTGCAGGAACAGGTGGAGCAGGTTCGAGCTCGCCTTTTCGACTTCGTCCAGGAGGAGAACGGTGTATGGGTTGTCCTTCATCTGGTTGGTCAGCAGGCCGCCCCGTTCGGATCCGACGATGCCCCGCGGCATGCCTATCAGCTTGTCGATCGACACGCCGCCGTCCTGGTACTCGGACATGTCGATGCGGACCATCTTCTTCTCGTCCCCGAACAGGAACTCGGCGACCGCCTTGGCCATCTCGGTCTTGCCGACGCCCGTCGGCCCGAGGAACAGCAGCACCCCGTCGGGCCGGTCGAACCCGTCCTTGAGCGGCCCCTTGTTCAGCACCATCCGATGAGCGACGGCGCCGATCGCGTTCTTCTGGCCGACGACGCGCATCGCGAGCCGGCTCTCGAGTTCCTTGAAGCGCTCGGTGACGTCCCGGAAAACCATGTCTTGCGGGATTTTCGCGACGTCCGAAATCACGGAGATCACGTCGCTCGACTTGACCTCCCATCGCTTTCCGATCTCCGAGCGGACGGCGGCCGTGTCGAGCCACCCGATCACCTTGTCGGGCAGGTGCAGGTGGCGCATGTAGCGCGGCGCCATCTCCAGGGCCGTTTCGATCGCGTCGTCGAGAATGCGGACCGAGTAGTTGCGCTCCAGCCGCGGCCGCAGGTTGTAGAGGATGCGCCGCGTTTCCTCGAGCGTCGGCTCGCTGACGTGCACGGTGCGGAAGCGGCGGGCGAGCGCCTCATCCTCCTGGATGTACTCCTTGTATTCGCTGAGCGTCGTCGCCCCGATCATCCGCACTTCGCCGCGCGCCAGCACCGACTTGAACACGTTCGCCGCGTCCGACGGTGCGCCGAGCGCCGAACCGGCACCGATCATGGTGTGGACCTCGTCCACGAACAGGATCAGGTTCGGGTGCTCCTTGATCTCGCGAATCACGTTCTGGATGCGGTCCTCGAACATGCCACGCAGCATCGTGCCGGCGACCATCGTGTTCATCTGCAGGTTGACGACCTGCACGTCGCGGAGGCGGACCGGCACGTTCTCGGGCTCGAACTCGACCTTGCGCGCCAGCCCCTCGACGATGGCCGTCTTGCCGACGCCGGGTTCGCCGATCAACATGACCGAGTTCGCGCGTTCGCGGTGGCAGAGGATCTCCAGCACCTGCTGGATCTCCAAGTCCCTGCCGTAGACCGGGGGGATCTTGTCCTGCCGCGCGAGCTGATTCAGGTTGGTCGCGAAGTGCTTCAGGAACGGAGGCAACTCGAAACGCTTCTTCAGTCGTTCTTCACGCAGTTCCATGTCGCGCATCCGGGTCGCAATCCGCGAGATCAGGAGCTCCGGCTCCACCCCGTGCCGGCGGATGATCGACACCGGGATGCCCTGGCTCTCCTCGAAGATCGCCGAAAACAGGTCAATCGACTCGATGGATTGCCGTCCCGCGCGGCTGGCGTGGTGGAACGCGAGCTTGAAGAGCAGCTTTGTGGCGGGCGCGACACGAAGCTCCCGTCCGCTCAACGCGGGAATCATCTTCAGGTGCTCTTCGAGCGTCTGCAGGATCTGGTGCGGGTTCAGCTCGAGATCCCGCATCACCTGCGAGAACATGTCCCATTCGACCTGCGCGAACGCCAGGAAGACATGCTCGTTGGTCAGAAGTGCATGGTCACGGCGCCGCGATTCCTCGATCGCCCGATCCACCACCCGTTGCGCCGACTCCGCCATCTTGCTTTGCGAAACGTCAGTCAGGTCTTCCACGAATCGTCTCCGCTACGTTCATTTGCGCCCACTGAAGCGCCCAACGAGCAAAAGCCGCGCCAGCCGGAAATCGAGAGAATCTGCAAAACACTGGCGCGGGCCAGTGGCAGCGAGACCGGCGGGTGGGTGACGATGCGCTCAGGTGGCGCGGTCGAACTCCCACCGCTCAAGTAATTGAGGAGACAAGGGCTTACGAGGTGACGCGGCGGCCGGCCCGAGTGCGGCGGCGGGGCGCGACGCCCCGCCGTTCAACGCTTTACGACAAATGTAGCAGCGCCGCGATGCGTTTCTCGGTCGGGGGGTGGCTGCTGAAAAGACTCAGAAGAGCCTGGCCCGAAAACGGCTGGATGATGAACATGTGCGCCGTCGCCGGATTCGCATCGAGCGGGATCCGTTTCGCCGCGTAGTCGATCTTCTTCAACGCGTCCACCAGCCCGTACGGGCTGCCCGCGATCTCGGCGCCGCCTGCATCGGCTGCATACTCGCGTGACCGAGAAATGGCCATCTGAATGAGCATGGCCGCCAGCGGGGCGACGAGAATCGTCAGCAGCAGGGCGATCGGGTTCGTGCCTTCGCGGTCGCTGTCGCGCCCGCCATAACCGCCGAAGAACGCGGCGAACTGGGCCATGCGGGCAACCATCATGATGGCGGCGGCAATTGTTGCGGCCACTGAACTTATCAGGATGTCCCGGTGCTTGACGTGCGTCAGCTCGTGGCCGATGACGCCCTCGAGTTCGCGCTCGTCGAGTATCCTCAGGATCCCTTCGGTCGCCGCGACGACCGCGTGCTGCGGGTTCCGCCCTGTCGCAAAAGCATTCGGCGACTCGGTCGGAATGACGTACACGCGAGGCATCGGCAGGTTCGCGCGTTGGGCCAGCCTGGTAACCAGTTGATAGAACGGATGTTCCGGCCCGACCTCCTGCGCGCGGTACATCCGCAGTACGATCTTGTCGGAGAACCAGTACGAGGCGATGTTCATGACGGCGGCAAAGACGAACGCCACCATGAGCCCTCCGGAACCGCCCAGGAGTTCGCCGATTGCGAGCAGCAACGCGCTCAGAAGCCCAAGAAGAAACGCGGTTTTCAGTCCGTTTTGCATAGGTGATCGATCGGTCGCCCCTTCCGCCCGGACGGGTCGCAACCGCGCCGCCCGCACTGGCTGAAGGTCCCGACTCCTACCTCAGATGGTAGCGCGCGCGAGGCGGGCGAGCAACCCGGCCGCGAGCGCGGCACGCGAGGCAAGGTGCTCGATGTTCACGTGCTCGTCCGCCGCATGAGCTCCGCCGCCGACCGCGCCAAGGCCGTCCAGTGTCGGAACACCGAGGGCGGCCGTGAAATTCCCATCCGACACGCCGCCGCTTCGGCCTTCACCGAGATCCACACCGACCTCGGCAGCCGCCGCTCGCGCCATCTCGAACAGACGAACGACCCCCGGGGTTCGTTCGAGCGGGGGTCGCTCGAGTCCTCCGGACACCGCCAGCTGCGCGCCGGTCCGGTGCGGCTGCAGCCCACCGAGCGCGCGTTCGACGCGGGCGGCATCGTCGAGCGTCGGCACCCGGACGTCGAACAGCGCCCACGCCTCGTCGGGAACGACGTTCGCGCGCGCGCCGCCTCCAGCCATGCACGCGGTGACGGAGACGTGCTCCCCGACCTGAAGCCGCTCGATCGCCAGCAGCTGCTCGGCCAGTTCGAGCACGGCGCTGACCCCCTTGTAAGGCTCTCCGGAGTGCGCGGCGATCCCGCGCACGCGCAACTCGAAGGTGGCGCACCCTTTCCGTGCCGTCTTCAACGCGCCTCGTTCCCCCATCGACGGCTCGAACACCAGCACGGCTCCGCTCTGGGCCGCCTCCTGCTCGATCAGCGGCCTCGACGTCGCGCTTCCCGTTTCCTCGTCCGTCGTCAGCAGCAGGACGACGTGCGGCAGCAGGCCTGGAGCGACCGCGCGCAGTGCCCGAATCGCGAGGAGCGCGATGACAATGCCCCCCTTCATGTCGTAGGTGCCGGGGCCGTACAAGCGGCCCGCATCGCGACGAAGCGGCATGCGCTCGAGCGTACCCACCGGCCACACCGTGTCGAAATGTGCCAGGGCCAGCACCCGCGGCGAGACGGCGTCGCCGAACGATGCCCGGATGTGATCGCCGCTCCCCTGCTGCGGGAACCTGGTGATTCGTGCGCCGATCGCCCCTAGCCGCCGTTCGAGCTCGGTGCCGCAGCGATCGGCGGCCGCCTTGTCATCGGACGGAGACTCGAGACGGACGAGAGCCTCGAGGGTCTCGAGCGCCCATGCCAGTTCGGATTTGCAGAAGTCGAGGATGGCCGACGGATCGAAGATGGTCATGAGGAAGAGGTCCAATCTCCGGAGTCCGGTGCCGAATCGGAAAGCGTCGGCGGGGCTTCAGCCGTTCGGGAGGCGGTCGTATAATGCCCTCATGTGCCGATTGCTGAGCACCCTATGCCTGCTGGCGCTCGTCGCCGCGGCACCGGCCAGGTTGCACGCGCAGACGCCGCCGCCCGTTCCGAAACCGTTTCCCCAGCCCGGCCAGCCGTCCACCCAGGCCACGGTGCCGCAACAGCCGCCCCCAAAACCCGTACAGCCGGCACCGGGTGGTACGCCCAACGAAGCGACGCTGGGGGTGCCGATCTTCGAGAACGCGACGTTCGTGACGTCGTACGACGCGGGGCAGGGACAACGCTACTACCTGTTTGGCACGAACGCGCCGTTCGCGACCGTGGTTGCGTACTACAAGAACGTGCTGAAGGACAAGGGAGAACTCGTGTTCGAGGAGCCCCCGGTCCACCAGTTCGACATCGGGCGTTTCAGGGAAGAGACGATGGCCTTTCCGCCCAGCGTCACCGTGAAGGACTACACGTGGGGCGGCATGGAAGGGTATCTGAACCCGGTCCCGGGTGCCCAGCCGCAACGCTACAAGACGATTATCCAGATCGTGCCGCTGCCCTCGGCCGGATGACCGGTCAGCGCTTCACGTAGATCTGCCGGCCCTTGGCGGCGAATTCCTCGGCTTTCTCCTGCATGCCGACGCGCACCGCCTCCTGCGCGCTCAGATGCCGCTCCCTGGCAAAGTCGCGCACCTGCTGCGTCAGCTCCATGCTGCAGAACTTCGGGCCGCACATCGAGCAGAAGTGCGCGACTTTCGCGCCCTCGGCCGGCAGCGTTTCGTCGTGATAGGCGCGGGCGGTCACCGGGTCCATCGCCAGGTTGAACTGATCGTCCCATCTGAACTCGAAGCGCGCCTTCGACAGCGCGTCGTCCCACGCGCGCGCCATCGGATGGCCCTTCGCGAGATCGGCGGCGTGCGCCGCCACTTTGTACGCGATGACGCCGGCCTTCACGTCGTCGCGGTTGGGGAGGCCGAGGTGCTCTTTCGGCGTCACGTAGCAGAGCATCGCCGTTCCGTACCAGCCGATCATCGCGGCGCCGATCGCCGACGTGATGTGGTCGTACCCGGGCGCCACGTCGGTCGTGAGCGGACCAAGCGTGTAGAACGGCGCCTCGCCGCACCACGCGAGCTGCTTCTCCATGTTCTCCTTGATGAGATGCATGGGGATGTGGCCGGGCCCTTCGTTCATCACCTGCACGTCGTATTCCCACGCGATTCGCGTCAGCTCACCCTGCGTCTGCAGCTCGGCGAACTGCGCGTCGTCGTTCGCGTCGGCGATCGAGCCGGGGCGCAGGCCGTCGCCGAGCGAGAACGCGACGTCGTAGGCGCGCATGATCTCGCAGATCTCGCGGAAGTGCGTGTAGGTGAAGTTCTCCTCGTGGTGGGCCAGGCACCACTTCGCCATGATCGAACCGCCGCGCGACACGATCCCGGTCACGCGGCGCACCGTGAGCGGCACATAGCGCAGCAGCACGCCGGCGTGGACCGTGAAGTAGTCGACGCCCTGTTCGGCCTGTTCGATCAGAGTGTCCCGGTAGATCTCCCAGCTGAGATCCTCGGGCCGCCCCCCGGCCTTCTCCAGCGCCTGGTAAATCGGCACGGTGCCAATCGGGACCGGCGAGTTGCGGAGAATCCACTCACGCGTCTCGTGAATGTCCTTCCCGGTCGACAGGTCCATCACCGTGTCGGCACCCCACAACACCGCCCAGCGCAGCTTGTCCACTTCCTCGTCAATCGACGACGAAATGACCGAATTGCCGATGTTCGCGTTGATCTTCACCAGGAAGTTGCGGCCGATGATCATCGGCTCGCTCTCCGGGTGGTTGACGTTCGCCGGGATGATCGCGCGGCCGCGGGCCACCTCCTCGCGGACCAAGTCCGGGTCCAGTCCTTCGCGCAGCGCCACGAACTCCATCTCGGGCGTGACGACCCCGTTGCGCGCGTAGTGCAACTGCGTAACGCACGCCTCACCCCGCAACGTGGGGCAGGACCGCCGTCCGGCGATCGGCGCTCGCGACACGTCGCGCACGCCTCCCCGTTCGAGAATCCAGGGCCGCCGCAACGGCGGCAGGCCGTCGGCCACCGCGTACCCTTGCGGCCCGCTGGTGTCGTACAGCAGCACGGGTGGTTCGCCGCCCGTCAGCGCGACTTCCCGGAACGGAACCCGCACGCGGCTGGTCTCCCGATAGACCTTCCGGGAACTGGGGAACGCCTGGTCGAAACCATGCATGGGCGTGGTCGCTTTCGTCTGGGGGCGAGGCATGATCAGACTCCTGACAAAGGAAGGCGTCGGGGCGGGGATCGAAAACGCCGCGCTCCCTACGCCGGTCTCAGCCCACCTTCGCTCGCGCCGACCGCGACGTCGAGCTTCGGCGGGGCCGCCGCAGCTTCGCGCCGACGGGTGGAAGCCGAAGCGGCCCGGATCAGGTTCCAAGGGTCTGCTCTCAATCCCGGCCTTCGACAAGCTCAGGCCGTCCCAAGCGTCGTCGAGAGGTGGGATACCCCTGGCGGCTAACTCCCGACTATAGCACTTAAGGGGCT
>Ga0316628_100001939_pt1 | contig 14999 bp, 12 predicted proteins | sample OWC_Aug_M2_C1_D5_FD_207648 | JGI IMG/M metagenome (GOLD analysis project Ga0316628, IMG submission 207648) | Wetland soil microbial communities from Old Woman Creek delta, Ohio, United States - OWC_Aug_M2_C1_D5_C | ecosystem: Environmental > Terrestrial > Soil > Wetlands | place: USA: Ohio... | reverse complement strand
TGTTCAATCATCGATCTATTGAAAAAAGAGGCTCGTGGGGAGTCCGGACATGAAGATCACCCTCCAATTAATCAAACACATGAATAGAGAAGAACCATATCCAAGAGGTAAACTCGAGCGGGTATATGACTGCGACCTTTGTGGTGCCTCGAAATTCGAGTCTGAGGTTGTAGTTGGCATCTGGAAACTGGTGAAGTGCGCCGAATGTGGATTGGTGTTAACATCGCCGAGGTACACGGCAGCTGCCTTACAAGAGATTTACGAGGATCTATACTATGACAGAGCCTCAGGGTACCTATCCGCACAGCTCGTCGAACCTTCGGAAAACGAATATTGCCTGGCCAAATCATTGCTGAAAATCCGCACACCGACCAATAGGTACAGAGTTCCGAGGTCATTAGATATTGGTTGCGGTGCCGGTCGCATCGTTCGGGCATTTGAACAGGTAGGGTGGGAGGCCACAGGAATCGATTTGAGCAAGAAAGCCATAAGTGCGGGCAAGGACGCAGGGTTGGATTTGCGTATCTCAAGCATTGAAAACTCAAGTTTGGGTACCTTTGAAGTGATCACTGCTTTTCATATACTCGAGCATCTTCATAGTCCGAAGGCATTCTTGAATCAGTGTGCAGTAAGACTTGTGAGGAAAGGTCATGTGCTCATAGAAGTCCCGAACTACGGTTCTCGGGCGGCTATGAAAATGCGGCAGGCTTGGCCCTATCTTTTTCCTGACTTGCATTTGTACCAATTCACGATCGACACACTCAATCGCTATCTCCTGCAAGCTGACCTTGAGGTAGTCAGGATTCAAAAGACGCATGGCAGGAGTCTCCTGCAAGCATCTAATGAGTCCTTAGGAGGGCGAGGGCAAAATAGAGAGATCGCCAAGAGTATTGGCTTGGGCATATGGAACCGTTCTTTCAAGGTTCCGGCATTCCGGCAATTTGTCAGGTATATGGTATTAGATCTTCTCGGACATGGTGAGTTCATCCGTGTTCTCGCCCGGAAAAAAGGCTGAGCGATCTATCTTGCCATTCTGGTCGAATGAGGAATTTTCTAATCATGAATACGTATGGTCACAGCAATTCTCTTACTTCGGCAACCATAATTCGATGAGGTAAGGTGAAATGACGTCATGCATTCTCGTAACTGGTGGAGCTGGCTTCATTGGTTCACACCTGGTTCGTTCCCTTCTTGACCAAGCAGAACTGACAGATCACCCGATTATAGTCCTCGACGATCTCTCCGGCGGTTTTCGCGAGAACATACCGAAAGACCCCCGTGTAGAGTTCATCAAGGGCTCCGTGACAGATGAGAAGCTGGTCAATAACCTTTTCCAAAAAGAGCGCTTCCGGTATGTCTATCATTTGGCGGCATACGCAGCTGAAGGACTCAGCCATTTTATCCGGCGGTTCAATTACACAAACAATTTGATTGGCACTGCAAATCTTATCAATGCGGCAATTAACCACGGTTCTGAGTGTTTCGTCTTTACAAGCTCCATCGCAGTATATGGTCCCGCACAGACCCCCATGCGGGAAGACATGCTCCCTGAGCCTGAGGACCCTTACGGCATTGCCAAGTACGCCGTCGAACTTGACCTTAAGGCTGCTCATGAGATGTTCGGCTTGAACTATATCGTTTTCCGGCCCCATAATGTTTATGGCGAGTATCAAAACATCGGCGACAAATATCGCAATGTTGTCGGTATCTTTATGAATCAGATTCTTCAGGACAAGCCCATGACTATCTTTGGTGATGGCGAGCAGCAGCGCGCCTTCAGCTACATCGGAGACATCGCCCCCGTCATAGCACGCTCGCCTCTCGTAAGTCCTGCCCGCAATAGGATCTTTAACGTGGGAGCAGACCAGGCGCACACCGTCAATGAGCTTGCCCGCAAGGTGGCAGAAGCAATGGGGGGCAAACCAGAAGTAGTTCACCTCCCTCCTCGAAAGGAGGTAAACCTTGCCTTCTCCGATCACTCAACCTGTCTCGAGGTTTTCGGACCTTTACCGCAGACTCCTTTAGATGAAGGATTGCAGAGGATGGCCGCATGGGCCAAGACCGTAGGTTCACGAAAAGGTGAGAGATTCAAGGAAATCGAGATACCTCGCGGGTTGCCGCAATCGTGGTCTTCGGCAGAATGATAAGGAATGCATAAACCAGAATATGCGTCTTCAGCACCTATGAATATTGAAGCAAGAAGCTTTGATGAGGGCCTCACCTTGCCATCCCGATTCATGAGCAAGGAGAGTGTGGTTCCAGAAAGAGCGACGAGTCAATGTACTGTCTGTAATGACACCAGCCTCGAGATATTCCGCGTTCGCGAAATGCAAATAGGTCTTCGGGAAGTATTTGAATATGGCCGCTGTGATCGGTGTGGCGCAATAAGCCGGCTTTCAAGGGTGCATTCCATGTCGCCGTACTACCCGTCCAGTTACTATTCATATCTCCAAGAGTCAATGAAGCCGAAGGAGCCGCGCTTCAAATCATGGCTGAGAATCCGGCGAGATCGTGCCTTATTAACTCGGGCCTTAGACCCTGTCGGCCGATTTCTGGGCTGGGTTTCAAAAGAGACAACCGCGTTGTACAGGCTGGTGGGCCTTTGCAAACCAAGACTTACGAGCCGGGTGCTCGACGTCGGCTGTGGTTCGGGGCGTCTTCTTCGCCGCATGGCAGAAGTCGGCTTTCAGAACTTGATTGGAATCGATCTTTTCGCCCCCGAAGATGTAACCTGCGATGAAGAAAATTTCCGAATCCTGAAAGGCGATCTCGCTTTGCTGTGCGGTCAACGCTTTGATGTCATCATGATGCACCATTGCTTTGAACACTTCGATGACCAAGCTGCACAGTTGAGGTTAGCCCGCGATTTGATGACGCCCAAGAGCTTGCTTCTTATAAGACAACCTCTCTCCGACGGCGAAGCCTTTCAAAAGTACGGCGCCCATTGGTTTCAATTGGATGCCCCTCGCCATGCTACCTTGCATTCAATAAATAGCATGAGGTTGCTTGTCCAGGAATGCGGCCTGAGGATCAGAAACATCATATGGGACTCAACGGACCAACAGTTCTGGGCCAGTGAGCAGTATGTCAGTAATTTGCCGATGTATTCCGAAGATAGCTATTTTCGCAAACCTGAGGAAGCCCGATTTACCGACGGGGAAATCAGGAAATGGAAACGAGAGGCTGCCAAGCTTAACCGAGATGGCCGGGGGGATCAGGCAGCGTTCTACATTGAGCAACAGGGGTAGCATTTTGACCAATCTATCCTCTTCTCCAACAATCGGGATTTTGATTCTGAATCGCAACGGGAAGGATTGGCTCCCGCCTATCTACGAGTCACTTCGGAGCGATGGGTATGCAAATGTCAAGGTATATCTCGTGGACAACGCCAGCGAAGACGGCAGCGTTGAATTGACACTTGAGCAGTATCCAGAAGTGACCGTAATCCGTATGCCCCAGAACCTCGGCTATTGCATGGCATACAACCTTGCCATGCCACATGCCTTCGCTGATGGCTGCGAGTGGGTTATTTGGTCCAACAATGATATTAAGCTTGAAAAGGGTTGCCTAAGCGAGCTAACGCGGGTGGCGCAGAGCAACTCTCAGATTGGTATCCTGGGACCTGCTTTCTTGGCTTGGCACAATGACGAACCCAATTATTACATGGTCGGGAACCACCCTCAAGCAATTGCCGCCATGCAGTCACGTTCGTCTGAGCCAATTCTCGTCGACTGGGCGGAAGGTTCCTTTCTTATGGTCAGCCGACGATGTGTCGAGGCAATTGGCCCTTTGGATCCTTACCTCTTCTTTTACTGGGAAGAAACAGACTTCTGTAGACGCGCCAGATATCAAGGTTGGCAAGTTGCCTTGGTCCCGAGCGCATTAGCTCGCCATTATGCGGGAGGATGGTCGGCGGGAGACCCAAGCAACAGAGTAACAGCAAGCTGGCTCCGGTCGCGTAATTTCTATATATACAAGCTTGCCGACCCTTTTCAGGGCTTTGGTCAGAATCTCGCAGGTGCACTGCATCTTTTTCTTGTACAAACGAAGGCGGGGCTTCGCGAGTTCCCGTCCCCTTTTCTTCTTGAACTCCGGGCCCTCAGCAAAGTCATAGCGGATCTGGCAACAATCCATGAGAAATGGCGAAGGGATCGGGTCGGAGAACGACCGCCGGCAACGACCAAGCAATACGAATCTGTACAGGTTGAGATTATTCATGGAATCCCCTGAAATAGCTCGAACATCTCGTGCGGGCCCGCTGGCATCCGTGGTGATTCCAGTTCGAAACCGCCCTGACCTCCTCCTTCGTTGCATGGATTCTCTGATTAGCCAGGATGCGTCCCCGGAGTCTTATGAGATCGTAGTTTGTGATGATGGGAGCACAGAAAATATTCTCCAGGTCGTACATCGCTTTCAACCGGGGCCACCCAGGGCGAGACTATTACGCCAAGCAGCCCTTGGCCCTGCCGCTGCGCGAAATCTTGGCATAAGAGGAACGCAGACACCGTTGATAATCTTTCTAGACAGCGATGCAGTGACTGACAAAGGGATGGTAGTCCATCTGGTTTCAGCATTGACGAAAAATGAAGACTGGCAGGGCGCTGAGGCTCGTGTGATACCAATGGAAGGCAAGGATGGCCCTTTGTGGGATGCTCCCGTTTCTGGCGAAGAAAGACGCTATCATATCGGTGCGTCCGCCTATCGACGCGAGGCCATCACAGCTGCAGGTGGATTGGATGAGGACTTCAAGATGCCAGCATGCGAGGACGTAGAGTTGGCGATGAGGATGCTTGATAGAGGCCCTATAGGCTTCGTCCCCGCAGCTATAGCTTATCACCCCCGCCGCCGAGTTACCTTGACAACACATTGGCGCTGGCGGAAGCATTGGAAATACTTGACGATCCTGGCCAAGCGCTATGGGATTCTCGGATTCCCCGGGCATGATACCGGCCCATGGCCCAGGCTTCGTGTCGCGCTGGCTGCAGTCGTCAACCTTCCGGCCGGCAGGTTCATAGAGGGCTTGAGGCATATGAATCGGAACGTGCCGGAAGGTATTCTCTCCTGCATCTATGCCGTCTTCGATGTCCTTTGTGGTATATGCGCTCTGCCAGATATTCTTTTTTGCAGGATTCCCGATCGACAAAATTATCTTCACGGAAAAGATCTGACCTCTGAGCGGCCCATCGAGCAAGCCCCAAACATCAGGGAAAACGAGGCGGCACGAGATGCCCTCTGAACGAGTAGCGGTTGTCGTGAGCGCGCATCGAATGTACGCAACTTTGGAGCGTTGTCTGCTTGGGTTGCAAGCCATCCTGCCGCGGCCGGAAGACCTGATCTTTGTCGACAATGGCTCTGCAGAAGACCTAAGAGGTATCCTTGTTGCGCGCTTTCCCGGTATTGTTGTAATTAGACTGGAGCAAAACAAAATGTTTTGCGGAGGCTACAATGCCGGAATCCAATTCGCTATGGATAGAGACTATGAATTCGTCCTGATTGCCAATGCGGACACCGAAGTTATAAACCCACCATTCTTGAAGGAACTCGTTCAGACCGCGAGACGTTGGCCTAAGGTTGCCTTCTTAGGGCCTTTGGTTTGCCTGCGATCTCCTCAAGTAGCTCAGAATACTTGTCTCCCTTTTCCCGGGATTTTGCGTCAGGCGGCAATTTGGCTTCCCTGGCATTTGCTCCCAGGCTTATTCTCGCATTTGCCTGCCCATGATGCCAAGGTGGATTTCTTGAACGGTGTTTGCGTGCTTTGCCGAGTCAGCGCTTTACGCAGTTTTGGTTTGATGGACGAAACCTACGGCGGATATCTGGAAGATGCAGATTGGAGTTGGAGGGCAAGGCAAAGGGGATGGATCAGCTTGTTTACACCGGTGCCAAGCATCATTCACCATGAGGAGACAGTCGGATACGAGCATTACTCACTCAAGTCATTTCTTCTCAAGCGGAACACTGTTCTCTGGTACTTGAAGGCGGGCCGGAGGGCGTCCGCTCTGATCTATGCCAAGGCATCACTCGGCCTGGCACGATTTCGGATGTTTTCCGCTCATGATCAGCAAGAGAAGAGGAAGCATGATTATTTCCTCTGCAGATTGAGCCAAACGTACCACGGATTGCTTGCAGGACAAGAGATAAGCGAATGGTTTGGACCGCCTCTCGGCCCCTGGGACAGTCTTGATCGCGGCTATTATGACCCGTGAGGGATCTTTGACTCCGAACTGAACTATCACCGCCTGGAAGGCGGTGGGTTCTTTTCCAGTCGACTGGAAGTCGATTTTATATCGCCTCTCCCCCGTGGGTGGGAGAGGCCGGTCCACAAGTCATCGCGGGGGGCCGGGCGAGGGGCCGGGCGAAGAGCCGCCAGACAAGTATTGTCCCCTCATCCCCGCCTTCTTCCGCCCTTCGGAAGCATAAGGGGCCTCTTAATCTTCGCTTCGCCTGAAGGCGAGGGGTTTCGACCATCTTCGGAGGAGACACTAAAACCACTGAAATGCCCACCCTGATTTTTCTTTCACTTCTTGGATATCTCGGAACCCTGGCCACCTTGCAGACCAATTATGCCTGGACCTTTATGACCTATCGCTGGATCGCGCTGATCACGCTGGTCATAGTCAGCGGCTTCCATTGGATGCTTTTTCGACCGCGAAGGCGGCTCATCTCTGCAGACAATACCATGGATATTTTGATGGTATATCTTTTCTCCACCCTGCTGACCGTTCCCTTTGCGGAAAATTGGGTATTCAGCGGGATGCGATGGACGTCGCACGCCATGATGCTCCTTGCCTTTCTGTTGTTTCTCCCACCTACTTTGCAGCTCAAGGATGTCCAACGTCTTATCACGGTGCTAAAAGCAACAGTGGCAGTGCTCTTGCTTGTGTCCTGGATATATCCGGTACCGTGGGCTTTTGAAGACACGCAAAGGTTCCAAGGGGCAATGGGAGACCCCAATACAATGGGCCATATAGCGGCAATGGGAGCTCTGCTTTACTTTCATGGCGCCATTACGACGAAGGAAAAGCGGGTTCGCATCGGCCAGGGAGCGATCGCACTCGGGGCGATGGCGACAGTGTGGTTTAGTGGCGCGAGAAGCTCCATGCTTGCTTTGATGGTGGGGCTAATGCTACTTGGGTATGTTTATCGCCGCCGGATTGGATTCAAAATCATTGGAACCATGTTGGCAGTCACTTTAGTGTCCTTTGCTTTTCCAAACTTGCCGGGCCAAGCCAAGCAATTTATTTTGAAAGGAGAAGGAGGCACCTCGTCGGAGATCTCAAGGCGAGTCATCGAGTCCCGCCGGCCGGTTTGGGAAGAGGCGTGGGAGGGTTTCAAGAGCCGACCGCTGCTCGGTTGGGGATTTGGGGCCGATAGCAACGTCCCCGTACTATGGGAGGTCCAAATGACAGCTCTCGGAACAGTAGAACGGGATGCGGTCAATGATTTCCTCTTTATGTTGGAGGGAGGGGGCATCGTTGGACTTGGCGCTTATCTTTTGCTCGTGTACTTGATTCTCAAGCAACGTCCTGCTGCAGAGCAGCGGGCAATTCTCATGAGGTTCAGTGGCGCCCCGGCAGAACTAAGAGATAGTAGTTTGCCGATCCACCACGCCCACGCCATCCTCTTCATCGTGGCGACAAGTCTCCTCGTGCTTTTTCAGCTGGACGGTACCGCTTTGTCTGCTGGCAGTTTCATGTCCGCGGCATTGTGGCTGACCGTAGGCGGAGCTATCGCGATCCGCAAGGAAGTTCCGGCAAGCGCACTCGCCATGCGATCAGCGATTGGACCTTCCGTCTCGGTCGGGCCCGCTTCGGCCAAGTCGAGACCGCGGTTAGGACCTTTAGGAAAATGGTGATCTACGGCCCGAATAAGTCCAGAGCTCGTAGAGGGCGCCCATGCTCGTAGCCAGCCCGATGCGTCTGCAACCATTGGGGCGTACGTTCGGCGCCGAATATGCTTTGCTCCCCCGGTGGAATTTGATGGAGCAAGGCTATATACGAGTCCTCGGCTTTGTCGATTTGCCGGGTCGTCTGCGGGCTCGCCTTGTCATCCGTGAACTGCAGAAATTCCGGTGGAACTCTTTACTCGATCTGGGTTGCGGAACTGGCTGCTACTCCTATTATTTTTCCCGATGGCAGAATGTGCAGGTCCGGGGCATCGATACCAACCCGTCCCGGGTTTCAGATTGCAAGACAGTTGCGCAACGGCTCGCCCGGCATAATCTGGAGTTCTTGGCTGGCGCTGCTGAAGACCTGTTGCGCCGATTTGAGTCCAATAGCGTCGACGCGGCACTGGCGATCGAAATCCTTCAGTATTTGCCGAACGTGAAGCTCGGGTTGCTCGAAGTACAACGGTTGCTGAGACCTGGCGGTTACCTTGTCGGTCATGTCCCTGTATTGGGTTACCTTCGCGAATACGAGACTTCCTTGTTCGACGATGAAAATCTCGCGCAATTGCTCCGAGATACCGGATTTGAGATTGTCACGATCAAACCAACTTTTGATGGCACCATTCGACGATTCTGCCGAATTTACGATCTTTGTAGTCGTTCCCGCGTCTTGACGGCTCTTGTGTTTCCGTTCTTGCTAATTGCTTCACTCCCCTATCCCATCGCGTCCTGCAACGGGGATTACCGCCTTTTTGTGGCTCGCAAGCCTCTGATTGCAAAGGAAGCCCTGATGTAAGGCGTTTAAAGGAACATTTATGACACGTCCGTCCGGGCCTTTTGCCTTGAACTTTGGCCCCAAATCATCTTCACCGTATGAAGCATCTGAACCCCTTCCTCTGAGAATAGGGATTCTCATGGATCATCCCAGTCCGCACATGCTTTCGCTCCTTGATGCCTTGGCCGCCTGCGGGGATTGCTCGGCCGAGGTTCTTTATTTCGGGAAATCGGACCCGGAAAGAAATTGGGGCGAACCCGTTGGAAGCTTGCCGTATCGATTTTTGAAGGGGATGACGTGGTCAGGAGGGTTTCGGACAAACCCGGCTATCCTCAAAGTTTTGAGGGGAACTAAGGTTGACATATGGATTGTGAATTCGGTTTATACCTCGCTTACCACCCTCTTGGCGGCATGGTGGCTTGATCGGAAAAAAATACCCTGGGTTTATATGAATGAACCGGCAAGGGCCCGCGGCTTAATCTTCTCCGCGTTGAAGAATGTCCCCCTGCGCTTTGTGCTGAGGCGGGCGGGCGGCATCATCGGCATGGGGCAGAAGGCCGAAGAGATGTACCGCCTCCTTCTAACAGACGGCGTACCTGTTTGCTCAATTCCCTACTACATCAAGCTGGATGACTTTTACCAGCTCCCAGCCATCTTGAACCTCCAGGAAAAAGAACAAATTGAGTTTCTTACCGTCTGCCAGATGATCAAAAGGAAGGGATTGGATATACTCCTCCATGCGTGCAAAAGGTTACCCCATGAAGGTTGGCAACTGACGGTAGTTGGTAAGGGTCCTTTGCGAGCCCAGCTGGAAAGGCAGTTCGCTCATTCTTGGTTCAATGACCGAGTGAAGTTCGTTGGAGAGGTCCCCTACAAAGATCGGGCATCCATTTTTGCCGGTAAGCATGTCTTCATTTTGCCCTCGCGGTGGGACGGTTGGGGTATGGTTGTCCCAGAGGCGCTCGCAGCTGGACTTCCAGTTATATCAACGAATGGGGTAATATCCGCGCACGAATTTATACGCAATGGCGAAAATGGCTTTATCATCCCCGTCGACGACCCGGAAGCCCTAAAAGAAGCCATGAGCTGGTTTATACGGAATAGTTCGGTCATCCCGGAGATGGGATTGGCTGCCAGGGAATCTCTAAGAGACTATCGTCCGGAAGTCGGCGCGGAGAAACTTGTGGGCTTTCTTTCCACCATCCTGTCCGAGCGGCAAGAGATGCTTGTCGAAGGGCTAAAATCGAATACAGATGCTTCTATGAGCTGGCGTAGCTTGACTACCCCCCGTCACTTATCCGGCCGGCTCAGGTTCCATGGTCGCCGGTTAATCAAGAATTTAGTGATCAATGCGGCCGTATGTGTAAAGCGAAGGAGAAACGCCAACGGAAGCAGAATTCTTCTCTATCATCTCGTCCTGAGAGAGGATCGGCAGCGGTTCGAGGATCACGTTAGGTTCTTAAGCGACCACTTTCTCTTATGTTCAGTTGCGGATGTCGTGCGCAGTGCATCAAGAGGGGGAAAAGAAAACTCGTACCGGTTAGCCATAACTTTTGATGACGGATTCCGAGTGCTGATGGGAGATTGTCTTGAGGTTCTTGACAAAATCGGCGTCAGAGGAAGCTTCTTTGTGCCCACTGGATTTATAGCATCCAGCCATCGTCCCGAAACCGCTGCGAGATTCAGTCTGCATGCCCACTATTTTAACCTGCCGCTGGAACCCATGCGCCCCGAGGACCTGAAGAGGTTGGCGGATTCAGGTCACGAGGTGGGCAGCCACGGTGTCTCACACATCAGCCTGAGGGCAATGCCGAAGGAGATGGCTAAACGGGAGCTGATTGAATCCCGAGCAAGAATTGCAGAATGGACGGGGAAAGCGCCAGTAAGCTTTGCATATCCCTACGGCGATACAAAAAGCTCGGTAGGAGAACCCTCCAACTGGCTTCAAGAAGCCGGTTATGAGTTTGGGTTAACCATTCAAAGAGGAAAGGTGGATAGGTCCAGCAATCGCTTGCTGCTGCCACGCGACCATGCCGAAGGCAACTGGTCCATCCGCGACTTGAAATTTTTTCTTCTCTCGTAGCCCGGAATGGTTAACCAGTTTGGCTAATTGGGATTGCAGGCTCGCCTTGGTATGGTGAGTAGCCTTCTACACTATTGCTGGGGATCTTCAAGAAATGACCCCTCCGGAGTTCAGAAAAAGCGATACCAAGCAAGAATCTTCGGGAAAACTTACCTGTTTGTTTCTGGCACGATACGCGCCAAACAGGACACGAACTGATCCATATACCGGATTACCCTGGTACCTCAGTGAGATTACGAACCTCATTGGCATATGGGGGAAGCCGGAAAGCATCCCAGTCTCCTTTGGGTCCAAATGTCAACAAGTAGTTCAGATAAAATCGAATTGGCAGGGTTGGCTTGGAGCATCTCGGCATATTAGGCAGCTAAACCGCAAAATACCCCATCGGCCCAGCGCTGTGTTTTGCGGAATAGATGAATTCTCGCTCAGCCTGGGATTGATTGCTGGAAGATTTCATCGCGCTCCTGTTTTTTGCATGGTGGAAGACCCCCCATTTACAAGTCGATACCAGGTCCACGATAGATGGTCACGTACGATGGAGAGAACCGGCCGACTTTGGCTGGTCAAGCGAATGTTGAAGAATTGCCAAAGGATCTTCTGTTTCATTGAGAAGGAAGTCTTGAATGAATTTGTCGAAAATAAAAGCTCGATTTGTCAAATGATGAACGGCGCCTCACCGCAGGCACTCGAGTGGCACCAGACCCGATCAAGAATCGTTCGACAACCGCAGGAGCTGATCGTCGGCTTCGTCGGGGCTCTCAATCGAATGCAGGGCATTGACACATTATTGGACATCTTCGCTCATGCCAGACGTCGTCTGGACGGGCTCCGTCTGCGTTTGATCGGGCCTCTGGACCCAGCCTTTGCCTCAGAATTTCGGGCTCTGCTCCAGAATCTTGGGCTTGAACAGGCTGTCGAGGTTACCGGTTGGCTGCCTTATCAATCGATGCTTGAAAAATTAGACGAATGCTTCGCCGGAGTTTATTGCAACGTACCTACCGAGTGGTTCTTGTGTGCTCACCCTCTGAAGGTTTGCGAGTATTTAGCCTTGAAGAAACCAACGGTCGCCTGGGACTATCCCGGGGTACGCCGCCTTCTTGACAACGGGCGTCTGGGAATTCTCGTGTCCCATGGCGACAAGACTCGTTTTGCCGACTGGCTCGTTCGTTTATCCGATTTGGAATCGCGCAAGCCAATAGAGGAAAACATTCGTGCAGAGCTTAGCTTGCGATGGACCAGCGATTTCTGGTATCAGCAGGTAATCGGAACGGTCATATCTTACCAAAAAGAGATCACCAAATGAATTCTGTCGAAAATGAACGAGCACCCACATCTCCGAGAGTGCCGGGGATTATCAGAGTATTGGATGCCTATCGAGAACAGGGCTGCGAAGTAATCCTCGGCAACCCAGATGACCTGCTCACGCAGTTAGCCAAAGGCGGACGTGTCCTTAGAATAAGCGCGTCCCTTAGCTTGAGTGACATTCTGGTGTTCCAATGGGCGGCAGATCTGGCGCCCTGGAGACGAGTTCTGGTTATCGGTAATGCGTTTGGCTTTTCAACCTTCCTGCTGGCGAGTTTGTGTCCAGAATGTTCGGTGGATGCTATTGATGCCGAGATCGAGGGCTCCGAGAATCGTTTCGGGTCCGAATTGACCCGGAAGATCGCCGCAAACAATTTCCCGCGCGTCCAGTTGACCAGGGGTTTTCCCCCCCAAGATCTCCTCCAAGCCGCCCGTTTCGACGCTTACGATTTTATTCTTATCGATGGCTTGCATACTATCGACCAACTCGTGGCTGATTATCAGGGGATCCGTGACATGATGGCCCAAACCTGCGTTGTCTATTGCCATGATGTTGGAATAGCCAAGATGGATGCCGGATGGTCGTACATCCGAACAAAGCTGCTACAGGATGGGGACGAAGCCTTTGACTTACATTTCACGAGCTTTGGTTCCACGATGGTCGTGAGGGGGGCTTCCCAGTTGAGCGATTTCATGCGAATCTGCTGTAGGCCGATAGAATCGAGTTTCTACTACTTTGGAGCTAAAGGGATCGGAATCCGAACCGCATGCCGCATGCTCTTCCGCACTTTTCGTCATTCGTCTCCGTTGGGCGGCTCACACTCATATTTGACCAAAAGGCACTGACAAATGGCAATCGGGATTCTCCATCCTGATAGCGAACCCCGAAATCCTTCATTCTTTCACTTTCTGATGCGGCTTCCTTGAAGACAATGCGCATTCTCCAGATCATACCTTCTCTTGCAGATGAAACTGGAGGGCCTGCAAAGGCCGTTAAGATGATCTGTGAGGCTATGGCGAGGGCCGGGCACGAGGTTGTTTTGTATGCGACCCAATGGCCGGCTCTTGACAGGGAAAGGACCACTACATCCGGGGATGACAAGGCCAGCTATTCGATCATGACCTTTCCAGCAAAGCTAGATCTCTTGATGCCCTATCTGCCTCACTCGCCGGGACTTGTGAGGGCGGTGAAGCATTGTACCAATGATTTCTCCATGATCATAAACCACAGCTTATGGAATCCTGTAACAAGTGGTGTGATGCGGAATCTTCGCCGAGCCGATGTTCGATACTGCCTCATGCCCCATGGTATGCTGGATCCTGTTGTCTTCGGCAGGCATCGATTGAAGAAAATCGCCTGGGCCTTTTTGTGGGAACGCGCTAACGTGGAAGGGGCCTCCATGATTATTTTTAATTCTGCCGCTGAGAAGCAAAAAGCCCGCGGCTGCGGATGGAACTTGCCCCGGACGTTCGTTCTTCCCCATCTTATCCATTTAGCCGAATGGAAAGAGCTTCCCCCACGATCTGACTTCGAGGCTCAATTCCCCCAGGTGCGAGGACGGGAAGTAGTCCTTTTTGTCGGACGCATCGACTGGGTGAAAAACCTGGATAAGCTAATAGAGGCTCTGGCAATCGCGCGCGCCATTCGCCCCTCAGCCATGTTAGTTTGCGTCGGTCCTGACAGCCATGGCCATCGAGCGGAACTGGAAAAACTCGCAAGGGCAATGGGTGTATACGAACATCTCCTCTTCACGGGAATCTTGAAGGGTGAGCGGTTGAAGGCAGCTTTTGCACACGGGGACGCCTTCGCGTTAGTTTCCAAAAAGGAGAACTTCGGTTTGGTGGCGGCCGAGGCTCTATCATGCGGGCTCCCCGTTGTCTTGGGAGAGGGCGTAGATTTAGGTAAGGACTGGCCGAGCGGTGGTCCGGTTCTTAGAGTATCTCCGAAACCAAAAGAGATCGCCCACGCTTTAGTTGCCTTGTTAGAGCGCAGTGCAAGCCGAGGGTTGCCTGATGCAGAGGCGCTCGCCTTGGCCGAAAGAGAATTTAAGACCAATTCAACATCTCAGCTTCTTGAGGCATATTCTTCTATGCTGACGCAGGAGCCGTTAGACAAGCAGGGTGCCGTCTCTTGATCAGCAAATTTCCAATTACCGTACTTATCGCTGCGCGAAACGAAGAGGCCAATATTGGGCGTTGTCTTGCCGCGCTTTCGCCGGCTCAGCGGGTTATCGTCATAGATTCAAATAGTCAGGACGAAACAGGGCGAATCAGCCGCGAATTGGGAGCTGAGATCGTCCAGTTCCAATATCATGGTGGATATCCAAAGAAGCGTCAATGGGCATTGGACACATTAGACATCGCCACCCCTTGGATCTTGCTCATAGATGCGGACGAAGTAGTTCCTGAAATCCTTTGGGACGAAATCGGTGAGGCAATTGCCCGTTCCAACGGTGCCGCTGCTTACCTGATCACAAAGGGTTTCCACTTTTTGGGGCGGCCTTTTCGGTTTGGCGGTTTTTCCCATTCTGCAGTGCTCCTTTTTCGCAAAGGAAAGGCTCGATTTGAACGGATAGTCGAGGAGCCAGCAAATGCACCGGACATGGAAGTTCACGAGCGGCTATTGGTCGACGGAGTTATCAATAGACTCAAGACGCCCCTGATCCACGAGGATTTCAAAGGATTGGAGGCTTACATTGATCGCCACAACAAATACTCGACTTGGGAGGCAAGAGTCAGGCATCTTTTCCTTGAAAAGGGGGGTTGGGGAGAGAATGCGATAAACCCTGTCCTCTGGGGAAACACGCAGGAGCGGAGGCGTTTTCTCAAGATGATCCTCGTGCACCTCCCGTGTGAGCCGGTCCTTTGGTTTCTTTACCATTACATCGTGTGTCTGGGTTTTTTGGAGGGGCGCCCAGGTCTGATTGCGAGCCAGATTCGCGGGCATTACATTG